>Ga0307415_100001991_pt1 | contig 10048 bp, 8 predicted proteins | sample DK1Cmetagenome_FD_204524 | JGI IMG/M metagenome (GOLD analysis project Ga0307415, IMG submission 204524) | Maize rhizosphere microbial communities from greenhouse at UC Davis, California, United States - DK15-C-2 | ecosystem: Host-associated > Plants > Roots > Rhizosphere > Soil | place: USA...
CGCCGCCTATCCTTTCATGAAGCGGATCACCTGGTGGCCGCAGGCCTGGCTCGGGCTCGTCTTCAGCTGGGGGGCGCTGGTCGGCTGGCCGGCGGTGACCGGATCGCTCGATTTGCCGGCGATCCTGCTGTGGCTCGGCAGCATCGCCTGGGTGGTCGGTTATGACACGCTCTATGCGATCCAGGACATGGAGGACGATGCCCTGGTCGGCGTCAAATCCAGCGCCCGCCGTCTCGGCGACAAGGCGCCGGTCGGAGTCGCCATTTTCTATGCGCTCGCCCTGGTCGGCTGGGGCGCGGCAATATGGCAGGTCAAGCCCGACTGGCTGGCGCTGGTCGCCTTGCTTCCCGCGGCCTTGCACCTTGCCAACCAGGCACTGCGCGCTGACGCAAAGGACGGGCGAGGGGCACTCGCGCTGTTCCGTTCCAACCGCACCTGCGGCTTGATGGTCTTCGCCGCGATGTTGGTGGTGGGGTTGAGCGCCGGCGGCTGAACGCCTAGGCCGCGCGCGATGTTGAGCGTCAGCGAAGCCCGCGACAAAGCCGAAAGATTGGTCGAAGAGGCCCGGGCTGCCGGAGCCGAGGCCGCCGACGCCGTTTACGTCGGCGAAAGGTCGAGCGGCGTGCAGGTCCGCAAGGGCGCGCTCGAAGACGTACACCGTTCGGAAGGCGAGGAGATGGGCCTGCGGGTCTTCCTCGGCACCAAATCGGCGAGCGTCGCTTCGTCCGACCTCAGCGACGAGGCATTGTCGGCGCTGGTGGGGCGCGTGCTGGCAATGGCGAAGGAGGCGCCGGAAGACCCCTATTCGGGCCTTGCAGCAGCCGAGCTTTTGATGTCCGGCGAGCCGTGCGACCTCGATAATTGGGATGCCCGGGAGCCCGATCCTGCGGCGCTCAAAGCGCGCGCGCTCGAAGCCGAAGCCGCTGCACTGGCCGTCAAGGGGGTGACCAACAGCAATGGCGGCAACGCCTCGGCGTCGGCCTCGACCTTCGCGCTGGTCACGAGCCATGGCTTTTCCGGCGGCACCAGGGCATCGGGCCACAGCTGCTCGGCCAGCGTTGTTGCCGGCGAAGGGTCGGCGATGCAGCGCGATCACGCCTGGCATAGCGCCCGCCATGCCGAGGATCTGGAGGACGCTCGCGCGATCGGCCGCCGCGCCGCTGAACGGGCGGTCAGCCGGCTCGGCAACCTGAAGATCAAACCCGGCAAATATCCGGTGCTGTACGAGCCGCGGGTCGCCGGATCCCTGCTCGGCCATTTCGCCGGAGCGATCACCGGCAGCGCCATCGCCCGCAAGTCCAGTTTCCTGATCGGCAAGCTCGGCGAACCAGTGTTCGGCAAGGGCATCACCATCCACGACGATCCGCTGCGCAAGCGCGGCCTCCGAAGCCGCGCCTTCGACGGCGAAGGATTGCCGGTGCGGCCGATGGACATCGTCGCCGACGGCGTTCTGACCAGCTGGCTGGCGGCCAGCGCCGATGCGCGCCAGCTCGGCATCGCGCCGACCGGCCATGCGATCCGTGGCGTCAGCGGAGCGCCGGGCGCCGGGCCGTCAAACTTCTACCTGGCGGCGGGGGAACGGACGCGCGAGGCGCTGCTCGCCGCGTTTCCGCGCGCGATCCTGGTCACCGAGCTGATCGGTCAGGGTGTCAATGGCGTCACCGGCGATTACAGCCGCGGCGCCGCCGGTTTCCTGATCGAAAATGGCGAGATCGCCGGTCCGGTCGCCGAGATCACCATCGCCTCCAATCTGAAGGACATGTTCCTGACGCTGGAACCGGCAAGCGACCTGCGCTTCCGCCGTGGCGTCGACAGCCCGACCTTGCTGATCCCGGAAATGACCGTGGCCGCGGCCTGAAAGGGCGAAGGCGAATAAAGCAAGCTAGCGGCAGCCGACCTTGTCCGCCTGGCCGTCCGGGTCGCTACTCACGAACAGCAGGCTCCCGTCAGTCTTCCTGCACTGGGTTACGTTGCCCTGGACAAGAATGCCTGCGAGGTGCGGCGCGGCCATCGAAGTTCCCGACAAGGTAGTGTAGCCGCCACCTTTGTAGGTGGATTTGATGCCCACCCCCGGTTCGGCCCAGTCGACCGGCGGATTGCCGTAATTCGACCAGGAGGGCATGACGTTGTTAATGTCCGAGGCCGAGACGGTGTAGATGTTGCTCCCGCTCGCGCTTGCCGGACTGTAATCCTTGGCGTCGTCGCCGCTGTTCCCGGCAGCGATGGTGAACTTCACATTCGCCGCGGCCGCCTGGACGGCATCATTGACCGCCTTCGAAAAACCGCCGCCAAGGCTCATGTTGGCAACGTCGCCGGCCTCTCCGTGTTCGGCAACATAATCGACGCCGGCGATGACACCGGACCAGCTCCCGCTCCCGCGACGGTTGAGCACGCGTACGGCAACAACTGCCGTTCCAGGCGAGACTCCGACGACGCCGATGCCATTGCCGCCAATCGCCGCGATGGTCCCGGCGACGTGCGTTCCGTGGCCGTTTTCGTCCTCCGGACTATCGCCGACATAAGAGACGCTGCGTGACACATCGACATTGAGATCGGGGTGGTCCAGGTCGATGCCGCTATCGATCACCCACGCAGTGTTGTCAGACTGGCTGCCGGGCCCGCCGACCCGCGTGATGCCCCACGGCACGTCCTCGGGCGGCGGCGAACCACCACCACCCGGCCCCTTGCCCGGAGGCGGCGCGAGCGCCTTGACGATTTGGTCCTGCTCGCATCCAGCGATCTTGGGATTGTTGGCACGAAGCTCCGCCACCGCGCTGCGATTAGGAGTGGCGGGCATGCGCACGGCAAAGCCGCGTATGGAGTTGCGGTAGGTGTGCAGGATCTGGCCTAGCGCCGGTCCGACGGCCTTGCCGGTTTCGCGGCTCACGTCGGCGCGCGAAACCGAAGAATCGAAGGTGCAGATATATTGGTTGGAAATCTTGCTGAGCGAGACATCGGCCTCCGCAGTCGCGGTCTGCGCCTGCGCCATTGACGCAGCGCCGCCGACGATGCCCGCCAACAGGATCAACTTGATTTTCATGATTTCGCCCCCGCCACGATGGTCGCCTGAAAGGCCTATTCGGCGACCGACCAGGGCCGAAACTCTGCTTCATTACGAATAGAGTCAAGTCTATGATTTAAGGCGAATTATACGGACTGGGAGACCTTTGGCACGCCGAGCCGCGGGATGTCTATTTTCGGGCAGTGGTCCATGACCACCTTCAGACCGGCGTCTTCCGCGCGTTTCGCCGCTTCCTCGTTGATCACGCCGAGCTGCAGCCACACGGCCTTGGCGCCGACGGCGATCGCCTCGTCGACCGCCTCGCCCGCCGCCATTGGCCGGCGGAAGATGTCGACGATGTCGATCGGTTCGCCAATCTGGGCAAGCTCGCGCCAGACAAACTCGCCGTAAAGACGCTCTCCAGTGATCTGCGGGTTGACCGGAATGACCCGGTAACCGTGGCCCTGGAGAAATTTCATGACCCCGTTGGAAGGACGGTCCGGCCGGTCGGACGCGCCGACCATGGCAATTGTGCGCGCATTGGCGAGCAGCTCGTAAATATCCTCGTCGCGGGTCAGCGGCATGGCTTTCTCTCCTTGCCGCCCATCAATGCTTGAGGGCGCCGATTGTCTCCAGCTGGACAAGGAGCTTGCGGGCAAGGTCGGCGAAGGCCCGCGCGGCCGGGCCGTCTCCCGCGGCCGGCGGCTCGCCCGCGTCCGAGGCTTCGCGCAGGCTGACGGACAGCGACAGCCGACCGAGGAAGGCGATGCCAAGGCGTTTGGCTTCGGCCTCGGCGCCGCCATGGCCGAATGGGTCGGACGGCTTGCCGCAATGCGGGCATTCGTAGCCGGCCATATTCTCGATGATTCCAGCCACCGGGACATGCGTCTTCTCGAACAGATCGACGGCCCGAGCCGCGTCGATCAGCGAGAGGTCCTGCGGCGTCGAGATGATCACCGCGGCGGCCGGCCGCGCCTTCTGGATCAGCGACAATTGCACATCGCCGGTCCCCGGCGGCAGGTCGACGACCAGGATCTCCGCATCGCCCCAGTCTGCTTCGACCAGCTGGTTCAGCGCGCTCGTTGCCATCGGTCCCCGCCATGCCAGGGCCGTGCCCTCGGCGACCAATTGCCCGACCGAGAGCAGCTTGACGCCATGCGCTTCGAGCGGGATTAGCCGCTTATCGCGCGCTTCGGCGCGCTGCGTAGCGTTGAATAGCCGCGGCTGCGATGGACCGTAGATGTCGGCGTCGATAAGCCCGACTTTCCTGCCCATGCGCGCCAAAGCAACGGCGAGATTGGCGGCGAGCGTCGATTTGCCGACGCCGCCCTTGCCGCTGCCGATCGCCACCAAGATGCGGCCGCGTTTGGCTGCGGTCAGTGCGACCCGAGCCTCCTCGACACCGGGGACGGCCAGCGCCGCCTCGCGCAGGTCCTGCTCCAGTGTCTTTTGGTCCGTTTCGTCGAGGCCGGTCGCGTCGACAATGAGGCTTGCTACGCCATTGGACAGCCGGCGCGAACGGATTCGCGCAGCCTCGGGATGTCGGTCGAGCTGGTCGAGGTTGGGCATGAATGGGCCATTTAGGCACTTGTCGTTCGCTTGCCACTGTTTTTCACGCTCGGCGCTACCTATAGTGGGGCCATGAGCATCTTTTCCGGGCTGGGCGCGCTGGGTCGCGGCTTGTTCACAGACAATAAGGGACCATGGGGTCAGGCGCCGGGCGGTTCGGGAGACGAGCCGCCGGAACCGCCGGCGGGCGGCCAGGGACCTTGGGGTGAGCCGGGCCCCAAGCGCCGGCGCCGGGCGGAGCAGACCGCAGGCGGCAACGTCTCGAGCCTCGACGAATGGCTGCAGCGCAGCAAGCGGCGGCTTGGGGGTGGCGGGGGCGGCTCAGGGCTGCCAACCCAGCCGAGCGCCAATGTCATCAAATATGCAGTTCTGGCGATCGTCGTCATCTGGCTGCTGTTCACCACCATGCACCGGATCGCGCCAGGAGAGCGCGGAGTCGTCACGCAATTCGGCCGCTATCACAGCACGCTCGAATCCGGCATCGGCCTGACGCTGCCCTGGCCGATCCAGAGCGTCCAGAAGGTCGACGTCGAGAACATCCGCGAGATCAACCTCGGCTCGGCGAGCGAAGAGACGCTGATGCTGACGGGCGACCAGAACATCATCGACATCGCCTACCAGGTGCGGTGGAACATTCGCGATCCAGAGCTTTACCTGTTCGAGCTGGCCCAGCCCGAGGAGACTATCAAACAGGTCGCCGAGAGCGCCATGCGCCAAGTCATCGCCAACGTCTCGCTGCAAGGGGCGATGGGCGCCCAGCGCGGAGTCATTGAAGGCGTGGTCGCGCAAGAGATGCAGCAGACGCTCGATGCCTACAAATCAGGCGTGGATATCCAGGGCGTCGCCATCCGCCAGGCCGATCCGCCGGCGGCGGTCAACGACGCCTTCAAGGAGGTCACCGCGGCGCAGCAGGAAGCCGAAAGCTACGTCAACCAGGCCAACGCCTATTCCCTGCAGCTCAAGCAGAAGGCGCAGGGCGAGGCGACTGCCTTCGACAAGGTCTATGAGCAGTACAGGCTGGCGCCCGGTGTCACCAAGCGCCGCATGTATTACGAGACGATGGAGCGTGTCTTGCAGGGGGTCGACAAGACGATCCTCGAGGCGCCTGGAGTGAACAGTTACCTGCCGTTGAATGAGCTGCGGCGGCAACCGGTGAAGGAGCCGGCCCAATGACCGACCTCGTTCGCCGCCATCCGATGATGGCAGGGCTGCTGGCCCTGTTCCTCCTGTTCGTGGCGACCAGCGCGTTCGCCATCGTGCCCGAAACACGGCAGGGCATTGTCGTCCGCTTCGGCAAGCCGGTGCGGATCATCAACCGCTTCGAGCCGGGTGAGCCCTTCGGGTCGTCCGGAGCCGGCATCGCCTGGCGCATCCCGCTGGCCGAGAATATCGTCTGGCTCGACAAGCGGGTGCGCGACATCGACATGGAGCGCCAGCAGGTGCTTTCCACCGACCAGCTGCGGCTGGAGGTCGACGCCTTCGCCCGTTACCGCATCGTCGACCCGCGGCAGATGTACATTGCCGCGCGGACGGAAGAGCGGGTGGAAAGCGCGCTTCGCCCGATCCTCGGCTCGCAGTTGAGGAATGAGCTCGGCAAGCGGGAGTTCGCCTCCCTGCTCAGCCCCGAGCGCGAAGGCGTGATGGACAACATCCAGGCCGGCCTGAACCGGGTCGCCCGCCAATATGGAGTCGAGATCGTCGACGTCCGCATCAAGAAGGCGGACCTGCCGGACGGCACGCCACTGCAGTCGGCCTATACGCGAATGACCACCGCCCGGCAGCAGGAGGCGCGCTCGATCCGCGCCGAAGGCGCCAAGCGGGCGCAGATCATCCGCGCGGAGGCCGATGCCGATGCCGCCCGCACCTATGCCGCCGCCTTCGGCAAGGATCCGGAATTCTACGATTTCTACCGGGCCATGCAGTCGTACCAGACGACCTTCCTCGGCGATGGCAATGAAAAACCCGCGCCGACGACCGTCATTTTGTCGCCTGAAAACGACTATCTGAAGGAATTTTCTGGACGTTAGGCATCCCCGGATGTTCAATTTGCGTTCATGCGCTCGACCTAGCGTCGCGTCATCAACGCTAGACCTGAGCGAAAGGTAAGGAATGGTTTCGAAGGAGTCCGGACTCGTGCGTTATGCCTACGGAGTCGCAACCGCTTTGCTGATCGGGGGAACAGCCTTTTCGATCGCCGCCGGTCCGGTCGGAGCGCAGGTCGCCCAGAATGCGCCGGCCGCCATGCCGCCGCGCGGGGCGCCTCAGTCCTTCGCCGATCTCGCGGCCCGCCTGCAGCCGGCGGTGGTCAACATTTCCACCCGGCAGCGGGTGCCGGTGCGGACTCAGGTCGACCCGTTCGAGGAATTCTTCCGCCGCTTCGGCGCTCCCGACTCGCCGCAGGGCCAGCAGGGCACTCCGCAGCAGGGCACACCGCGGACGCGCGAAGCCGGTTCGCTCGGCTCCGGCTTCATCATCTCGCCCGACGGCTATGTCGTCACCAACAATCACCTGGTGCAGGGCGTGACCGGAACGGGCACGGTTGACACCGTCACGGTTACGCTCACGAACCGGCGCGAATATACCGCGCGCATCGTCGGCCGCGACCAGGCGTCCGATTTGGCGCTGCTGAAGATCGACGCGACCAACCTGCCTTATGTCAATTTCGGCGATTCCACGCGCACGCGCGTCGGCGACTGGGTGCTGGCCATCGGCAATCCTTATGGTCTTGGCGGCACCGTCACAGCCGGCATCGTCTCGGCGCTGCACCGCGGCATCACCGGCGTCGGCGCCTACGATCGCTACATCCAGACCGACGCCAGCATCAACATGGGCAACAGCGGCGGCCCGATGTTCGATTTGAGCGGCAACGTCATTGGCATCAACTCGGCCCTGATCTCGCCGACCGGCGCCAATGTCGGCATCGGCCTCGCCATCCCGGCGGAGCTTGCCAGGCCGGTGATCGACTCGTTGCGGCGCGGCCAGCGTCCGCAGCGCGGCTATCTCGGCGTCGGCCTCCAGCCGCTCGATGAGAATATCGCCGCGTCGCTCGGCCTGCCCAAGGATTCGGGCGAAATCGTCCGCTCGGTTGTGCCGGGCGAGGCGGCGGCCCGCGCCGGCATCCAGCAGGGCGACGTCATCGTCAAGGTCAACGGCCGGGACGTGAATCCGGAGCAGACGGTGTCCTATCTCATCGCCAACACCCAGGTCGGCGCCCGCGTGCCGGTCGAGGTCATCCGCGACGGCCGTCGCCAGACGGTCAACGTCGCGGTCGGCGAACGCCCGACGGAAGAGCAGCTCGCGCAGCAGGCCGGCGGCGGCCAGGACCAGGGCGTAACGGCCAACGGCGGCAACAGCCCGGCTGGGTCGGCGCAATCGCTTGGCATGACGCTGGCGCCATTGACCCCGGAGCTGGCAGCGCGCTCGAATTTGCCGCCGACGGCACGCGGCGTGATGATCACCGCCGTTGATCCGGCCAGCAAGGCAGCCGAAGAGGGCCTGAGGCCGGGCTACCTGATCATGTCGGTCAACCGGCAGCCGGTCATCAGCCCGGCGCAGGTGGCAGCGGCGATCGACGCGGCCCGCCGAGCCGGGCGCACCAGCGTGCTGCTGCTTATCAAGGTCGGCAACGCCCCCGAAGCCTTTGTCGGGGTCGACATCACGCCGCAGTAACGACCTTGCCGACGCTCGCATTCTCGGCCTAGGGTCAAGGGCCAGAAGGAGCGCAGCTCCGACCGGCCTTTAAGGAGCGACGCGGATATGGCTGACCAACCGACCAGCATTTTTATCGGTGCCGGCTCGGGAGGGGTCCACGCGCAAGCGCTGCAGCTGTCTCGCGCCAACCGTCACGGCCTGATCGCCGGCGCTACGGGTACCGGTAAGACCGTCACCCTCCAGGGCATCGTCGAGGGGCTGTCGCTCGCCGGCGTCCCGACGTTCGTCGCCGACGTGAAGGGCGACCTCGCCGGACTGGCCATGCCGGGAGCAGCGACTGCCAAGACCCATGAAGCATTCACCGCCCGCGCCAAGGACATCGGATTCGCCGGCTGGGCCTACGATGCCTTCCCGGTGCAGTTCTGGGACTTGTTCGCCGAGCAGGGCCATCCGGTCCGCACGACGGTCAGCGAGATGGGACCCCTGCTTCTCGCCCGCTTGATGAACCTCAACGAGGTGCAGGAGGGCGTTCTGACCATTGCCTTCCATGTTGCCGACAAGGAGGGGTTGATCCTCCTCGATCTCGACGACCTGCAGGCGATGCTGGTCAATGTCGGCGAGCGGGGCGAGGAGTTGACGCTGGAATATGGCAATGTGTCGAAGCCCTCGGTCGGCGCCATCCAGCGATCGCTTCTGCAACTGCGCGCCCAGGGCGGGGACCACTTCTTCGGCGAGCCGGCGCTGGAGCTGGAGGATTTCCTCAAGCTCGACGAAGCCGGCCGGGGAATCGTCAACATCCTGGCCGCCGACAAGTTGATGTCGAGCCCGAGGCTCTATTCGACCTTCCTCTTGTGGCTGCTCTCCGAGCTGTTCGAGGAGCTTCCTGAAATTGGCGATGCCGACAAGCCCAAGCTCTGCTTCTTTTTCGACGAGGCACATCTGCTGTTCGACGATGCCCCGCCGGCACTGCAGGAAAAGGTCGAGCAGGTCGTCCGCCTGATCAGATCCAAGGGGGTCGGCGTCTATTTCATCACCCAGAATCCGATCGACATCCCCGACAAGGTCGCCGGCCAGCTCGGCAACCGCGTGCAACATGCGCTGAGGGCCTTCACGCCGCGCGACGAGGCGGCGGTCAAGTCGGCGGCGGAGACCTTCCGCCCCAATCCGGCAATCGACGTCGCCCGGGTGATTACGGAACTCAAGGTTGGCGAGGCGCTGGTTTCGCTGCTGCAGCCCGACGGCGCGCCATCGCCTGTCGAGCGGACGCTGATCAAGCCGCCGGCCTCCCGCGTCGGGCCGCTGACGGCGCAGGAGCGCGCCGTGATCGTCAGCACCGATGCGATCGGGACCAAGTATGACACGCCGCTCGACCGCGACAGCGCCGAGGAAATCCTGAGAGCCAAGGCGGACGAAGCCGCGGCCGCCGCGGCCGCCGCCAAGGCGCAGACCGAGGCGGAGAAGGCCGCCGCGGAGAAGGCCCGGCTCGATGCCATCGCCGCCAAGGAGGCGGCCCGCGCGCAGGCGGCGCAGGACAGGCTGGAAAAGCAGCGTCAGCGGGAAGCCGAACGCGAGGAAGCGCGCCGCGCACGCGAAGCGGCCAAGCCGAGCATGACCGACAAGATTATCACTTCGGCCACCCGCGCCGCGGCGAGTTCGGTCGGCCGTCAGCTTGGCGGCTCCATCCTGCGCGGAATATTCGGAGGCCTGATGCGTGGTCGCTGAGCAGGCCGACATCCGCGACCTTGAGCGGCAGTGGCGCGATGCACTGTTCGCCAAGGACGAGGCCAAGCTCCGCCAGCTGATCCATCCGCAGTTCAAGCTCGTCGG
>Ga0307415_100001993_pt1 | contig 10046 bp, 10 predicted proteins | sample DK1Cmetagenome_FD_204524 | JGI IMG/M metagenome (GOLD analysis project Ga0307415, IMG submission 204524) | Maize rhizosphere microbial communities from greenhouse at UC Davis, California, United States - DK15-C-2 | ecosystem: Host-associated > Plants > Roots > Rhizosphere > Soil | place: USA...
CTCGACCAGGGCGTTCATGGAGATCTGGATGCCGGGGGCGATGGCCGCGCCCAGGTGCTCGCCCCGCTCGGAGACGGCGTCGAAGGTGGTGGCCGTGCCGAAGTCGACCACCACCACCGGCCCCCCGTAGGCGGCGAAGGCGGCGATGGCGTTGACCACCCGGTCGGCCCCGACCTCGCGGGGGTTGTCGGTCAGGATGGGCAGGCCGGTGCGGATCCCGGGCTCGATCACCAGCGGCTCGACCTGGCAGTAGCGGCGCACCATCTCGCGCAGGACCTGGGTGAGCCGCGGCACCACCGAGGAGATCACCACCCCGTCGGCGTCGGCCAGTGCCAGCCCCTCCTGGCCCAGGAACCCGCCCAGCAGCAGGGCGTGCTCGTCGGCGGTGCGCTCGGCCACGGTCGCGGCCCGCCAGTGCTGGGCCAGCTCCTGGCCCTCGAACACCCCGATGGTGATCTCGGTGTTCCCGACGTCAACCGCCAGCAGCATCGGCCCCCCAATCAAGCGCGATGTCCAGGGACGGGGCCGAGTGGGTGAGGGCGCCGACGGCCAGGAAGTCGACCCCGGTCTCGGCGACCGCCCGGGCCCGCTCCAGGGTGATGCCGCCCGACGCCTCGGTGCGGGCCCGCCGGCCGCAGGCGGCGACCGCCCTGGCCATCGTCCCCAGGTCCATGTTGTCCAGCAGCAGCAGGTCGCAGCCGAGGTCGAGGGCCTCGGCGACCTGGTCGAGGGTCTCCACCTCGACCTCCAGGGGCAGCCCGGGGCCGGCCGCCCGGGCCGCCTCGACCGCCCGGCGCAGGCCTCCCGCGGCCTGGATGTGGTTGTCCTTGACCAGCAGGGCGTCGTACAGGCCCATGCGGTGGTTGGCCCCGCCGCCGCAGCGGACCGCGTACTTCTCCAGGTAGCGCAGGCCCGGGGTGGTCTTGCGGGTGTCGCGGACCACCGCCCCGGTGCCGGCCACCGCCTCCACGAAGGCCGCGGTCAGGGTGGCCACCCCCGACAGGTGGCCGAGCAGGTTGAGCATGGTCCGCTCGGCCGCCAGCAGCACCCGCGCCGGCCCGGCGAAGTGCCCGATCACGGTCCCGGCCTCCACCGGGGCGCTGTCGGCCAGCTCGGGCCGGAAGGCGGCCGGCCCCAGCCGCAGCCGCTCCCGCACCTCGGCCAGGACCACGTCGACTGCGGCCAGCCCGGCCACCACCCCGGGGCCGCGGGCCACCAGCCGCGCCGTCGCCCTGGCCCCGAGCAACCGGCTGGTCGGGTCGCCCTCGGCCCCCAGGTCCTCGTCCAGGGCGGTCCGCACGGCCAAGGTCAAGGCCCCCGCCGGCAGGGTGATGGTCACGGCACCACCTCCGCGATCTCCGGGATCGCCAGCAACCCCGCCTCCAGCTCGCCCCCGTCGGTCCGGGTCAGGGTCTGCCGCACCCGCCAGGTCTCGACCGGAGCCGGATGGTCGGACCGCCAGTGCCCACCCCTGGACTCCTCTCTCCTCAGGGCCAGCTCGGCCACCGCCCGCCCCAGCTGCACCAGGTTCGCCACCTCGAACCCCTCGGGGCCTGGGTCGGGTGACTCCACGTCGACCGTCTGGAGCTCCAGGTGGAGCCGTTCCAGCCCGCCCATCGCCTCGCCCAGCCCTTCGGCCGACCGCACCACCCCGACCCGGTCGGTCATCAGCCGCCGGACCCGTTCCCGCGCGAGGGTAGCCCATCGCCGAACGGGGGTGGACGGGTTGCCCACAATCCCCGGGTCCCCCGCGAACCCGACGCGGTCGTCGACCCCGGGGCCCTCCGCCTCCAGGGCGCGTCCGATGCGGGCGGCGAACACGACGCCCTCCAGCAGGGAGTTGGAGGCCAGGCGGTTGGCGCCGTGGACGCCGGTGCAGGCGGCCTCGCCGACCGCGAACAGGCCGGGGAGGCTGGTGCGGCCGTCCAGGTCGGTGACGACCCCGCCCATCAGGTAGTGGGCGGCGGGCGAGACCGGGATCGGCCGGCGGGTCGGCTCGATCCCGGCGGCGCGGCAGCGGGCCAGGATGGTCGGGAAGCGGCGCTCCAGGTGCCCGGCCGGGACCGAGGTGGCGTCCAGCCACAGATGCCTGGCCCCGGTGGCGGCCATGCGGGCGGCCACGGCCCGGGTGACCACGTCGCGGGGGGCGAGGTCGCCGAGGGAGTGGACGCCGGCCATCACCGGCTCCCCGTCGAGGTCGCGCAGGACCGCCCCCTCGCCGCGCATCGCCTCGGAGATGAGCGGGCGGGGATCGCCCGAGCCATGCAGGGCGGTCGGGTGGAACTGGACGAACTCCATGTCGGCCAGGACCGCCCCGGCCCGCAGGGCGGCCGCGATCCCGTCCCCGGTGGACAGCGGCGGGTTGGTGGTGTCGGCGAACAGCTGCCCGGCGCCCCCGCTGGCCAGGACCACCGCCCGGGCCCGGACCAGCCGGAGCCGGCCCTCGGCCCACAGCAGCGCCCCGACCACCCGCCCGTCCCGGATGACCAGGTCGACCAGGAAGGTGTGCTCGGCGCTGGTGACGGCCGGGCTGGCCCGGACCGCGTCGGTCAGGGTCCGCTCCAGCTCGGCGCCGGTGGCGTCGCCGCCGGCGTGGACGACCCGCGAGCGCGAGTGCCCGCCCTCCCGGGTCCGGGCCAGCTCCCCCGCCCGACCGTCGCGGTCGAACCGGACCCCGCGGGCCAGCAGGTCCTCGATGGCCCTGCCCCCCTCGGCGGCCAGCATCCCGACCGCCACCGGGTCGCACAGCCCGGCCCCGGCGGCCAGCGTGTCGGCCACGTGCTCGGCCACCGAGTCGTTCACCAGGTTCAGGACGGCCGCGATCCCGCCCTGGGCGTAGCGGGTGCCCGAGTGGCCGAGGCGGTCCTTGGTGGCCAGCATGACCGACCGGCCCGCGGGCACGGCCAGGGCGGCCGACAGCCCGGCCACCCCGGAGCCGACGATCAGCACGTCGACCTCCCCGGCGGCCATCGAGGAGGGGTCGGCGGCCAGCAGACCGCGGGGGATCAGCATCGCTCACTCCGTTAGCCGCTCAAGACGACATTGTCGATCAGCCGGGTGCGGCCGACCCGGGCGGCGGTGGCCAGGACCTGGCCGGCCTCGGCCTGCTTGACCGGCTCGAAGGTGGCCGGGTCGACCAGGGCCACGTAGTCGGGCTCGACCCCGGGAGCGTCCTCCAGCACCTCGCGAGCGGCCGCCTCCACGGCCGCCGGGTCGCGCCCGCCGGACGCGTACTCGGCCCGACCCGCCTCCAGGGCCCGGTACAGGGCGGTGGCCCGCTGCCGCTCGTCGGGCAGCAGGTAGGCGTTGCGGGAGGACACGGCCAGCCCGTCCGGCTCCCGCACCGTCGGGCAGGCCACGATCTGGTTGGGGAAGGCCAGGTCGGCAACCATCCGCCTGACCACCGCCAGCTGCTGGGCGTCCTTCTGGCCGAAGTAGGCCCGCGACGGCCCGACCAGGTGCAGCAGCTTGGCCACCACCGTGGCCACCCCGTCGAGGTGGCCCGGCCGGACCAGCCCCTCCAGCCGCTCGGCCAGGCCGCCGACCTGGAGCCGGACCTCCGGTGGGGACGGCCACATCTCTCGCTCGGAGGGCAGGAAGGCCAGGTCGACCCCTTCGGCGGCCAGCACGGCCAGGTCGGCCTCGCGGTCGCGGGGGTAGCTGGCCAGGTCCTCGGCCGGCCCGAACTGGAGCGGGTTGACGAACACCGAGGCGACCACGAACCCGTTCTCGGCCCTGGCCCTGGCCAGCAGCGAGCGGTGGCCGGCGTGGAGGGCCCCCATGGTGGCCACGAAGCCGACCCCGGCGCCGTCGCTCCTGGCGGCGTCGGTGGCGGCCCGCAGCTCAGCGCTGCTCTCGGCCCCGCGCACGCCGCCCCAGCCTCCGGAGCAGCTCCAGCCGCTCGTGGGACTCCTCGCCCTCGACGTGGCCGTGCAGGCCGGCCTCGACCCGGGCCCTGGCCTCCGGGTCCAGGCGGCCGGCGGCGGCCGCCCGGTCGGCGACCAGCCGGGCCAGGGCGACATACACGTTGATGAGCCGCTGCTTGCGGGCCAGGGCCTCGGTGTGCATGGCCACGGTGCGGCCGTCGCCCCGCACCCACGGGCCCGACAGACCGGCCTGGCCGGTGGACAGGGCCGACTCCACGCTGGCGTGGATCAGCCCGCTCAGCAGGGCCGACGGGTCGATCACGCCGCCGGCCCGCAGCTGGTCGGCGGCGGTGGCCGAGAGGGCGGCGCAGCCGTTGGCCGCCAGCACCAGGGCGGCGTGGTAGCGGACCCGGCCAGACTCGGGCACGTCCATGGGCCGGCCGCCCAGGGTGGCCACGACCTCCCGGCCGACCGGGTCGCCGGTGACGCCCCAGACGGTGCCGGGGAGGCGGCCCAGGGTGGCCTCCAGGTCGTCATTGAAGATCTGCACCGGGTGGCAGGCCGCGGTCAGGGCGCCGGCCGCGGCCGCCGGGGCCAGCAGGCCGGGGCCGTCGACTCCGGCGGTGTGGATCACCACCTGCCCGGAGGCGAACGCGCCGTCGGCGGCCAGGGCGGTGACCAGCGACGGCAGCTCGTCGTCGGGGACGGCCATGACGACCAGGGAGGCGCCCCGGGTGGCCTCGATCGGGTCGGCCACGGCCAGGCCGGCCGACGCGACCCGCTCGCGGCCGCGATCGGAGCGGGCGCCGACGGTGACCTCGGTGCCGATCCGGTCGAGGAAGATGGCGAGGGCGAGGCCGACTCGGCCCGGGCCGATGACGGTGGCGGGCGAGAGCTTGCTGCTCTGCGATGGCGGCATGGAACCCCCGGGGCCAGACGTCACGGAGTATATCCGGTCAACTCGGGACGAAATACCCTGCGCCGGGCGATCAGGTGCAGGGTCCTGGCGCTCGAGCGGTAGGGCTCCCGGCCGGCGACCAACCGCTCCAGCTCGACCAGGGTGGCCCACTCGCCCTGGTCCAGGTCGTCGCCGGTGTCGGTGAACACCCCCACCCCGGACGCGGCCACCAGCTCGAACCCGGCCTTGTCGAGCTCGGTCTCGGCCTCGGCCAGGGTCAGCGCCTCGCCCCCTCCGACCGGGGGCCTGGGCACGAGGCCCCCGGACCCCCCGCCGGCCCGCGCCAGCCGCAGCGCGGCCGCGTGGTCGCCGCGGCGGCCGGCCAGCAGGGCCAGCCAGTCGCGGTTGGCGAACCCCAGCGACAGCACCCCGCCGGCGGCCAGCGCCCCGGCCAGGGAGGCCAGCAGGACCGCCTGGTCGTCGACCCGGGTGAGCAGGTCGTGGCAGACGGCCGCATCCTGGCTGTCCGGGCCGAGGAGGCCGGGGAGATCGGCGGCGTCTCCCTGGATGCCGGTCACGCGCTCGGCCACCTCGGCGCCGGCGTCGGCCGCCCGCTGGGCGCAGGTGGCCAGCATGGCCGCCGAGGTGTCGACCACCGTGACCCGGTAGCCGCGCCGGGCCAGGGCGACGGCCAGCTGGCCGGTGCCGCCGCCGGCGTCCACCACCGTGGCCGGCGCCGCCGGCAGCGCGTCCAGCACCTGCCCGAGCAGCAGCTCGAAGCCGAGGCGGCCCCGTCCCATCAGGCCTCCAGCTCCCCGACCGGGACGACCCCGGTGACCGGGCCCAGGCGGGCCAGGGCGGCGGCGGCCAGCTCGCCGTCCGGGAAGCGGGCGAACGGGTCGACGTCGCACAGCGGCACCAGCACGAACGCCCGCTCCCGGGCCCGCGGGTGGGGCACGGTCAGCTCGGGCGAGTCGACCGGCGGCCCGTCGTAGAGCAGCAGGTCGAGGTCGGCGGTGCGCGGCCCCCAGCGCTCGGAGCGGACCCGGCCGAGCCCCTCCTCGGTGGCCCGCAGCAGCTCCAGCAGCTCGCGCGGGCTGCGGTCGGTCTCCAGCACCGCCACCGCGTTGAGGTAGGGGCCCTGGTCGGGCCCGCCAACGGGCGCCGTCTCATAGACCCGGGACACGGCCATCACGTGGGTCTGCTCGTCGGCGTCCAGGACCCGGACGGCCGTGTCGAGGATGGCCAGGCGGTCGCCCAGGTTGGAGCCCAGCCCAACGTGCGCCCGCGTCATGCCCGTCCCTCCCCCGTCGCCTCGCGGTCCCGTGTGATCTCCACCGCCACCGAGCCGTCGACCGGCAGCGGCGCCTGCGGCTTGGTGACCCGGACCCGCACCTGGCGGACCCGCTCGTCGGTCAGGACCAGCTGGGCGAGGTCCTCGGCCACCGCCTCCAGCAGCTTCCTGGGGCGGCCGCCGACCACCTCGGCCACCCGACCGGCCAGGCTACCGTAGTCCACCGTCCGGTCGAGGTCGTCGGCCCGCCCGGCCGCGGCCAGGTCGAGGGCCAGCTCCAGGTCGACGACGAACACCTGCCCGAGCTGGGCCTCATGGGGCAGGACGCCGTGGTGGCCACGCACCCGCAGCCCGCTCAAGAGGATGCGGTCGCCGGGGATCGGCGCACCACCAGGGGCCGCCCAGGCTTCGTATGCGCCCGCCGCGCTCATGGGCGAAGGACGGGCGACCCGTGGCGCAGGACCATCCGCCAGCGGCCGTTGTCGCGGCGGAAGACGTTGGTGGCCAGCACCTTGGCGTCCTCCAGGTCGGGGCCGCCGGCGCTGCCCGAGAGGATGTTCTCGACGCAGGTGACCCAGGCGGTGTCGGCGTCGACGTGGACCCGGACGTCGGTGAGGAAGAACTGGATGTAGCCCGAGTTGGCGAAGATGGCCAGCCAGGAGCGGCTGACCTGGGGCCAGCCGCTCATCACGTCCCAGCCCGGGTGGATGCAGCGGACCTCGTCGTCGTGCCGCCAGCAGGCCTCCATGCGGTCCATGTCGAGGGCCTCGAAGGCGGCGTAGAACTCCTCGTTGGCCTCGCTGACGGCCTTCACGTCCACCTGGTTCACGACGCCCCCCAACGCAGCATGGCCTCGGTCATCCGCACCGACCGGACGTTCGGGGCCACATCGTGCACGCGGACGATCCTCGCCCCCCGCTCCACCGCCCACACCACCGTGGCCGCCGTGCCCTCGACCCGCTGGTCGGCGGGGCTGCCCAGGGCCCGGCCGATGAACGCCTTACGGCTGGTCCCGACCAGCACGGGGTGGCCCAGGCGGGTGAGGCGGGCCAGGTTGTTGAGCAGGGCGTAGTTGTCGCGGTCGCGCTTGCCGAACCCGATCCCAGGGTCGATGACCAGGGACCCCGGGTCGACCCCGGCGAACTCGGCGGCCAGGCAGCGCTCGGCCAGGAACGCCTCGACCTCGGCGACCACGTCGTCGTAGTGGGGGTCGTCCTGCATGGTGGCCGGGGTGCCGAGCATGTGCATCAGCACCAGCGGCACCTTGGCCTCGGCGACCACGCCGAGCAGGTCGGGGTCGTGGCGGCCGGCGCTGACGTCGTTGACCATGCTCGCCCCGGCGGCCACGGCGGCCGCGGCCACCGCCGCCTTGCGGGTGTCGACCGAGACCGGCACCTCGGCCTTCTGGGCCAGCTCCTCGATCACCGGCAGCACCCGGTCCAGCTCGACCGCCTCGGCCACGTCGGTGGCCCCGGGCCGGGTCGACTCGCCCCCCACGTCCAGCAGGTCGGCCCCCTCGGCGGCCAGCCGCAGCCCGTGGGCCACGGCCGCCGCCGGGTCCAGGTAGCGCCCCCCATCCGAGAACGAGTCCGGGGTGACGTTCACGACCCCCATGACCATGCACCGCCGTGAGGTCGGCAGCACCCGGTCACCGACCCGCAGGTCGTGCGGCGCGAGCGGAGCAACAGACAACAGACGACCTCCGGGAGTTGGCCCGGTCATCTTACGGGGTCCGTGGACAGCCGGAAGCGCCCCAGGGGGCGGGGCCGGTCGGGGGCAGGTCGGGGGCTGTGGACAGCCGGAACCACCGCTTCGCGTCCTGGGCTACCCTCCCGGTAGGGGCCCCACCAGCCGGGGTTGAGGCTCCTCGATGCCCGGCGTCCTCGTCGCGTGGCGCAACCTGGGGGGCGCACGCCTCAACCCAGGCGGGTGACCCCGAGGAGGTTCATGGCCTCCAGGCGGGTGGACATGGAGTCGCGGAACGACCCACGGACCGCCGAGGTGACCGTGATCGCGCCCGGCTTGCGGACCCCGCGCATGCTCATGCAGAGGTGCTCGGCCTCGATCACCACCAGCGCCCCCCGCGGCTCCAGGCGCTCGACCATGGCGTCGGCGATCTGGGCGGTCAGCCGCTCCTGGACCTGGGGCCGCCGGGCCAGCCCGTCGACCAGCCGGGCCAGCTTCGACAGCCCGGTGATCCGGCCTTCCTCGTTGGGGATGTAGGCCACATGGGCCTTGCCGATGAACGGCGCAAGGTGGTGCTCACAGTTGTGTGCCAGGTGACCGCTCACGAGGAACGTGGGATGCGGCTCGCAAGTGAAGCTGTACACCGTGAACGGCTTCGACCCGTCGGCATGAACCGGGTGCACCTCCTCCACCGGCACCCAGCTCGACTCGATCAGGTCCGTGCGGTGGGTCCGGCGCTCGAATCCGTGGCGTCGTATCCAGCTGTCCGCGATGTACAGCTGGGAGGAAACGTCCAACCGCGGCGTGAAGCGAGCGCCGATGACTTCCGCCAGGTCGATGAGAAACGGCACGTTGCTGCTGATCAGCAACCGCCCTGCTTCGTCTCTGCGCCACCCATCGCCGTCGACGTAGCCATCGAGAAAACCGTTGAAGGTGCTCTGGTCGTTGAGCACCACCTTAGGGAACCGCTGCCGCAGGTGATGCGCATCCCCACCGACGTACTGCCGAACGAGGTCGGCGAGATACGAGGACACGATCCGAACGCGGTAGCCCGCTACCGGCCGCTGAAGATACCCGGACGGTCGCTCCACGGCCTCCAGCTGTGCGGTCACGCCGAAAGCTCGCTCCATCGCGACGGCGAACCGCTTGGCGTACTCCTCGTCGTTCACGACGAGAGAGATGTAGCGCTTGGCGACCGTCCCGTCGGCGCAGATGGCGCCAACCGCGTACCCGAACTCGTAGCCCACGGCAGGTGCATACCGCGGCCGGCAGAGGCTCCTTGGTGCGGTCCACTCGACAAAGGTCCCTTCGAGATCCTTGGCCTCGGTCCACCCCTGAGGTGTCGCGAAAGGGTGGTCGGGGGTGACGCGAAACCGGCCCTCCTCGGTCCGGACCTCAACGAGCTCTCGGGTCTTCCGCGCCTGAATGCGAGTAACGCGTGTCGCCTGGACGCGACCGTTCGCCAGCGTCCACAGCTCATCCCCGACCCGAACCTCGAGCGCCTGCTTCTGGCCCCCCACGGCGTTGACCATCTGCTTGCTCGGAACGCAGAGGCTGTACATGGGGATGTCGCGGATCATGACCATCTCGTCGTGGCCCTCCTCGAACACCGCCTGGAGGACCTGGGTGGAGTCCTCGCGCAGGCCCGAGGTGATCTCCTCGTACATCCTGGCCACCCGGGCCGGGGTGTCGCGCAGGCCATCGCGGTCGAGGTCCTCGCCGATGCCCTCCAGGAGCAGGCGGACGCCGCGCTCGACCTTGTCCTGGTCGAAGGCGCGGCCGGTGGGCCGGGCCAAGCGGCCCAGGGCGCCATGGCCGTCGTGCTCGACCGTCACGGGACCGCGCTCAGTCGGAAGGGGAGCCGTCCTGGGCGCGGGCGATGCCGGCCTCGTCCCGGGAGCGGCCGCCGTTGGAGCGGACGTGACCGGGCGGAGGGGCCATGATGCCGCGGGCCGGCCGCTTGACCACCGGGGCGAGGATCTGGGCCAGCTCCTCCTTGCCGATGGTCTCCTTCTCCATCAGCGCCTCGACCATGGCATCGGCCACGTCGCGGTAGGTGGTCAGGATCTGCTCGGCCTCGGCGTGGGCCTCGTCGATCAACCGGCGCATCTCCTTGTCGATCTCGAAGGCGACCTGCTCGGAGTAGTCCTGCTGGTGGCCGAAGTCGCGACCCAGGAACACGTTCTCCTGCTTGGTGCCGAGCACCAGGGACCCGAGCCGGTCGCTCATGCCGTACTCGCAGACCATCTTGCGGGCGACCTGGGTGGCCTTCTCGATGTCGTTGGAGGCGCCGGTGGTCGGG
>Ga0307415_100001996_pt1 | contig 10039 bp, 12 predicted proteins | sample DK1Cmetagenome_FD_204524 | JGI IMG/M metagenome (GOLD analysis project Ga0307415, IMG submission 204524) | Maize rhizosphere microbial communities from greenhouse at UC Davis, California, United States - DK15-C-2 | ecosystem: Host-associated > Plants > Roots > Rhizosphere > Soil | place: USA...
TGGCGTCGGGATATTCCTTGATCCCGAGGATGCTGGCGAAGCCGCGGCTCGCGGGGCCCCGCACCTCGATCGCGTCGAGGCCGAAGCTGACCCGCGAATAGGGGATATGCTGGCCAAGGTCCTGCTCGGGCCGCGGCATCAGCACCGGCCGCATCTCGCCATTGTACAGCGCCGACAGAAGCTCGAGCGGCTCGGAATAGATTCCCGTCTCGTTCTCGTACGTGCCGAGGACGCGCACGCCATAGGATTGCAGCGCCGCGGTCAGCGCCGCAGTGGCCGAATCGAGCTCGAGCGCCTCGGCTCCAGTCAGTTCGGTCGTCGCCGGCTTCGAGCCGAGCTTGCTCAGCCGCTCGGGAAGGCCAGCCTTGCCCCGCGGCGGACGGATGACGATGGTCAGGAATTGCTCGTTGAGGAACAGCCGGCCCTGGTTGAGCTGGGCAGTCCAGCGGCGATCGAGATCGGCCGAGAAAGCGTCGGGGTTGCGGGCGCCGAGGTCGACTTCGACGCGGCGGCGAATCAGATGATGGTAGAGCACCGCCTTGGAGTTGAGCGCGCTGCGGAGGACAACGTCACGCACCGCCAACAGGTGGTTGAGGACCTCGTCATCCTCCGTCTCGAACGGAAAGCCGGCGAGTCGCATGCAGCGCATCAACGAGCCGTCGCGCAGGCGCAGCGTCGAAGCGTCGATGTGACAGGCATAGGGAAGGCGGTCGCCGCCGCGGGCTTCCTTCTTGTTCCATGCTGCCGGTCCGAACCATTTGGTCATGCTCGAAGCTTTCATCCTCACTGGCTCAGGGCGCGTAGCTGTTGCAGCCCCAGCGCTTCCAATTCTTGACGCGCGCGCAGCGGCTGACCTTGGTGATCCAGAGGTCGAAGATCCGCGGCTCGCGAAGACAGGCGAAGTAGCCGATCACGTGCACTGCCAGCGCCACTGGAAGCGCAAGGAAGCTGTGGGTGATCAGGAACGCCTCGGTGGTCACCGCTGCGTTGATGATGAAATAGGAATAGGTCACGCCCGCAAACATCTGCGGCCGGGTCAACGCGCGAAACACGGGCGACCGGGAAAGCGCCATCGCTAGCCCGCCGCTGCTGCGGACTGGATGCCGCTGACGATCGCGCCCGCGCCGAACAGGATGAAGCAGCCGATGATGACGGTGGCTCCGAAGCGCCAATTCATCCGCCCGGTCAGCATCATGAATCCGACCATGGCGACGGCGATCACCGCGACAGCGGTGGCGACGTTGCCTAGCAAGGTGCCCTGGAGCCACATCAGCGCGGCGACGATCGGGCCCGACCCTTGCGGATCGGCCGCGGCAGCGGCCGGCGAGCTCGCCAGGATCAGTGGAAGAGCGGCAATGCCGCGAGCGATTTTCATTGGCTTCCTCCGGTGGAATTCAGGGCGATGCGACGCACGATCGAGCTCACATAGGCCTGGGTTTCAGCGATTGCGGGGATGCCTCCGGCACTTCGAACGCGTCCGGGTCCGGCATTGTAGGCCGCGAGCGCCTTTTCCACATTTCCGTCAAATTGATCAAGCAGTTGGCGAAGATATCGAGCGCCTCCGTGAAGGTTGGCGATGGGGTCGGAAGGATTGACTCCAAGGTAGCGCGCGGTCGCCGGCATCAACTGCGTCAGGCCCATCGCGCCCTTGGGCGAGACGGCCTGCGCGTTCCAGCGGCTCTCCTGCCAGACGAGCGCCGAAAGCAGCGAGGGGCTGACGTTGGCGGCTGCGGCGGCCTGGTGCAGCGCGGCGGCATATTGTGGCGGCACCGGTGCCGGACCGATGTCGGTGTAGGCATAGGCCGGGACGATCGGCGCTCCGGTCTGGTCGACGATCTTGTCGGAAGCCGCGGTGGTGATGACTTCCCAATTGGCGGCGCCCGCGCCTTCGCGGACCGAAACGGTGCCGTCGGGCGCGATGTCCATGACTTGTGCCTGTGAAGGGGACGCGACGACAGCCGCGGCAACGCCCAAGGCGGCCGCGGCCAGGCGCAGGCTGCGCCTTGCGGAACGGAAAGCTGCTAGCCGCAGCGAGAATTCAAGAAACAATCTCCGCCACCCCCCGGGGTACTTTTGCCATCTTGCACAGCCGCGGAGGATCGCGCGAGATAGTTAATTATTATTTACGATAGGATGTGTCCGAAGGCGCGTTCGGCGGCGGTTCTTCCTGAGAAAAACTGTGGATAAACCGCTCGTCGCAACAGGGGTTAGTTTTAAACGGAAAGTAAACAGAGTTTGGGCTGTCTGGGCAGCGATTTTCGGCGCGATAGGCTGGGTGGATTTTTGACGGTAAGCAGGCGCTTGCGGAACATCAGTGGAGGCCAACCATCATTCGTCCGGTGATCCTGTGCGGCGGGGCCGGGACGCGACTCTGGCCGGTGTCGCGACAGACCTTCCCAAAGCAACTGCTGCCGGTCGCGGGCGAACAGTCGCTGCTGCAACAAACGGCCAACCGCCTGTCGGGTGATCGTTTCGCGCCCGCGATCGTGGTCAGCGGCGAGGACCAAAGATTCTTCATCATGCGCCAGCTGGAGGCCGCCGGCGCGCCCGTCGAATCAATCCTGCTCGAACCCTCGGGCCGCAACACGTCGGCCGCGGCCGGGCTCGCCGCCTCGTGGCTGCTGGCCTCGGGCCGCGATGACTTGCTCCTATTGATGCCGTCCGACCATGTGATTGGCGACCGCGACGCCTTCCTGAAGGCGATCGAGATCGGCGCATCGCACGCTGAACAGGGCTCGATCGTCACCTTCGGGGCGAGCCCCACCGGGCCGAACACGCAATATGGCTATATCGAAGCCGACATGAGCCCCCCGTCCCCCGACGGCGCCTACCCAATTGCCCGGTTCGTCGAAAAGCCGAGCGCCGACAAGGCGGCGGGATATCTCGCCAGCGGGCGATTCTTCTGGAACGCAGGGATCTTTCTCGCCAGGGCCAGCACACTCCTCGACGAGATGCGGCAGTTCCTGCCCGCGAGCCTCGACGCGATCTCGCGCTCGGTCGCGGAAAGCGCCACCGATGGCCTGTTCGTCCGCCCCGCCGCTGCCGCCGTCAACCAGGCCGAGAACATCTCGATCGACCATGGCCTCATGGAGAAGACCTCGCGCGGCGTTGTGGTGCCGGTCCAGATGCAATGGTCGGACGTCGGATCGTGGGATGCGATTTGGGCGCTCGCCGCCAAGGATGGCGACGGCAATGTCACCCAGGGCGAGGTCGTCTCGATCGACACGACGAGCTCGCTGCTGCGCAGCGACGGCGGCGCGCTGATCGCCGCCGTCGGTCTCGATCGGATGGCGGTCATCGCGGTCCGCGACGCCGTGTTCGTCGCCCCGCTCGACCGGGTCTCGGACGTCAAACATGTGGTCGAGGCGCTGAAGGGCCGGGAGCCGGACCGTCTCACCTCGCCGCCGAAGGTCGCCCGTCCATGGGGCTCGTACGAGACCGTTGCCGACGGCCCCGGCTTCCAGGTCAAGCATATCGTCGTCGACCCCGGCGAGCGGCTCTCGCTGCAAAGCCATGCCCACCGCTCGGAGCATTGGGTGGTGGTCCGCGGCGCGGCCGAAGTGACCGTCGGCGACAGCGTCACGATCCTCCACGAAAATGAATCGACCTACATCCCGGCCGGCACGATCCATCGGCTGGCCAACCCGGGCACGATCCAGCTCGAGCTGATCGAAGTCCAGTGCGGCTCCTACCTCGGCGAAGACGACATCCACCGCCTCGACGACGAATATGGGCGGGCGGAGACGAAGGAACGCTAGCCCTCGAGCTGGCGTGCCGGTTGACGGCAGCGTCCACCATCGCAAGAGCGGGCCCTGGAAACCCGCAATCGAGGTGAGCCCGTGAGAGTCCTGTTCTACGGCCGGTTGGCCGAAACCATCGGGCCCGAGCTGGAAATCGACTCACCGCCCGGCGGCTCCGTGGCAGAGCTGCGCGAGAAACTCATCGCCGAGCACCCGCAAGCGGAGCAGCCGCTGCGCAGCAAGCGAGCGCGGGCCTGCGTCGGCGACGCCCTCGTCCCCGACACCTATGTGCTGCAGGCCGCGGACCGCGTCGAGTTCCTGCCGCCGGTGTCCGGCGGATGAGCGTTGTTGCCCGCCTCGAAGAGCAGGCGCTTCAGCCCGAGCAGGAGCTCGCGGCGCTGCTCGAGCAGGCGACGGGCGACGGGGCAGTGGTCAGCTTTACCGGAATCGCACGGCCCGGGTCGGAAGGCGGCGAGGCCGTCCACGGGCTCGTGCTCGAGCACCATCCCACGCTCACCCTACAATCGCTCGAAGATATTGCCGTCGAGGCCGCCGCGCGGTTCGACATCAGCCATGTGCGCGTCGTCCACCACTGCGGCGACATTGCCGCCGGCGAGCCGATCGTCTTTGCCGGCGCGGCAGCGCTCCATCGCCGGGCCGCCTTCGAGGCTGTCGATTACCTCATGGACCGGCTGAAGACGGAGGCGGTGTTCTGGAAGCGCGAGATCGGCGAGGACGGATCGGAATGGATCGAACCGACCGAAGCCGATTATGCCGCCCGCGAACGCTGGGACTGAAGCATGGCCGGGATCGACGAGAGCCTGACCTTCCATCCGCTGCGCATCGCGGTCCTGACCGTTTCGGACAGCCGGACGGAGGACACCGACAAGTCCGGAGGCCTCCTCGCGGAGCGGCTCACCGCCGCCGGCCATGCGCTTGCTGGCAAGCAGATCGTCAGCGACGACGTGGAGGCGATCCGGGCACAGGTCCGCTTATGGGTCGCCGATGATGGTGTCGATGTGATCATCTCGACCGGTGGCACCGGCTTCGCGCCGCGCGACGTCACGCCAGAGGCGGTGAAGCCCTTGTTCCGGCGGGAGATGGACGGCTTCTCGGTGCTCTTCCACCAGGCAAGCTATGGCACCGTGGGCTTCTCCACCCTGCAGTCGCGCGCCTGCGCCGGCCAGATCGAAGAGACCTTCGTCTTCTGCCTGCCCGGCAGCACCGGCGCCTGCCGCGACGGGTGGGACCTGGTGCTCAGATATGAGCTCGACAGCCGTTACCGACCCTGCTCGCTCGCTGGTCAGGTCCCGCGCCTCAGGCGCCTTTGCGCATGAGCCGTTTGAGCCATCTCGACGAAAGCGGGCGCGCGCGGATGGTCGATGTATCGGACAAGGAGGCGACGGCCCGGACTGCGACCGCGGCGGGAACCCTCACCTGCCTGCCGCAAACACTCGAACAAGTGCGCGCGGGCAAGGGGCCCAAAGGCTCGGTCATTCAGACCGCCGAACTCGCGGGGGTCATGGGTGCCAAGCGCACCGCCGAACTCATCCCGCTATGCCATCCGCTGCCGCTCACCAAGGTCGAGGTCCGGATCGAGATCGATGACTCTCTGCCCGGCTTTCGAGCCACGTCGGAACTCCGCACCAAAGCCGTCACTGGCGTCGAGATGGAAGCACTGACCGCTGTCTCGATTGCCTGCCTCACCCTGTTCGACATGCTCAAGGCAATCGACCGGACGATGATCATCGGCGGGATCGTGGTCACGTCCAAGACAGGCGGCAAATCGGACGACTGGCAGCGGACATGATCAGTTTCGACGAGGCGGTCGAGCTCATCCGCTCGGCCGCCAAACCGCTCGGGACGGAGACGGTCACAATAGTGGAGGCCGCTGGCCGGGTGCTTGCCAACCCCGTCGTCGCGCAGATCGATTCGCCGCGCTCGGACGTGTCGGCAATGGACGGCTATGCAGTACGCGAAGCGGACCTCGACAGTCTGCCTGCGTCGCTGAAAGTCATCGGCGAATCCTTTGCCGGATCCGGCTTCGATGGGTCGGTCTCCCCGGGCGCCTGCGTCCGAATCTTCACCGGTGCACCCGTTCCTTCGGGCGCCGACCGTGTCGTGATGCAGGAAAATGTGCGGCGCGAGGGTGATCTGGAGATCATCGATGAACAACCTGGTTCCGCGTCGCAGGTCCGCAGACGCGGCTCCGATTTCGCAACCGGCGACGAGCTACTTGCCGCCGGACGCCGGATCGATCCCCGCGCCATCGTCGCAGCTGCCGCCGCCGACCTGGCTGAGCTGGAAGTCTATCGCCGACCACGCCTGCATATCCTCAGCACGGGCGACGAGCTTGCCCAGCCTGGAACGGCTCGGAGCCGGGCCCACGCGATTCCGGAAAGCGTGTCGCTCGGCGTGGCCGCCCTCGCCGAGCAATGGGGAGCCGAGTGTCTTGGGCGAACCTGCCTGCGCGACGACCTGCATTCAATGGAGTCGGCCGCTGCAGCCGCGCTCAACGCCGCAGAGGTGATCGTGGTGACCGGCGGAGCGTCGGTGGGCGAAAAGGATTTCGCGAAGGCGATGTTCGAGCCGCTCGGGCTCGAGCTGGTCTTTTCCAAGGTCTCGATCAAGCCCGGAAAGCCGGCATGGCTCGGCCGTGTCGGCGAGAAGCTTGTCATGGGCCTCCCTGGCAACCCCACTTCGGCGCTGGTCACCGCCCGGCTCTTTCTCGCGCCGGTTCTCGCGGGATTGACGGGCGCACCGATCGAACGGGCTCTCGCATGGCGACGCATCCCCCTTGCCTCCCCGCTTGGCGATTGCGGCGCGCGAGAGACGTTCCACCGGGCCCGGCTCCTTAGCGGCGCCGCCGAAATCCTCTCATTCCAGGATTCGAGCGCGCAGAAGGCACTCGCCCAAGCCGACCTGCTCGTCCGCCAGCGCGCGAATGCGCGGGCGATGCCCCCCGGCGAGCTTGTCGAGTTTCTCGACTTTTAGCCCCGGCTCATGTGAACAGCAGCTTGGCGCCGGCAATCGTCAGGACCAGGCCGAGCGTCCGCAAAAGCCATGGACGCGGCAGCCGCTCGACCCCGAGCCACGTCCCAATCACCGCGCCGCCAGCCACCGACAGCAGGAAGATCGGGAGCTCGTGCGGCAAATGGCCGACCGATGCGGCGTTCCCGGCGAGGCCGGCCGCGGAGTTGAGGAAGATGAAGGCGGAAACCACACCGGAGGTGCGACGGGGCTCCTCCCACGCCATCAGGATGATCAGCGGGCTGAGGAAAATACCGCCGCCCGTTCCGGTAAGACCTGCAAGCAGGCCCAGCACTGCGCCTGCTGGAAGCGTGATCCACGGCGACGGTGCCTCGACGGGCCTGTCGGCGAGGGCCTTCGGATGCCACAGCAGCCGCGCCGCGGCGAGCCAAAGCAGGATGCCGACGAGCGGCTTGTAGTAGATCGCGGGCAGATGGATTCCGCCGCCGAGGAAGGCCGCCGGCGTCGCGGTCAGCGCGAAGGCGAGCACCAGCTTGCCGTTGGTGAGCCCGCGCCGCCAGTAGCGCCACGCCCCGAACCCGGCGACGAGCAAGTTCAGCGCCAGCGCCGTCGGTTTCATCGTTTCGGGCGCGACCGAGAACAGGGCCATGGCCGCGATATAGGCTGACGCACCCCCGTGCCCGACGCTGGAATAAAGCGCCGCGCCGAGCGCGAACAGGATTGCCAGCGCGGCGACAGTCGTCGGGTCCATGTCCAGGCCCTAATGCTGCAGTCAGGGCTTAGCCACCGGTGACGCTCATGTGGCGTTCGACTGCCGGTCTCGCGGCCTCGATCCGAAATTGATGGCCTTTGGGCTTGCCGGCGAGCAGGCGGTCGAGTGCGGCATTTACTGCCTCGGTGCCGCCGGTGCGCAGGAGCTCACGCAGCTCGACCTTCTGATCATGGCCGAGACAGCCGAAGACGGTGCCGGTCGCCGCCACCCGGATGCGGTTGCAGCCGTCGCAGAAATTGTGGGTCAGCGGCGTGATCAGTCCAAGGCGGACGCCAAGCCCCTCGACCTCGAAATAGCGCGCGGGCCCGCCCGTGCGCGCCAGCGACGGGATCAACCGGAACTCGCGTTCCAGCCGGCCCCGCACCTCGCTCAGCGGCAGATAATGCTCGCTGCGGTCCTCCTCGACCTCGCCGAGGGGCATGGTCTCGATCAGCGTCAGGCCATAGCCCTGACTGGCGCACCAGCGCAGCATCGATGCGATCTCGTCCTCATTGATCCCGCGAAGCGCGACCATGTTGACCTTGATGCTGAGCCCGGCCGCTGCCGCGGCCCCGATCCCGCCGAGCACCTGCGCGAGGTGGCCGTGACGGGTGATGTGGCGGAACCGCTCGGGATTGCGGCTGTCTAGACTGACGTTGATGCGCCGCACGCCGGAGTCGAACAGCATCGCCGCATATCTCTCGAGCTGCATGCCGTTGGTCGTCATCGTCAGCTCATCGAGCCCCTTGCCGATCCGCTTGCCGAGCTCGCCGACAAGCAGCTCAATGCCCTTGCGCACCAACGGCTCTCCGCCGGTGAGCCTGATCCGCCTCACTCCGCGAGCGATGAGGATGTCTGCAAGCCCGACCATCTCCTCGAGGTCGAGCACGTCCTTGCGCGGCAGGAAGGTCATCTTTTCCGCCATGCAGTAGCGGCAACGCAGATCGCACCGGTCGGTCACCGACAGGCGTACATAAGTGATGCGCCGGCCGAAGCCGTCGATCATCGGCTTTGATAGGATTCCGTTGTTACCCAAATCCACTCCGTCCGACGCCTCGCCGCGGCTCCCGCGTCATCGGTGATTTAGATCAAGGAGAACGCCGGTTCCAACCGATACCTTCCGACAGATCTAAGCGTTAGGGGCTACGCGCCTTGCCGCCGGGTGAGCCAGTCTATTAGGGACGAGGCATGCCTGATGACCCGACTGGCGAGCGCATTGTGACGCGCGGCGAGCAAATGCTCGCCTTGCGGCGGCGGCGAATGGCCGCATCCCACCCTTTCTTCCGCGGCGGCTTCCGCCCTTTCTTTTTCGGCGGCGCTGCATGGGCACTGATCGCGCTGAGCTTGTGGATCGGCTCGCTGACCGGCGTAATCGGCCTGCCCACGGCGCTCGACCCGCTTGCTTGGCACCGGCACGAAATGCTGTTCGGATTCGTAGGCGCGGTCGCTAGCGGATTCCTGCTGACTGCGGTTCCCAACTGGACCGGCCGATTGCCAATCGCCGGCTGGCCGCTCGGCGGGCTCTTCGCGCTGTGGGCCGCGGCGCGGCTCGCGCTGCTCTTCTCGGCCGAGACCGGGCTTTGGCTTGCGGCAATTCTGGACGTCGGCTTCTTCTTCCTGCTCGGCCTGCTGGCGGAGCGCGAGGTGCTCGAGGCCAACAACCGCAATTTCCCCGTCGTCGGGATGATCCTGCTGTTGGGCATTGCCGACGCGGTCGACTATCTCGCGACCGTCGGAGTCATTCCGATAGCTGACCTCGGATGGCAGCTCGCCATATCCATCGTCGTCCTGCTGATCTCGCTGGTCGGCGGGCGGATCATTCCATCGTTTACGCGCAACTGGATGGCGAAGCAGGGAATAGCCACCGGACTTCCGACCCAACCGGGACGCTTCGATTTGTTCGTGATCGCCGCGACGGCGGTCGCGCTGCTCGCATGGCTCAGCGGACCTGCCGGGACCCCGATCGGCTTGGTCCTGGTCGCCGCGGCCATCCTCCAGGCAGCGCGCTGGGCGCGGTGGATGGGGTATCGCACGTTCGCCGATCCGCTCGTGCTGGTCCTTCACGTCGGCTACGCGTGGGTGCCGGTCGGTCTTGCGCTGCTCGGTTTCAGCCTCATGAGGTTGGTGCCACGGAGCGCGGCGATCCATGCGCTGACGGCCGGGGCGATGGCGACGATGATCCTCGCGGTCATGACCCGGGCGAGCCTTGGCCACACGGCACGCGAACTCAAGGCCAACTCCGCCACGATCCTCATCTATCTGCTGGTAACCGCGGGTGCCGTCCTGCGCGTGACCGCGTCGCTTCGGCTGATCGACTACGACATGGGGATTGAGATTGCCGGGCTCGCCTGGGGCGGGGCCTTCCTGCTCTTCCTGGTCGCGTACGCGCCGATCCTGTGGCGCCCGCGGCTCGGCGAGCAGCGCTGACCGAAGCGTCGCTACGTCAGGTCAGTGAAATCATTGGTGACCCCTACGGGACTCGAACCCGTGTTTTCGCCGTGAGAGGGCGACGTCCTGGACCGCTAGACGAAGGGGCCATTGCTGAAGCGAGGGCGCC
>Ga0307415_100001997_pt1 | contig 10037 bp, 10 predicted proteins | sample DK1Cmetagenome_FD_204524 | JGI IMG/M metagenome (GOLD analysis project Ga0307415, IMG submission 204524) | Maize rhizosphere microbial communities from greenhouse at UC Davis, California, United States - DK15-C-2 | ecosystem: Host-associated > Plants > Roots > Rhizosphere > Soil | place: USA...
CGCCGGATGTCCTTGGTCGTCGGAGGCCGTTGATAAGCCGGGTGCTGGGAGCCGCGCCTTGGGCCCTTCACTGTCGCCTTGAGCACGCGGATCAGATTCGCCTTCCGCCCTGCGGCTCCTGCGGGCAACCGCCCGTTGGTCGTCAGAGCATAGGGAGCCGAGATGCTGGAGGAGACGCACGACCGCGACCAGATCATCCAGCGGGTCGCGGCCTTGGACGTGGGCAAGGCCGAGCTGACCTGCTGTGTGCGGGTTCCGGGCCAGGGCAGCTCGGGCCGGCGGCTGCAGGAGGTCACCACCTACCAGACGATGACCCGCTGGCTGCTGGTCATGGCCGACCGGCTGGCGGAGCTGGGCGTGACCCGGGTGGTGATGGAGTCCACCAGCGACTACTGGAAGGGGGTCTTCTACCTGCTGGAAGTCCACGGGTTCGAGGTCTGGCTGGTGAATGCCCGTGACGTCAAGCACCTCCCTGGGCGGCCCAAGACCGACACCCTGGATGCGGTCTGGCTGTGCAAGCTCGCCGAGCGGCAGATGCTGCGCCCCTCATTTGTGCCGCCACGACCGATTCGGCAGCTGCGGGACGTGGCCCGCTACCGGGCCGACCTGGTGGCGGCCCGGACCGCCGAGAAGCAGCGGGTCGAGAAGCTGCTGGAGGACGCCCAGATCAAGCTCTCGGTGGTGGCCAGCGACATCTTCGGGGTTTCCGGGCGGGCCATGCTGGCCGCGCTGATCGCCGGAGAGCGCGACCCCAAGGTGCTGGCGCAGCTGGCCCGTGCCCGGTTGCGCGCCAAACTGGGCCCGTTGGCGGAGGCCTTCACCGGGTTCTTCACCGACCAGCACGCCTTCTTGTTGGCCAAGATGCTGGCCCGAGTGGACGCGCTAGACGCCGACCTGGCCGAGCTGGATGCCAAGCTTGCCGAGTTGATCGCCCCCTTCGCCCTGGCGGTCGACCGGCTGGATGAGATCCCCGGGATCGGCCAGACCGCCGCGTACCTGCTCATCGCCGAGCTCGGGGCGGACATGACCAGGTTCCCGACCGCCGGGCACCTGGTGTCGTGGGCCAAGTTCGCCCCCGGCGTCAAGGAGTCCGCCGGCAAACGCAAGGGCCGCGGATCAACCGGGCGCGGCAACCCGTATCTGGCTCGGGTACTCGGCGAGGCCGCCGTCGCCGCCAGCAAGACCGATACCTTCCTTGGGGAACGTTATCGGCGGATCGCCCGCCGACGTGGCAAGCAACGCGCCATCGTCGCGGTCGGCCGATCCATCCTGGTCATCATCTGGCACCTGCTGTCCGACCCGACCCTACGGTTCCACGACCTGGGCGCCGGCTTCTACGACACCCGCATCGGTTCTGAACGCGCCAAGCGCAACCACGTCCGCCAGCTGGAGGCCCTCGGCTACAGGGTCACCCTCGAACCCGCCGCCTGACCGGCCATCACCGGACCACCCAGTGCACCCCGATCGGATCCGGGCTCACCCCGGATATTGCCAGCGTGCCTGCTCACCGTGGATTTTCGGATCAGGATGGGCTCGGCGGTCGGTTCCGTCGACCATCACAGGACCCTTGGCTGCGGCTGAGTTAGCGGCTACGCGCGGGTCGACGTGAGCGCGCCACTACTACCGAAACGGCCAGGACGACCACGCCGGCGCCCGGAGCGATGAAATGAGGGAACACCAGGCTGACCGCCGCCGCCGCCACGGCGACTTGGGCAGACACCAAGCCCCGGAGCCACAGCAACCCAGCCGCGAGCATCGTCGCAAGCACCGCCCCCCAGGCGCCAAGCTCGGCGAGGTCGTGGCCCGACTCGAAGCCAGGCCGTGTCGGGCCAAGCTGGCTGGCCTGCGTGTCATTCCACGTCGCACCACCGATGGCGTCGATCACGCGCACGTTGCCCGCCAGCACCACCAGGCAACTCGCGATGGCCGCGGCAAGAAGCAGCCACAGCAAGAGATCACGACGACCGCGGCCAGGGAGCGCCCAGAGCAGCACGGCGGACAAGAACGCCATCGGGAAGACCGGTGTCGCCGATTGCAGATGATCTGCTGCATGACCGGCGACGTCGTATCGGGAAGACCAAACGGCCTGCACGACGAGCACTGGCACCAGGAAGGCGGCGACTGGCCACCAGGTGCGAAGGAAATCAAGCACGCGACCAAAGATCGACTGTCCTGTCGCGAGCACGGTGACTCCTCCCTCCCGGTGGTCGGTCGATCCGCGCGCTGACGATAGTGAACACCCAACGCCGGCTCGGCCGATCCGGTCCTTTGTGGCCGAGGGCCGGAGGCGTCGGCGACCGGATGGATCGCCGCCCGCTGGGGCGCGGTGGTGCTGGTCCGTGCTGGGTCCGCACAGCATCGGGAACCGCCGGTTCTGGCTGGACAGGAGCGGTCACGACCGGTAAGACCAAACCGCAGCTCAGGCGTCATTCGAGGCCAAGACCAGGGCTGCTGCAGCACGGAGGCGGCGGGTTCAAATCCCACCTCCTCCGCTGGCGGATGAGGTCATTGACCTGCGCCTTCGCTGAGCGGGACAACAGTGGGGTCACCCTGGGGCCACACTCGGGCGGCCCGCCGGGCCTCCAGGGCCACGGCGCGAGCCGCTTCGAGGCGGCTGGCGAGCTGGTCGAGCTCATCAGGGAACAGGTGCCCGTAGGTGTCCAGGGTTATCGAGGCGGTGGCGTGGCCGAGCTGGGCTTGGACCGCCTTGACGGTGGCGCCCTCGCGGATCAGCAGCGACGCGCACGTGTGGCGCAGGTCGTACAGCCGCAGCCGTTCGGGAAGGCCTGCGGCGAGCGCGGCCGGTTTGAAGTACCGCCTGGCCCACTTCGACCAGCGCATCGGTCCGCCCAGCGGCGCCGGAAACACCAGGTCGTCGGGGCCGTGGGACTGGCCGGCGGCGAGGTGGGCGGCCAGCTCGTCGGTGATCGACCGGGGCAGCCGTACGGTGCGGGCCTCGTGGGTTTTCACCCCGCCCCAGTGGAGGCTTCGCGCTGATTGTCCGAGTTATTACCTGGACGGCCCCCAACCGACACGTCGCCCAATTTCCCGCGCTACGACGCGGGTTTCTGTCGGCACCGAATCGGCTGCCATCGTGGCTTCCCAGGCTGCCTCCGGAGCGCCGATCGGCACGGAGGGCACGGTTGCAGTTCGGCCAGCCGAGGCCACGGTCGCTACAGCCGGTCAGGTGCCAGCTTCTCCTGTCGGGGGCGGGCGTCGATCCTCACCTGATGCTTTCCGTCCTCTCGCTGAGTGATCCGGCCGACGTGGCGGGCGTCGAGGACGCGGGCGATGCGGTCAGCGGCGTGCTCGCACTCCTCGAATGTGCCGACGATCAGGATCTTCACGGGCTACCTCTTCGTGCCCAAGCGGGCTACCCGTTGCCGGCGACGGCGCTAGACTCAGGCGGGGCCACGGCCGCTACAGCAGGCAGTCAGGTGCTTTGGCTGTCCTCGCCGGTTCGCCCGCACGTACCGGGCCGGGCGTCCCGGCGAAGCCTGCAGCACTAGTCGAAGGATGCCCCGTGCAGCACGAACAGACCTCCACAGCCCGCACAGCCCCGGAGGCGCCAGCCAGGGTCCCGCCCAAGGTCCCGATCCCGCCCGCTGTCCTCCTGAGCCCTGACTCGCCGCTTCACGCACGACCGGCGGCCCTACATCGGAGGCAGGCGTTAGCGCTCGACGGCATCAGCGACTCCATCGACATGACCATCATCGCCTACCGACAGCTCCGGGTCGCGCTCTGGACTGACATGCAGATGATCGACCAGCCCGCCAGCCGGCCGGTATACCTCCAGACGATAATGAGCGCCTGGACCATCGTTGATGCTGCACACCGGCTGCGCGTCCTTGTCCGGAAGTTGCCGGGGCTGAAGAACGGACCAGCGAAATCCCTGTTCCTCAAGGCCGTCGAGCAAGTGGAGCCGCTTCGCCACGCGGTGCAGCACCTAGATGGAGAGATCGAGCAGCTTCTGGCTAACGGTCAGCCCCTCTGGGGCTTTCTGACCTGGGTCAAGGCCGATGGGCCTGACGACGTGCCCGTCATCGGGATACTCCTGCCGGGCGCCTTGGGGCCGACCTGGGAGGTCCGGGCGAGACCCTTCGGCAGGGACATCGAGGTCCCGATCGGCTTGATCGAGCTGACGGCCGCCGGTATGACCGTCTCTCTGACCGACGTCGTCGCGATTATTCAGCGGTTTGCCCGCAGCTTGGAACGGGCGGCAGCGGAGGCGTTCTCGGCCATCCCGGCGGGCGCGACTAACTTTCGGGCTACGTTCGATCCATCCCTTGACTAGGCCTGGCTTAGGTCGACGCGACGTGCAGTGGCCCAACCGCATCATCGGCGCCAGCGACGGCAAGCCACTCCAGGGCGTCGGCGCGACGCTTCCAGCTCCCGGCGGACGTTGAGGACACCAGGTCGTCGAGGCCCTCGACGCCGCAGCTATGAGCCACCCGGACCGGCGTGTCCTCGACGGCGTAGGCCAGGCAGAGGCCGGGGCCGCCAATACGCCGGGGATTGTACCTCGGACCCCCTCGACTTCTGGGGCTCAGCCTTCGCCTTTACGTGGTAGCCGTCGCGGTGCCGGCTGGGGAACGCCAACGTCGTCGGGGACGTCTGTGGCGTCCATCTTGAGGCCAACGAAATCAACCAGCATCTTAAGGTCAGGCAGCAGACTTGTAATTGTCCAAGTGACGAAGAATCCTGCCAAACCGCCGGCTGTGCCTCTCAGCCACACCGGCGCGTCAGGAGGGATCGCTGCCACGACTAGTATTGTTAGCGGTAACTGTTCAGGCCCCGGCACGTGTGTGACGAGACCAGCGGGTCGTCATCCCCAGAAGATCCCTGTCGGGTCGGTGTCGATGTGGGCGAGCAGCGGGGCCGGGGTGGTAGCTGGTGGCACGCTGGCGAGCGGGTGCCAGCGGCCGTGGCGGTCGGCCCAGTACAGCCGCCACCGGCCAGCGACGGGCGGTGGTGGCGTGTAGCGCAGCTGGGCGAGCGGTCTGCTGCTCCACTCCGGGCCCACCAGATCTGGTGAGAAGGGCGGGCGCCGCTCGACGATGGTCACGTTCGGTCCGCGGACCCGGTGCTCGACCCGTACCTGGTCGCGGACGTGGGTCGGCACCCGCTGCTGGCACCACCGCAGGATCACGCGCAGGTGCAGTTCGGGAACACCGGACACGACCATCTCCTTCGCCGTGGACCTCCCGTCAACGATCGGCGCGCGTGGTACTTGGCGGCGGGAAGATGTGCTCGCGCGTCGGGTCTGCCGGATCGCTCCCGAGCTGCATGCCGACGCTACCCAGATGGCAGTGGCTCCAGGACGAGTGGTGGGCAGCGCAGCTCGCCGGTGACAAAGCGGCCGACCGGCTGGTCGAGCTGAACGATGACGTTCTGCCCGGCCCACCCGCTCACCGTCCCGGCCTGGCCGTGCAGGTAGTTCGGTTTGGCGCTGTGGTTGATGCGGACCCGGTCGCCGACCCGCAGGCTGGCCAGGGTCCTCATCGACCGGGCGGTGGCCAGCAGCCGCACCCGCTCGTTGATGACCGCACCGAGCACGCCGAGCTCCTGGTCCAGCTCCCCGCGGGCGATCGCCTCGACCACGGCCTGGACCAGGTCGACCGGGGCGGCTGGGGGGCGAGCCGACCGCGGCTGTGGACGACGGGCGCGGCGGGACATGACCGGCCGAGTCTACGCAGGATCAGGCCCCGGCGGCGCTGGCTGCGACCCCAGCGTTGGCAGCCAGACCTGCCCTTGGAACAGCTGACCGAGCACAGTCAGCGGATTCCTGCCGTGCTTGCGGGCGGTGGCAAGGTAGCTGCGCAGGACCAGGAACGCCTCGGCCCCGGCCAGGGTGCGCCAGCACCCGGAGATCTTCTGCTGCAACTTCACCATGCGCAGGTCGCGCTCGGCCTGGTTGTTGTCGAACGGCACACGGGTATCGTCCAGCGACCGCAGCACCTCGTCGCGCTGGGCGTCCAGCCGGGCTAGCAGCCGGGCCGCGGGTGAACGGGGTGCCCGTCGGCGGCGTCGGCCGCTGGCCGGTGGGGGCGGGTTGGCCGCCTGCCCGTCGGCCAGCAGCCGCTCATATCGGGCGTACAGCCGGGCCCGCACCTGGTCGTCGACCCGGCCGGCGCCGGCGGCGCGGGCCCGGTCAGCCACCAGCTTGGCATCCACGAGCAGCTCGGCCATGCCCGCCGCCCAGCCCTGCCCCGGCTCCTCGGTGATCGCCTCCAGCTCGCGGAGCAGGTGGGCGCCGCACAGCGCGTGGGTGACCTCCTCGTAGCGCCAGTACGGCGCCCAGCCGTCATGGACCGCCACCCCGCCGAACCGGGGCAGCACCCCGGCGGCGTCCATCGCCACCTTGCCCCGCTTGGCGTGCACGGTGAACAGGCTCAGCAGGCTGGTGGAGGCCGAGTGGACCCAGTGCAGCCGCCCCGCCACCCTGGCGCCGGTCTCATCGAAGTGGGCCACCGGCGCGGCGGCCAGCCCCTCGCGCACGACCCGGGCGAACCCGCCCAGTCCCCTGGCGCCCTCGGCCACCACCGCGGCCAGGGTGCCGGTGGCCACCGGCGCGCCCAGCACGTCGGCCAGCAGCTGTGCAGCCCGGTCCACCGGCAGGTGCTGGTGCACGCACAGGTAGCATACCAGTGCGCGCACCCCAGGTCCGTAGCAGGCCGCCGCCCGGACATGCGCGGGGAAGGTGGCAGCAGTCGTCGTCCCGCGCGCGCAGCGCCGCCGCTGGGCCCGATGCTCGACCACGCCCAGGCGCAACCGGGGCAGGTCGAACACCTGCCGCGCCTCGACCCCCACCACGCGCACATCGGTCAGCTCCGCGCCGCACCCGCCGCACCGGTCGGGCACATGCCAGGCCACCTCGTCGGGCTCCTCCACCTGCGCCAGGTGGGCGCCTGGGGCGCCGGGCTGCTTGCCGGGCCGGCGATCTTCGGCCCGCTCGGCGGCACGCCGCTGGGCCCGCGCGGGCTTGCGCAGCCCATCCTGTGACGGCGGCTTGGAGGAGTTGGAGGAGTCCTGGCCGAGCCGGCGCTCCAGCTCAGCCACCCGCGCCTGCAGCGTGGCGATCAGGTGGGCCTGCTCGGCGTAGGCCGCGCGCAGCTCCACGATGACCGCGGCCTGGACCGCGGCGGTGGCTTCCAGGTCCGGGTCGGGGGAAGGGATCGCAGCCTCCAGGACACCAAGCGGTCACGCCCGCTTGCCCAAGGGCCGTACCGCACAGCTACTCCACAAGCCCCAGCCCGTCAACTGGTTCACGACGAGGAGCCGGCGTGAGGAGGTGCTTAATCGCCAACCCGGACGGGTGATCCATGCGGCCAGCTGGGCAAGGGACAGCTGGCCGTCCGGTGCCGGCTTCTCCCAAGTGCACTACATGCCGCTGGTGTGGCCAGGGTCACCGACCCGCTTCTGGGAGTCAGCGGCGGCGCGCGCACGTGCCCGCTCAGCCTCCGATGCCAACAGCGGGTCGGCCCCTTGTCCGGCACGGCGCCGCCACCAGGCCGGGATACGACGCACCAGTGCACGGATCCGAGTGCGCATCTGGTTCTCCCCTGTGATGTTGCAGCTCCAAGGTCTCACGGTCAGCCCGGCAGGGCAAGCCGTCCAGAGGCGTAGTTGTGGCCCGGCTTGACGCAAGCCAGCCTCTTGCGGAAAGCAGACGGCAGCGGCGGCCGGCCGCGTCTTCGCGGCTCCTTGACCAAGCATCACCCCGCACTCGACCAGGCCCTGATGCAGTCGAGACGTCGGTGCCGGTCTTCGGCAGCTGAACTCGATCCAAGCCGATCCGGTGTGACCGGATCAGCTCCAATCAGTGATTGAAGTGCTATAGGCCCTTGGCGCGACCGCGACCAAGATCGGCCATGCTAAGCGGTAGTCCTGCGCAACGAAAGGCAGGTCGCTATGGAACCATCCCGGCTCATCGCGCCGTGGCATCGCTTGCAGCCCTGGCCATCATTGGTTGCACCATGCATCCCGCCGCCACCGGACGGACGTCAACGTCGGGCCGCCGGTGCTCATTCTCCCCGGGACCAGGGTCCTGGACCTGCTGGCTTTGCTCACCACCGTCGGCACCCTCCTCCTGCGCCTCGGCGACGCCCGCAGCCCACCGTGTCGCCGGCAACCCAGCCTCGGCGGTCAAGGTGGGCACGCGGACCGTTCGGGCGACCGCCCAGTTCCTCATCGGTACCGAGATCGACCAGAGGAGGTAGGAGCAGATGAAACGGCTCCCGCTTGCACTCACCGCAGCTGTCCTTGCCCTGGCTGCTGCCATCATGCCGAGCCCGAGCCTGGCCGCAGCCACCTCCCGATGCGGCCGTTCGTGGCGCATCGTCCCCAGTCCTAGCCCGGCTGCGGGGAGCAACGAGCTCGACGCCGTGGCCGCGCTGGCCCGCGACGACGTGTGGGCGGTGGGCTGGCAGAGCCGAGAAGTGGCCGGACGCACCAAGACCCTCATCGAGCACTGGAACGGAACGGCCTGGACGGTGACCCCAAGCCCGAACGTCAAGCGGGACAGCAACGTCCTGCTCGGCGTGGCTGCGACGTCGCCGACTGACGTGTGGGCAGTGGGTCTCCATTACCAACCAGCCCAGACTCGCCAGACCCTGATCGAGCACTGGGATGGGTCGAGGTGGACGATCGTTGCCAGCCCCAGCCCGGGTACCGCCTTCAGCATCCTGGACGCGGTCACCGCGGTGAGCGTCAACGACGTGTGGGCGGTGGGTTCTGTCGGCTACGTGGACCAGACCGGCGTCCGGACCTTGATCGAGCACTGGGACGGCCAACAGTGGACGGCCGTGCCCAGCCCCAGCCCCGCCGGCGAGATCGCCGAGCTGCGGGGCGCGACAACGGTCTCGGCCACCGAGGTCTGGGCCGTGGGCGACTACAGCCCGGACGGGCAGTTGACGCTGACGCTCACCGAGCGGTGGGACGGGACCAACTGGACGGTCGTCCCCAGCGAGAACCGCGATCCCATCCAGAACTATCTCTATGGCGTAGATGCCGCCTCGAGAGGCAGCCTCTGGGCGGCCGGGTTCGCGGGCTCGTCCGCGCTGATCGAGCAGGGCAACGGATCGAGTTGGTCGGTGATCGCCAGCCCAAGCCGAGGGGCCCTGAGCAGCCTTCGGGGGGTGGTGGCACTCGGGCCGGCGAACGCCTGGGTCGTGGGGTTCTGGCAAGACGCCAATGGCGACGAGCACACCCTCACCGAGCACTGGAACGGGCGGCGGTGGGTGTATGTGGACAGTCCCGATTCAGCCCTGCCCGACAACGATCTCCTGGCAGCCTCGGCGGCCGGAGGGGTCATCTGGGCGGTCGGGCATGCATTCACCCCAGGACCGAACCCATCCTCGACCCTGGTGGAGCGGATCTGCCCGGATTGAGCACACCCACTCCTCCGGCGCCCCAAGCGGCACCAGGCCAACCGGGGGATGACTCCTGCTATGCTCAGAGCGGGTCAGGCCTTGACCTTGGTACCAGGCTGCTACCGAAGGGTTGCTGGGAGGCAGGCGGCGGTCGGTGCTGCGCTCCAGCGTGGACACGCAAGCATCCCAACCGCGTCGGGCGGCGGAGCAGAACAAGCCATAGGCCCTGAGAAACCTCCGGTAGTTATTGAGTGCCCTGCTCCCCGCCGCCTGTGGCAGTGCACTCAGCCTGGGCCGAGCGCGGTCAGCCGGCCAGCCATCGAGATCATGGCATGGGTCGGCCGTGGGCCACCATCCCACCCCGTCGGCAACCCCGGTTATCAGCTATCCCAGCATCCTGAATAGTTACTGTTAGCGATGCAATCACGCCGATTACGGCTGTAAAGATGAACGGCGCCAAGTAGCGAACCGGTTCCCGGTTGATTGCCTTCAGCTTACGTAGAAAGCTCTGATCCATGAATGCGGCCAAGACAGCCACTCCGGCGATCACCGCGCCGATGATAACACCGACGAGGCCTGCGGCCACTGCGATAAGTAATGGAAGTACCGTAATCGACTTGACCTCCGCCAGCACTCCTCCGACCAATCCTGCCAGAGCGATGTAGA
>Ga0307415_100001998_pt1 | contig 10034 bp, 9 predicted proteins | sample DK1Cmetagenome_FD_204524 | JGI IMG/M metagenome (GOLD analysis project Ga0307415, IMG submission 204524) | Maize rhizosphere microbial communities from greenhouse at UC Davis, California, United States - DK15-C-2 | ecosystem: Host-associated > Plants > Roots > Rhizosphere > Soil | place: USA...
TCCCATCCTCGGCGGGCACAAGTAAGGGCCGCTGGCTACCAGCCCTGTCCGGGGTCAAAGGCCAGACCGGGGTCGGGGGCGTCGTCGCGGCGGATGGTCGCCTCGATCAGGCCGTAGGGGCGGTCGTCGGCGTGGAAGACCTCGTTGTCGTTGTCCAGGCCGAAGCGGGCCAGGTCGTAGGCGAAGTGGTGCTTGTTGGGGGCCGAGAAGCGGATCTCGGCGATCTGCGGCTGGCCGGCCAGCACCGCCGACCCCATCTCGTACAGGGTCTGCTGCAGGGCCAGGCTGTGGTGGCTGGCGAAGGTGTCCAGCAGCGCCGCCAGCGCGCCGTCAAAGGACGCGGCCCAGTCGAGGTCCTCGCTGGTGTGGCACCACTGGGCGAGCAGCGAGGTGGCCATGATCCGGTCGTTGGTGGGCTGCAAGGTGGTGTACTGGTCCTCGATGTAGCCCCAGAACTCCGAGTCGGTGGTCTTGAGCAGCACCAGGTCCCTGACCCCGGACACCGCCCAGGTGGTGGCGCCGTCGTAGGTCACGGTGGCGGTGCGGACATAGCGCCCATCGCGGATGAAAGCGTGCGGGTTGTTCAGCCGCAACCAGGGGTACATCTCCAGCTTGACCCGGGCCCGGGTGATCGGCTTGGTGGCCTCAACGAAATGCCGGGCCAGGCGGATGCCGAACAACTCCGGCTGGGCGACGACGTCGTCCTCGGCGGCCAGGGCGTAGACGGTGTTCTTCTGGGTGTCGGTGGGCAGCGTGGATGCGTTGTCGCCGGTCAGGTGGGCCGCCTCCTGGCCGCCCGACAGCGCCACGCTGACATTGTAGTCGACCAGCTCATGGGGGTCGCCGTCGCGGAAGACCCGGACGACGCGGTTCTCCGCCTTGCCGTACTGGTTGTGTCCGAGCACGACTGCCATGCGAGTGCACCTCCTGGCTAGGAGCCTCTGTAGGTGGAGAAGGCGTAGGGGCTGAGCAGCAGCGGTACGTGGTAGTGGCGGCCGGGATCGGTGACCTCGAAGACGACCATCACTTCGGGGTAGAAGCCGGTCTGGCCGGTGGCGGCGAAGTAGTCCCCGGTGGCGAAGACCAGCCGGTGCACGTCGGCGCCGAGGCCGCCGGCCGCCAGGTCGCGCACGCGGCCGTCCTCGTCGGTCACGGCCTCGCCGAGCGGCTCCCAGCCGTTGCCGTCGCGGCGGTGGAGGGCGACCCGCACGCCGGCGGCGGGCAGCCCGGAGGCGGCGTCGAGGACGTGGGTGGACAGCGTGCTCATGGTCGCAGCAGCCTTTCCAGTCGCAGCCGGGTGATCTCGCGCAGCTCCTCGGCGACCACGCCCCACTCGGTATCCGGGTCGTTGCCGAGCCGCTGGCGCAGCGCCGTCACCAGCGCCTCCGCCGACCGTCCGCTGGCGCGGACCAGGAAGACGTGGCCGAAGCGTTGCTCGTAGGCCTGGTTGCCCTCCTCCAGCGCCGCCCGGACCTCGGCGTCGGCGTCTGCGACGGAAGCCTGCTCCTGCCGGGACCAGTCGGCCTCCGTGGAGGCGCCGGCGGCGCGCTGCCCGATGCGCGGGTGCGCCGACAGCGCCTCGGCCAGATCGTCCCGGTCAAGCCCCCGCACGGCGCGGTCGCTCGCGCCGAGCAGGGCGTCGAGGTCGCCGTAGGGCCGCCCGGCGGCCATCCGCTCCACCCACGCCCGCGACGCGCAGCAGGTCGCCAGCAGCTGGCCGGCCTGGGTGGCCGGCACGCTGTTGAGCCAGCGCAGTCCCAGCTCGGCCAGGCCCTGGGTGCTGAGGTTGCCGTACAGCCGGACGCGGGCCATGCCGCCGTCGGGGAATACGTCGAGGCGGACGTCGGTGACTTCGGCGGTGGTGGGCAGCCGGAAGAGGTGGCGGGTGTCGGGTTGCAGCCGGGTCCGGGGCAGCAGCTCGGTCCAGGCGGTCGGGTCGTCCGGCCGGCCGCGCCCGTCCCTGCCGCGCAGGGAGGCCCAGCCGGGGGCGTTGCCGACGAAGTAGCGGGTGTCGATCTCGGCCAGCCGCACCACGCCGGGCCCGGCCAGGCGGAACTCGACCCAGTCGTTGCCGTCGTCGCGGCGTCGCGCCGTCTCCCAGCCCTCCCCCATGACCCGCGCCTCGCCCGGGGAGATCAGGTTGGTCGGCGAGGAGTAGAACATGTTGCTGCAGCCGGTGACCGTGCCCCCGTTGGCCAGGGCGGCCAGGTCGATGACGCCGGTGGCCAGGAAGCGGGGGTCGGGAACCACCTCGCCGTGGACGCGCAGCCGCGCCACCCCGCCGTCGGGGTACATGGACAGGCGCACGTGGGTGACCCGCTGGGGCGCCTCCACCGGGAAGAGGTTCTGGGCGTCGCCCTTGACCGGGGAGCGCGGCACCAGGGTCACCCATTCGGCCGCCTGCAGCTCGGCCGGGGACGGGTAGCCCTCGATCCCGGCCCCCTCGACCGACACCTCGGGCGGATAGTTCCCCTTGAAGAACGCGGTGTCCACAACGATCCCGCGGACCACCCCGGCCGCGCCGAGCCGCGCAATGGCCCAGTCGTGCCCGGGCTCGCGGCGCCGGCGGGTCTCCCACCCGTCGTAGACCTGGCCCTTGTGCCCGAAGGTGTAGGTCGAGTAGGCGGGCGCCTCCGGCTTGATCAGGTTCTCCCGCTCGGCGAACAGCTCGTCGTTGGCGTAGATCACGCTCCCACCCAGGCGCCGCGAGGCCAGGTCGGGCAGCCGGGTGAAGTCGTCGCCCATGTCAGGCTCCTCCTCTGGTCAGCAGATGTCCCCGCGGCCGCTCGCCGGTCAGCTCCTCGCCGCGCAACCAGGTGCCGCGAACGACGCCGAACAGTCGGTGCCCGTCGTAGGGGGTGAGTGGGTTCTTGTGATGGAGGCGTTCGGGGTCCACGACGAAGGCCTCGTCGGGGGCGAAGACGCAGAAGTCGGCGTCATCGCCCAGGCCGATCCGGCCCTTGCGTTGGAGCCCCAGCAGCCGGGCAGGTCCCTCGGCCATCCACCGGACGACGTCGGTCAAGGAGAAGCCGCGCCGCCGCGCCTCGGTCCAGACCACCGGCAGGCCGAGCTCCAGCGACGAGATGCCGCCCCAGGCCAGCCCGAAGTCGCCGACGTCCAGCCGCTTGAGCTCTCGGGTGCAGGGGGAATGGTCGGAGACAACGCAGTCGATCGTGCCGTCGGCCAGGCTTCGCCACAGCGGCTCCTGGTTGGAGGCCTCGCGCACCGGCGGGCAGCACTTGAACTGGGTGGCGCCGTCGGGGACCTCCTCGGCAGAGAGGACCAGGTAGTGCGGGCAGGTCTCGGCGGTGACACCGACCCCATCGCGCCGCGCACTGGCGACTATGGGTAGGGCGTCGCCGCTGGACAGGTGCAGAATGTGGGCCCGGGCCCCGGTGCGCCATGCCGCCTCGATGACCTGTGCGATCGCGACGTTCTCGGCGGCCCGGGGGCGCGAGGACAGGAAGTCCAGGTAGCGCCCCCCATGGCAGCTGGGCGCCCGGTCGATCGCGGTGGAGTCCTCGGCGTGCACGATCAGCAGCCCGTCGAAGCCGCGCAACGTCTCCATGTAGACGTCCAGGTCCGACGGATGCAGCGGAGGGAACTCGTCCACGCCCGAGGGCAGGAGGAAGCACTTGAAGCCGAACACTCCGGCGTCCTGCAGCCTACGCAGCTCTGCGAGGTTGCCCGGGACGGCGCCGCCCCAGAAACCCACGTCGACGAAGCACTGCCCCGCGGCGCTTCTGCGCTTGAACTCCAGCGCGGCCACGTCCACGGTCGGCGGGATGCTGTTCAACGGCATGTCGATGATCGTGGTCACGCCGCCGGCGGCAGCGGCCCGGGTCGCGGTCGCGAACCCCTCCCACTCGGTGCGGCCGGGCTCGTTGATGTGGACGTGCGAATCGACCAGGCCCGGGAGGAGGACGACGTCGTCGCCGAACTCGATTACCCGCCGCCCGTCGAGGTCGGCCTGCAGCGGCGAGATGGCGGCGATCCGCCCACCGGCGACTCCGACACAACCGCTGCCCTCGCCCGCGGCCGTGACCAGGCGGCGCGCGCGGAAGACCGTGTCGTACTCGATCATCGCCGCTCCAGGTAGGCGCGCCAGCCACCGTAGTCGGAGATGTCGACCAGTCCGGTCCCGCGGGCGTGGACGTCGGGGCGCAGCACCACCGCCAGGCTGGCCGAGCCGTCGGCGAGCTCGATCACCCCGAGTTCCAGCTCCGGTGGCTCAACGGGCAGGAACTCGTCGCGGACGGCCTCCAGGGACAGCTCGATGAGCTCCCCCGGAACCGAGACGCCGCCGTCGCGCACCGGCCACAGCGCCGGGAAGCGGTCCTCGTAGACGTAGAAGCGATACCGGGGGGCGGTCCTGGCCTCGCCGAGGAAGGGGTAGCGGGCGATATGGGGATGCACGCGGCCGCCACGCATGCCTTCGCCGTTGAGGAAGAGCGGGATGTTGGCCGCTCGCCGGCCCTCTGTTCCCGTCATGAGCTGCTCGTCTCCTTGTGGTGGTCGCTCACCCAGTCGGCGGCGACATTCATGGCGAGCCGCTCCAGCAACGGGCCGGCCTCGGTCATGCAGCGGCCGGGATCGGGCTCGATGTCGGTGAGCGCGTAGGCCGCCAGGATCCCCGCGGGCTCCAGCTCGGCGGGAGATAGCAGCGAGCGGCCCGCCACCGCGACCGCCGGGATGCCGGCCGAGCGCGCGGCCCCGGCCACGCCCGCTGGCGCCTTGCCATGCAGGGTCTGGGCATCCAGGGACCCCTCCCCGGTGACCACCAGCCGCGCGCCCGGCAGCAGGGCGGGGAAGTCGACCAGGTCGAGGATGAGGTCGATACCCGGCTGCAGCGTCGCGCCGAGCACGGCCAGGGCGGCGAACCCGACCCCGCCGGCCGCTCCGGCACCCGGCGTCCCGGCCGCGTCCACCCCGGTGGCGCGGTGGACGGCCTCGGCCCACCGGGCCAGGGCGGCGTCCAGCTGGGCCACGTCGGTCGGCGACGCCCCCTTCTGGGGGCCGTAGACCGCCGCTGCCCCGTGCGGGCCCAGGAGCGGGTTGTCCACGTCGCTGGCCACCACGACCTCGGTCTGCCGCAGCGCCGGATGCAGGCCGGCCAGGTCGAGCGACTCCACGGCCGAGAGCGCCGCGCCGCCGCGCCCAACCTCCCCACCTTGGGCGTCACGCAGCCGTCCCCCCAGCGCCTGCACCATGCCGGCGCCACCATCGGTGCAGGCGCTGCCGCCGATGCCGAGGACGATCCGGCGGCACCCCGCGTCGAGTGCGGCGAAGATCACCTGTCCGGTGCCATAGCTGGAGGCGGTGCGGGCAGCCAGGCGCCCGCCGGGAAGCCGGCGCAATCCCGACACGTCGGCCAGCTCCACCACCGCGACGCCGCCGCGCTCGGCGTAGGCGGTGTCCACCGGACCGCCCGTCGGACCCTCGGCGCGCACTGGGACGCGGCGGTAGCCGGCCGACACCGCAGCCTCCAGGGTCCCGTCGCCGCCGTCGGCGACCGGCACCTTGACCACCTCCACGCCGGGTGCCGCGCGGGTCAGACCGGCTGCAACGCGGTCGGCGACCTGAGCGGCGGTCAGGGAGCCTTTGAACTTGTCCGGAGCCACGACCACACGCACGCGCCACTCCTAGTCGAGGAACTGCATCTCGTCGAGGTTGAGCGCGCTGATGGCGGTGGGAGCATCCTCGCCTCGGGTGGCGAGCTCCTCGAACTCGACGATGTTGTCGATCTCGGTGCCCATCGAGATGTTCGTGATCCGCTCGAGGATGATCTCCACGACGACTGGCACGCGGTGCTGAGCCATGAGTTTCTTGGCTTCCTCGAGAGCGGGAAGGATCTCGGTGGGCTCGGATACCCGCAGCGCCTTGCAGCCCATGCCCTCGGCGACCTTGACGTGGTCGACGCCGTAGCCGCCGACCTCCGGGGAGTTCACGTTGTCGAAGGACAGCTGCACGCAGTAGTCGATGTCGAAGGCCCGCTGCGCCTGACGGATGAGGCCCAGGTAGGAGTTGTTCACCAGGACGTGGATGTAGGGCAGGTTGAACTGCGCCCCGACGGCCAGCTCCTCGATCAGGAACTGGAAGTCGTAGTCGCCCGACAGGGCCACCACGGTCGCCTCCGGGTCGGCCACACAGACCCCGAGCGCCGCCGGCAGCGTCCAGCCCAGGGGGCCGGCCTGGCCGGCGTTGATCCAGTGACGGGGACGGTAGACGTGGAGGAACTGGCCGCCGGCGATCTGGGACAGGCCGATGGTGCTGACATAGCGGGTGTCCCTGCCGAAGGCCCGGTTCATCTCCTCGTACACCCGTTGCGGCTTGATCGGGGTGTCGTCGAAATGGGTGCGCCGCAGCATGGTCCGCTTGCGCTCGGCGCACTGCTCGACCCACTCGCCGCGGTCCGGCAGCCACCCGGCGTCGCGCCGCTCGCGGGCCGCCTCCGCGAACAGTCGCAACGCCGCCTCGGCGTCGGAGACGATGCCGAGGTCGGGGGCGAAGACCCGGCCGATCTGGGTGGGCTCGATGTCGACGTGGATGAAGCGGCGCCCGCGGGTGTAGGTGGCCAGGCCGCCGGTGTGGCGGTTGGCCCAGCGGTTGCCGATCCCGAGCACGAGGTCCGACGCCAGCAGGTTGGTGTTGCCGTAGCGCTGGGCGGTCTGCAGCCCGGCCATGCCGGCCATGAGGCGGTGGTCGTCGGGGATGGCGCCCCAGCCCATCAGGGTGGGGATGACCGGCACGTCGACCAGCTCGGCGAACTCCACCAGCAGGTCGGCGGCGTCGGCGTTGATGATCCCGCCGCCGGCCACGATCAGTGGCCGCTCGGCCGCCGCCAGCATGTCCAGGGCCTTGTCGATCTGTGGCCGGGTCGCTGCCGGCTTGTGGACGGGTAATGGCTCGTAGGTGTCGATGTCGAAGGCGATCTCGGCCATCTGGACGTCGAAGGGCAGGTCGATCAGCACCGGCCCGGGACGGCCCGAGCGCATCAGGTCGAACGCCTGCTGGAACGCGCCGGGTACCTGCGCTGGCTCCAGCACGGTGGTGGCCAGCTTGGCGACCGGCTTGGCGATGGCGGCGATGTCGACGGCCTGGAAGTCCTCCTTGTGCAGCCGGGCGGTTGGTGCCTGCCCGGTGATGCACAGGATCGGGATGGAGTCGGCCGCCGCCGAGTACAGCCCGGTGATCATGTCGGTGCCGGCCGGGCCCGAGGTGCCGACGCAGACGCCGATGTTGCCGACCCGCGTGCGGGTGTAGCCCTCCGCCATGTGCGCGGCGGCCTCGACGTGGCGGGCGAGCACATGGTCGATGGTGCCGCGCTCGCGCAGAGCGGCGTAGAACGGGTTGATCGCCGCGCCGGGCACGCCGAAGGCGTGCCGTACGCCTTCACGCTGCAGGATCTGTACGGCGGCTGCGATGGCCTTCATCCGGGGCATGGCAAGCTCCTGAGCGTCCGGTGGGTGGTCAGCTGCGGCCCGACAGCTGGTCGACCAATTTGAGCAGGGCGGAGTGGTCGAGGCCGCCGTCGCCTTGGGCCTTCAGGCTGGCTATCAGCTGGGCCACGACGGCGCCGAGCGGGACGACCACCCCGGCCTCGCGGGCGGCGGAGGTGACGATCCCCATGTCCTTGTGGTGCAGCTCGATCCGGAACCCTGGCGTGAAGTCGCGGCGCAGCATGCCTCCGGCTTTGCGCTCCAGGATCGCGTTGCCGGCGAGCCCACCGGCCAGCACCTTGATCGCCGCCTCCATGTCGACGCCGTACGCCTCCAGGAAGACGATGGCCTCGGCGACCAACTCGATCGTGCCGGCCACAATGAGCTGGTTGGCGGCCTTGACGGTCTGGCCTGATCCGACCGGCCCGACGTGCACGACGGTCGTGCCGACCGCCTCCAGGACGGGCCGGGCGTCGGCGAAGTCGCTCGGGTCTCCGCCCACCATGATGGACAGGGTGGCGTCGATGGCGCCCTGCTCGCCGCCGCTCACCGGGGCGTCGAGGACGCGGATGCCGCGCTCCCGGCCAGCCTCGGCCACCTGCTTGGCGATGTCGGGGCGGATGGAGCTCATGTCCAGGTGCAGCGTGCCGCGCTTGGCGTGGGCGTAGATGCCGTCCTCGCCGAGGGCGACCGCCTCCACGTCGGGTGAGTTGGGGACCATCGTGACCACGACCTCGGCGTCCCGCACGGCCTCGGCGAGGCTGTCGGCGCCGCGACCGCCTTGCTCGACGAGCCGCTGGGTGGGCTCGGGAGTGCGGTTGTAGCCGATGACGTCGAAGCCGGCCTTGACGAGGTTGGCGGCCATCGGGCCGCCCATGATGCCGAGGCCAATGAAGCCGACGGTTGTCATGAGGTTCCTCCTCATCGGCGCCGCGTGGTACCGGTCGGTGTCGTGGTCCTGGGGCAGGTCAGGCGCTGCCGCGGCGCTCGCGAGGCAACCAGGCGAAGCTGTCGGCGCTGCCGCGGCTTGGGACGTACTCCAACCCGACCCAGCCTCTGTAGCCGCCGGCGGCGAGCGCGCCGAGGTAGCGGTCGAGGTCAAGCGTGCCGGTGCCGGGCTCGTGCCGCCCGGGGGCGTCGGCGATCTGCACGTGGGCGACCCGCTCGCCGTGGGCGGCGATGGCCTGGTCGAGGTCGTCGCCGTTGACGGCAAGATGGTAGAGGTCGCAGAGGAAACCGAGGTTGCCCACGCCGGTCTCGTCAACGACCCGGTCGATCACGCCGACGGCGTCAGCGGCGGTTCGCAGGGGATAGCGGGGGGCGCCGCTGACCGGCTCGACGAGCACGGTGCCGCCGATCCGGGCCGCCGCCTGGCCGGCGACGGCGAGGTTCTCGACAGCGAGGTCGTCCTGGGCGGCCGGGTCGACATCGTCCACCCGGTTGCCGTAGAGGGCATTGAAGGCCCGGCAGCCGAGCCGCTCCCCGATGCCGATGGTCACCTCGATGTTGTCGCGGAACTCGGCCGAGCGGGCGGGCCAGGACACCAGCCCGCGGTCGCCGCCTGGCATGTCCCCGGCGAAGAAGTTCAGGCCAACCAGTCGCACCCCGGCGTCACCGACGGCGCGGACGAACGCTTCCACCTCGGCGTCGGCCGGCACCGCCTCCGGGAATGGCCACCAGAGCTCCACGGCGTCGAATCCGGCCTCCTTGGCGCCCGCGGGCCGCTCCAGCAGCGGCAGCTCGGTGAAGAGGATGGAGCAGTTGACCTCGTAGGGCAGGGAGTGCTCGACCATGGTCGGCCCCGTCACTCCGGCCACACCCGTCGTGCCCGGCGGGCCAGCTCCCGCCGGAGCTCGCCGATGTCGGCCCCGAGCAGGTTCCCGTCACGGACGACCGGCTGGCCGTCGACCAGGACGTGCCTGGCCTGCCGGTCCGGCCCGAGCACGAGCCCGGCCAGGGGATCGGGCACGTCGCCGAGGTCGTCGCCCGGCCAGACGACCAGGTCGGCCCGGCAGCCAGGTTCCAGCCGTCCGATGTCGTCGCGACCGAGGCAGGCGGCACCGCCCTCGGTGGCGAGGCGGAGCGCGTCGGCGGGCATGAAGTCGGCTGGGCGGCCGGTGCGCTGCCTGCCGGTGTAGAGCGACTGGCGAAGCTCCGGGAAGAGGCCACCGACCTCGTTGGAGGCCACTCCGTCGACCCCGAGCCCGACCGGTGCCCCCGCGCCGACCAGGTCGGTGACCCGGCACAGCCCCGACCCGAGCCGGGCGTTGCTGGACGGGCAATGGGCCACGCCGACCCCGGCCGCCCCGAGCCGCCGGACCTCGTCGTCGTTGAAGTGGATACCGTGGGCCACCCAGACATCATCCGCGATCCAGCCGAGCTCCTGCACCAGGTCGACCGGGCGGCGCCCGAACCGGGCCAGGGCGTCGCGTTCCTCGTCGAGGGTCTCGGCGAGATGCGTGTGCAGGCGCAGCCCGTGGCGGCGAGCCAGTGCGGCCGACTCGCGCATCAGCTCCGGGGTGACGCTGAACGGGCTGCAGGGGGCCACCGTGACGACGACCCGCTCGCCGTCATGCAGCCGGTCGACCACCGACT
>Ga0307415_100001999_pt1 | contig 10033 bp, 10 predicted proteins | sample DK1Cmetagenome_FD_204524 | JGI IMG/M metagenome (GOLD analysis project Ga0307415, IMG submission 204524) | Maize rhizosphere microbial communities from greenhouse at UC Davis, California, United States - DK15-C-2 | ecosystem: Host-associated > Plants > Roots > Rhizosphere > Soil | place: USA...
TGTGGTGGTCGTGCTTGTGGGTCTTGAGGTGCTCCGTGAGATGCGCGATGCGGTGGCTCAGCAGAGCGATCTGGACCTCGGGGGAACCGGTGTCACCCTCGGTCGTGGCGTACTCGGCGATGATCTTCTTCTTGGTCTCCGCGTCGGTACCAATCGACATGCGGGGCTCCTTCCGGTTTCGTTGCGCGGCGCGCCGGGGCCTGTTCACCCGGGCACTCTCGATCCGCGGCCGTTGGACGGCGATGGTGCGTGCGGCCCTCGTTGCAGGGGCCAACCGGTGAAGATTATCAGCGTGCCGGTGCGGGCACCGAATCGCGGTCCCGCTCAGACGACCGGCGGGTCGTCGCGGCGCTCGGTCACGGTCTGCGAGCCGTCGGCGTGGCGGGTGACGGCGGCCGAGCGCCGCCCCTTGTTGGCCTGGAACGCCGTGAGGGCGATGACGAGGATGCCGGCGAGCGTGAGGATCCAGCCGACCATCGTCAGGTCGACCCCGTTGAGGCTGTCCGTGACGGCGAGAGCGAGGATCAGGCCGAGCGCGAGCAGGAAGACACCGAGTCCGTATCCCATGGGTCACGTCCTTTCGTTGTGGCCGCCTTCGGATCGGGCAGGCTCCGCAGCAGGTTAGCCCGCGGGGCACCCGCTCAAACGTCTCCCGCGCCCGGTCCAGATCACTTCCGCACGGGGCGACCGGTCACCGGCCGAGGACCTCGAGGACGGCCTGGCGGCCGGCCATCGGGTCGGAGGCGGCCAGGGCGGCCTCCGCGGCGTCCTCGCACAGGTCCATGTTGACCGAGGCCAGCTGGGCTCCGACCGGGCGCACGGCCGCCGCGGCCATCGAGAGCGACGTGATCCCCATGCCGATCAGCGCGCACGCGAGCAGCGGGTCCGCCGCCGCCTCCCCGCAGACCCCGACGGGCTTGCCGGCCTGGCGACCGGCCTCCGCGGTGATCGCGATCAGCTGCAGCACCGCCGGCTGCCAGGGGTCGGTGAGGTGCGCCAGGTCGGTGGCCATCCGGTCGGCGGCCATCGTGTACTGCGTCAGGTCGTTGGTGCCGATCGAGAGGAAGTCGACCACCTCGAGCATCCGGTGCGCCAGCAGCGCGGCGCTCGGGACCTCGACCATCACGCCGGCCTTCAGGCCACGGGCGTGGACGCTGTCGGCGAACTCCTTCGCCTCGGCCACGGTCGCCACCATCGGCGCCATCACCCAGGTCTCCGTGCCGGTCTGCTGCGCCGCGAGGGCGATCCCGTCGAGCTGGCGGTCCAGCAGCGCCGGGTTGCTGAAGGAGAGCCGGAGCCCGCGGACGCCGAGGGCGGGGTTCTCCTCGCCCTCGAGGGTCGCGAAGGCGACCGGCTTGTCCGAGCCCGCGTCGAGCGTGCGCACGACGACGTACCGGTCGTCGCGGAACGCGTCGAGGACCTCGCCGTAGATGCTGGCCTGCTCCTCCACCGACGGCTCCTCCTTGCGGTTGAGGAAGCACAGCTCGGTGCGGAACAGCCCCACGCCCTCGACCGGCGCGCCGGACGCCGACCGGGCGGACTCGCCGTCCGCGACGTTGGCGAGGATCTTGACCGCGGTGCCGTCGGCGGTCCTTCCGGGACCGGACCAGCTGGCCAGCGACGCGCGGGCCTCCTTGTCGGCGCGCACCCGCTCCTCGGAGGTGTCCGGGTCCGGCTCGACCTCCACGGTCCCCGCCGTGGCGTCGACCAGCACCCGCGTGCCGCCGCTGATGGCCAGGGCGCCGCCGGTGCCGACCACGCACGGGATCGCCAGCTGACGGGCGATGATCGCGGTGTGGCTGGTCGGGCCGCCGCGCTCGGTCACCAGCGCGAGCACGACCGAGGGGTCCAGGCCCGCGGTGTCGGCGGGCGCGAGGTCCTCGGCCACCAGGATCGAGGGCTCCCGCGGCGTGGGGACGCCGGGCTCGGGCTCCCCGACGACGTGGGCCACCAGCCGCTTCTCGATGTCGCGCAGGTCGGTCACCCGCTCGGCCATCAGCCCGCCCATGCTGGTGAACACCGCCGCGAACTGCTCGACGGCGGCGTGCACGGCCGTGAGCAGGTCGTCGCCGGCACGCAGCTGCTTGCGGGCAGCGCCGCGCAGGCCCTTGTCGCGGGCCAGCCCCGCGCTGGCGGCCAGCACCTCGGCGGCGGCGCCGGAGGCCTTCTCGGCCTTGGCGGTGAACCCCTCCGCCACCGCGTCGACGGCCCCGTCGTACGCCGCGAGGGCGGCGTCCGCGTCGGCGAAGTCCCCCGTGCCGAAACGGGCGATCGCGTCGGGCGACACCTCACCGCGGGCGACGAGGGCGGGACCGTAGGCGACCCCCGGGACGACCGGGGTGCCGCGCAGCAACGTCTGGGGCGAGGACTCGGAGCTGGTGACCATGCTCACAAGTTACCCCGTCACCCCCCTTGACAGTCAACACATTCGGGCGTAAAACAACATATACACAGATTAATCCGACGGGGAGGGGAGAGACGATGACCATGTACGCCGAAGAACGGCAGCAGGCCATGGCTCAACTCGTCGCCGAGCGCGGACGCCTCTCGGTCAACGTACTCGCCGAGGAGTACGACGTCACTACCGAGACCGTCCGGCGTGATCTGTCGGCGCTCGAGCGCATGGGCCTGGTGCGCCGCGTGCACGGTGGCGCCGTCCCCGCCGACACCCTGGCCGTCATCGAGTCGGGGCTGGGCGAGCGCGACCAGGCCAACACCGCGCAGAAGGAGCGCATCGCCCGCGCGGCGCTCGCGCTCCTCCCGCCGACGGGCTCCACGATCCTGCTGGACGCCGGCTCGACGACCAACCGGTTCGCGAGCCTGCTCCCCCGCGACCACCGCCTCGTGGTCGTGACGCACGCCGTGCCCGTGGCGGCGCGGCTCGCCGGGAACCCCCACATCGAGCTGCACCTGCTGCCCGGCCGGGTCCGTACGACGACCCAGGCCGCGGTCGGCGTCGACACCGTCGCCGCCCTTCAGCACCTCCGGGCGGACGTGGCCTTCCTCGGCACGAACGCGCTGACGCTCGCGCACGGCCTGTCCACGCCGGACCGAGACGAGGCCGCCACCAAGCGCGCGATGGTCGCCAGCGCCCGGCGGGTCGTCGTCCTCGCGGACGCGAGCAAGATCGGTGTCGAGTCCTCGCTGAGGTTCGCGACGCTCGACGAGGTGGACGTCCTCGTCACCGACGGCGGCGTCGCCGACGCCGACCGCAGAGCCCTCACCCGTGCCGGACTCGAGGTGGTCGTCGCATGATCGTCACACTCACCCCCAACCCCAGCCTGGACCGCACGGTCACGCTGGCCGCCCCGCTGGAGCGCGGCGCGGTGCAGCGCGCGGAGTCGGTGATCTCCCAGGCCGGCGGCAAGGGGGTCAACATCTCCCGGGCCTCGGTGTCCGCGGGGATCCCCTCGCTGGCCGTGCTGCCGGCGCCCAAGGACGACCCGTTCGTGCTCGAGCTGCTCGCGGCCGGCATCGACTGCCGGGCGGTGCCCAACGAGGGCGGCCCCCGGGTCAACATCACGATCACGGAGCCGGACGGCACCACCACCAAGCTCAACAGCCCCGGCCCCGCGGTCACCGAGGAGGTCCTGATCGGTCTCACCGAGTCGCTGCGCCGCCGGGCCGCCTCCGCGGACTGGATCGTGCTGGCCGGCTCGCTTCCTCCGGGCGCGCCCGTCGGGTGGTACGCCGACCTGGTGGCGACCCTGCGCGAGTCCGGCGCCCGGCTCGCGGTCGACACCAGCGACGCCCCGCTGCGGGCGCTGGTCGAGCGGCTGCCGGAGAGCGCCCCGCACCTCATGAAGCCGAACGGCGAGGAGCTCGCGTCGTTCACCGGCGGCGACCCCGAGCTGCTCGAGTCGGACCCGCTGGCCGCCGCCAAGGCCGCGGTCACGCTCGTCGAGCGCGGTGTCGAGACCGTGCTGGCCACCCTCGGCCCGAACGGCGCCGTCCTCGTCACCGGCAACGGCGCCTGGCACGCGACCCCGCCGCCCACGTCGGTGGTCAGCACCGTCGGCGCCGGCGACTCCAGCCTCTTCGGCTACCTCCTCGGGGACATCCGGCAGCGGACCCCCGACCAAAGACTCGCGCTCGCCGTTGCCTACGGGAGCGCAGCAGCCGGGCTGCCCGGCACCACCATTCCGCATCCCTCGCAGGTCAAGCCCGAGCTGGTCTCGGTCCGCGACCTCAACCTCACCCAAGGAGGGTGAAGATGTCCGAACTGATCACCACCGATCTGGTTCGCCTCGATGTCGACCTCGGATCCGACAAGAACGGCGTGATCCGTGCCCTCGCCGGGATCGTGGCGGACGCGGGACGCGCCAGCGACGTGGAGCAGCTGGTGGAGGACGCACTCGCCCGCGAGGCCACGTCGCCCACCGGGCTCCCCGGCGGGATCGCGATCCCGCACTGCCGCACGACCGGCGTGTCCGAGCCCACGCTCGTGTTCGCCCGTCTCAGCCCGCAGGTGGACTTCGGCGCGAAGGACGGCCCGGCCGACCTGGCGTTCCTGATCGCCGCCCCCGCCGGCGGCGACAGCACCCACCTCCAGCTGCTCACCAAGTTGGCCCGGGCGCTGGTCAAGCCTGCCTTCACCGGGTCCCTGCGCGAGGCGGAGTCGGAGCAGGAGGTGGTCGACCTGGTCACCCAGGTGGTCGGGGGCGCTCCGGCGCCGGCCGCCGCCCCGGCGGGCGCGCACGCCGCCGGATCCGCGCCCGTGGCCTCGACCGCCGCAGCCTCCACCGGCGCCGCGTCGGCGGCCGGAGCCGGTGGCCTCGCGGGGGCCCCGGCCTCGGCCACCGCCACCAAGGAGGGCCCGGCCAGCCTGGTCGCGGTCACCGCGTGCCCGACCGGCATCGCGCACACGTACATGGCGGCCGAGGCCCTCGAGGCCGCCGCCGAGCGAGCTGGCGTGGAGATCTCGGTCGAGACCCAGGGTTCCGCGGGCTCGCATCCGCTGTCGGCGGACACGATCGCCCGCGCGGCCGCGGTGATCTTCGCGGTCGACGTGGGGGTCCGCGACCGCGGCCGCTTCGCCGGCAAGCCGGTCGTCTCCTCGGGCGTGAAGCGCCCGATCGACGAGGCCGACAAGATGATCGCGGAGGCGCTGCGCTACGCCGATGACCCGAACGCCCCCCGTGTGGAGGGCTCGGTCACCGCGGGCGAGGGCGGCGGCGGCGGCGCGCAGGAGAGCTGGGGCGGGCGCGTGCGCCGGGTCCTGATGACCGGTGTCTCCTACATGATCCCGTTCGTCGCGGCCGGCGGCCTGCTGATCGCGCTCAGCTTCCTGCTCGGCGGTTACGAGATCGTGGGACCGTACGGCGACATCGCCGTCAACAACACGCTCTTCAGCCCGCCCGACGCGAACGCGCTCAACCTCGACCACGCCCTGTTCGGCAGTGGCTTCCTGGCCTACATCGGCGCGATCTTCTTCATCATCGGCAAGACCGCGTTCATGTTCTTCATCCCGGCTCTGGCCGGCTACATCGCCTATGCCATCGCGGACCGGCCGGGCATCGCCCCCGGCTTCGTCATGGGCGGTCTGGCCGCGAACATCTTCGGTGTCGTCGACCCCGACGGCGTCGGCCTGCCCGCGACCGGCTTCCTCGGCGCCATCATCGGCGGTGTCCTCGCCGGCGTGATCGCGCACTGGCTGGCCCAGCGAACGGTGCCCGCCTGGGCCCGCGGCCTGATGCCGGTCATGGTGATCCCGCTGGTCACCTCGATCGTCGCCGGTGTGCTCATGATCGTGGTGCTCGGCAAGCCGATCGGCTGGCTCATGGACCAGCTCAACAACGGGCTGACCTCGATGAGCGGCAGCAGCGCGGTGCTCCTCGGCGTCATCCTGGGTCTGATGATGGCCTTCGACATGGGCGGACCGCTCAACAAGGTGGCCTACAGCTTCGCGGCCGCCGGGGTGGGCGCCGCCGCCACGGCCGCGGCGTCGGACCCCCGGCTGAAGATCATGGCCGCCGTGATGCTGGCGGGCATGGTGCCCCCGATCGCCCTGGCACTCGCGACCGTCCTTCGACCGCACCTGTTCAACATCCCCGAGCGCGAGAACGGCAAGGCCGGCTGGCTGCTGGGCGCCTCGTTCATCACCGAGGGCGCGATCCCGTTCGCCGCGGCCGACCCGCTGCGCGTCATTCCCGCGATCATGCTGGGCAGCGCCGTGACGGGGGGCCTCTCCGAGGCACTCGACGTCAGCGTCCGGGCGCCGCACGGCGGCATCTTCGTGATCTTCGCCGTCAGCAACGTGCTCGGCTACCTGATCAGCCTGGTCGCGGGTGTCCTCGTCGGCACCGCCGCCGTGATCGCCCTCAAGAGCATGGGCACCAGCGACGAGGACGTCGTCACCGTCTGACCATCCGTTTCACACACCACCCACAAGGAGAACCATGCCCAGCAAGACCGTAGTCGTCGGATCCGCCGTCGGCCTGCACGCCCGCCCCGCCGCGATCATCTCCGAGGCGGCCGCCGACCTCGACTCCGAGGTGCTGATCGGCATCCCCGGCGACGAGCCGGTCGACGCCAGCTCGGCGCTGTTGATCATGACGCTGGGTGCCGGCAACGGCGACACCGTCGAGGTCTCCGGCGACGACCAGGCCTCGGTCGACATGATCGCCGCGCTGGTCGAGAAGGACCTGGACGCCTAGGGGTCAGGCTCAGCTCAGGGGACGGGCCGTCCGGCCGCGTGCGGCGAGGTAGACCGCGCGGAGGCCGACGGCCCGTTCCATCTCCCGCAGCACGTTGCCGAAGAACTGCTCGCGGTAGGTCTCGTCGGTGACCGTCGACACCGTGAGGTACAGGCCGGAGAAGGCCGCCAGGAACGTCGACACCTGGGTCAGCTCCGGCGTCACGCCCCGGATCGGGCGCCCCAGCCACGAGTCCATCACCGGCTCGGTCATCACCAGCGCCCCGAACACCACCAGGAAGCCGAAGACCGCCAGCGTCACCAGCAGCACCTGCACCGACTGGATGATGACGAGCACCAGGATCAGGTTCCAGCGCTCGAACCCCGTCACCTCGGCGTACGCCGCCGGGTCGGCCTCCGGGTCCGCCATCAGGTCGCGGCAGACGCCCTCGAGCGGCGTGCCGCGGCACGCGTCGAGCAGCAGCCGCTCGTCCACGTCGTCGTCGGTGCGGTCGACCTCCTCCGGCAGGCGCACCAGCAGGAACGCGATGCCGAGCAGGACGAACAGCAGCACGGTCAGCCACAGCACCCCGGCGCTGAGGTTCGAGGCGACCTGCCAGACCTCGGTGTTGATGAACAGGAACGTGATGAACAGCAACAGCATCGGCAGCGCGCGCGTCGTCATCGGCAGCAGCGTCCGGAGGCTGCCGAAGGTGCGCGCCAGCGCCCAGGCCACGATCGGCCGGGCGTGCAGCGCGGTCAGGGCGTACCACGTGGCCGCCAGCAGGACGAGCGAGAGCAGCGTCGCCGGCGCGAAGCTCACCTGGTCGGCCGCCCACGCCAGCGCACCGCCGGCGCCCGTGGCCAGCAGCAGCACTCCGAGCAGGAACGGCAGGACCCGGCGCGGCCGCAGGGCGGAGCGGGCGGCGGCCCGCTCCTCGGGCACGAAGTAGGTCAGCCCGTGCTGGAGGAACCACTCGTCGGCCGCCAGCAGCGGGTCGGTCGGCGCCTGCCTCACGAGGCGGCGCCGAGCAGCAGCGCGCGGGCCCGGTCGACGTCGTCGTCCATCTGCGCGACGAGCTTCTCGACCGACTCGAAGGCCACCATGCCGCGCAACCGGTCCACGAACGACACCTCGACCTCGACGTCGTACAGCTCGAGGTCGGTCCGGTCGAGCACGTAGCTCTCCACCCGCCGCTCCCGCTCACCGTCGAACGTGGGGTTGGTGCCGACGCTGATCGCGGCCGGGAACCGCTCGCCGGTGTCGAGGCGCCGCAACCAGCCGGCGTACACGCCGTCAGCAGGGGCGGCGGCGAGCGGGCTCGTGGGCACGTTGGCGGTCGGGTAGCCGAGCTCGCGACCGCGCCGGTCGCCGCGCACCACGGCGCCGCGGACGGCGAACGGGCGGCCGAGTGCCTCGGCGGCCCCGGCGACGTCACCGGCGGCCAGGCAGGTGCGGACGTACGTCGACGACCAGACCTGGGGGCCGCCGTCGAGCGGGATGCCCTCGGCGGTGAAGCCGTGCAGCTCCCCCGTCTCGCGCAGGGTGGCCACGTCGCCCGAGGCGCGGTGGCCGAAGCGGAAGTTGGCGCCGACGACGACGGCCGCCGCGTGCAGGGCCTCGACGAGGACCCGCTCGACGAACTCCTGCGGCGACCATGCCGCGACGTCGCGGTCGAAGGGCAGCGCGAGCACGGCGTCGGCGCCGACCTCCGCCAGCAGGTCGGCGCGGGTCTCCAGCGAGGTCAGCGCGATCGGTGCGTGCTCGGGCCGCAGCACCGCCATCGGGTGCGGGACGAAGGTGACCGCCACGAGGACGAGTCCACGCTCGTCGGCGACGGCGCGCGCCCGGGAGAGGACGTGGCGGTGGCCGAGGTGTACGCCGTCGAAGTTGCCGATGACGACCACGGTGCGGCCCAGGTCAGCCGGGACGTCGTCGGTCGAGCGCCAGATGTGCACGGCGAGAAGACTACTGGCGGGCTCAGACGAAGACCGCCACCGGCCGCGCGACGTCGTCGCGCGGCTCGTAGAGCGCGAGGAACTCGCCGTCCGGCGCGAAGACCGCGGTCAGGCCGTCGAGCGCGACCGGCAACGCCCGCCCGACCCGCACGTCCGCGGCCTGGGCCTCGTCGAGCTCGCGGGCGGCGAAGCCGGCCCGGGCCGCCTCCGCGATCGGGACCATCGCGAGCTCCTCGCCGAGCTGGTCGAGGGTCCGGGCCACGGCCAGGTCGTACGGACCGACCGCGGTCCGGCGCAGCGCGGTCAGGTGGCCGCCGACGCCCAGGCGGGCGCCGAGGTCCCGCGCGATCGCCCGGATGTAGGTGCCGCTCGAGCAGCGCACCGAGAGCGTGACGTCGAGGGTCGGGGTGTCCCCGTGCCCGCCGGGGACGACGTCGTGGACCACGAGCTCGTGCACGGTGACCGGCCGGGCCCGGAGCGCGACATCCTCGCCGTCACGGACCCGCTGGTAGGCGCGCTTGCCGTCGACCTTGATCGCCGACACCGCGGTCGGCACCTGCTCGATGTCGCCGACGAACTCGGCCAGCACCGCCCGGACCGTGGCCGGGTCGACGCCGGCGGCGGACGCGACCGCGGTGACGTCACCCTCGGCGTCGTCGGTGGTGGTGGCCACGCCGAGGCGCACGGTGGCGTCGTACGCCTTCTCGGTGAGCATCAGGTGCCCGAGCAGCCGGGTGGCCCGGTTGACGCCGACCACCAGCACGCCGGTGGCCATCGGGTCGAGGGTGCCGGCGTGCCCGACCTTGCGGGTCCCGGCGAGCCGGCGCACCCTCGCGACCACGTCGTGCGACGTCATCCCGGCGGGCTTGTCGACGACGACGAGCCCGGCGGGCGGCGGCGCAGCGGTCACGCGTCCTCGGCGGACTCGTCGCCCGCGGCCGCGTCGAGCTCGTCCTCCCGCGGCTTGCGGTAGGGGTCCGGCTCGCCGGCGTGCACCGCCCCGGCCCGGGCCGCGGCGACCGCCTCGTCGGACTCGCGGGCCTTGGCCAGCACGTCGTCGAGGTGCCGGGCGTTCTCCGGCAGCGCGTCGGCGACGAACGTCAGCGACGGCACGTGCCGCATGCCGAGCTGCCGGCCGACCTCGGAGCGGATGAGGCCCTTGGCCGACTCGAGCGCGACCGCGGTGCCCGCGAGGTCCTCGTCCTCACCGAGCACGGTGTAGAAGATCGTGGCCTGCTGGGTGTCTCCGGTGAGACGGACATCGGTGACCGTGACGAAGCCGAGCCGCGGGTCCTTGACCCGTCGCTCCAGCATCTCCGCGACGATCACCTGGATCCGGTCCGCGATCTTGCGGACCCGGGGGCTGGCCATAGTCGTTCCTCTCGACGCCGGTGGGGGGCAGATTCACTCTGCCAGATCGCCGAGTCGGCGCAGTTTTCC
>Ga0307415_100002000_pt1 | contig 10033 bp, 8 predicted proteins | sample DK1Cmetagenome_FD_204524 | JGI IMG/M metagenome (GOLD analysis project Ga0307415, IMG submission 204524) | Maize rhizosphere microbial communities from greenhouse at UC Davis, California, United States - DK15-C-2 | ecosystem: Host-associated > Plants > Roots > Rhizosphere > Soil | place: USA...
CTCGGCCTCTATGACGATGACGGCAAGCTGCATCACGTCGGCTTCACGTCGGGCATTCCGGCAAGAGAGAGGCCCGAGCTGACGAAGACGCTGGAGGCCTTGATCAAGCCTCCAGGCTTCACGGGCAACGCGCCCGGCGGTCCGAGCCGCTGGAACACCGAACGCACGGGACAATGGGAGCCGCTGAAGCCGACGCTCGTTGTTGAGGTCCGCTACGACCAGGTGACCGGCCGTCGCTTCCGCCACGGCACGGCCCTCCTCCGTTGGCGCCCCGACAAGGCGCCGAAGCAGTGCACGTTCGAGCAACTCGCACCCGAGCTGAAGCCGTCGGAGATCAAGGAATTGTTCGCCGGATGACGCAGGCGGAGCTGTTCGCCCAGCCGCGGGTCCCGGGTCTCGAATACCTGCCTGACTTCATCCGCCGGGAGGAAGGGAGGGCATTGATCGAGCGCCTCCAATCGCTCGAACTTGCACCCTTTCGCTTCCACGGCTGGACCGGCAACCGCAAGACCGTGAGTTTCGGCTGGCGGTATGATTTTGACGACGCGAGCTTTCGCCGGACCGAACCCATTCCAGCGTGGCTAGAACCGCTGCGCCGCAAGGCCGCCGCCCTCGCCGGAGTCGCTCCCGGCGAGATCGCGCACGCTCTTATCGCCCGCTACGATCCCGGCGCCGGGATTGGCTGGCACAAGGACAGAAGTGTCTTCGACCGCGTCGTTGGGGTTTCGCTGGGCGCGCCCGCGACGCTGCGCTTCCGGCAACGCAACGCGTCGGGTTTCCGGCGCTTCAGCCTGCCAGTCGAGCCCGGTTCGGCCTACCTCCTGTGCGGCGAAGCGCGCTACGACTGGGAGCACAGCATCACGCCGGGAGACCGGCTGCGCTTCTCGGTCACGTTCCGTACTCTTTCCGATCTTGGCCGCAGCAAGGCAACCGAACTCTAGACCAGGGTCGGCCTCTCGCCCCTCAACAACTTGTCGAGCTCGTCCTTCTCGACGGTCGGCCGCGGCTCCCGTGGATGGCGCATGAAGTGGTCGTCGAGCTTGACGATCACTTCCCGGCCTTCCTTGCCGTGGAAGTGAAGCAGCGCGTCGACCTTGGCTTCGAGCCGGTCATCATTCTCATGGCTGCTCGGTGAGCCGAGGTACAAAAAATAGGCAAGTCCGACCACTTGCCACAGCAATTGCAGAAACTCCGACTGCCAGTTCTCGAACGTGTCACGCGCCGCCTGAATCGCGAACTGGCTGAACTGCGGGCTCTGCCCATGCTGGGCGGCTTCGTCCATGAATGCGCGCCATCCGAACCACCAGTGCACCACAAGCGAGCCGAGGAAGAAGACCAACGTGATCCAGGCGTAGGCATAGCCCTTGATGATTGTCTTGGCTGAGAGCTTCACGTCCCATCCTCCTGAATTGAGTCAGGAGCGAAACGCGTGCCGGGAAAAGTCTCTCCCGGATGACTAGCGCAACTCGAACCCCCCAAGACACTCCGCGACCCAACGTGCGGCGGTCAGGGCGCTGAGGTCCGTGGAATCGAGCGGCGGGTCCCATTCGGTGAGGTCGATGACCCGGACTCTCGGCTCGGAGGCGAGCAGCCGCACGGCCTTGAAGAAATCCATCACCGCCATCCCGCCCGGCCTCGCTCCCGGAGCGGCCGGGAATTGCGAACGGTCGATCACGTCGATGTCGCAGTCCACGACTACGGCTTCGCAATGGCCGACGTGACCGATTGCCCGCTCGATCGCACGCTGAATCCCGTTGAGGCGCACTTCTTCCATCGTGACGACCATGTTGCCGGCCACGAGGGCATCCTCGTGCATCGCCTTGCTGTTGGCAAAGCTGGCGAGCCCGACCTGCGCGATATTGGCGCCGGGCAGCCCGTCCTGGATCAGCGCCCGGACCGGATTGCCGTTGCTCAGGCCCTCGCGCGTGTCGCGCATGTCGAAATGGGCATCGAGCGTGATCAGGCCGACCTTCTCCAGGGGCACCTCGAGGCCGAGCACTCCGGGGCGAGTGACCGCATTGTTGCCCCCGACGAGCAGCGTCAGTTCATGAACCGAGGCGCTGAACTCGACCGCATCGCGGATCGGGCCGGTCGCCTTTTCGATCGTGAGCCCCTTCAGGTCGACGTCGCCGCGGTCCGCCACATGCGTCCGGATCTCCCGCCTTGTCTCGACATCGTAGCAGCCGATGCGCCGCAAGGTCTGCCGAAGCAGCGGTGGCGCCAGGTCGCAATTGCCCGGAGTGACCGACCCCGCGGCGAGGGGCGCTCCGAGCAGCCCGACGGGCGCGCTCTTCTCCTTGCCGACGATCAGCTCCGACAGGTTCGGCCAGCGGCTCATCCCTTTGCCGTAGCAACAGCGCTCGCCTAAGGCGATGCACATGTGGGACCGTCTTTTCGTCGACTGCAACATCGCGACCATGATGCCGGGACCGGGCAACCCGCTGGGTATCGTCCAGAACGGCGCGATCGCGATCGAGGGCGGTCGCATTCTTCGTGTCGGGAAGCGAACGGAACTTGCCGGCTTTCGAGCCAAGGAGGTTGTCGCCTGCGGGGGCGCATGGGTGACTCCCGGCCTCGTCGACTGCCACTCGCACCTGATCTTCGGTGGCACCCGTGCCGATGAACATGCCATGCGCCGCGCCGGCGCCACCTATGAAGAAATCGCGAAGGCGGGTGGGGGAATCGCCTCGACCGTGCGGGCGACGCAAGCGGCATCGAACGACCAGCTGCTGGCCTCGGCTGCGCTGCGCCTCGACGCGCTAATGAAGGGCGGCGTCACGACCGTCGAGATCAAGTCAGGCTATGCGCTCGACGTAGAAGGCGAGCTTCGCATGTTGCGTTGTGCAGCGGCGCTTGCGGCGAGCGAGGCGGTCCGAATCGTTCCGACCTTGCTCGCGCTCCACGCCCTTCCGCCGGAGTACACGGACCGCCGCGAGGACTATGTCGCGATGATTGCCGAGGACCTGATTCCGCGGGCCGCCCGGGAGAAGCTCGCGACCAGCGTCGACGCCTTTTGCGAAGGCATTGCCTTCACGCCTCAGGAGGTCGAGCGCGTCTTCACCGCTGCCCAGGCCAACGGGCTTCCGGTCCGCCTCCACGCCGAGCAATTGTCGAACCAGAATGGCGCGGCACTCGCCGCCAAGCACAAGGCCCTGTCCGCGGATCATCTCGAGCACCTCGACGATGCCGGAGCCAAGGCGATGGCCAAGGCCGGAACCGTGGCGGTCCTGCTGCCAGGCGCTTTCTATGCGCTGCAGGAAAAGAAGAAGCCGCCCGTCGACCTGCTCCGCAAGCATAAGGTGCCGATCGCGATTGCGACCGACTGCAATCCCGGCACTTCGCCGATGCTTTCACCGACGTTGGTCATGAACATGGCTTGTACTTTGTTCAGCCTCACGCCGGAGGAAGCCCTGGCCGGAATGACGGTCAATGCCGCCCGCGCACTTGGGCTCGCGCACGAGGTAGGAAGCATTTCCGCGGGTAAGACGGCGGACCTTGCCGTCTGGCGCATCGAGTCCCTCGCGGAGCTCGGCTATTGGGTAGGGCTGCCGGGACCGGACCGGCGCATCTTCGCAGGCCGCGATGCATAGGCTGCTGGCCGTCTCCATTGCGCTAGCGGCCTGGACCGGCCTCATCATTCAGTTCGCCGCGACCATCAGCGAGACGGGATCGGCACTCGGCGCGGCCTGGATACTGCTCCGCTTCTTCACGATTATCACCAACCTGCTGGTCGCCCTGACAATGACCGGCGTTGCAAGAGGACGAAGGATCTCACCCTTCATCTTCGCGGGACTGACGCTGGCAATTATCTTCGTAGGGCTAGTCTATGCGACCCTGCTTCATGGTCTCGTGCCACTAAGCGGCCTCGCGCTCGTCGCCGATTATCTGCTCCATTACGTCGTGCCGGTCGCCATGGCGCTCTACTGGCTGGCGTTCGCACCCAAGATCGGCCTGGAGCTGCGCGACCCCCTGCTATGGTCCGTCTACCCCTTGGCCTACCTCTTTTACGTGGTCGTGCGCGGGTCGGTTGATGGCCGGTATCCCTACCCATTCATCGACGTTTCAGACCTCGGATACGGCCGGATCATCCTGAATTCTTCGATGCTGCTCGCTGCCTATGTGGTTGCGGGACTAGCAGTGGTCGCGCTCGGACCGGGCGTTGGCTCGGCGTCGCGGTGCCCGCGGGCCCCTTGGGGACCAGCCCTCGAACGGCTAGAGCGCGCCGATAGGGCGAAAGGGAAGACTTGACCGACAGACGCGACAACAGCCGACACATCCGCGCGCGCCACGGCGACCAAATCGTCGCCAGGAGCTGGACGACCGAAGCCGCGGTGCGGATGCTGATGAACAATCTCGACGATGAGGTCGCCGAGGATCCGCAGAGTCTTGTCGTCTACGGCGGGATCGGCCGCGCCGCGCGAAACTGGGAATGCTTCGACAAGATCGTCGCGACTCTGGAGCGGCTCGAGGATGATCAGACGCTGCTCGTCCAGTCAGGGAAGCCTGTCGGCGTCTTCCGCACGCACAAGGACGCGCCGCGGGTCCTCATCGCCAACTCCAACATCGTGCCCAAATGGGCGACGTGGGAGTGCTTCAACGAGCTCGATCGCAAGGGGCTCATGATGTACGGCCAGATGACCGCCGGCAGCTGGATTTACATCGGCACGCAGGGCATCGTCCAGGGCACGTACGAGACCTTCGCGGAGATGGGCCGCCAGCATTTCGGCGGCGACCTCAAGGGCAAGTGGATCCTCACTGCCGGGCTCGGTGGAATGGGTGGAGCTCAACCGCTCGCCGCGGTCATGGCCGGAGCGCACTGCATCGCCATCGAATGCCAGGAGAGCCGCATCGAGAAGCGGTTGGAGACGCGCTACCTCGACCGGCGCGCAACGAGCATCGACGAGGCCCTGGAGATCATCCGCGATGCGAAGGCGCCAACCAGCGTTGGCCTGCTCGGCAATGCGGCGGAGATCCTTCCGGAGATGCTGAAGCGCGGCATTCGGCCGGACGCACTCACCGACCAGACCTCGGCGCACGACCCGGCCAACGGGTACTGCCCCGCCGGCTGGAGCGTGGCGAAATGGCAGGAGATGCGCGAGCGCGATCCGGCCGCCGTCGCCGCGGCTGCTCGCGCCTCCATAGCGACCCATGTCGAAGCCATGCTCGCCTACAAGGACATGGGCGTTCCGACCTTCGACTACGGCAACAACATCCGCCAGGAGGCGAAGGACATGGGGGTCGAGCACGCGTTCGACTTCCCCGGCTTCGTGCCGGCTTACGTCCGACCGCTCTTCTGCCGCGGCATCGGACCGTTCCGCTGGGTCGCTCTTTCGGGGGACCCCGAGGACATCTACCGCACGGACCAGCGCGTGAAGGAGATCATCCCCGACGATCCGCACCTCCATCGCTGGCTCGACATGGCGCGCGAGCGGATCGCCTTTCAGGGACTTCCGGCACGCATCTGCTGGGTCGGTCTCGGCCAGCGCCACTGCCTTGGTCTTGCCTTCAACGAGATGGTGCGCAACGGCGAAGTCAGCGCGCCGATCGTCATCGGCCGAGACCATCTCGACAGCGGATCCGTCGCGTCACCCAACCGCGAGACCGAAAGCATGATGGACGGAAGCGACGTCGTCTCCGACTGGCCGCTCCTCAACGCTTTGCTCAATACTGCAAGCGGCGCGACCTGGGTCTCGCTTCACCACGGTGGCGGAGTCGGCATGGGCTACTCGCAGCATGCCGGGATGGTCATCGTCGCCGACGGCACCGACGATGCTGCGCGCCGGCTTGAGCGGGTCCTGTGGAACGATCCTGGCACGGGCGTCATGCGCCATGCGGACGCGGGCTATCGCATCGCCGTCGACTGCGCTCATGAGCAGGGCCTCGATTTGCCCATGGTGACTGCGTGAAGCTCGACCCCACACGGATCGATCTGGCAACGCTTCGCCGCATCTGGGCCGGTGCGAAAGTCGGTCTCGACGACGCGTCGATGCAGCGGGTCGCCGATGCCGCCGCTTCGGTCGAGCGCATCGTCGCCAGTGGCGAGACGGTCTACGGAGTGAACACCGGGTTCGGTCTCCTCGCCAACACGCGCATCCCGGACGACCGCCTTGCCGAGCTGCAAACCAACCTGATCCTGTCGCACAGCGCCGGGCTCGGCGATCCGCTTCCCAGCAACGTCACACGGTTGATGATCGTCCTGAAGCTGCTCGGCCTCGGTCGCGGTCATTCGGGTGTGCGGCCGATCGTGATCGAATCCCTGCAGGCGCTGCTCGATCATGATGCGATGCCCGTCATCCCCTCGCAGGGCAGCGTCGGGGCTAGTGGCGACCTCGCGCCTTTGGCTCACCTGATTGCAGCGCTGATGGGTTACGGCCGGATCGACATGGGCGGTCCGATGCCGGCCATCGATGTTCTGGACAAGATCGGCCTCAAGCCCCTCGAACTGGCGCCCAAGGAAGGCTTGGCGCTCATCAACGGGACTCAGGCCAGCACAGCGCTTGCCCTCGACGCCCTGTTCTTGGGTGAGCGGGTATTCGCTGCCGCAATCGCTGGCGGAGCCCTTTCGGTCGACGCACTGAAAGGCAGCGCCAAGCCGTTCGACGCACGCGTTTCGGAGCTTCGCGGCCAGCCGGGGCAGATTCGCGTTGCGGCCGCGATCGCCGGGTTGATCGAGGGCAGCGAGATCCTGACCAGCCACGTCAAATGCAGTCGGGTGCAGGACCCGTACAGCTTCCGCTGCCAGCCTCAGGTCATGGGCGCGTCGCTCGACCTGCTCGAATCGGCGGCGCGGACACTGTTAATCGAAGCCAGCGCGGTTACCGACAATCCGATCCTCTTTCCGGACGAGGACGCGGCGATTTCCGGCGGGAACTTCCATGCCCAGCCAGTCGCGTTCGCGGCGGACATCATTTCCATGGCTTTGTGCGAGGTCGGATCGATCTCGGAGCGGCGCGTCAGCGTGCTAGTCGATCCCAAGATGAGCGGCCTGCCTGCCTTCCTGACCGAGGACAGCGGCGTCAATTCCGGGTTGATGATCCCGCAGGTCACGGCTGCGGCCCTGGTCAGCGAGAATAAGACGCTCGCCTTCCCGGCAAGCGTCGATTCGATCCCGACCAGCGCCGGTCAGGAGGATCATGTTTCGATGGCGCCGATCGCGGCTCGGAAGGCCCGGCAGATCGCTCGCAACACGGCCGGAGTGATCGCGGTCGAGCTGATGGCCGCTGCCGAAGGCATCGATTATCACGCGCCGCTCAGGACGAGCGCGAAGCTTCAGGAGATCCACCGCGCGGTGCGCGAACATTCCCCGCACTTCACCGCCGACCGTTATTGGGCCGACGAGATGCGCGATCTTCAGGAAGCGGTGCTTGCCGATGAGTTCGGCGGAGACGTGATCGCGCTCAGCTGACTCGAGTCCAGCGCTGCTCCTTGCAGAACAGGCCGATGACGGCGCAGCCTTTGACGACCATCACGTTCGGGCCGACCTGTTGGACGGTCGCGGAGCCGGTGATGTGGCGCTTCGGCTCGTAGGCTCGGCCCTTGTAGACGCCGTTGCCGTGCGCGCGGAGGTTGCTGAGCACTCGGGTGCCGGGCTCCGTGCCCTTCTCGCGATTCTTGGCCGAAGCCCAGCTGACGGTTCCGCAATAAGCGTCGCCGCAGCGCGACACCTGAACGATGACGTTGCGCTTGGGGTTGGTCCACTTGCCCTCCAGGGCCTGCGCGGACGCCGCCGTTGGCGAGAGCGCCACGACAGCCGCTGCAATGCTCAAGATCAGCTTTTTCATGCCGCGATCCCTAGCGAGGCAATGCGGCGACAATGGTTCGCTGGAATTGCTGTCCGATGAACGGTTTAGCCCCACCCAGCGGCAATTTGGACCGGCTCGCGAGGGTCCGTTCAGTGAAAATCGCGGCTCTTCGGGATGATCTCGACGTCGCGCGGGTGACGGGCGGCGGGTGCGCGCCAGCTTCCGGCTCCGTCGCCCTGGTTCAGGGTGGAAGGCATCGCATCGTCGCTCAAATGGCGAAGCATGTGCGTATGATCTTCCAACTTCCGGGCGACGACGTGGATCACGCCATCCTCCGCGTCCTTCTGGATGATCCCATGCACGCACATCAGCCGCGCGCCCATGACGATCTTGCGCTGCGTGTCGAACACGTCGGGCCAGATGACGAGATTGGCGATCCCCGTTTCATCCTCCAGCGTGATGAAGCAGACGCCCTTGGCGCTGCCCGGCCGCTGGCGGATCAGCACCAGCCCGGACATCGACACGCGCTTGCCGTCGCGGATTGTGCTTAGCCTGTCGGCGGTGACGAATCCGCGCTTCGCATAATGCTCGCGAAGGAAGCGCATTGGGTGCGCCTTCAGGCTTAGGCGGATGGTCTGGTAATCGTTCACGACATGCTCGCTGAGCGGCATTGTGGGGAGCTTTGCGACGACCGCTTCGGCGCCTTCGTCGCGAGCATCTGCGGCCGCGAACAAGGGCAGGTCAGGCGCCTGCTTCAGCGCCCGCGAATCCCAAAGCGCCGCGCGCCGGTCGAGGTTGATCGACCGGAACGCATCCGCCGCCGCCAAACGCTGGATAGCATGGACCGGCACCCCGCCACGGCTGCGCAGGTCTTCGACGCTCTTATAGGGCTTACCGGCGACGAGCCGATCTCCAGCCTCGCGCTGCAAGCCTTCGACTTGCCGCAGACCGAGGCGCAACGCCATGGCCTCCCCCTTGAGGGGTTCCAGCGTGCAGTCCCAATCGCTGTGGTTCACGTCGACGCCAAGCACCTCGACGCCATGCTTCTTCGCATCGCGGACGATCTGCGCGGGCGCGTAGAAACCCATCGGCTGCGAGTTGAGCAGGCCGCACGCGAACGCCGCCGGATATTTCCACTTCAGCCAGCTCGACACATAGACGAGGTGCGCGAAGCTTGCCGCGTGGCTTTCGGGGAAGCCATATTCGCCGAAGCCCTTGATCTGGTCGAAGCAGCGTTGCGCAAAGTCGGGATCGTAGCCGCGCTCGACCATGCGACCGACCATCTTGTCCTGAAGCACCTCGATGTTCCCTCTGCTGCGGAAGGTCGCCATCGCCTTGCGCAGCTGGTTCGCTTCCTCGGAGCTGAACTTCGCCGCATCGAGCGCAATCTTCATCGCCTGCTCCTGGAAGATCGGTACGCCGAGAGTCCGCCCGAGGATCTTCTCCAGCTCGTCCGGCTCGCCATGCGCCGGGTCGGGGCAGGGGAAGGTCACAGGCTCCTTGCCCGACCGTCGCTTTAGGTAAGGGTGGACCATGTCGCCCTGGATCGGCCCCGGCCGGACGATCGCGACCTCGATCACCAGATCGTAGAACTTTCGGGGTTTCAGGCGCGGGAGCATGTTCATCTGCGCCCGGCTCTCGACCTGGAACACGCCGAGCGAGTCCCCCTTGCACAGCATGTCGTAGACCTCCGGCACCTCCTGCGGGACCGTCGCCAATTCGAAGCGCTCACCATGGTGCTCGGCGATCAGATCGAAGCATTTGCGGATGCAGGTCAGCATCCCGAGCGCGAGCACGTCGATCTTGAGGATCCCGAGCTCCTCGATGTCGTCCTTGTCCCATTCGATGAAGGTGCGGTCCTCCATTGCGCCATTGCCGATCGGCACGGTCTCGGTCAGCGGCCGCTCGGTCAGGATGAAGCCGCCGACATGCTGCGACAGGTGGCGCGGCATCCCGATGAGCTGCCTGGCGAGCATCATCGTCCGCTTGAGGTGCGGATCGTCGAGATTGAGCCCTGCGTCCCTCGCACGCTCCTCGGCGACCTCGGCTTCCATGCTGCCCCAGTAATTGGAGGCAATCGCGGCGCAGACGTCCTCGCTGAGACCCATGACCTTACCGACCTCGCGGACGGCCGAGCGAGGCCGATAATGGATGATCGTCGCAGCGATGCCCGCGCGGTCGCGACCATACTTCTCGTAGATGTGCTGGATCACCTCCTCGCGCCGCTCATGCTCGAAATCGACGTCGATGTCGGGCGGCTCCTTGCGCTCTTCCGAAATGAAGCGCTCGAA
>Ga0307415_100002002_pt1 | contig 10030 bp, 14 predicted proteins | sample DK1Cmetagenome_FD_204524 | JGI IMG/M metagenome (GOLD analysis project Ga0307415, IMG submission 204524) | Maize rhizosphere microbial communities from greenhouse at UC Davis, California, United States - DK15-C-2 | ecosystem: Host-associated > Plants > Roots > Rhizosphere > Soil | place: USA...
GGGGACGATCGCGCCCCAGAGGAGCAATCCAGCCGAGAGGGGAACCGCGACGAGCGCCCAGAACGACGGCCACAGCAGCGCGATCCCGGCGTGCAGCGCCAGCAGCCCGAGGTAAAGCGGGTTGCGGGATACGCGGAACGGCCCGCGGTCCAACACAGTCCGTGTCGGCCCGCCAGGGAGCACCGCGGTGCGATTCTTGGCCATGAGCACCAGCGCCCACCCGTTCCACAGCGCGAATGCCGCGACGAGCAGCCAACCAAACCGAACGAGCCAGTGCGGCAGCGACACCGGATCGCCCAATGTCGCTGTGAGCGTCAGGCCCAATACCAGAGGGACGCCGACGGCGATCGGAGGCCACAGCCGATAGCGGGGAGCATCGCTCACCGAGCAAGTCTGCATCCGCCACAGTGATCACCGTGCCTACTTCGGTCGATCAGCACAAGGCACACGGCGCTCCAGGCATTCATCAGCGATCTGACCCGGATCCAGACGATCAGCGAGATGAACCCGCTCCCCTCGGGTGGGGTGATCGTGCACGCCGCGCTGAACGCATCCATGTCTTTCCCGCGGCGGCGACCCGTTCTTCGATGAGATCCAGGAGGTATACGACGCCATCGGCGAGGGTCTGCCCCCGGGTGCGCCGCATCCTGCTCCAGGCGAGTTGCCCGATCAGAGGGAGGAGATCGAGGCCTCCGGGCTCTTCGACGTGGTCGCGGTCGAGCACCTGGACTGGACGGTGGACTACGACGCCGAGGGCTACATCCGTCTGCTGAGCACCTTCTCCGGCCACATCGCCATGGCCCGCGACCGTCGCGAGCGGTTGTTCACCGAGATCCAGCACCGCCTAGCACGCCGACCAGGCGGGCTTGTACGCCGCGGATGGGCACTGTTTTAAATATCGCGCGCCGACTACCGATTGCCTAGCCGCTCCGTTCTCCCAAGACGGCCCCCTACCGGAGCTGGGCCACGCCGCTGCACCGACGGCATGCGGCACAGGCGCTTGGGCTCTCGATGAGAAGGCTCCACAGGTGGAAGGCTCGTATCGTCGGTGAGGTGCAGGCGTCAGAGGTTCCACGTGTGGTGGCCGCGGCTATGTCGATCGCCTCCTCACTTGACCTGACAGTCGACGACGCGATCGTTTTTCACGACTCCAACAAGCTCACTCTGCGTGTGCTGCCTTGTGACCTGCTGGCCCGGGTGGCACCTGTAGCGCATCAGGTCGCACAGTTCGAAGTCGAACTTGCTCAACGGCTCGCCGAATCCGGGTGCCCTGTGGCCGCTCTTGAGCCTCGAGTGGAGCCACGCGTCTATGAGCGTGATGGCTTCGTGGTGACCCTGTGGACGTACTACGAACCCGCAACACCTCGAGTGGTCTCACCAGCCGGCTACGCCACTGCGCTCGAGCGGCTGCATGCCGGTATGCGCAAGCTCGATGTCCCGGCGCCGCACTTCACCGATCGCGTCGACCAGGCCCAACAACTCGTGGCGAGCCGCGACCACACTCCAGCGCTCGCCGACGCCGACCGGAAGCTGCTCAGCGACACCCTACGGGACCTCAGACGAGAGATCGGCGAACGTCGCGGTGCCGAGCAGCTGCTGCACGGCGAGCCGCACCCGGGCAACGTGCTCACCACGAAGAACGGGCTGCTTTCATAGATCTCGAGACGTGTTGCCGTGGACCTGTCGAGTTCGACCTGGCCCATGCGCCCGAAGCAGTCAGCGGGCACTATCCGGGTGTCAATTATCACTTGCTGCACGAGTGCCAAATCCTCGTGCTGGCGATGATCGCAACGTGGCGCTGGGAAAGAGGCGACCAACTCCCAAACGGGCGTCAGCTGGGCACAGAGTGGCTCAGCCAGATTCGAGCAGCTCTCAAGTCAGGAGGGCACGATAGCCGGAGCTGATCCCCGGGACTTCCAGATTTCGTTGGTCTTGGACGCCGCCACCCAATCAGGCGCGTACCGGCCAACGGTCCCCCTACGGTGCAGCTTTGGTGGAGTGGCGTGGCGTTATCAGAGTCGTCAGTGATGCTCGTCGGGTGCCGGCTGCACGGCCCTCGCGAGCCGAAGGTGTTCAAGCTGATCACCAGACCCCAGCGGTCGGCCGCGGATAATCCCGTTCGGCATCGCTTCCGGAAGGTTCCCGTGCACCGGCCTTGCCCGAGCCGATCGCATTGACATCCTGGTCAACGACGCGTGCTCGGGAGCGCGGACCTGGAGCTCCTCTACAACCGGTAGAACCGCATTCTCGGCTGGGGCAATCGCCTGTCATCTGCCGGCAGCAGCGGGCAGGTGGGGCGGTAGAGCGAATCTGCCGAATAGGTCCGGATGGATGAATCCGGTGATTGCAGCGATAAGTCCGCCGTGGACGGTCAGCACCTTGATGGCAAACGGCTGATAGCTGTTGCCGTCCCCGGCTGGGGCGTAGACCGCCAATGCCGGCTGGCGGTTCGGGCCGGTGGGCGGAGGTCGCAACCCCGCGGGTTGGCGAACAGCTGCCGCAGGTAGGTGCCGATGTGATCGCGGCCCTGGTACCAAGGCGAGTGGGCCGCATCGCCGTGTAGGCGTCCTCCTGCAGCACGGCCACTAGGGAGGGTACGTCCTGGGCATGCCAGGCCCGCACATACCTAGCCACCAGGTCCGCAGGTAGCGCCAGGGCGGCGCCGCCGCCGGGCAGGCGGTCATCCAGCGTGGTCCGGGCCCGCCGAAGGGCGCTGTCAACCGACGCGGGCGTCGTATCGAGGATGTCGGCGGTTTCGGCCGCCGAGAAGCCCAGCCGCCGAGAAGCCCAGTGGCTGTTTCCGCCGCGTGAGGTGCCCGGTGCATGGTCCGCTTCCGGGCGGGCGCGTGACCCGCCCGGGACATTGGTTGTCCCGGGCTTCGAGACCGGGTCGCTCTTTGTGCCCATGCGAGACCAGATTGCCGCGCTGGGCACGGTCTGGCTAGAAATCAGCGTCCTGTCGGCCTGCAAGAGACTGGTGATCACTGCTCAAACCGGTTGCGCAGTCCCCGGATCTAAATTCCTTGGCATTTTAGTAGCTACTGGGGGTTGATCACGAGAAGCACAGAATTTAAAGATATAGGGATGGGCGGACTTTCAGGAGTTAATCATGCCAACATTTGGCGGTCGTGTTTGCCCGGGCGAGCGGTTGCGCAGGCTGTCGCCGCACGAGTGCAAGGACTGGCTCTGCAGTCATCATGAGGGCCGGTTGGGATACCAGTCGGGCCGGGGTCATCGCTCGGTTGTGGTCTTGTACGCGATCGTTGAGGATCAGATCTTGATGCGGCTACCCGACTACAACGACATCGTGCACTATGCCCCTGGCTGTGAGGTCCGCCTCGATGTAGATGGTGGCACTCCCGCCGCACACCGCGAGACCGTCATCGTGACTGGCACTGCCGAGTTGGCGGAGGGCGCTCAGCGACCCCTGATCGACAAGGCAGCATTCGAAGAGGATTGGCCTTCTGACGTACAGACCTCAGTCGTCTGCCTGCCTGTCAGCGCCGTCGAAGGCTTTGAGCTCAGAGATCCCTGATCTGACCAGGCTTGGCTCGCTACCTTCCTCTGCGAAGTGGTCAGAGACGACACGAATCTCGCGCGTCTTGCTGTCATCGGTGACCATTTTCGAGGAGGCGATCATCTACGAAGCCTTCGCTGGCTTTTTCTCACTAAGCGGGTTGGGGTTCGATTCCCTCGCGGCGCACCAGTGAGAGAGAGCGCGACACGTCTCAGGGAATTTCGATTGTCAGCTCGAAGTTGTTCCCGTCGATGTTGACCTGACCCGAAGCAGACCGGTAGTCGTCGGTCCCTCCGATGATCGCGACGGTATTCACAAGACTGGAAAGCTTGAGGAGCCCTCGAGTCTGGAGTTGACCGCCGTTCCGGAACGGTGTGCCTGGGATTCCCGGCAAGATGTATCCGGCTTCACAGAGCCAGTAATCCGGCCTGCGAACACGGACATAGAAACTTGAGTGTTGGCCTCTGAGCCCGGGATCACCGTTGATTTCGGTGATGTCGTCACTGGAGGCGATCATGTTGCCCAGTTGGTTGTTCTGTGGGCTGACGGCCTTCTCCTCAACTGTTTTAACTTTCAAATTAATGATCGTCGTCGGCATATCTGTTTTCCTGGCTCAGGATCGTCCACGGAGTACCAAATGACGAACCGAGAGCCGCGCTCGCGATTGGCAAACGTAAGTTCGAACGTATGACCGCCTCGTCTGGGAAGTCAATTGCGGCGCGCCGGAGCCGGAACATCGGCCTTGCCCAGACTCTCGTAGCAGATCACGCCGCACATGATCTTGCTCAGGCATGAGTGGCAGTGTCCTCTTGAGCCAATGAACGATTGGCACGACGCCGACCGCCTGCACCCGCCTCGCGGTACTGCATCGGTCGAGATCTCGCATGTCTTAATTAGAACACCCTTACGATTCCCCACGCAACCAGAACGCCATCTGCAAGGCCCGCCCGCGGGACCGATGACCCGACGATCCAGAAGCCGCTCCTGCGGCTCGACCGGAAGCATCGGAACCCTCACGTGACAGCGAATGCCGTGTGCGATACATCGCGCCGTCAGCGCGCATTGGGATTCCTCGACTTCCGCGACTAACCAGCGTCCGCGGGCCCCTACGCGCTGACCGTGTACCGACGCTCGATCGCCCGTCGGAGCTGCTTACGGCTCTCGGCCGGGTCATCGGCGAACTGGCGCTGAATTTCCTGGGCTTCCGCCGCGAGCGCTTCATCGTTGACGTCCTCGCGTAACCAACGCGCGTAATCGCCCTGTCGAAGATGGTGTAACCACGTCGCATCGTCGACACCATCGCCGAGCTGCATGAACAGCTGCAGGTTCTGGGCGCGCAAATTCAGCGTCCCGTCGGGCCCCCGGAACCAGAAGCTGGCTTCCTCTCCAACGTCGCCTTCGGCGTACTTCCGGATGTGCCGGCGCCGCTCTGCCGTACCCGGCGCATACCGGAACACAAACGGCGGCTTCTCTTCATTTCGCCACCAGCTGAGGACTTCATCTTGATCAAGCTCGATGGACTCAACCTGCGGTGGTTCCACACCTACCGCCGCGCTGAAATCCTGGAGTGTCTTTTCCGGTCCGTCCCCGAGAGCCAGTACCGCATCCACGGTCTTGAGTGCATCGGCGTTGATGCTTCCAATCTGCGGCGCGATCATGAGCAAGCCGTCGATCTGCGGTATCGGGCCCGGCCCGGCCGTCGAGTCGGCCGGCAACATGTGATGGGTCTCATCGATAGCGATCCGGTGGGGCCGACCCGTACGTGACCGAAGCTCCTGGAGGCCAAACAACAGTTCTCTGAGGAACTGCGGCCGGTCCTCCAACCTAGCGCCCAACAGGCTCACAACAACGTTGCTTGTCGGATCCTCGATTCCGTCGAGCACCTCCGTCACGGTCGGGGCCCTGTCATGGGTGCCCAAGTGGATGGCCTCGGGGAAGCTCTTATAATCCCCCTCTGGGTCGATCACGAGGACCTGGTAGCCGCGCTGAGCCACTCGCTCCAGCAGACCGGTAGCGAGCGTCGACTTGCCGCTGCTCGATGGGCCCGCGACGAGCACGTTGGTCCCCTGCGGTGGCACGCGGATGTCGTCACAGCCGGCCCGTGTCCCGAGCAGCACATCGTGTCGACTGAGGCGTACGTCAGATAGGTCGTCCTGCAGAAGCTGTTCGATGAGTTCGGTGACCCCCGCTCCGCGGGCACCATCGGTGACTTCGTCGCAGCGCTCCTTCAGCGAAGGCAGGGCATTGTCGACTGCCACCGCGCATTCACAGATGCTGAGAAAGGCGTGGTCGTTTTCGGCATCACCAACTCCGACGCTGTTGTGCGGCGAGATGCCGATCTGGTGGAGCGCCGCAGCGAGGCCACTCGCCTTGTTCACCCCGAGTGGGAGCACCATGACGGCGCCTTTGTTGAAGATGATCTCCAGCTCCAAACCCAGGTCGTGAATGGTCTGAAGCACGGTCGTCTCGTTCGGTTCCGACGTCGCCACAATGATGTGACCCACTGACAACGGGTCCACGCCGCGTTCTCGCAACGCCACTGCAAACTCGTCTGGCGGACGCTCGGCAAGCGGCGTGATCGATTGGTCCTTCGGGCGGTACAGCAGCGCCCCGTTTTCGGCTACCACAAGCTCGAACAGCTCGATGTGATCGAAAACTCTAAGCAGATCTTCCAGCTCCCGTCCGGTGACCAGAATGAGCCGGCGGCCCGAAGCGATCAACCGGCGGAGTCCGTCGACGGTATTTTTGTGAACCTCGCCTTCGTGCGCCATCGTTCCGTCGTAATCAGTAGCCAAGACCTGATAGCGCATGCCGCACTGTTCCTCTGAAGTGCTTCATCCTCAATGCATCGTTACCCACGTCGACCGACGCCATTCGGATGCGGGGCCGCTCCCGCTCCTGCTCCTTAAACTTCGTCGTTTGGCTGTTCTAGCGGCCAGGGCATCGAATCTGGCACCTCGATGCCTCGAGCCTCGACCTCTTGGCTGAGGAAGCGGAGGGCAGCCGCCATTGCCAGGAGCGGCTCGCGGCCCTCCAGTTGATCCTCGTAAACTGCTCGGAGGTTGACGTACCTGATTATTGCCTCATGACCAAGGAGCGGTTCTGGTAAGCCCTCCAGCGGTCGCCAATAGAGCCGGGTTCGGGTGATCGCTGGCTTAGGGCTCACATCGGACCACTGAACCAAGAACACCAGCGATGATGTGACGACCATCCGGTGCCTCAATCTGTCCCGGACAAAATGCAAAGCGGGCAATACCCGGCCATCATCGTCGGCATCGCGGCGCGCGGCGTAACCCTCATCGGTCTTGTCCAGCCGTTCGTCGAGCGCGCACGCCCAGTTCACGAAGTCGCCGATCGCGGCCGCGGCCAGCTCTTGATCAGGAATGGTGCTGCGATATGCGCTCAGGCAAAGTTGCAGACCAGCGCGTAGCCCAATAACCGCACGCTGATATTCAGCGTCGGATAGCAAATCCCAGACGAGTTCAAACTGCTCGAGCTTCCCCTGACTCACGGACTGCAGATTGGCGCAGTGCCGTTATTCGTGGAGCAGATACGAGCGCATCGTGCCTGGATTGTTACCCGCCGCGGGCTCCTCGTGTTAAGGGCAGCGTTACTGAGTCTCGCTGCCCGGCGTCGTCGCAGGCTCACCGGCGGTGACAGTCTTGTCGATCACCTGCCAAACCTCCTGATCCAGCCGGTTCTCTTTCCAGATGCCGTACGCGGTCCCCAGTAACACCGGTGGGACCGCAACCAGCCCGATGGCCCCACTCACCGCCGCATCGACCCACTCGTGACCGCCGAGGCTGATGCTCAGCTGGCCATCTCCGGGGGTGATGACAACGGTCAGCGCGTACGTGACCCCCAGCAGCTGGCGCCACAGGCTCTCCTTACGAGCCTGCATCACCGTGCGGTTCTCACTGCTGCGGTAGACCTGCGCCTCAAACTCCTGCATGCGGAAGTGGTCTGCCAATGCCTTAGCGACTTCATCCGCCGAAACAGTGGTGCTGTAGATACGCTCAAAGTTCAGCGCCGCCCCGCCCGCGCTAGCGCCTCTGCTCTGCCCATCAGCCATCTCGTTCCCTCCGATCACACGACCCCGAGCCGACCTATAGAGCGTATCGAGCGCGTGTGCTAGAAGACAGCGGAGCCCCCGACCGGTCGTCGAGTAGCGGACTCAGTCAAAGTCCAATTCAGCTCGTATCAAGCACTGTCAAAGCTTGATGCAGCACATCGAGGCTTCGCTCCCAAGACTGAGCCTCTTGCTCATCCATCCGTGGGTGGAGTGGCTTGCCGGCACCATCGGGACCGAGCACGCACGGCAAGCTGGCGCAGAGCCTATCGGCGACGCGAACCGAAACGGGAACGATTCGCCCGTGGTCTCGGACGATGCTGCGCACTAGAGCCGCAACCGCAAGTCCGATCGCGTCCCACGTCGAGCCCTTGAGTTCGCGCACTCGGTACGCGGCAGTTCGCACCGTTTCGGCGATGGTTGCCAGCCGCTCTGCCGACAAGTCGACGCCCGTCTGCCGAGCGAACTCGTCCAGACTGAGGCCGGCGATCGTTGCCGAACTGAATAGCAGCACAGCGGAGTCGCCGTGCTCTCCTACGACCCACGCATGCACGGAATTCGGATGTACACGGCAGACCGAGGAAAGCTCGCCACGAAGCCGCCAGGTGTGAAGCGAGGTGCCGGAGCCGATCACATCGACCATCCGTCCGGCCCAGCGCCGCGTCAGGTACTCCGTCAGAACATCCAGCGGACTCGTCGCCACGAGACAGACGCGAGGAAGTCCACCCACCTCGACATTGCTGGCGACCTCCTCGCAGATAGCGACATTCGCACGTGCCAGGTCGAGGCGGGTCTGACCGGAAGTGGTATGACTACCGAACGCCATAATGAGGACATCTTCGGGCTCAATGGCAGTCAACGGTCGCCCGCGAATCTCACACGGCTGAAGCATCGGTAATGCATGACTCAAATCGAGAGCTTCTCCTTCGGCGTAGCTCTCGGTTCGGTCATAGATCGTCAATCGCGTGACCAGTCCGTCACGGACGATTGCCCGCGCACACGAGCCCCCAACCCGGCCTGCGCCGACAATCCCGACAGTAGTCATGACTCCAGTCTTGGGGACGCCGGCCAGCGTCAGCCGAACAGACTCCCCAGCGTGCCCAAGATATCGCTGTAGAAGGTGCCGCTAATGTCGCGGAACAGCTCAAACGGCTTGTCAGGACTGCCGAAGAACGGGCGCAGTGTCCAGGCGAGCTGCGTCCCAACGAAACCGAAGAGCAAGATCCAGATGTAGAGCAGCAACATGCTGGCCGGCCGCTCACCAGCGGTGTGCTGGGGCGGGATCGGCTCGGCGGCCACTGGTAAGACCGGCAGATGGTCAAGGTTCTTGTTGCCGTTGGTGTGCTGTTGGGTCTCGGAGTCGGCGGCGCCACCGACCGTCGCTGCGACCAGTTCCCGCTCCGGCAGCTGCGCCGGCAGGGCGACCTGGCTGGGCTGCACCGACTCCACAGCGACATGCTCGTTGAGCGCACGCATGCCCGAGATCAGGAACCGCAATCCGACGAGGGCGGTCAGGGCGAGGATCGCGACGTTGAGCAGCTTGAAGAATTCGTAGCTGCGGGCGGTGATCAGGAAGAACAAACTGATCGGGGCAAAGGCGAACGTCAGCACCGCTGTGACCGTGATTGCCACCATGATCAGGGCACAGGTCTGGAGCACCGACAAACGGGCGCCGAAGACCAGGTTGAACAGGTACAGCGTGGGCAAGCAGATCGCCAAGGTGGCCAGGAACAGCAGCGGTAACTTGACCGTCGAGACGAGCGCCTGCAGCCAGCCGCTCGAGGCGCCAAGCACCGCGCCGTACGCCGCCAGGCTGATCGCTGAACTGAGCAGCATCCGCAGGATGAGTTTGGGTAGGTCACGCTCGTCGATGATCTGGTCCCAGATCCCAACGCGGTCGCGCAGGATGCGCTCAATGATGAACTGTTTGTCCGAAGCCATGGTCCCCGTCCCCTCGATCGGCTGCGACGAAAACTACCGGCATTGCGAATGCGCCGGGAACGATTCAAAAAACTCTGTTGTGGAGTACGCTCCCGCCATGGGGGAGCCGTCAGCACTGCGGGCGTCGGACGACGACCGCGATAGCGTTCTGCGGGCCCTAGAGCGGCACGCCGCCGTAGGTCGGCTCAGCCTCGACGAGTTCGACCAGCGCAGCACCGCCGCCCTGACAGCGATGACCCTCAATGACCTTGCCGCCCTGACCGCCGACCTCCCGGGGCTGCCCAACGAGCAGGTGCCGACCGTCGAGCCAGCAAGCCACACACGGCACCTCGCACTGATCTTCTTGATCGCCTTCGTGGCGCTCGCTCGTCGCGGTGATGCTGCTGCATCCCTGACCGGCTCGGCAGATTTCCCGTAGCGTCAACCTTCGATCGATAGCACGAAGGTCTTGGAGGTGACGCCGGAGTCGGGATCAAGCATGCGAAGCTGGTACCGACCCGGCT
>Ga0307415_100002003_pt1 | contig 10030 bp, 23 predicted proteins | sample DK1Cmetagenome_FD_204524 | JGI IMG/M metagenome (GOLD analysis project Ga0307415, IMG submission 204524) | Maize rhizosphere microbial communities from greenhouse at UC Davis, California, United States - DK15-C-2 | ecosystem: Host-associated > Plants > Roots > Rhizosphere > Soil | place: USA...
TGACCTTAGTAGAGCGTTTCGTCAAATGGTCCCAAAAAAATACAACGAGGGAATTTTTACATGAAGTGGAGCAAGCAATTGATGGTCTCGAACAAGCCAGGACTGCGGATCAGAAATTGGCTAGCGCTCGTGAGTTATCCGGTCTTATTAGTAAACTGTAGCACTGCCCAGATTCGAACTGAGACATGCATCGTGGATATTTCGAGTCAGGGATACCAGTGCTATAGCGAGGATAAGGCCGGGTATTTTCTTCCGTTTGATGGGTCAAATAGTCTCGTTTGCATTTCGGATTCAGACTTAGAGATCTTTTTAAAAGGATGTAAGTCAGGTATTATTCCCGATCCATCCCTTTGCACCTATTCAAAATCAATCGATAACTTTTCATGTTCAAAGCCCTCTCAAAAATCAGAGCTCAAAGACTTCGATAACTATTTCTGCCTCCACGAAAAGGATTTCAAACGTGTTCAAGATCGATGTGAATCTAATCCATAGCGCCATCGCGTTCATTTTGTTTTTCTTGTCGCTTGAGGCTTTAGGGGCATTATGAAAATCAATAAATCAGGCCTTGAGATCATCAAGCGTTTCGAAGGCTGCAAACTCAAAGCTTATCTTTGCCCCGCCCAAATATGGACGATAGGCTATGGATCTACCCACAATGTCTATGAGGGACTGACCATTAGTCAAATCGAAGCCAATAGGCGATTACAGCGCGATATCGAGGCAATTGAAGCGGGCATCTCAAGATTCATCAAGGTAGATGTTAATCCCAATCAGTACTCGGCGTGCGTCAGTCTGGCGTTCAACATCGGAGTAGGGGCTTTTAGGAACTCCACACTTCTTAAAATGATTAATGCGGGTGAGCTGGCAAAGGCCGCTGAGCAATTTCTAGTCTGGAAATACGCGGGCGGTAAAATCCTGCCCGGTTTAGTCAAGCGTAGAGAAGCTGAGAGGGAATTGTTTTTGACTTGTCTATCGACCGAACATTGAAACTTCGGTCGGAACAGGGGTTAAACTTAATGTCCCGATCGAACTCTAACCGGTTGGAGTCCGAATTCTTGATAAAGGATATGGGAACTTATGCGGAGCGTTAATCTTGTTTAATCTCTAGTAAAATAGCCTTAGATCGACTGAGCTGGAATTAATTCCACGAACGATTTGATTTTGATCATTTCATTTCCTATCCCGCAGCAAATCGGTCTAAACTATCGTATTACTTAAAATACAAGGGGATGGGGACCTATGAACGCTAAGGGGATGACCGCGCTTAGACGCAGACTAATTTTCCGTGTAGCAGATGGCTATGATCCATGTTTACCGATTCTGCATTTTCTGGATAGTATGCACCGATGCGATGAAATCCTTATGTGGTTAGATTCGAATCGTTTGCGTGGGCAAGTGCTTTGTCAATTTCTTGCCGTTCAATTCGGCAATCGAATGCTTGAAATGACTAAGTTTATTTTTATGAAAATTGATAAAGTCAGTGAAAAACAAGCTATCCTTTTAGGACGTGATGTTAAGCTAAGTTAGGGACGACAAATGAAGTGGCTTAGCAAGCGAGCGAAGGCGGTGAGAAAGAACAAGGAAGTTGGCGTTATCGGCGCCCTTACCGTCGTCGCGCAACTACTGTTGAGTCACAAGTCTGATAAAAACATTGATGCGGAATTTGCCAAGATTCATAAAGAATTTAAGGAAATGAGAATTGAACGCGAGCGGACGTATGCTCGTAAAGAAGATGTTTCCAGAGATCTCGATAAAATAAAGGACTTGCAGTTTAGGTTGAATGCCGATGTGGTCTATGTGAGCCGTCAGGTTGCGGATCTCAAATCGATTGTCAAAAAACAGAATCGGTTCTATTCCCTAGCTCCAAGGGAGCCTATCTGCAATGGTCAGACACCGACGTCCTACGCGTTCAGTTCTTTCGCGCTCAACCCCTTTTCGGGAAAACAAATACAACGCTCAAAAATGCGGTTACCAGGGTCAAATCTTTGACTCTAAGGGGGAAAGGGCATGCTATCTCTATCTACTCGCCCTAGAGCAATCTGGCGATATTAGGATAGTATCTCAACAGGAGACGATAAAACTCACGAAAGCTAACATCTCTTACCGCACTGATTTTAAAATCTATGACAAGAAGTTGTCTAAAGAAGTCTGGGTTGAGTTCAAAGGATTCGAAACGGCCGTTTGGAAAATAAAGAAGCGGCTGTGGAAACATTATGGTCCTGGAATTCTAAGAGTATATAAAGGCAATGAAAAGACTATTGCTTTGGTAGAAGAGGTCATTCCAACTCAAAAATAATTTTAGTCAGAATCATTGGAACAGAAGACCATTGTACAAGGCGGAAAAAAGTTCCAAGAGTCAATCTTATCGATCTGACTACTATAGGTGAGCGTCTTGAAAGCAGGTCTAAGTTTGTCCAAGATATTTCTCAGACGGATCACGCTTGGATCGACATCAAACGAATATTCGAACACTAATTTTTTCACCTTAAAGCCCTTAGGCCAGTTCTCAAGAATTGGGATCTCACTACCTTCTATGTCCATTTTGATGCAATGATCTGCGGCGGCCACTTTAAAGAAGTTCTCACAAAGAACCGTCATGGGCTGTGTTCCTCGCCGGTTTCGGATCAAAGAATTCCTCCAGCTCTGACCTTCCGGCCAGAGGTTGAGGGTTGCCGAAACCTGATCGTTATGGACAATAGCCCGGCTTTTGATGTTTGCCTGAAGATTATTCAGAGCCAAGTTCTTTTTGATCATCATGATATTCTGCGGATCGGGTTCATAAGTCGTGACTTGGCAATTCCTAGAAGCAGCAAGCACAGTAAAAGCGCCAATATTACCACCCAGATCGAGCCAGTTTTCTCCGGGCGATATGCGGAATGACTTTTTCTCATATGCATGTTTTTCGACAACTTCCTTTAGCGTCTTTTCATCGCTGGCACCTGGCCTGACGTAAAACTTGAGGTTCTTAAATTCCTTCAATAGATAATCCATTAGAGGCTTTTCCTATTTATGTCGACGCGCTTTTCTTCCCGTTTCTTTTTAACAAGCCTGATTCGTTTCAGTTCTTCTTCAAAGGGAAGACAATTGCACATCTGTTGAAGGGAATAAAAAACGATGGAAAATCGGTAAGAAAACTTGGTCATTTTCTTTATTGGTGTCACGCCATGGAGCAGGCTCTGACCATCGAAAAAAAGATAGCTCCGATCCTGGAGATCTAATCTCAAATCGTATTCTGGGATAGAGAGCATCCCCCCCTCAATGTCTTTTTTCAAGACCAGCATGCAACTCATGCAGTCTTTGAAATTCCCTGAATCGAAATGATACTTGAGTGAATTATTCCGGTTAATGATACCGCTGGTAAAAATGGTGTCCTTGATTTTCCATTCAGGCAGCAGTTTTGAATCCACCATTGCCTTATGGTTCTGATAAACTTGAGGTGCCCAATTCTCATAGAGGCCGGAAAACTCTTTGCCGATTCGGCATACAATCTCATGCTCCTTCGGGTTTTCGCGAGCTAAGGAAGTGGAAGTACAATAATCGCCCCGAATGACGTTTCTAGGCCGGAAGCCAAAGATGCGCGACTCCGTCGCAAGCCCACCAGTGCGTGTGCTTTTAAGATAGTCTATTTTCTTACAGGCATCCCGAAGGTCATCGACCCTTCCAGGATAGGCGCCATAGATTATGACGACTTTACCGTTTTCCGTGAGCACAGTGGGTTCCGTAATGATTCGGGACGTATCGCCTTCCCATGCCGACTTCTTTTCTAATTCCTTGGCGTCAATGATCCTTCTTTTAACTTCGAGAGTTTCCATCGATGTTCCCTTACTCGTCAATTTCAATTTGTCGATCCAGAAGCTCTATGAAAAGCTCAGAAAAGTCCTCGCAGTCCCATTTTTGAACCAAAGCGTTGGCTTTTTCCAATACTTCTTCAAAACGAGAGTTCTCGTAGAAGAGAACAATTTGCTTGATGTTATTGTTCAGGTATGCGTTTGCGGAAGCTTCGTTTTTATGTTTATCCTCTGCCCTAAATCCGGGCAAAGCGTCTGCGTCAGTGAGATTGGGAACATTCGGCTCTTCAAAATATTCAAACTTGAAGGACTCCATATCAATGTCCGGAAGCTGAAATTTTTCCTCAAGCGCCTTCATTTCCAGTTCTGCTTTGTTCATGAACTCATAGAGCCCTTGGCGATCGATATTGCCATATTGGGAAACGTCTTGGAGTACTCTCAGGTGCGCTTCTTTGATGTCTTTAGCCTCAATAAAGACAACTGGAAGCTTTGGGACTATGAAGTCTTCCTTTTCTCTGAGGCGCGTCAGAACACGATGCCTCTGGTGTCCGCCAATGATCCAAACGCAGTCTTCTTGTGGGTCTTTCCAAACAGCCAAAGGAAAGGCAAAGCCCGTTTCCAAGATCTCAGTTTTGAGTTTCTGATATTGGTCTTCCCCTAATGCCTTCAAATTGTCCTGAAGGGGTCTCAAGTCAGCGATATCTATTGTGTCAGCTCCAGCACAAGCAATTTTTATTTCGGGCATAATTATTATTTGGATCGCACCAAAGGCCGGAATCTGTCAATTTCAAATTGATCCTTCTTCTTTAAGCTTCTGAATATACCATGTGAGAGCAGCTTCTATGAACCGGTTCATACTTGTATCGACTCTCTCGGAAGCCATTTCTGCTTCTGCCTTCAATTCCGGTGGGATTCTGACCGCAATTTGAACTAGTTCAACGTCTCTTCTGATGAAGCTTTCAGCGCGTTTTATTTCTTTTTTCATTTGAAGCTTTCCTTCTATGTTTGAACGCCAGATCATTGGTCGCAAATAAAATTCTTTGAAACTCAAAAAGATGTTTTTTCTTTTTGTCGGCAAAGGCAACGCCGATAGCTTCGTCAAAATCTGAATATTCGAGATGGTCATTATCCTCGATAAATTCTACCAGATTATCGAATTCACTTTCCTTGAGCTGAAGGGCCATAGCCTTATAAGGTTCTTTTTCACAAATTTCGGCAAAGGCCCTTATCCGTTTGCTGCTTTTTTTCATATAAAGAGTTTCCTTCATTTAGAAGGCCATAGCAGAGCCTATTGCTATGTAAGTCAAAGCATGGGCAAGTTGATCAGCTCCTAGGGCTACATAATGCTTATTGAGATACTTGCCTTTCATCTCCGGTGCCCATTGACCCTCTGGCAGTTTGTAAGTTGCCTTGATCCGGTCAATCACAAAGTGAGCCACAAATTCTAGACCTGCAAGCCAAATCATAGCCGGATTAAAAACCGCGATAATTAAGGCGCTCAAACCAGCATGAACTAAACAATGGGCGCTCAACGGCATGATCCAAGCAGTTCCTTTTTTCCCTTTCCCTAGCATATAAGGGGTTTGCCAGACGAAGTCAGCTAGGAAATGTTTAATAAACATTAATGTGTAAAATAGATCCTTATTCATAAATTACTCCTCGGTTTGAATTTCAGTTATTTTGTTCAACTCGATGATGTAAAGACCGTAATTCGACTTGTTCAGATTGGGATATAGATCTTTGAACTCTTTGATTTGTTTTTTTAGCTAAGCCCAAATCACCAAATGTTTTGATTTCCGTTTTCAGTTCAGACTTCACAAAATGATTTAAAATCAAAGTATATGTAGTTGGTCCCATGATCTTATTCCTTCACGCAGTTGCCACCAACGGCAACGCCTTCTCCGTTATAGATCACGAAACAAGTGTAGCCGGACATAGGTGAGGGGACCACTTCAGCTCTAGATGAATTCGCAGTGGCTTTACCGCAAGCAGAACTGAATAAAACCAACACAATCAAAGCGATAATGTTTTTCATAAATTTATTCCAAAACCTTTTTTGCCGTTTTGATGAGGGCATCTCTATCCATTTTAAAGTCATTTTCTGTCACATTACTTACGTAAGCTAATTCGGATTTAGTTTTCATTTGGCTATAATGAATGTTGTCAATTTGTGACCAAGCTAAATCTTTAAATACAAAAACTCTGGCATAATTTTGAAATGAATAGGCATCTGACTTGATGGAAACTCTGATTTTATAATCATTCATGCTCAGAATCTCTTCGTAATTACAATCTTGCTTTCCTTTACTAATTTCTTTTTTTATAAGCTTCATAAACATCTCCTGGGTTCAGGTTTTTGTGTTTCACCTTGACGCTCATATAACTAGTATGACTTATACTATCACTAAACGCAAGCAAAAAATGCTATCTAAATACGCTATCTTTTCACCAGCAGTTTCGAAGGTTTGGGAAACAGGGGGGGCATTCCCCCCCCCTTCGGCCTTATAGCTTAGATCATCTTTGCTTTAGCGCGATACCAGTAGGCATGCTTTAAAGCCTTTTCCCGGAGTTCTCCTTTATAGACGCCCTTCTCAGCGCGGCTTTGGAGAAGCTTAGCTCTTTCAAGACAATTGCGTTTGGTGAGCTTTTCCAAGCGTTGGAGGCCCAGTCTAGCTGCCAAAGGCCTTTCATTTTGTTTTCTGGAACCGCTCATTTTTTTCGAACTTGTTTTCTTTTTCATAACTTCTTACTCCTAAGATCAATGATGCAATACTTGCCTAAAATTGACAAGTATTTTAATAGGCTTCAACTCTTCGTGATCTTAGGATGACAAAAAAACTAAAGTTTTATTAAATGTTTCCGATATAATATATATATGAAAACAAAATATATAGTTTTAATGGCTTTAATTCTTGTGAATACTGCTTGTGGTCAACCGGTTGTCTTGGAAACTCCCGCTATGGCCATTGATAAACCATTCGTTTGTTCAACGGATGGAGGTAAACAGGTCAATATAAGTCTTCCTAATAATTGTGAAATTGAAGGCGTTTATTGCGTAATGGCAGATGAAGTTTATGACTCTAAAGATGTTCATGTGAAAAAAGATAGTTGTGTCTATAAAATGCTTTTAGAACTTGATGTAGTTTATCAGGGTGGGGGCTGGAATTAAATAAAAAGATTAAGCTAATTGAGAAAAAAAGTCCTCATTCATAGATCGCGATGTTTGTGTCTGCGAAATATTTTTGTATAAAAATACCTTATGAATTTTGATTACAAAGGCTGATCTAGATATCTAAATGCGCTTCTTCTTTGAGCTCAGCTTCTAAGGTCGAGTACTTATAAATCAGATTCACGATCTCATTATTCAGTCGATCGATCTCTTTGAGTAATGCATGTGTCACATCGACCGGCTCAAGATACTCGAGTGTTCGAACCTCATTTTCTAATAGTTTGATCCCCCTCCTTTGTTTTAGTAAAGCTGCGTGCCCAACTCTGATCTGATGAAGCAATTGATTTCGATTCGATTTAGTTTTCATGAATACATATTAGCATCAGTCAAGATTGACAGATTGTGTTAACTGCAAGGGTCATATTTCGCGCTTTATTTTAAAGACTAGCTGCATACAATATCTTCATAGGAATATTGATAATGCAGTCAAATAAATGTAAACGCGCCGAATGTCATAAGCCGCCCGCGCCGGAGCAAGTTTATTGTTCAAAGGAATGCGCGCCCTACGGCTATCTATCTAAATATTACCGGACTGCGCCCTATGAACGGCCGACTCCGAAAAAGTATTTGATGCATAAGGATGAAATTACAAGATTGGTTTCAGAAGGAAAAAGCCTAGCTGAAATAGCTCAGCTACTCGAAATCCCTTATTCCACTATCGTCAACTATAGACAGAAGCTTGGAATCCCGTTGCCTAAAGTCGTTAGAGAACCAAAACCAAAAACGATTGAGGTCAAAAAAGCACGCACGGGCAGGATTAAGAATGAAATATTCCTATCGCGCATTAAAGAACTAGCGAGTCAGGGAATGACTCGGTCGGAAATAGCAAGGCGGCTCAATACATCCTATCCGCTTGTTGTCTATTACGAGAAAAACCACGGGATTAAAATCGCGCTCACGAAGGCTTAGAAGGGCACGTCCTCATTATTGATGGCTCCGTGGCTTGTGAGTTGAGGTTGACTATCATAGGCCGATTCATTCGGATTAAACGTTTCTACAACTCTGACCCAACCGGCAATGATCTCAACTATATATCTTTTTTGTCCGGTTTTGGAATCGACCCATGAGCGGGATTGAAGTCGACCAGCCACAAATACTTCTTTCCCTTTTTTGATTCTCGGAGCAATCTTTTCAGCTGATTTAGAATAGACATTGACCTTGAACCAACTGACTTGTTCACTCTCATTTTTTTTATCTTGGATAGCGATTGAGAAACTTAAAACGGCAGTTCCATTAGGCATGTAACGAAGTTCGCCATCAGCTCCAATTCGGCCGAGCATTTTTACATCATTCATATTAAAATAATTCCAGGCTGGGATTTTAGACGGATCATGAAAGCCTCGGCTTCTTTACTGGCAATTTCTTCTGTTGCATATACCTCTGACTCACAATACTGATGTTTTTCTTCCTTACCCAAGACATATTTCAAACTCGCTGTAAACTTATAACCGCCCCTACAAGGCATTAATTTTACTTCTAAATCGTTGTAGATCATTTCTTAACCTCAATGACATTTTGTTTTAATGCTTGTCTAATTCCCAAAACGCTCCTATTTTCGCATTCATAACAAAACACATTCTCTGCATCGGGCTCAGCGCCATTAGGTTTCCAATCTCCGCAAAGAGAACAAATGCCATCGCATTCTCTGACCGCCATATCATACTGTGCTTTCGAAATAGGTTCTTTAAATATCCCGAAAGTCATTTGGATATCCTCGTCCGGAATCAGATTGATGTTTGGTCTCTTGTTTTTCAAAGGTAAAGAATGTAATTCCACGAAGGTTATCCCGAGTTTGGGCGACTATATAATCTTTTTTAACCTTGAGCCAAAAGATTCCTTCAATGGGAGCTCCTTTTTCTTTTAGGATAACTAACACACTTTGCTCATAGATATCTGGCCATCTCGCAATTTCGGAATCCTTTATCTCGAAAATCATGGCATCTTTTCATCCTCGGATTTTTTGGAGGGACTTTCCTTAGTATTTTTTATTTTCTCGACGGCTCTTTTATAAAAGATCCCACAGCTTTCGCTCAAAATCCATTTCGGATTTCGTATTGTATCTCCAGCTTTAAATCTGATTTCTCTAATGCCATTCTCATCGCTCACGACATATTTCCCATCTTTCACAATGGTATAAATGCCGTTTTTCATTGCACCATGGGTATCGAATTTCCCTTTTTCAAATGCTATACATTGGCTATCAGGAATAATATGGTTCATAAGGGATTATTTCGTGAAATTTTTAATTTGAAGGGCGTTGGCCTTTGGAATGTCCCCGCGCCAAGCGTTTAAAAACGTGGTTCAGTCCGTTTCCCTTCCTTTTTTTATTCGTTTAAATAACACTCTTCACAAACCGGACCCCACCACGGACCGACTCTGAATTCTATCGTGTCATTTTCTTTTCCACAGTTCATGCAGGTCTTTTCTTCGTTTTCCATCTACTGTTTCTTTGCTTCTTCTGAAGCGTTTCCTTTGGCTTTGAAGCGCTCAATGATTTCGGAAGCCTTGTTTGAAATAGTGTTCTGAGCTTCATCTTCCGGAAACTCAAAGAAGTCGCTTCGCTTTGCATGCTTATCTCGGAGAGTGATATAGATACCTTGCAGATCGGCAAGCTGTTCTCCGGTGACCGAATTGAAACTATGGCCTAATCTCTTTTCGATTTTTTCCTGGGTGATCCCAAATTCCTTGAAGGCCATAATCATTTTTCTTACGCGATCCTCGATTGGTTCTCCGCCACCTTTCGCCACAGTCTTCTTGCACATGTTCTGTGCGGCCTCGTTGATATCAGCAGGAATGATAGCCAAGATGCAAGCACGCATTCTTCTTGCCCCATCATTAGCAACTCTCTCGTAAATATCTCTTGGGTCCATCAGTTTCTTGGTGCCCTTCTTAGTATAAATCTCGTGCGGCACTTCAAATACCTTAGTGCTTCGAACATTGTTTTCCATATCCCAGCAAAAAGATTCAGCCACCGAAGATCCGGCCTTACGTTCAAGTTCACGCACCCCAAAAT
>Ga0307415_100002004_pt1 | contig 10028 bp, 9 predicted proteins | sample DK1Cmetagenome_FD_204524 | JGI IMG/M metagenome (GOLD analysis project Ga0307415, IMG submission 204524) | Maize rhizosphere microbial communities from greenhouse at UC Davis, California, United States - DK15-C-2 | ecosystem: Host-associated > Plants > Roots > Rhizosphere > Soil | place: USA...
CTTCTGCCGGTCGACCTCTCCCACCAATGCGCATAAGGCAGAGCCCGTGCCTTCCGGATTGGGATGCAGTTCCCTGCCAAAAATAAGCGTGTTACCGGAATTCCACCCTCCATGAGGCAACTGTCGATCTAGAAGCATGGTGACCGCTTCCGAAGCACGTGCATGCCCGCCATATCCGGCTACGCGCAATGCCATGAGGGATAACGCCGTCGGTTCAACCCATGAATGCGTCCCTTCCACCCATGGCCATCCTTTCAATGCGGTATCGTGGGCCCAAGGGTCTGTAGCCTTTCTTATCGGATGGTCACCGGCAGAGCCGAGTAAAAACTGAATCGCGTGTTCTTGTGCGGTTCTGCATGGCTGCGAGTCCTGCCAGGCAAGGACGGCCAATGGGGTGGGCCAATAGGAGCTCGGGTGATTCTTGCTCGACGATACACGACCATCGTCTAACTGTTCCGCTCTCAGTTTGGCGCGATCATTTTCGAGAGAATCAGTGGGCTGACCGGAAGCGCGCAGGCAGACAATCGCCCAGGCCGTCGCATCGACACGAAACTGTCCACCCGGCCTGTCAGCTAGGCCGCCACCGAGAAGCTTGCGTGTAGATAGGATCTCTGGAACTAGCTGCTTCACGCTCAGCCTGAATCACGATGGGTGAACTATTTGCCGGCAAACGCAGGGAATAAGACTTTGACGATTTTGATGACGGCCGGACCGATCGTCACAATAAACATGCATGGAAAAATGAAGAAGATGAGGGGTAGCAACAACTTTACTGGCAATTTGGCGGCAAGTTCCTCTGCTCTCAGTCTTCGTGTCGTTCTCATCGCATCTGCATGAACACGAAGCGCCTGACCAATGCTCGTTCCAAAGCGGTCTGTTTGCACGAGCAGCGCCACAAGATTTTTGACGTCATCCAAATTCGTCCTTTGCGCCAGGTTTCTGAGAGCCTCCTGTCGTTGCACACCGGCTCTCAATTCAAGCCCGAGGACCGTCAATTCGTCTCCCAACTCGGAATGCGTCTGGTAAATCTCTGCAGCCACGCGTGCCATGGCCTGATCCAGACCCAACCCAGCCTCCACACAAACCACCATCAGATCAAGAGCATCCGGAATGGCGCGCTGTAACGTATCCTGCCGAGCCGCTATGGATCTCTTAAGCCAGATTGACGGAATATAATAACCACAGGTCGCGGCAAGCAGGTAGTAAAAAAGCAAAGCGTTCGTAGTGGGAAACCCGAGAGTCTTGGCGGGGATTGCCGTAACGACGAGGACAGCAATAGTGGCCAGCAGCAATTTGGCTCCTGTGTACAGGATTGGTGCCTTGGCACTGCGGTATCCCGCGTTAATCAGCATTCGTTTCGTCGCACGCATTTCCTCGATATTTGACGGCGTATTGAATCGTGCAAACCATTCCAGGATAGTACGCATTTGAGCTTCAGCCTGCTCGAACAATCCTTGTGTGGCCTGCAGTTCCTCCGCAGATATAGATTGACCCTCGGCCCGGCGGCGCCACGTGTGAATTGTCTCGCGAGAACTCAGGTAGAAAAACACCGCAATGCTGGTTAAGATGAAAATCAAGAACGTTGAAGCTGCAGCAATCAACGGAAAGTCCATTGTGTGTTCCTTATACCTTGATGACAACCATGCGCTTCATCACTACCGCGCCGATTACCATCATCGTGATGCCTACAGTGGTCATCCTCTGTCCCATGGGATCGGTGAATAAAAGTCCCAGGTACTCAGGATTCATTTTATAAAGTGCCAGTCCGATAAGAATTGGAAGTCCTAAAAGGATCATGGCGGAGAATCGCCCTTCAGCCGACAACGCCTTCACCTTTAGCTGCAATTCGAATCGCCGACGAATAAGACTGGCTAGCGAATCGATGATCTCCGCGAGGTTACCGCCTGTTTCCCGCTGCACCAGAACCGAAGTTACGAAAAACCGAACATCGACCGTACCCATACGCTCGCTCAGGTTCTCCAGCGCCTGCGGAAGGGAGACGCCCATAGACACTTCGTCAAACACACGCCGGAATTCGTGCCCGATGGGGGCTGCTGATTCATCTCCGACGATCTTTAAACCGACGGACATCGCATGTCCGGCGCGCAATGCGCGCGACACCAGTTCGAGCGCCTCAGGCAATTGCCGCTCCAACGTGGCCATCCGACGCTTCTTGAGCCAGAAAAGATAGCCGGAGGGAACCGCTCCAAACACCATGGCAGCGATCAACGCAATAAATACGGGCTGGTGTACTGCCGATACCAGCGCGAAGGCACCAATTCCCAGCAACGGTATAGCTAGGGTTACCATTCCTAAAGGGATCTGGCAATCAGACTGCAGATGAAGCTTCCGAAACGGCTGCAAACGCAGACTAGTTTTGAGAAATTCATCAAGCCACGGTATTTCGCTCAATGTATCTTTTCGGACAATGTCCAGTGTTGCGTCTCCCTTTGGTGCCATCCACTGTTGAAGTCTTTCCACAGCCCGATCGGACCCGCGCGGCGCCAACAAACGATAGCCGGCCGCAAGCCCGTGTACGAGCAGGAGAGTCGTTCCAAAAATACCCAAGGCGATCAGAGCGGTTAGCATTCGTACACCTTGTTTGGATCAAAGATGTCCGCAGAAAGCCGAATGCCTTTGGCTTCGAGCCGCTCGGCAAACTTCGGGCGCACACCAGTTGCTTTAAATCGACCTTTGACTTTCCGGTTTTCATCGAGACCGGTTTGGTTGAACGTGAAGAGCTCTTGCAGGGTGATGAGATCGCCCTCCATTCCGACCACTTCCTGGAAACTGATCAATTTTCTTGTCCCATCTGACAGACGTGCGATCTGAATAATCACATCAAGAGCGGATGAGACATAGTGGCGCATCGCCTTTGCAGCCAGATTCAGTCCCGCCATCGACACCAAGGTTTCTATTCTGGTCAAGGCGTCCCGGCAGGAATTCGCATGGACGGTCGTCAGTGACCCGTCGTGGCCGGTGTTCATGGCTTGCAACATATCCAAGCACTCCGCACCACGGACCTCACCCAATATGATCCTGTCAGGGCGCATACGGAGAGCGTTCTTCACCAACTCACGCTGTGCGACTTCGCCCTTTCCTTCGATGTTAGCCGGGCGTGTTTCCAAACGCACTACGTGATCCTGGCGTAGCTGTAATTCGGCCGCGTCTTCGATCGTGACGATTCGTTCATCATTCGGAATGAATCCGGACAGGATGTTCAACATCGTGGTTTTCCCGGTCCCGGTTCCACCCGAAATCAAGACGTTGAGTCTGGCTTGGACAATGGCCTTCAACAATTCACCGATCTCCGGCGTCAGCGACCGCTTCTCGATCAAATTATGTATTTGCAACGGGTCCTTGCTGAACTTTCTGATCGACAGCGAGGGGCCGTCGATGGCGAGAGGGGGAATGATGGCGTTGACGCGCGAACCGTCCGCCAGCCGGGCATCCACCATCGGCACTGATTCATCGATGCGGCGTCCCACGCGCGACACGATCTTCTCGATAATTTTCTTAAGATGCCCGTCGTCTTTGAAACGGACGGAGGTCAGCTCCAGCTTGCCGGAACGCTCGATAAAGACCTGCTTATGGCCGTTCACGAGGATATCGTTGATCGTCGTATCGGCCAGTAGCGGTTCCAGGGGCCCTAACCCGAGCACTTCATGGATGACATCCTGGGCAATTTGGACTCGTTCACGTTGATTGAGCGGAGCGGATTCCTGTTGAAGCAGCTGTTCAACCAACTTGGTAAGCTGAAGCTCCACCGCATCCTGCGACATCGTGCTGACCGCATTAAGGTCAAGCAGTTCGATCACATGCTGGTGCAATCGCTCCTTCAGGTCTTGATACTGCGTGCCCATTTCGGATTCGTTTGTCCGTTTCATCGTAAGCATAATTTTCGCACATCCTCCCTCTCGCCTAGTTGCACTTCGAGATGGTCGATCTTCAGTTTTGACTCTCTAGACCGCGGACGGTTTTCCTTTCGCTTCGAATCCAAGACTGGGCAGATATCGGCCCAGGAATGAGGCGGTATTGTTTGGTTTCCTGCCAGCTGCCTTATTGCCAGCAGCCCCGTCGGCAATCAGCTGCTGACTTTCTCGCATGTACCATTGTCCGATGGCTGTCTTCGGTGCCATGATGGCGAGCGGCTTTCCATGATGGAGTGCCTCGCTGGCCGTCTCATAGTCGTTCGGAATCAAGCCGGCCATGCGTACACCCAACATATTTTCGGTTTCAACTAACAATTCCTTCTGGTCATTCGAATATCGGTTGATGACGAGCAGCACTTTCCCCGTCGGGTAGTGCGTGGCTCCAAAGGTCTCCAACAATCGCTTCGTTCGACGAATCGCCGGCAATGAGAGTGTCGTCACAATGATCACCTGATCGGAACAATCGAGCGCCTCCTTGACCGACGGATCCAACACATGCCCGCAATCCACAAAGACATGCCGGTGCATGGAACGGAGTAGACCGATCACACGCATGGCACTCCCGGCCTTCGACTCAACTTCCTCGAACCCATCGTAGCCTGAGCCGAGAAGGTGCAGTCTCGACGAATGTGTCACCAAAGTGCTTCGCACGATCGTCTCATCAAGCCGTGAAATATCCTTGGAGAGTTGTTTGAGTCCTTGAGAGGGATGGAGATCCAGGAACAATCCGAGATCGCTGCCGTGCATATCGAGATCCACCAACACTACGGGCTCTTGTTGCCGGGCCTGCTGTACGGACGTCGCGAGATTAGTCGCGACAGTACTCACACCGACTCCTCCTCTCGCCCCGATCACGCTGACGACTCTTCCCGACCTGGTTTCAGCGCTTGAGGCACGTCCTATCAATCGCCCCTCGAACCTGGCCAGCGCCGGTTCCACATCTTTCAGGGTCAGTGGTTGAGGCAAGAACTCTTTGACTCCGGCGCGAAACGTTTCTAACAGCACCTGCGGATCTGTTCGAGAGGCCGTCAGGAATACCTCAAGATGGGGACAGGAATGTAACAGTTCGCGAACATGGTCAAACGTCTTCTGAGGACGAAATTCATCCAACTCGAGCAGCAACATGTCCGCCGTACCGGTGCCCTGCCCTCTGGTGATCAGATAGTCGCGGCGGCGAGAGACGATTTCTTCAAAGGTCTGCCGTGCCGCTTCGTTCCGACAGTCAATCGACACCGTAATCAAGCGACCCATACGAGCTATTCTCCTCAGTTTGACGAGTTATTCGACGAGACCGGGGATTGTAGACAGAACCGGCCCATAGGGCGGTCCTCCGCCGGTTGTATTGCCCTCAAATATGTTGCACAGTACCGTCGCCTCGATCAGATGATTCGGCGAGCCTTGGACGTTGGTGATCCGAGCCTCGGCATACCCGATGATCGCAATCGGGCCGTTGGGTGGAGTACAGTCCGGAGATTGATACACAGGTACGAAGACGTCCCAGTTACCGCTGCTATCCTTCTTGGCGTTGTAGAGATTAATCAAGTTAGGAAAGGCGCTCGCCACATTGCCGTTTATAAAATTGAGGGTGTCTCCTGGCGACGTCCCAGGAGATGTGTATGTCCCGGCAGTCATACCATCGATGATATTCCGCAACGTATTGGCGCTGGCGGGGGAAGAGTCGAACGTATGCCAGGCAGAACAGGCGATCGGCGTGCCGTCGTTCGGGTAGAACTTAATCGCGTCGCCGCAGCCGAACTGCGTGAAATAGTACTCGGAAATACCAAAAGGCACGTCCAATTGGCCCGGCGCCGTTTGACCAACTGCAGTCAGATCTGCCGTTGCCACGGCATTGACGCTCACGCTGGACATGCCGATCACACTCGCGAGAAACGTACTGATCGCCCCGTTGGCTGAACCGTCCCGCCTTGAAAGTACTCGGACCGACTTCGGCTGATTGGCCGTGGGAGTCAATGTTTTGGTCGCTTGATCCCAAATCCCGATTTGAATGTCCGACGAATTGATGGTGATCGAGACGCCTGCCGCCGTGTTCGCATTGGCGGCCGTTTGCACCGCGGCTTCGACCAGTGCCTGATCGCCGCTCGTGAGAACGTAGGCCTGTTGCGCAGCAGGAGTCATCCCTTCATAGACGGACCCAAGAGCACGTGTGCCTGCCAGAGCGGCCGCGTCCGATACGTTCTGCAATTCATTCCTCGCCACCAATGCGTGACCGACGTCCAACGCGGCAGCTCCAAACGCCAGCAGCACCATCAAGAATACTGCAACCATGGCGGCGGCGGCACCACGCTCATTGCTAAACGGTTTTGCCAGACCCATTTTCGACAGAGTTCTGTTCATAATTCCCAGCCTTTCACATACTCTCAGTATCATTCATGCAACATCGTCACAGTGATGGGAATTGGAAGCGGCGACGGTAAGCCAAGTAAAGTCGGAATATAGGGAATGAGCCAGGGATAGCTATAGGTAGCGGTGACGGTCACCGGAGTGCCCGTTCCGCCTCCGGACGCAGGAACATCAAAGTCAACGCTCCCAGTGCTAACGCCCGTACCGGTCAGATAGTTAGTGGCTATGGCCTCGATCGCTCCCGCGCTGACGGGTGGACTCGACTGAACGATTCCAGCACGCGCACCTTCTCGTGTGGCGTTGGTTACGACTTCCCGGCCGTACATGATCATTCCGAATTCCATAATCCCGAAGAGGATGGTTAGAAGTACCGGCAACAGCAGTGCAAACTCCGCCGCCACCGCCCCGCGCTGGTTCAACTTTTTCATGACTTGAGTCTCTCTTCCGTTCTACTTGGTTTTGACACCACTCGAGACGATCGAGCGATCGAAATCTGAATCGGGCTTTTCGAAACCTTTTCGATAGGCTTCCATGGCGGTCGCATTCACTCTGCCGTCTTGGCCTTCAACGGGATCAAGTTTCTCACCGGCCATCGGGTCCAGGACCTGTTTGGCGCGCATCTCCTGATAGGCCACTCCCCAATTTGGGCTGTTGGTAGCCCGGGAGCAGGCCCCCCACAGAAGCCAAATACCCACAATAGCTATAACCAGATGTGTGACTTTCATTGCGATCTCCTTCCCAATTCAATCAGTGATTACGAATCCGGTGTCTCTACGGAACGATATGTCCAACCTGTCCTTCCATGGCGCGGCCTCTTGTAACCCGATTGGAGAGTACTTCCGCTGCAGATGACTTACGTCCTGCTTTGCCGCCGAAGCCGCCCTTCTCGGCATAACCCATCAAATAGAACTCAAAGTCATTGGGTTCTTCGAAGTAATCGGTCGGGAGCGTTTGGGCCGTCATATCTAATGGCTTCACGAGATGTGCAGTGACAATGATCAGCAGCTCGGTTTCGTTCTTTTGGTATGAGGTGCTTCGAAACAAGGCGCCGAGAATCGGAATATCACCGAGACCGGGATATTTATTGATGGTTTCTTTCACGTTGTCTCTCAACAGTCCTCCGATGGCAAAGCTCTGGCCATCGGCCAACTCAACGGTCGTTGTGGCCCGTCTGGTCGTGATTGCCGGCACAACAAACCCTTGTGTCCGCAACGCATTCTGGAAGTCCAATTCGGATACTTCCGGCGCGACGCTCAAACTGATGTGCTTTTTGTCCATGACGTTCGGGGTGAAGACCAAGCCGACGCCAAACTTCTTAAATTGAATGGTGATCAACCCGAACGCTTGAGGGACAGGGATCGGAAACTCACCGCCGGCAAGGAAGGCCGCTTCCTGACCGTTCAAGGCCATCAATGTCGGCTTGGCCAATACCTTGATGATTCCTTCCTGGTGCAAGGCATCGACAAAGCCTGACCAGGTGATGTTGCCGGTTTGAAATTGGAACGCACCGTTGACAGCGGAGGTTGCCTGCTGCGAAAGATTCAACGTATTTGTCAAGGCGCTCGTAAGACCCCCGCTCACTCCGGCGAAGCTGTTTCCACCCAGCATCGACGTCAGCTGATTCAATGCGGTCATACCGAACCCTTGAGGCGTCATGGCCGTCGCGTTGATGCCTAAGCGACGGATCAATTCGCGGTTCATCTCAGCGACTCGGACTTCCAGCATCACCTGCTGTACGCCGCCCACTTGCATCGAATTAATGACTTTCTTTGGCGCGTAGGCCTCTGCGATGCCCATGGCACGTGTGAGATTGCTGGCGTTCGACGCCGTACCGGACAACGTAATGTTGTCGTGGCTTGCCAAGACTAAAATATTCTTCTCATCGGGCATCGCCTTATAGAGATTTTCCTTGAGTCGGCTTAAGTCAGGCATGATGACGACGTCATACACGCCCATCATCTTGCCGCTCTCGTTCCAAAGTGTCAGACTGGTGACCCCGCTGGCCTTGCCGGTAAGATAAATTTGTGTGGGAGAGAGCACGACCGTATCCGCGACATCAGGGTTGGCCAACGAGGCACGCTTGATCGCCACGGGCAGGTCTAAGACTCTTGATTTACCCACGGTCAGTTCCAACTTTTGAACATCGCGGTGTTCCACAGAACTAATTGCTGACGCGCCGGGTAAGGGCTCCTCTGCGTACGTCAAGGACACACCAACGATTCCAAGCAGAAACCCAAGGGTTGCAACGATCTCACGGTGTTTCATTTACATGCTCCTTAACATCTTGTTGACAAAACTTCGCTCCAATGACCTAGAATTTGACCGAACCGACTGTGGTGCCTTTGATCACTTCGACTGTCACTGTTCGAACGTCTGGCGCCGGATTGCCGATCGGTTCCGGATAGATTTTCACAAAATTGAGTACTTTCTTGGGAGCATACGCTTCAGCAACCGCCAACACTTGCTGCATGCGTCCTTCGCTTGAGACCGTTCCTGAAATCGTCACATGATCGTGCGTGCCCTTGAAATGAAGATTCGTTTCATCTGGCAGCAGCTCAGCCAGATGCTTCTTCAATCGCGCGAGGTCAATTCCGACATCCAAATCAAAGACTGCGATGATTTGATCGTCTTTCCCCCACAGTGTCAGGTTTGTCATGCCATACCCCTTGCCTGTGACATAGATTTGCCGTGGACTCAGGACAATGGCGTCGGCAACCTGTGGGTCGGCCAGCGATGCCCGTTTGATCGCTACCGGCGTATCCACCACGGTCGATTTTCCGACGACGAGGCTTACCTGTTGAGGCTCAGGCGTTCTCACCAGTGCGCGGCTGTCGTCATTGGCCCTCGCTACAACAGGAAGCAGTAGCGCCCCCATCATCAAGGCAAGTGCACTTTGCCTGAACCATCGCGATTGTTTCGATATCATCGTCATGTCATGCCTCCGTGAATCCTAAAACTTTACTTCCTTGCGAACGTCGCCCTTAATGACCTCGATACGAATTTCACCCTGACCGCTTGCAGCTTTGGGGGCTTGCTTCTGACGAAACGAACTCAAGAGCGCCCCCAAATTGGCCCCCTTGGTCAGCACCCGTTCGCTATTTAGTGGATTCCTAAGCGCCAGCCGGAGTCGCCCCTGCGTTGAGGCAAGAGCCAATTTTTCCGCTTCCTCGGCATCAACCTCCACTGTAATGACCTGTACTTGCTTGGGCTCTTCGTCCTTTCCCTTTCGTTCCATCTGCGTTCCGGCCGCCAGAACTTTGACGTTCTCCAAAATTGTTTTTGACACCGCATGCTCCGGTTTTCCCGGCATGGGCTCAACTGTCACCATCACGTCCACGCGATCGCCCGGCTTGATGAAGCCGGCCACGCCGATGACATCATCGACTTTCACGGACATCGCGCGTTTGTTGATGTCTGTCACGGCCGCCACACCGCCGCTTGTCGTTCCAATCGGAGCCAGTTTCGATTCAAGAAGCATCTCGTTCCGTTTGATATCGACCAGGAGCACCCTGTCGTTCGCACTGTCGCCATCGGTAAAATGGCCCTCGGGTACGGAGCCAGTCGGGAATTCCTGTAACTGCAGCATCTCGGGTTTCAGTTTCGTTCCCCAGGAAAGATCTGCATTGGCGACCAGAACCTGGACGCCTTTGGTTGCGACCGGAAGAGGGGCCGCCATGAGTCGGCTCTTTTCGTTTTGCAGCCAGCTAAATACTAGTACGCTCGTCACCAGGCCCA
>Ga0307415_100002007_pt1 | contig 10026 bp, 9 predicted proteins | sample DK1Cmetagenome_FD_204524 | JGI IMG/M metagenome (GOLD analysis project Ga0307415, IMG submission 204524) | Maize rhizosphere microbial communities from greenhouse at UC Davis, California, United States - DK15-C-2 | ecosystem: Host-associated > Plants > Roots > Rhizosphere > Soil | place: USA...
TGGACGCGCTCCCGATCACGATCGGACAGGAGATGGGCGCGTGGCGGTCGCAGCTCATCGACGCGCGGGCGCGGATCGAGGCATGCCGAGGGCGACTGCACCGCGTCGCTCTCGGCGGGACGGCGGTTGGCACGGGCGTCAATGCTCATCCGCAGTTCGCGGCTCGCGCGATTGCGCGCCTTACAGCCCGGACGGGCATCGTCTTCACCGGTGCGCCGGACCGCTTCGCAAGCCTCGCTGCGCAGGATGCCGCAGTCGAGCTGTCGGGCTCCCTGCGCGGGATGGCCGTCGTGCTGCTCAAGATCGCGAACGACCTGCGCTGGATGAATTCCGGCCCTCTCGCCGGGCTCGCCGAAATCGCGCTGCCGGCGTTGCAGCCGGGCTCAAGCATCATGCCCGGCAAGGTGAACCCGGTGATACCGGAGGCCGTGGCGATGGCCGCGATTGTTGTGATGGCGCGAGATATGGCGGTGGGTATCGCGGGGGCATCGGGAAACTTCCAGCTGAACGTGATGCTACCGCTCATCGCGGATGGCGTGCTCGAGAGCATCGGCCTTCTCGCTGACTCCTCGACCGCGTTCGCGGAGCGCGTCATACCTGGCTTCACCGTAAACACGGCGCGGATATCCGAGTCACTCGCCCGCAACCCCATGCTCCTGACAGCACTCACGCCGCGCATCGGCTATGACCGCGCCGCAGCGATTGCCAAGCGCGCCGCGGCGGAATCGCGACCCGTCCTCGACATTGCGGTGGAAGAGACAGGGCTGCCGCGCGAGGAGCTCGCCCGGTTGCTCGATCCGGCTCGCCTTGCGGGCGCGAAGGTGCCGGATCCTTGAGCGCCGTGCCGCTCGAGCCTCACAGGCTGGCAACGGCGCAGTTGCGCCAGGAGTTGCGCCGGCGGCTCGCGAGCCGTCCGTCCGACCGAGATTCACTCCGCATCGGCCATTACGCCAGCGCCGATCCGCGCCAGCTGCATGCGCTCATGCCGCAGGTCGTGACTCACGCTGCAGTCCTCGTGCCGATCGTCGATCGTGGCGACGAGCTCACGGTGCTGCTGACGCTGAGGGCCGACAGCCTCGCGCACCACGCCGGGCAGGTCGCCTTTCCCGGCGGGCGCCTCGAGCCGAGCGATGCCGACGCCACGGCGGCCGCGCTGCGGGAGGCTGAGGAGGAGATCGGGCTTGCGCGCGACCGGGTCGAGATCCTGGGATTCCTGCCGGACCATGCGGTCATCAGCGGGTTTCGCGTGACGCCCGTCGTCGGCCTCGTGCATGCGGACTTCGAGCTCCGGCTCGACCCCAGGGAAGTGGCGGGAACCTTCGAGGCCCCGCTGCGGCATCTCCTCGATCCTGCGACGCACACGCGGCGGCAGCGCCGCATCGCGGGGCAGGACATCGAAACCTTCGAGCTGCCCTGGGGCAGCTTCAATATCTGGGGTGCGACGGCCGGCATGCTGCTGACGCTGCGCGAAACGCTCGGCGTCACGGTGCAAGATGGCGATTGAGCGGCTGATCGCGATCATGGCCCGGCTGCGCGACCCGGAGCGCGGCTGTCCCTGGGACCTGCAGCAGGACTTCCGCTCCGTCGCGCCGCATACGCTCGAGGAGGCATACGAGGTCGCCGACGCGATCGAGCGCGGCGATCTCGGGCGCCTGCGCGAGGAGCTCGGCGACCTGCTGTTCCAGGTGGCCTTCCATGCGCGGCTGGCCCAGGAGCAGGGCGCATTCGCGTTCGACGACGTGGTCGATGCGATCAGCGACAAGCTGACGCGCCGGCATCCGCATGTCTTCGGTGATGCCAAGGTGTCCGGTGCGGCCGGGCAGTCCGCGGCCTGGGAGCGGATGAAGCGCGAGGAGCGCACCGCGCGCGGCGAGGCCGGCGCTCTCGCGGACATACCCTCCGCGCTGCCGGCGCTCACGCGCGCACGCAAGCTGGGTGCGCGGGCCTCGCAGGCGGGATTCGACTGGCCAAGCGCGGCCGGACCGCGGGCGAAGGTTTCCGAGGAGCTCGCGGAGCTCGATGCCTCGCTCGAGTCGGGCGAGGCCGCGGCGCGTGAAGCGGAGCTCGGCGACCTCCTGTTCTCGATCGTAAACCTCGCGCGCCACCTCGATCTCGACCCGGAATCAGCCTTGAGGCGCGCAAATGAGCGCTTCGCGCGCCGTTACCGCCACGTCGAGCGCGAACTGGATCGCCTCGGCCAGCCTGCCACGGGCGCATCGCCCGAGCTTCTCGACCGGCTCTGGGTCGCCGCCAAGGCCGAAAACCCCTGAATCCGGGCCTCCTGCAACGGCTTTGCGCGTTCAGGACGCATTCATTTGACCCCTCGTAGATTGGCCACCATGGTCATCAAGGAGGGGGCACATGTCACGCTTCAATCGAGTCCTCGCCGGGGCCGCGGGGCTCGCACTGGCTTCCGGTGCGGCGCTGGCGGATTCCTCGGGCAATCCATTCGACGGGCGCTACGATCGTGAAGACGACCTCGACTTTGCCGAAGTCGTGCGCGTCGAGCCGATCCGCCGGCAGGTCCGCGTGAGCGAACCGGTCCGGGAATGCTGGCAGGAGACGCACGCCGTTCCGGACTGGCCGTTCTCGTCGAACCACGTCGGGGGCACGCTGCTCGGGGGCGCGATCGGCACGGTCGTCGGCAACCAGATCGGGCATGGGCGCGGCAAGGACGTCGCGCGTGTCGCCGGCGCCCTCATCGGGGGCGCGATCGGGCACAGGGTCTCGGTCGATCGCGCGCAGCAGCGGGGCGACGAGCTGCGCAGCTACGAGCGCTGCGACGTCCGCTACCGGGACAGCTTCGTCGAGCGCATCGACGGCTATGACGTGACCTACGAATACGCGGGACGTGAATACATCACGCGCATGCCCTACGACCCGGGCGACCGAATCCGCGTGCGCGTCGACGTCACGCCGACCGAGGGCTGAGCTGCAGTGCCCGGGCCGCCTGCGGCGGCCCGGGCGTCCGCTTCCACTAGAATGTCGACATGACCCTGAACCGCCGGCTCGCAATTGGCAGCTTGTGCTGCATGCTCGCCGCCTCGGCATGGCCGGCGGCCGACGCGCTCGCCGACGGCCGGGGGCGACGGGGTCCAGACCGCACGATGGCCGAGCGCGCACTCTCGCTGGACGAGGCGGTGGCCCGCGCCGAGCGCCGCCACAATGCGCGGGCCGTGCGCGCCGAGGAGAAGCGCCACGGCAACCGGGTCGAGTACCGCATCCGGCTGCTCGGCAATGACGGCCGCGTCTTCGAGGTGCGGGTCGACGCCGCGACCGGGCGTGAGGGCTGAGCGATGCGTCTGCTCGTGATCGAAGACGAGCCCGTCCTGCGCGAGACGCTCGCCCAGCAGTTCCGTGCCGCCGGCTTCACGATCGACGAGGCAGCAGACGGCGTCGATGGCGAGTATGCCGGCCTCGAATTCCCGATCGACGTCGCGGTCGTGGACCTGGGGCTGCCCCGGCGATCCGGGATCGATGCGATACGCGCATGGCGCAAGGCGGGACGCAGCTTCCCGGTCCTGATTCTCACGGCGCGCGACGGCTGGCAGGAAAAGGTTGCCGGTCTCGACGCCGGTGCCGACGACTACGTCACCAAGCCGTTCCGTTTCGAGGAAGTTCTTGCTCGGGTCCAGGCGCTCTTGCGCCGCTCCGGCGGCTGGTCGCAGCCCCTGATCCGCTGCGGCGCCGTCGAGCTCGACACGCGCGCGCAGGAAGTCCGTGTCGCCGGCCAGGCCGTCGAGCTCACGGCTTTCGAGTACCGGCTGCTCGAATACCTGATGTTGCGCGCCGGGCAGGTCGTGTCGAAAGCCGAACTGACGGAGAAGATCTACGAGCAGGATTTCGAGCGCGACAGCAACACGATCGAGGTCTTCATCGGCCGGCTGCGGCGCAAGCTCGATCCCGACAATCGCCACCAGCCCATTGAAACCCTGAGGGGCCGCGGCTACCGGATCGCGCGCGGCTGACCGTGGCGCGAACCGCACCCTCCCTGCAATCGAGGCTGCTGCTGGCGCTGACGGCGCTCCTCGTGCTGGCAGCGGTCGCCGGTGCCGTCGCCCTCGATGCCCTGTACCGGGATCTCGGCCGCCGCTCGCTCGAGGATGTGCTCGAGGCCCAGGTCATCGCGCTGCTCGCCACCGCAGAGTTCGAGGCCGACGGTCGCCTCGTGCCGCGCACACTCGCGGAGCCGCGCCTGGCGGCACCGGGCTCCGGCCTCTACGCCGAGATCCTGGGCTCGACCGGAACCTGGCGGTCGCCGTCTGCCGTCGGCAGCGGGCTAAACCTGTCGGCGGAACCGCTGCCGGGCGAGAGGATATTCGAGCATGCCGTGCTTGCCGACGGCACGCGGGTGCTCGGCCTTTCCCTCGGCATTCGCTGGGAGGAGACCGGCGCCGCGCCGCGCGATTACCTGCTGCGTGCGGCGGAAAGCCTGGAGCCCTGGTACGACGAGCTGCTGCGCGTGCGCGCGGGCCTCGCGAGCGGCGCGATCGTCCTGTCGCTCCTCCTGCTCGGCGGACTTGCCGCGGCGCTTCGCCTGGCGCTCGCGCCGCTGCGACGCCTCGAGCAGGAAATCGTCCAGGTCGAATCCGGTAACCGGGAGAGGCTGGCCGGCGGCTGGCCGCGCGAGCTCGCCGGCGTCACGGGAAACCTCAACGCCCTTCTGTCCGGAGAGCGAAAGCGAGCGGAGCGTTACCGGACGACGCTCGGCAACCTGGCGCACAGCCTGAAGACGCCGCTCGCAGCCCTGCAAAGCCTGGTCGAGCGCGGCGAGACGACGCCGGCCTCGCTGTCGCCGCAGCTCGGGCGCATGCAGGACATCGTGCAGCACCAGCTCAAGCGCGCCGTGCTTGGCGGCAGCGCGGCGACGCTGGTGGACCTTCCGGTCGAACCCGCACTCGAGCAGCTGCGCGCGGCGCTCGCCAAGGTCTATGCGGACAAGCGCGTTGTGATCTCGCTCGCGGTCTCTGCCGGCACCGCGTACCCGATCGACGCGGCCGACTTTCTCGAGCTCGCGGGGAACCTCGCCGACAATGCCTGCAAGTACGGGCGAACCCGGGTGGTGCTGTCCGCGACGGCCTGGGCGGCGGCCGCCTGGCGCCGCCCGGGCCTCGTGCTCGAGGTCGAGGACGACGGCGCGGGCATCCCGGCCGGAGAGCGCGGGCGGGTGCTGCAGCGGGGTGCGCGTGCAGACGAGACCGTGGCGGGGCAGGGGATCGGCCTCGCCGTCGCGCGCGAGATCGCGCAGGCCTATGGCGGCACGCTCGAGATCGACGACGGCCGTCTGGGCGGGGCGCGCGTCACGGCGCGCCTGCCGGGGCGCTGAATCGTACGTCGCCCGCAGCTGCGCCTAGAATGCGCGGGTTGCCTCGAACGCTCACGGGAGTCGCCATGATCAACCGAGTCACCTGCGTGCTGCTGTGCGCGCTTGCAGTGACCGCCCGCGCCCAGGATCCGGACGTCGAAGTGCGTGCCGAGCCGGTGGCCACCGGAGTCTGGGTCCTGTACGGCAGCGGCGGCAACATCGGCGTCTCGGCCGGGCCGGACGGCGTGTTCCTGATCGACGACCAGTACGCAGTCATGACGCCGAAGATCACGGCGGCGCTCGCGAAGATCGCGGCGGAGCCGCCGCGCTTCGTCCTCAATACCCACTGGCACGGCGACCACACCGGCGGCAACGAGAACCTGGCCGGGAAGGGTTCGCTGATCGTCGCCCACGACAACGTGCGGCAGCGCATGAGCACCGAGCAGTTCAACAAGTTCTTCGAGCGCGCCACGCCCGCATCGCCCCCCATGGCGTTGCCGGTCGTGACCTTCAACGACAGCGTGTCGTTCTTCCTGAACGGCGACGAGATCCGCGGCGCGCATGTGGCGAGCGCGCATACCGACGGGGACGTCTTCATCCATTTCCGCAAGGCCAACGTCATCCACACCGGCGACCTCGTATTCGCCGGGCGCTATCCGTTCATCGATCTCGACTCGGGCGGATCTGTCGCAGGCGTCATCGCCGCCGTCGACCGGATGCTCGGACTCGCGGACGACAAGACCCGGGTCATACCGGGGCACGGCGACGTGACGGACAAGGCGGGGCTTGCTGCGTACCGCGAGATGCTCGCGGCCACGAGCGCCCGCGTGGCCGAACTGGTGAAAGCCGGCAAGACGGTCGACGAAGTCCTCGCCGCCAAGCCCACCGCCGACTTCGACGAGAAGCAGACCTGGGCGTTCATCACGCCCGAGCGCTACGTGCGCATCCTTTACCGGGACGCCGCCGGGGCTGCCGCGGTCAAGTGACGTCGAACCGGATCCCCTGGGCGAGCGGCAGGTCGCTCGAGTAGTTGATCGTGTTCGTCTGGCGGCGCATGTAGACCTTCCAGGCGTCGGAGCCCGACTCGCGGCCGCCGCCGGTGTCCTTCTCGCCGCCGAACGCGCCGCCGATCTCCGCACCCGACGTCCCGATGTTGACGTTCGCGATGCCGCAGTCGCTGCCGCCCGCGGACAGGAAACGCTCTGCGTGCTGCAGCCGGTCGGTGAAGATCGCGGAAGAGAGGCCATAGTCCGTGTCGTTGTGCAGCGCGATCGCCTCGTCCAGCGTCCTGAACGGCACCAGGTACAGGATCGGCGCGAAGGTCTCGTGCTTCACCACGGGCATGTCGTGGCGCGCGCGGACGATCGTGGGCTCGACGAAATGGCCGGGACCGGGGAGCGTCCGGCCGCCACACAGGATCTCGCCGCCCTGCTTGCGGGCATCGTCGAGTGCGGCCTCGTACTGGCGCACCGCGGAAGCACCGACCAGCGGCCCCATCAGCGTCTTCGGGTCGAGCGGGTTCCCGATGCGCACCTGCTTGTAGCTCGCGACCAGGCGTCGCTCGACCTCGTCCATGCGCGAGGCGTGCACGAGCAGCCGGCGGGTCGTCGTGCAGCGCTGGCCGGCGGTGCCGACCGCGCCGAACAGCACGGACGGGACGACGAGGTCGAGGTTCGCGAACTCATCGACGATGATGGCGTTGTTGCCGCCGAGCTCGAGGAGACTGCGGCCAAGGCGTGAAGCCACGCGTTCGCCCACGCGTCGGCCGACCTGGGTGGAACCCGTGAAGCTCACGAGCGCGACGCGCCGGTCGTCGACAAGGCGGCTGGCGAGCGCGTTGTCGGCCGGGATGAAGAGCTGGAAGATCGGCGGCAGCTTCTCGGCCTCGATGACCTCGTTGCAGATCCTCTGCACTGCGATCGAGCAGAGCGGCGTGTGGTGCGAGGGCTTCCAGATGCTGATGTCGCCGCAGACCGCGGCGATGAAGGCGTTCCAGGACCACACGGCCACCGGGAAATTGAAGGCCGAAATGACGCCCACCACGCCGAGCGGGTGCCACTGCTCGTACATCCGGTGGCGCGGGCGCTCGGAGTGCATGGACAGGCCGTAGAGCATGCGCGACTGGCCGACCGCGAAGTCGGCGATGTCGATCATCTCCTGCACCTCGCCGTCGCCCTCGGCCTTGATCTTGCCCATCTCGAGGCTGACGAGGCTGCCAAGCAGGCCCTTCTTGGCGCGCAGCGCCTCGCCCATGAGTCGCACGGCTTCGCCTCGGCGCGGCGCGGGGACGTCGCGCCAGGCGGCGAACGCCGCGGTGGCGCTCTTCATGACGCGCTCGTAGTCGTCCGCGCCTGCGGCGCGAACGCGGGCGATGACCTCGCCGGTCGCCGGGTTAGTGGAGTCGATCATGGGCGAATCGGCGGTGGCATGCCATTCGCGGCCCGAGAACGCACCCGGGTTTACGGCGCCGAGGCCGAGCCCGGCCAGGATTCGGCCGGTCTCGTCCGAGAGGACGTCATGCATTGCCTTGCGTTCAGTGCTCATCGCATCGCTCCCGCGCGGCTGCGCTGCTTGCCTGCCTTGCCCTCGACCATGACCCGCGCCGACACTGCCTTGTCCGCGCCATCCCGGTACCAGGCCCCGAACCGGTTGGCCAGCACGTCCGGCAACCGGAACTGCTCCTGGCGCACGAAGCCCCGGTAGGCCTCGGGTCGCGCCAGCACGAGGTCGAGGACCGCCGTGATGCCTGCCGCCGTCGTCACCTGGATCGCCGACCAGAGCCGCCCGAGAATCTCCTGCGGGTAGACCTTGATGACGTAGTTCTCCTCGCGAAGTTCCCCGTCCTGGCGGCCGCTGACGGCGACGTAGACGATCACCACGTCCTGCAGCGTCTGCGGCACGGCATTCTCAAGGATGCGTTTCAGCGTCGCGCGGTCGTGGTTGAGCTTCAGGTCATTCATGAGCAGGCGCATCTGCTCGCAATGACCCGGATAGCGGATGGTCTTGTAGTTCATCTGCTCGCAGCGGGCGCCGTAAGTCTCGCCGAGCGAGCCGAGGCCGCCCGAGGTGTTGAACGCTTCGTACCGCGTTCCGTCGATCTCGATCTCCTCGAGGCCCTCGAGGGGCGCCGACTCGACGGCCTTGCCGTCTGCGATCCCGAGGCAGGGGTTGCCGTACTCGTTGATTAGGCCGTCGGTCGACCAAGTCATCGAATACTTCAGCATGTTGTTCGGGTGCTGCGGCAGGGCGCCGACGCGCATGCGGACGCTCTTCACCTCGTCGAAATGCGAAATGAGCTCGTTGGCCGCGATCGAGATGAAGCCCGGCGCCAGCCCGCACTGCGGCACGAAGGCGGTCGTCGCGCCCTCGGCGGTCGCACGCACGGCCCGCGTGACCTCGACGTCCTCGGTGAGGTCGAAGTAGTGAAGGCCGGCGTCGCGGGCGACCCGGGCGACGCCCGGATTGCAGAAGTAGGGCAGGGAAGAGATGACCGCGTCGCAGGGATGCGCGGCGACATGACCTGCGAGGGTGGCCGCATCGCCCGCATCCACGCCGTGCGCCGTGATGTTGCGCTTGCCGTGGGCGCGCGCCACGCCCCGCGCGGCGTCGCCCTGGACGTCGGCCAGCTGGATCTCGTAGCCGCCGGCTTCCGCCAGCAGTCCGGCGATGAGCGCGCCGATCTTGCCGGCGCCGAGGACCAGTACGCGATGCATCGGAAATTCACCTGAAAATGGGTGGCGCATTCTGCCCATTCCGGAGGCCATAAACCACCCCTCGGAGGCGGTATTTTTTGCAGTGCAATCAACTCCGTGTACGATGGCCTGAGCCATGAACGTCGCGCTCGAATCGGGCGGCTGGACGCCCGAAAGCTGGCAGCGCCTGCCGGCCCTCCAGCAGCCGGTCTACAAGGACCGGGACCGCCTGGCGCGCGTGCTCGGCGAGCTCTCGCGCCTGCCCCCGATCGTGGTCTCGTGGGAAGTGGACCAGCTGAAGGACGAACTCGCGGCAGCGCAGCGCGGCGAGCGCTTCCTGCTTCAGGGCGGCGACTGCGCGGAAGGGTTCGCCGACTGCGATTCCGACACCATCGCGCGAAAGCTCAAGATCCTTCTGCAGATGAGCGTCGTGCTGCTGCACGGGCTCAAGAAACCGGTGATCCGCGTCGGCCGCATCGCCGGCCAGTTCGCGAAGCCGAGATCCGCGGACACCGAGACGCGCGGCGGCGTGACGCTTCCAAGCTACCGCGGCGACCTCGTCAATCGCGCCGCATTCACGGCCGCGGACCGCGAGCCCGATCCGGACCTGCTGCTGCGCGGATACGAGCGTGCCGCGCTCACGCTCAACTTCGTGCGCGCGCTGGTCGACGGCGGATTCGCCGACATGCACCACCCGGAGTACTGGGACCTCGGCTTCCTCCAGCACGCGAAGCTGCGGGACGCTTACCGCAGGATCATCGATTCCATCTCGGATTCGCTGGATTTCTATGCCGCGATCTCGGGCTCCCCGGTGCACGAAGCTTCGCAGGTCCGCTTCTACGCGAGCCATGAAGGACTCCACCTGCTCTACGAACAGGCGCAGACCCGCTACCTCAAGCGCCGCCAGCGCTGGTACAACCTCTCGACGCACATGCCGTGGATCGGGCTGCGCACGGCGGCGCCGGGCGGCGCGCACGTCGAGTACTTCCGCGGCATCGCGAATCCGATTGCCGTCAAGGTTGACGGCGG
>Ga0307415_100002009_pt1 | contig 10023 bp, 5 predicted proteins | sample DK1Cmetagenome_FD_204524 | JGI IMG/M metagenome (GOLD analysis project Ga0307415, IMG submission 204524) | Maize rhizosphere microbial communities from greenhouse at UC Davis, California, United States - DK15-C-2 | ecosystem: Host-associated > Plants > Roots > Rhizosphere > Soil | place: USA...
TCAACGCCGGCCGCGGCCACCGCACTGTCGACGGGACTGAGCGAGACGCCGCTCACCACGCCGGTGTGCCCGGACATGGTGTCGACTTCGGCACCGGTGTCAGCGCTCCAAACACGAACCTTGCCGTCGGTACCGCTGGACACGATCTGCGAGCCGTCGGACGTGATTGCCACGTCGGTCACGGGGCCTGTGTTGCTGCTCAACGGCGTCGAAATCGGCTGGCCGATGGTGGCGTCCCACAACCGCATCGTGTGTTCGTTTCCCCCGCTGACGATCTCGCTGCCGTCGGCCACGAAGTCCACGCTCAACACGAGGCCGCCGTGTCCACGCATGGGATCTCCGACGCGGCCACCGCTCGCAACGTCCCACATCTGCACCGTCTTGTCGTTGGAACCAGACGCGATCCGGGTGCTGTCGGCGTTGAAGGCGACGTCGGTGACGGTGGCGGTGTGGCCGACCATGTCTCGGACGGGCGTCAGGTCATCGGCGCTCCACGAGCGGACGTGGTTGTCGGCGCCACCCGACGCCAGCAGTCGCCCGTCAGGGCTGAAGGCAAGGCCCATCACCCCACCGGGGTGAGCGTCACGCCGCGACGGCGCCTGGACCGCAACCGGGCCGACGATGTCGTACAGCTGGATCGTCCCGTCAGCACTCCCTACCGCAAGGCGGTTTCCCGAGGGTGTGAAGGCGATAGCGAAGATTTCGCTGCCACCCCGAATCGGTGGCATCGCCTGATGCGCGACCGAACTCCATATGTTGACGGTGCCGTCCACACCGGCCGACGCGATGAGGCCATTCGGGCTCATCGCCACCCTGGTTACCCGGCCGTTGTGATTGTCGCCAACGGTTCTGCTCTCTGCACCCGGGTTCGGGGTATCCCACACCCGCACCGTGCCGTCCTCGGTACCGGCGACGACAGTCTGGCCGTCCTTGCTGATCGCCATGCTGGTCAATTTCGTTGGTGCACTGGACAATACTGTCGCCGCGCCATCGATGGAGTTCTGCCAGTCTGCGCGTGCGGTGTCCCAGATCCTTATGCCCGCGGGCTCCGCCATCGCCAGTCGGTGCCCGTCGGCAGCCGAGGCCACCGCGATGACGGGCTCCTTGGTGATCAACACCTTGCGCATGCTGTATCGGTCGACCAAGGCGTCCAGCAACGGACGTTCGTCGGGATCGTTGGCCAACTTGTTGGCGGCCAACAACTCTTCCAAGGCCTGCACATCGTCGCCTTCCCGCGCGTCGGCGAGCAGCGACTGCGCCTCGGCCACCAGTTTCTGGGCGGTGGCATCACGGGCGCTCCGCTCGGCGACCTCCTGCGAATGACGGGCCCACACGAATCCGGCTGCCGCGGCGAGCGCGACGACGACGGTCAGTGCCAGCACCGATCGGAGGATTCGGTCGCGCCGTCGCAACACCGCGGTGTGAAGTTCAGTGATCTGCTGCTGTTCACGCGCTGCCGCAAGCCGGTCGCGCGTTGCCTGCAGTTCCGCGTCCGCATGACGGCGCGTCTCTTCTTGGCGCTCGGACTCCCGCCGACGCGATGCAGCGACGAAATCTCGGGCCGACTCCAGCTTACGGGCGAAAGTCGGTGATGCGCAGAGTGCTTCAGCCGTGGTTAGTAGCGTGCCCTCGTAGAGGTAGGCGCTGTCGCGGTCATGCGACTCCCACGCGCTGGCCTCTCGAATGAGATGGTCGGTTGCCCTGAGGTCGACCCGTTGCTCCGAAAGCCACGTCGAGAGGTCGGACCACTGGCGCAGCAGGCTTTCCAGTGCGACTTCGACGACGTCTTGATGTTCGGAGGCATCCGCGCCGAGCACTCGTCGATCCCGCACGAGCAGGCGCGCATCCACGAACCTGCTGACGACGTCACGGCTGGGCTCGGGAATGTCGCTCCACAAGGCAATCCGCCGCAGCGGCTGGTCGTTGTCCGACACTGTCGCGAGCCACGGTACGAATGCACTCTTGAGCAGTTCGAGTTCGCTACGCCGGACGTCGGGATCGTTCGACAACAGGCGATCTATCTCGTTCTGGACGACGGAAGCCATCCCGCCCATTTCGGTGAACTGCGCAAGAGTCAACGTGCCCGACGAGTGGTAGTCCCGGTACATCCGGTGCAGCGTCAAGGACAGCAGCGGAAGCGAGTCGCCGCCCGCGGTCATGTTCGCGGCTTCGCTGAACAGTTGGTTGACCAGTGCGGGATCCAGCGCAAGCGGCCTACCGCTTTCCGTCGACCGGTTGGCCGGGCCCTCGATGACCTCCCTGAATCGTCCGAGCGGCATGGGCCGCAATTCGTCGAAAGCGATATCGACCCCGCCCAACTGGGGAGCGGTCTGCATCACCGCGTAGCGATCGGTACGGATGGTCGCGAGGATGATCAAGGGCAGCGGTGGCCCGTCCCCGGTGTGCTCCATCAGGTCACGCAACACCGCCAACAGGGTCGCACCCTCTTGACCCGCTTCCGCGGAGAACAGTTCCTCGGCCTGGTCCACTGGCAGGACAAGCGCCGAGGGGCCCGATTCGCCGTCGAACGACAGCTCCTGTGGGTGGGACATCGTCTCGGCCAACAGCTCTCGCACTCGCGCGGAGTCCGCAACCCAGTGATTTTTGATCTCCCCCAACGACGGTGAATTGAGGCCGACGCGTGCGCGGCCGAGGAAGATCGCGCTCGCCAACCCCAGGTCACCGGTCATCGCTTCGCCGCGGCCCGGCCGGATCGTTCCTAGAACTGTGAATCGCCGCCGCTCTTGCGCCAGCCTCGGCAAAATCCCGGCCCGCAGGAACGACGACTTTCCCGTCCCGGAAGCCCCGAGTACCACGAACAACTTCGTCGTTCCCGACTCGACGATGTCGCGCAACGCCTTCAGCGCGCGCGTGATCTCGGTATCACGGCCGAAAAACACGCCGGCGTCGCACGACTCGAACGGCAACCAGCCGCGGTACGGTTCTCGATCCCGCTCGTTGGGCGGCGGCCAGGGAAACGATCCGGCACCAAGGTCGGGCGACTGGACGTCGTGCAGCAGGCGGTCGAGCCCGTCGGCGGAGAACGAGACCGCAGGCATCCCATCGCCGATGTCGACGTCGATCGCGGGTTGTCCGTCGGCGACGAAAACATCGCGCCATTGCCACGCGGAGACCGACCCGCCGACCGCGTCGCCGTCCAGGCGCGCGCAGAAGACCTGCTTGCCCGCATCTTCAGCGCCGCGATACTCGTGAACGCACTCCGGTCGGCTCTCCCAGCTTTCCGACACCAGACACAGCAGCGCCTCGCAGCTGGCGAGCTTGCGGGTGAGCGTCGACTTCCACTTCTCGCCGCCGACCATCCCGTTGCGCGGGTCGATGTCGAGGAAGATGTCGTCGTCGAGCGACGGATCCTGGTCAACCAACCATCGCTTGAGCGCGGTGGCCTCACGATTGTCTTCGCTCGAATGGCTGAGAAAGATCCGTGGCATGAGCCGTTTCCTGCAAGTTGTGTGCCGTAGCCAGCGGTGAGCGCACTCAAGGGTCTGCATTTCGTCCGCTGCTCAGCGCAGCATAATGACGACGGCGTAGATTTGCTGGCGTTTAGACCACCCCGGCCCACCCTGCGGTTGGGCACCCCCGCACTTGCCCCTCAGATTGGAACACGTTCTAATTCTGGTATGGACTACGGGCTCGTACTTTTCACCAGCGACCGGGGCATCGACCCGGCATCCGCCGCCAAACTCGCCGACGAGCATGGTTTCACCACGTTCTACGTGCCCGAGCACACACACATCCCGATCAAGCGGGAAGCCGCCCACCCCACCACGGGCGACGAGTCACTGCCCGATGACCGCTACATGCGCACCCTCGATCCGTGGGTATCGCTGGGCGCCGCGTGCGCGGTCACGTCGCGAGTGCGGCTGTCCACGGCGGTGGCACTGCCGGTCGAACACGATCCGATCACGCTGGCGAAGTCGATCGCCACCCTCGATCACCTCTCCGGGGGCCGCGTGTCGCTGGGCGTCGGATTCGGTTGGAACACAGACGAATTGGCTGACCACAACGTGCCGCCCGGTCGGCGTCGCACCATGCTGCGCGAGTACCTGGAAGCCATGCGGAGTCTCTGGACCGAGGAAGAAGCCTCCTACGAAGGCGAGTTCGTCAACTTCGGCCCCAGCTGGGCCTGGCCCAAGCCCGTGCAGGCGCACATTCCGGTGCTCGTCGGCGCCGCGGGTACCGAGAAGAACTTCAAGTGGATCGCACGCTCGGCCGACGGCTGGATCACGACTCCGCGCGACTTCGACATCGATGCCCCCGTCAAGCTGCTGCAGGACACCTGGGCGGCTGCTGGGCGCGATGGGGCACCACAGATTGTGGCCCTCGACTTCAAGCCCGACCCCGACAAGTTGGCCAAATGGGCCGACCTCGGGGTCACCGAGGTGCTGTTCGGCCTACCTGACAAGTCCGAGTCCGAGGTCGCGGCCTACGTGGAGCGCCTGGCAGGCAAGCTCGCCGCGCTCGTCTAGAACTACGCCGGCGAGGCGGTGTTCTTCTTGCCGTCGCTCGTCACCGAGATCGCCGCACCCAGCGGGTCACCGTCGGTCATCAGCTTGACCAGATCTTCGTCTTCGGTGAGAGCCATGAACCGGCTGTCGTCGGCGTCGAGTCGGCCGATGATGACGCCCGTCGTGACAGGCCAGTCGTAACGCACCGAATAGGTCTCGATCCTGCCCCGCCCTTCGGCATTGCGGGTGACTGCCACCTTGGGCAGTGCGGCGATGTCTTGCTGCAATGCCTTACTGCGGTCGACAACCCAATCGGCGGGCTCTGTCGAGTAAACCCCGACCGAGTACTTGCTCATGACACCGCCATTGGCGCCGACAAGGCCGAATGCCCCTGGCTTATCCCGCATTTCGATTACCGTCTCGGCGATACCGTGCAGGGAATAGCTGTTGCCTGGGCCGCCGAAGTACGGCAGACCGCCAGTGAGCGTAAGGTCTCGCGGGTCGTCGGGCGCCAGCCCGAACTCGTCGCACACCGCGAATACGGGGAACGGAAAACAGCTGTAGAGGTCGAATGTCGCGACGTCCTCGATACCTATGCCGGCGACCCGAAGGGCTTCTGCTACAGCCTGTTTCGCTGAGATACTGATACTGACATCGACGCGGTCCAACAGGTCCTGCTCAGTTTGATCGGCATGCCCACGCACGTACACCCACTTGTCATCGGCCACGCCGAGACGTCGCGCGGCCGCCACCGACATCAGCAGTGCGGCCGCACCCTGATTCACCTGATCGCGGGCCACCATCAAACGCGGATATGGGTCGCAAATCATCCGGTTCTCATCGGTCACCGTTATCAGTTCGTCCACCGAACGCTCCACCGGTGATGACGAAAACGGGTTCTTGGCAGCGACTTTGGAGAACGGGGCGAACAGTTCGGCCATTTCCCTGCGGTAGTCGCCGACGCTGATACCCAGCCGGGCGCGGCGGGCGTTGTCGAGCAGTCCGTACTGCACGGGCGCACCGGTGAGCCCGTGCGTCGCGGTGTATTCGCTCATGTATTGCTCGAAGCCGTAGCCCCGGTCCTCGAGCTGGCCGCCGACGGTCTCAGCGTGGTCTGGCTTGTCGTCGCGGCGCGCGAACGTCTTCAACGTCGAACCGTTCTCGGACCCGAGAATGAGCGCGACCTCGATCTCGCCCGCGGCAATCGCCCCGGCGAACTCCGTCACCAGCTTCTGCGGTCCGTTGCCGCCGATGGGCTCAAGCACCGCACGCGCCGGATCCGCACCGACCCGCTTGGCCACCGATCGCAGGTAGTTGTCGGAGCAACCGAGCGCCGGCTTCTCGAACGGTGTGCAGATCTCGAACTGGCGCAGTCCGACGAACACCTCGATGGACTTCGCCACTGCGCCGACATCTACGCCCGTATCGGCCAACGCGGCCTGGGTCGCGGCGGTCGCCAGTTCCACTGCCGACATGCCGCGATAGGAGGGATCATCGATGCGCTCGGTGAACTGGCCGACGCCGACCAGTACCGGCGTGCGCGGATCGACGGACGAGCGCTCGCGCGAGGACCCTGATCGCGCCATGACAGACCTCCCGACGTGTGTTACTTCGTCAGGCTAATCGATAACTAGAACGTGTTCCTAATTCTGCGGCGCACGTCACCCCGTCCCGAGTCAGGGTCCTACAGGCTCTGCAGGATCTCCTTGGCCAGGCGTGCGGTCTCCGAGGGGGTCTTACCCACCTTGACGCCCGCAGCCTCGAGGGCCTCCTTCTTGGCCTGGGCGGTGCCCGAGGAACCCGACACGATGGCGCCCGCGTGGCCCATCGTCTTGCCTTCGGGTGCGGTGAAGCCCGCGACGTAGCCGACGACCGGCTTGGACACGTTGGCCTTGATGAAGTCGGCCGCGCGCTCCTCGGCGTCGCCGCCGATCTCGCCGATCATCACGATGACCTTGGTCTCGGGGTCCTTTTCGAATGCCTCGATGGCGTCGATGTGGGTGGTGCCGATGACCGGGTCGCCACCGATGCCGATCGACGTCGTGAAGCCGAAATCGCGCAACTCGAACATCATTTGGTACGTCAGCGTGCCCGACTTCGACACCAGACCGATCGGACCCGGGCCACTGATGTTGGCCGGAGTGATGCCGACCAGCGACTGGCCTGGCGTGATGATGCCCGGGCAGTTAGGACCGATGATCCGGGTCTTGTTGCCCTTCTTGACGTTATAGGCCCACGCATATGCGCTGTCCTGCACCGGGATTCCCTCGGTGATCACGACAAGCAGCGGGATCTCGGCGTCGATGGCCTCGATGATGGCGTCCTTGGCGAACTTCGGTGGCACGAAGATGATCGACACGTCGGCGCCGGTCTTCTCCATCGCCTCGGCGACGGTGCCGAACACGGGTAAATCGACGCTTTGACCCTCTTTATCTATATGCGACACCGTCGTTCCGGCCTTGCGCGCGTTGACGCCGCCGAGGATCTGGGTGCCGGCCTTGAGCATCCGCGCGGTGTGGGTGGTGGCCTCGCCGCCAGTGATGCCCTGGACGATGACCTTGCTGTCCTTCGTCAGAAAAATAGCCATGGGTCATGTCTCCTTTAGTTCGCTGCTTCTGCGGCTTTGGCCGCAGCGACGTCGGCGGCTTCGTCCATCGTGCCGACCTCGGTCACCAATGGGTGGTTGGCCTCGGCCAGGATGCGGCGTCCCTCCTCGACGTTGTTGCCGTCGAGCCGGACCACCAGCGGCTTGTTTGCCTCGTCGCCCAGGATCTTCAGCGCGTTGACGATTCCGTTGGCGACCGCGTCGCACGCGGTGATGCCGCCGAACACGTTCACGAAAACGCTCTTGACCTGCTCATCACCCAGGATGACGTCGAGGCCGGCGGCCATCACCTCGGCCGAGGCACCCCCGCCGATGTCGAGGAAGTTGGCCGGCTTCACGCCGCCATGCTTCTCGCCGGCGTAGGCCACCACGTCCAGCGTCGACATGACCAGTCCGGCGCCGTTACCGATGATGCCGACCTCACCGTCGAGCTTGACGTAGTTGAGGTCGTTCTCCTTGGCCTTGAGTTCCAGCGGGTCCGTCGCGTCGCGGTCCTCGAACTCGACGTGACCGGGCTGGCGGAAGTCGGCGTTGCCGTCGAGGGTGACCTTGCCGTCCAGCGCCAGGATCTGATCGTCCGGTGTGCGCACCAAGGGGTTGACCTCGACCAGGGTGGCGTCCTCCTTGACGAAGACCTCCCACAGCTTGGCGATGGTCACCGCGGCGGCGTCGAGCACCTCGGCGGGCAGGTGGCCCTGCTCGGCGATCGACCGCGCGAACGCCTCATCGACCCCCTTCACGGCGTTGACCGGCACCTTGGCCAGCCGCTCCGGCTTGGTCGCGGCGACCTCTTCGATCTCCATGCCGCCCTCGACCGAGCACATCGCCAGGTAGGTGCGGTTGGACCGGTCGAGCAGGAAGGAGATGTAGTACTCCTCGGCGATGTCGCTGGCCTCGGCGACCAGCAGCTTCTTCACGACGTGGCCCTTGATGTCGAGGCCGAGGATGTTCTGCGCATGAGTGAACGCATCGTCGGGCGTCGCGGCGTACTTCACGCCGCCGGCCTTACCACGTCCGCCGACCTTCACCTGCGCCTTGACCATGACTGGCTTGCCGATCTCCTCGGCGATCGCCTTGGCATCCTCGGCGGATTCGGTGACGCGGCCGGGTGTGGTGGGCACGTTGTGCTTGGCGAACAGCTCTTTGGCTTGGTATTCGAAAAGATCCATGGGCTCTGAAACATCCCTTGTCTGTGAAGCGTGTCTGTTGAGCTATCTAAGTCGAAGGTTTGGCCCTGGCGGGCTCGGGGGAACTTTATCCACACGAGGTCCAGACCTCAGAACCGCCCACCTGTCATGTGGTGGATCTCACCGGCGGGCGTCAGTGATACATGTCACATTCTTGGCTGGAATAGGCCTTCAAGTTGCCACCAACATTCGGATTTGGTTAACGTGCCTTTGGTCTGCGTTGGTAACGAATAGATCACGAGGCAAAGGACTTTCAGGTTGGCTCAGCACCGTTCGTCACGATCTCCGCGTGGAGTGTCGACGAATCGGCAAACCATCGCTCGCCCCGCTGAACGAGCCGCTGAAATCACCGACATCATTCCGTTCAACGAGTTCGGTGACCTGCCTGACCTCGGGGCTGACCAGGACTTCAACCCGAACAGTGCCTTCGATCGCGAAGCGCAGATCATTCACGCTCCCGAGCTCGACGACCTGCTGGACACCGACGATCAGCTACCACTCCGACTGGCTGTGCCGTCCGAATTCCTTCGTGATCCGCGCGACGAACAGCGTTCATCTCGCGCTTACCGGGACAGCCACACCGACGTCAGCGACGGCGTCGCCGCGACCGACGTCTTCGCCATCGCGGGTCGCGGTGGCGCGCACCGTAAGCAGGAGGTCCCCATCCGGGGCCGGTTGATGGTCGCCGCGATGGCGGTCGGCGCAACCGCGGCGGGCGCCTACACGATGGCCAATGCCTCGGAGGCAACTCCCGCCACTGTCCTGGCAGCAGACCAGGATGTCCTCGCCCACGGCGCGATCACCGGTTCGACCGACGGCATGCAGGTCGTGTCCGTCTCCTCGTCGTCCGATGCGGCTATCCACGCCGAAGAGGTCACCAAGGCGTCCGCCTTCGCCCAGGAGCGCGCCGAGCGCGAAGCCCGTCTGCAGCGCCCCATGTTCGTGATGCCCACGAAGGGCGCATGGACATCTGGCTTCGGCTACCGCTGGGGCGTGCTGCACGGCGGCATCGACATCGCCAATTCGATCGGCACGCCGATCCTTGCGGCGTCGGACGGCGTCGTCATCGATGCCGGACCTAGCGGCGGCTATGGCAACTGGGTCAAACTGCGGCACTCCGACGGCACCGTCACGCTCTACGGCCACCTCAGCTCGTGGCAGGTCGAGATCGGGCAGCGCGTTTGGGCCGGCGACCAGATCGCCAAGATGGGCAACACCGGAAATTCGACGGGCCCACACCTGCACTTCGAGGTGCTGCTCAGCGGCACCGACCGCGTCGATCCAGTCGGCTGGCTCTCAAAACGCGGACTCTCGCTGTCCAATTACTCTGGCTGAGTGGCCAGCGACAGCGGAACTGACAGTGACGAACCCAGCTCTGCACGCATAATCCGTCGACACCCCACGGGCGAAATCCCCGTCGGAGCGGATCCGCAGACGTCGATCATTCGCCGCCATCCCACCGGGGAGTTTCCCGCCGCGGCAGACCCGCAGACGTCGTACATCCCCCGCGCCAGGCCAACACCGGTGACGCCAAAGAACCCGTGGCCTGATCCGCGCACGTCGATCGCGACGGCCATCCTGAGCATTCTCAGCGGCTGGGCGACCGCGGTCATCGCCACCGACCTCATCACCGGCTGGTGGGCGTCCGACATGTTGTTCTGCGTTGCCGTGGCGTTTCTGACCGCCATCTCCGCGGCAGCCCTCATCGCGGGGCTGATCGGGCTGCTGCTGCGCCGCCGGGCGAGCCGCCTGCTGATCATCGTCG
>Ga0307415_100002013_pt1 | contig 10014 bp, 10 predicted proteins | sample DK1Cmetagenome_FD_204524 | JGI IMG/M metagenome (GOLD analysis project Ga0307415, IMG submission 204524) | Maize rhizosphere microbial communities from greenhouse at UC Davis, California, United States - DK15-C-2 | ecosystem: Host-associated > Plants > Roots > Rhizosphere > Soil | place: USA...
GTCGCGCCATGTCCTCCATTGTTTGAGGGTCGTCCTCAGGCCCCATTCGGTCAGTGGGTCAATAAGGCCGTGCTGCTCGGCAAGCGGCACGAAACGAGAGGGTGAAACGGGTCCGAGTTCCGGGTCATCCCAGCGAACCAGCGCTTCGACGCGGGTAAGGCGGCCATCCTTCAGACTGACCTTGGGCTGGTAGACAAGGCGGAGCTTCTGGGCCGCCAGGGCGCGCCTGAAGCTTTCGAGAAGCTTACGGTCCGCTGCCGTCATGAAGGAACGACCGGCTTCAGGCGCTTCAAGAGGTCTTCAAGCTCCTCAAGCCGCACGGGCTTTTCGAGGGGACCCGCCATCTTGAGGCCCTGCGCTTCGCCGAGACGGAAGGCTGATTCCAGAACGCGGCGATCGAATCCGCTGATTATGAGGACGGGGCCCTCGAACATCTCGTCGGAAAGGAAGCGCAGCAGTTGGACGCCGTCGACCGGCATCCCGAGGTCCATTGCGACCGCGTCGGGCCGCCGCGCCCTGAATTCATCGCGGAATGCGGCGTCGTTGGAAGTAACAGCGGGTTCGAAGCCGCACTCTCGTGCAGCGTTCGCAACAAAGTCGGCCAGCGCCGGCTCGTCATCAATAAGCAGCAGCTGAGGCTGCTTCATCGGCCAAAACTCCCGCCGACACCGATACAACAAGTGTGCGCCGGAATACCCATGCACGTCAAACAAATGAAACCGGTTCTTAACTGCAAGTTAGGTACATTCGTCGTTCGAAATGTGCCGTTTGGAGGCGCCTGAATGTTCGGATCGCTCATTCGTCGGAAAGAAACCCGCCTTCCCAAAGTGGAAGACGGCACCTTCGATTCGACGACTTTTTCGCTGAGCACGGCCGTTCCGCGCCCGAGCGAGCGCCGCTCCGATGAGCGGATTGCGCCAATGCTTCGTGTCGCCAAGCTCGAAGGTCCTTCGGGTGAGCAGCTGATTCGCGTTCGTAACGTCTCGGCTGGCGGCCTGATGGCAGAGATCGGCCAAACGGTCACTGTAGGCGATGTAGTCTCAGTCGAGTTGTCCTCGCAGAAGATCCCGGGATCGGTCGTCTGGATCCGCGACGGCATGGTCGGCGTGAAGTTCGACCAGGATATCGATCTCGGCGAGCTGCTCGCGGGCCGCAAGCCGCGCCACGGCTTTCGTGCCCGACCACCGAGGCTGGACGTCAGCTGCAAGGCGTCGCTTCGTGTCGACAAGGTTTATTACACTGTCGATGTCCACGACATCTCGCTCGAAGGCATGAAGGTCGAGCCGATCGAGGAATATTGCCTCGGCAAAAAGGTCGTCGTGGTGGTCGAGAGCCTTCGTCCGATCCGCGGTGAAATCCGGTGGTACTCGGACCGGAAGGCGGGAATCGTCTTCGATGAATCGTTGAAATTCGAGGAGCTGGCTGAGTGGGTCGGCAAGAGGCTCGAGCTCGCCAGCCTGAAGGCGTCTTACCAAAGCAACTGACGCTTACTATTTGAGCCGTTCCCCATAGCAGGAGCGGATCATGGCCGAACAAGTCGCTGTCCTCGCAGGCGGGTGCTTCTGGTGCACCGAAGCCGTATTCAACGATGTCGTCGGTGTGACAAAAGTCGAGAGCGGGTACACCGGTGGGACCGTCTCAAACCCGACTTACAAACAGATTTGCGGTGGCGACACGGGTCACGCCGAGGCGATCCGCATTACGTTCGACCCGGACGTCCTGAGCTATTCCGACCTGCTCGACATCTTCTTCGCCACCCACGATCCGACCCAGCTTAACCGCCAGGGCAATGACGTCGGCACCCAATATCGCTCGGCGATCTTCGCGCAGGACGAGGAGCAAGAACGCGAAGCTCATGCGGGCATCGAGCGCGCCAATGCCGATCTAGGCGGCCGCGTCGTGACGACAGTCGAACCGAAGGCCGAGTGGTGGCCCGCCGAGGACTATCACCAGCAGTATTGGGAAGGTGAAGGTCAGCGAAACCCGTACTGCATTGCGACCATCCCGCCGAAGCTCCAAAAGCTTCGCAAGAGCTTCCAGGCGCGAGTGAAAGGCGCCGGCGCTACGGCCTGACAGGCTGGGCGACGGGCGATGATTCGGCCCGTTCGCTGAACAATTCGATGTACCAGGGCAGAGCGTCCTCCAGTCCCTGCGCCAAATCGTGCGTGGGAGCGTAACCTAGCATCCGCTCTGCCTTCTCGATTGAAGCCTGCGTGTCGCGGACGTCGCCCGGTCGGAACGGGCCCATCACCGGATCCCGGTGATAGTGGATCTGGTGCTGTGCCAAGACGTCGTGCAGCAGGCGGAAAAGGTCGAGCAGGCTCGTTCTGTCGCCGACTGCGACATTGTAGACCTCACCTTGCACGTCATCCGGGGCAAGGGCTGCACGGATGTTCGCCTGCACAGCATTCGCGACGTAGCAGAAGTCCCGGGTCGTGAGGCCGTCGCCATTGATTGTGACGAAATCGTCGTTGATCATCGCAGAGACCCATTTCGGGATGACCGCCGCATAGGCTCCGTTCGGGTCCTGCCGCGGGCCGAACACGTTGAAATAGCGAAGCCCTGTCGCCTTGAAGCCGTAGCTCCGCGCGTAGACCGCAGCATATTGCTCGTTGACGAACTTGGTCAGCGCGTAGGGGGACAGGGGCTGGCCGATCCTGTACTCTCGCTTCGGAAGTTCGATCGAATCCCCGTAGGTCGAGCTGGAAGCGGCATAGACGAAGCGCATCACATCCGCCTGGCGCGCTGCTTCCAGCATGTTCAGGAAGCCGGTGACGTTCACGTCGTGCGACGTAATCGGGTCGTCAATCGATCGCGGGACGGATCCAAGTGCTGCCTGATGCAGGACGTAATCGACGTCCTCGACGATCGCGCGGCAGGTGTCCCGGTCGCGAATGTCGCCTTCAACCATTCGGAAGAAGCCCGAATAGGCCTCAGGCAATTGAGTTCGCAGCTCGTCCAGGTTGCGCTGGTGGCCAGTCGCGAAATTGTCGAGGCCGACAACGTCCTGGCCGCACCTCAACAAGGTTTCGACCAGGTTCGAACCGATGAACCCGGCAGCACCAGTGACGAGCCATGTCCCTTTCCTGCGCTCCAGCAGGCTCTGCAATCCATTGTCAGAGATGGAACCGACTCCCACTGCCGAGCTCAGAGACTCCAATAGGTAATGTCGTCTCTAATGGACCTAGGCTGCACATTCGCTTTCACGTCGATGAATATTTCGCCCGGTGCGATCATCTCGCTGATAGAACGGCCATCGAGCGACGCAAACTCGCGGTATCGCGGCCTTTCAGATGCTCCGGATCGTCCGCCAGGCGAAGGCGATCATCTTTGAGGTCTTCGGCAGCGACCTCGTTGGTGGAGTCGATGCCTTGCCGACGCGCGTCGTTGCGTTCGGAACTGATGCCGAAGGCCACGACGTCATGGCGACGAGCCAAGGCGACCGCGAGCGGAAGTCCGACATAGCCGAGGCCGATGACCGCAATCTTCTCGCTTATTGCCGCGAACCCGCGCGACCGGACAAGGTCCCGTCAACCACGAGGCGCGGCCGCGCGGCGAAGGCGGTCGTTGATGGCTGCGCCGAGCCCTTCGTCGGGGATCGGAGCAATCGCGATCTTCGGCATGCTGGATGCGTCGGCGACGTGGAGCAGGTCGAACAGGCGTGAGGCGGTTTCAACCAGGTCGGCGGTCGGACTGAGATTGACGTTTCCGCCGATCGTCCCGAATCCGATCATGAATTCGTTGTCGGCCGCTTCGGAGGCGTTCAGCCGCAGAGGCTTTGCTGGCGCGTAATGGCTGGCGAGCTGTCCGGGTGCCTCTATCTCCGCGCTTTCCTCTCGCACTGCGCCTTCGATTTCGATCGGCCCGCGCCGCAACAGTCGCACTCGGCCGTCCGTCACCCCGACGATTGTGGACTCCAGTCCGCGCTCGGTCGGGCCTGCGTCGACTATCAGAGGTATGCGGCCATCGAGGCTCTGCAACACATGCTCGGCCTTGGTGGGACTAATCCGTCCGCTGGCGTTTGCCGAAGGAGCCGCGAGAGGTCGGCCGGTGCGGCGTAGTAGGGCCTGGACGGCGGGATGCGCCGGGACCCGAAGCGCGATCGTGGAAAGCCCGGCGGTGATCAATGACGGAATGCAAGCGTCATTTCGAAGCGGCGCGACCAAGGTCAGAGGTCCGGGCCAGCATCGCCTCGCAAGCGCGCGGGCCTCATCGCTGAACTCACCTATACGCTCGGCTGTCGCAAGGTCGGGCACGTGCACGATCAGGGGGTTGAAGCTCGGTCTGCCCTTGGCTTCGTAAATCCGCGCGACAGCTTCCGGATTGGTCGCGTCGGCGGCCAATCCGTAGACCGTCTCCGTTGCGATGGCGACGGGATAGCCTTCGCTGATAAGGCGTGCGGCTTCCTCGATAGCCTCGTCGCTGAACGGTAGTATTCGGGTGGCCTCGGACATTGCGCCGCCGCTATAAACGCTGCGAGCCAACAGCCAAGGATGAGTGGATGAGCTTCGCCTGTCCCGTCCGCGACCAGCGCCTCGTGCTGAACCATGTCGTTCGCATTTCCGAGCTTGCGAAATCGAACCGGTTCGCGGAGGCGACGCCCGAGACGGTCGACGCCTTGCTCGAGGCGGCGGCGGAGTTCGCGGAAGGCGAGCTCGCGCCTCTCAACGAGGTCGGCGACCGGACGGCGTCACGCTGGTTGGACGGCGCGGTGACGACTCCTCCGGGCTTCCGCGAGGCCTATTCTAAATTCGTCGAGGGCGGGTGGATGGGCCTGTCGGGTCCGGTCGAAGCCGGCGGACAGGGGCTTCCGAACAGCTTGTCGGCGGCGATGATGGAGGATTTCAACGCCGCCAACGTCGCGTTCGCGCTTTGCCCGATGCTCGGCCTTGGAGCCGTCGAAGCGATCGAGGCTTACGGCTCCGATGAGCTGAAGCGCGACTATCTTCCGAAGATCGTGAGCGGAGAGTGGACCGCGACGATGAACTTGACCGAGCCGCAAGCCGGCAGCGACGTCGGCGCGCTCAAGTCCCGCGCTGCACCCGCTGGCGACGGCAGCTGGCGCATCACCGGCACCAAGATCTTCATCACCTATGGCGAGCATGACTTCACCGATAACATCATCCACATGGTGCTCGCTCGAACCCCGGGTGCGCCGGACGGCACCAAGGGCATCTCGCTCTTCCTCGTTCCGAAGATCCTGCCGGACGGCGAGGCGAACGATCTCCACTGCGTCTCCCTCGAGCACAAGATGGGCATCCACGCTTCGCCGACGTGCGTGATGGGCTACGGCGAGCACGGCGGCGCGACCGGCTGGCTGATCGGCGAGGAACTCGGTGGAATGCGCGCGATGTTCACGATGATGAACCATGCGCGCCTCAATGTGGGTCTGCAGGGTGTCGGGCTGGCTGAACGAGCCACCCAGCGCGCCGTCGCTTATGCGCTCGATCGGAAACAGGGACAGCGCTCCGGCCTGCCGATCCGCATCGCAGACCATCCAGATGTCCGTCGGATGCTGGTCCGGATGCGCGCGCTGACGATGGCCGCACGTGCGCTAGCTTATTACGCATTCGGCCAGCTAGATCGCGATGTCCTTGGCGACCGCGAGGCTGGCCTTCGCGCGGACGTCCTTACGCCGCTGGTGAAGGCCTGGTGCACGGACGTCGGGTGCGAAGTAGCGAGCCTCGGAATCCAGGTGCATGGAGGCATGGGCTTCATCGAGGAAACGGGCGCGGCGCAGCATCTGCGCGATGCCCGGATCGCCCCGATCTACGAAGGCACGAATGGCATCCAGGCCGCCGACTTCGTTCAGCGGAAAATCGGATTGGACGGCAGTGCCGCCTTCGATTCGCTGCTGGCGGATATCAGGGCCGAGGCTGTGCATGAAGAACTGATCGCCCTCACCGACGAAGTGGAAATCCTCGTGGCGACAGCCCGGAATGCGCAGCCTGACGACCGGTTGGTCGCAAGCTATCCGCTGATGACCATGGCAGCGGTGCTCACCGCTGGATGGTTGATGGAGCGGCTCGGCAAGGCGATCGATGCCGATGGGCACGATGCCAGCAATGCGGGGCGCCGAGTCGCAATCGAGTACTTTCTCTCGGTCGTGGTTCCGGAAGCTTTGGGGTTTGGGGCCGGGGCGGCAGCAACGGCGGAACTGATGTATCGAGCTCCGGCAGAAGAGCTCGCCTAGGCGCTCTGGCGCTCGATCAGATCGGACGCGTTGATTCCGAGGCGGGCCATGCGGTCGCGAATTACCGGCCACTCCTCTTCGACGAAGCGCTTGCGCTCGCCGTCGCGAAGCCGCGCACGGGCGCCCGGCGCAACGAACAGGCCTACGCCGCGCCGGACAGTAACCAGTCCTTCGTCCTGGAATCCCTGATAGGCTTTGGCGACCGTCAGCGGGTTGGCCTGCTCCTCGGCAGCGAGGGCACGAACGGAGGGAAGCGGGTCGCCGTCGCTGTACTTTCCGGAAAGGATCGCATCGGCAATCGTCTCGCGAAGGCGGACGTACACCGGCTTTTCGTGGGTCGTCTTAAGCGTCATGCTGTTCTAATACAGCACCTCGCAGCTTCGGTCAATCCGAAGGTGGGGCCCATTTCCGAACAATTTCCGTGGGATCGGGCCGCGAGCGCTCCTCCAGCTCACGCCCGGGGGACCCGACGTAGATGAACCCGGCGATGCGCTCGCCAGGCTTCGCGAAGGCTGCGTTCACCTTCGGCGAATAGGCTTCCCAACCGGTGATCCAGCCGCCGACGTAACCCATCGCGTGCGCGGCGTGCAGCAGGTTCATCGCCGCCGCGCCCGCGGATAATTCCTGTTCCCAGAGCGGAATTTTGTGCTCCGGAACCGGGGAGGAAACCAGGACGATCAGAGCCTCGCCTTGGCGAGCGAACTGATCGGCCTTCTCGTGATGCGCCGGGCCTGCGCAGGGATCTTCCTCCTGCAGGGCGCGCCTCAGCAGGAGAGCGAACTGTTCTCGCTGATCCTTCCCGACAATGACAAAGCGCCATGGCGCGAGCTTGCCGTGATCGGGAACGCGCATTGCGATTTCGAGGATTTGGCGAAGCTCCTCGTCGGACGGGCCGGGCCCGACCATTTCGCGGGGCCGTCCGGAGCGGCGGGTCTTGAGCAGGGAGAGAGCTGAGGATCGGTCGTTGAGCATCGGTCGTTCATCTAGGGTTCCGCAGCGTCTGCAACAATCGGCTTCACAAGACCGTTTGTCTCGTTAGGGTGCCCGCCCGAATTCAAGCCGCCTGTTAGGGAGTTAGGCGCAAACTGTATTGGGGAGATCAGGATCGTGGATCCGCAAGCCGTTATTCCAGTCATCGCAGGCGTTTTCCTACTTGCGCTTCTTGGTGGCGGCGCTGTCGTCGCAACGACACGCCAGCCCGACTTCCTCGGCCACCCGAAGGGCCTCTACATGCTCTTCTTCGCCGAGATGTGGGAGCGCTTCTCCTACTACGGAATGCGGGCGCTGCTGATCTTCTACCTGACCAAGTGGTGGCTGTTCGACGACGGCAAGTCGAACCTGATCTACGGCGCTTACACGAGCCTCGTGTACATCACGCCGGTGCTCGGCGGTTACCTCGCCGACCGTTATCTCGGGCAGCGTCGGGCGGTCCTGTTCGGCGGCATCCTGCTGATGCTCGGCCACTTCCTGATGGCCGTCGAGGGCAACGGCGGGCAGAACGACCCGATCATCAACGTCTTCTGGCTCGCGCTCGCCTTCATCATCGTCGGATCGGGCTTCCTGAAGGCCAATATCTCGGTGATGGTCGGGCAGCTGTATTCGCTGACCGACATCCGTCGCGACGGCGCTTACACCATCTTCTACATGGGCATTAACGTCGGCGCCGCGATCGGTACGATCCTCGTCGGCTATCTCGGCGAGACCTATGGCTGGGCCTATGGCTTCGGCCTTGCCGGCTTCGGCATGTTGCTCGGCCTCGTTGTCTTCGTCCTTGGCCGCAAGTCGCTCCGCGGAGCAGGCGAGGCGCCCGCGCCGATTTCGAAGAACAAGGAGTTCGCGCTCTATGGCGTAGGCATTGCGGCGGTCGCCGTAATCTGGGCGCTCATCCAGTACCAGGACGTGATCGAGGGCCTGCTGTGGATCGCCGGAATCGCGCTGCTTGGCTACGTCATTTACGAGGCTTTCAAGCTCGAGAAGCATGCGCGCGACCGCATCTTCGCCATCCTCTTCCTGATCGCTCTGAACCCGGTCTTCTGGGGCCTGTTCGAGCAGGCGGGCGGTTCACTGAACCTCTACACGGACCGTTATGTCGATCGCGCTGGCGTGCCCGCGTCGATCTTCCAATCGATCAACCCGATCTACATCATCCTGCTCGCGCCTCTGTTTGCGTGGCTCTGGACGGCGCTCGGCAAGCGCGGGCTCGAGCCGTCGGCGCCAGCCAAGTTCGGTCTGGCGCTCCTGCAGGTCGGTGCTTCGTTCCTCGTGTTTGTCGCGGGTGCAATGGCGGTGGGCATGGAAGCGATGACCCCGGTTATCTTCGTCTTCCTCATCTACCTGCTGCAGACGACCGGCGAACTTTGCCTTTCGCCCGTCGGCCTCTCGGCGATGAACCGGCTCGCGCCGAAGTTCATGGCCAGCCTGATCATGGGCGCGTGGTTCTACATGACCGCGGTCGGCAACTTCGTGGCCGGCAAGATCGGCGAAGCGACCGGTGGCGAAGGCGGCGAGATGACCAAGGACATGACCCTGGCCGTTTACAGCAAGATCGGCTGGGTGACGGTCGGCATCGGTGTCGCCGTTCTCGCCCTGTCGCCTTTCGTGAAGAAGTTGATGCATCTCGACACCCTTCGCGACGAAGACCCCCTCGCCGGACGCGAGGAGATTGCCGAGCCGCAGGCGCCCGGCCTATTCCCGCAAAGCGAAACCGCGCCTCGTAACGCATAGCCGAGGAGCGGGGGCGAGGATGATCATGAAACTCGGGGGGAGCGTCCTTTTGGCCGCTCTCCTCGGCGCGTGCGCGCAGCTTTCGCCTTCCCCCAAGCCGGCGGCGCCGATGCGGATCAACCAGGACCCGTACCCGTCGACCTACCATCGCTACCCGGGTGCGGTGACTGCCATTCGCGGCGCGACTGTGTTCGATGGTGAAGGCGGTCGCATCGACAACGGGACGGTCGTTCTTGCCGATGGCGTCGTGCAGGCAGTCGGCGGGCCGGATACGCCGGTTCCCGCCGGAGCCTATCAGATCGACGGGACCGGCAAGTTTGTCACGCCGGGCGTCATCGACGTTCACAGCCATCTCGGGGACTATCCCTCGCCCGGAACCCAGTCGCTGAGCGACGGTAACGAGGCGACCAGCCCGGTGCGACCCGAAGTCTGGGCAGAGCATAGCGTCTGGCCGCAGGACCCGGGGTTTAGCCGAGCGCTGATGAACGGCGGGATCACTACGCTCCAGATCCTTCCAGGATCTGCGAACCTGTTCGGTGGCCGGTCGGTGACATTGAAGAATGTGCCCGCGAGGACGATGCAGGGAATGAAGTTCCCGGGCGCTCCCTATGGTTTGAAGATGGCCTGCGGCGAGAACCCGAAGCGAGTCTACGGCTCAAAGAGCCAAATGCCCCAGACACGCATGGGCAATATCGCAGTCACCCGAGCGACCTGGATCAAGGCGCAGGCGTACAAGCGCAAATGGGACCGTTACAACAAGAACGGCGGCGATATGCCGGAGCGCGACCTCGCCATGGACACTTTGATGGGCGTGCTGGGGGGCCAGATCCTCGTCCACAACCACTGCTACCGCGCCGACGAGATGGCCATCATGTTCGATGTGGCCAAGGAGTTTGGGTACAAGATCGCGGCGTTCCACCATGCCGTGGAGGCGTACAAGATCGCCGATTTGCTGGCCGCGAACGGGACCTGCGCGGCGATGTGGGCCGACTGGTACGGCTTCAAGATGGAAGCCTATGACGGGATCAAGGAGAACATCCCGCTGGTCGATAAGGCGGGCGCCTGCGCGATCGTCCACTCGGACGACCCGAACGGTA
>Ga0307415_100002014_pt1 | contig 10007 bp, 9 predicted proteins | sample DK1Cmetagenome_FD_204524 | JGI IMG/M metagenome (GOLD analysis project Ga0307415, IMG submission 204524) | Maize rhizosphere microbial communities from greenhouse at UC Davis, California, United States - DK15-C-2 | ecosystem: Host-associated > Plants > Roots > Rhizosphere > Soil | place: USA...
CAGCTCGTCATCGTCGTCGCGAGCGCCGTCATGTCGGCGACGACGTTCTTGCGGAAGCTGCGCCACTTCGCCGGCGTGGGTAGACCCGCCACGTCCCGCTTGAGCTGCGCGGTGAGCGTGCCGTAGCGGCCGACCGCGTGGCTGTACTCCCGCCCGCTGGTCGGCTCGAGCTTGTACATGTCCGGGAACGTCTGCGCGCACTGACGCGCCACGTCGCGCAGGTACGAGTCCGTGTAGAGCCGGCCCGAGAAGCGGATCGCATCGATCACGCCCTGGTCGATCGTCGCCGTGTCGACCCAGCCCGCGAGCGTCGTCGCCTTGAGCGAGAAGTCGACGATCACGACCGATGGCGTCTGGCTGACGTCGGCGCCGCGCGTGATCGCCTCGTAGCGCGAGATCCGCTTCACCGGGACCGCCTTGACGAAGACGCGGCCGTGCAGCTTGTCGACGCCCTTGAGGCTCTTGCGCACCGACCGGTCGTCGATGCCGCCCTTCGACAGGACGCCGAGCACGATGATCTGGCGCCCGACGATCGCGCGCCGCACGGGGGCCGGGACGGTCGCCAGCTCCTCCTTCGACGGCAGCGTCACCCGCGTGGGCGCGCCGGTCGACGTCGTCGCGGCCTGCGCGGTCGCGGTCGCGGGCGTGCTCGAGGCCGTCTCGCCGACTCCGCCGGCGAGCTCCTCGGCGCGGGCGTCCTGCGCCGCGGTCGCCTCGTTGGCCTTCTCGACGGCCTTGCCGGCGAGGCTGTCGGCCTTGGCGCCGCCGGCTTCGACGGGCCGGCTCGAGGGCGCCGTCGGCGTCGCCGCGGCCGGTGTGCCCGCGTCGTCCTTGGGCCGGAGGAACAGCATCCAGGCGGCCATGAAGGCCACCGCGCAGACGAGGAGGATCCGGATGGGCGGAGAGATCTGGGACATTCCTCTCCCGTTGTCGGCAGGTGACCGCTCCGGCCTTAGCCGGAAACTCACGGCTGGGGTGTCGACCCGATCAGACCCGCGGAGGAGCCGTCACCTTGACGCCCAGCTCGGCCAGCTGGGCGCCGTCGACGGGCGCCGGCGCGCCGGTCAGCGGATCGGATCCGCTGGCCGTCTTGGGGAACGCGATCACGTCGCGGATCGAGTCGCGGCCCGCGAGGATCGCGACGATCCGGTCGAGCCCGAGCGCGAGCCCCCCATGCGGCGGAGCCCCGTAGCGGAGCGCGTCGAGCAGGAAGCCGAAGCGCGCGTCGGCCTCCTGCTCGGAGATGCCGAGCACTTTGAAGACCTGCTGCTGGACCTCGGGGCGGTTGATGCGGATCGAGCCGCCGCCGATCTCGACGCCGTCGAGCGCGATGTCGTAGCCGCGCGAGCGCAGCGCGCCGGGGTCTGAGAAGTCACCCGTCGGCGCGGTGAACGGATGGTGCATCGCGGTCCAGCGCTTGTCGGTCTCGCTCCACTCGAACATCGGGAAGTCGACGACCCAGACGACGTCGTGGCGCCCCTCGGGGACGAGCTCGAAGCGACGCGCGAGCTCCAGCCGCAGCTCGCCCAGCGCGGTCGCGGCGACGTGCTCGGTGTCGGCCACGATCAGCAGCAGATCGCCCGGGCGGCCCGAAAGCTTGCGCGTCACGGCGTCGCGCTGCTCGTCGGTTAGGAACTTGGCGGTCGGCGAGCGCCAGCTCCCGTCTTCCTGCACGAACGCCCACACGAGCCCGCCGGCGCCGTAGCGCTTGACGTGCTCGGTCAGCGCGTCGAGCTCGGACCGCGGCACCTCGCGCGCGCCCGCGTTCAGCGCGCGGACCACGCCGCCGGACGCGAGCACGCCGGCGAAGACCTTGAACTCGGTGCCGGCCAGCTCGCCGCCGAGGTCGGCCAGCTCGAGCCCGAAGCGCACGTCGGGCTTGTCGGACCCGTAGCGCAGCATCGCCTCGTCGTAGGTCAGCCGCGGCCACGGCGGGGGCGCGCTGATCGGGAAGCCGGCGTCCTCGAACACGCGCGCCATCAGCCCCTCGATCACGCCGATCACGTCGTCCTCGTCGACGAACGACATCTCGAGGTCGAGCTGCGTGAACTCCGGCTGGCGGTCGGCGCGCAGGTCTTCGTCGCGGAAGCAGCGGGCGATCTGGTAGTAGCGCTCGTAGCCGGACATCATCAGCAGCTGCTTGAACAGCTGCGGCGACTGCGGCAGCGCGTAGAACTCGCCCGGGTTCATCCGGCTCGGCACGAGGAAGTCGCGCGCGCCCTCCGGCGTCGAGCGCGTCAGGATCGGCGTCTCGAGATCGAGGAAGTCGTGCGAGTTGAGGTACTCGCGCATCGCGCGCACGACGACGTGGCGCAGCACCATCGCGTCGCGCATCCCCTCGCGGCGCAGGTCGAGCATGCGATGCCGCAGCCGCAGCGTCTCGTCCACCGGGCCGTCCTCGTCGACCGGGAACGGCGGCGTCGGCGAGTCGGCGAGCGCCTCCACGGATGCGACGTCGAGCTCGATCTCGCCCGTCGGGAGGTTCGGATTGACGTTCCCCTCCTCGCGCCGCACGACCTGGCCCGAGGCCGAGATCACGTGCTCGGCGCGCAGGCGCTCCGCGGCGGCGTGCGCCTCGGGGGCGGACTCGGGGTGGAAGACGAGCTGGAGCAGCCCGCTGCGGTCGCGCAGGTCGATGAAGATCAGGCCGCCGTGGTCGCGCCGGCGGTGCACCCAGCCGGCGACCCGCACCGTCTCCCCCACGCGCGCGGCGCCGAGCTCACCGCACCATGCGTCGCGGTAGCCGTTGCTTCGCGGCGGCCTCACAGGGAGACCCGCGCGATGTGGTGCATGACCGTGCCGGTCTCCACTTCGTGCTGCTCGCCCGTCTCCATGTCCTTCAACGCGGTCCCCTCGTCGCCGAGGATCGCAACGTAGCGAGCGCCCGCCCGGTCCGCCTGCCTGAGCTGGCCCTTGAGCGAGCGGCCCCCGAGTTCGAGTCTTGCGGCGTGCCCGGCGCGCCGCGCGTCGGCCGCGAGCCGGAACGCCGCGCCGCGCAGCTCCGGCTTCGCGTAGGCGACGAACAGGTAGAGCGGCGGCGCGGCCTCGTGCGCGACCGTGCCCGCGAGCAGGATCCGCTCGACCCCTGCCGCCCAGCCCATGCCGGGCGTCGGCGTGCCGCCGAGCTGCTCGATCAGCCCGTCGTAGCGCCCGCCGCCGCCGACGCCCGACTGCGCGCCGAGATCGTCGGAAGTGAACTCGAACACCGTGCGCGTGTAGTAGTCGAGCCCGCGGACGAGCGTCGTGTCGACGTCGTAAGGGAGATCGGCGGCGTCGAGCAGCGCGAGCACGGCCGCGAAGTGCTCGGCGTCCTCGCGGTCGAGCGCGTCGAGCAGCCGCGGCGCACCCTCCATCACCGCGCGCGTTCCCGGGTGGTCGGAGTCGAACGCGCGCAGCGGGTTGAGCTCGATCCGGGCGACGACGTCCTCCGACAGCTGCTCCGCGTGCGCGCGCAGGTACTCCTGCAGCTTGTCGCGGTAGCGCAGCCGGTTGAGCGGCATGCCGAGGCTGGAGATCCGCAGCCGCGCCCGCACCCCGGCCGCCTCGAGGATCTCCGCCAGCAGCACGATCGTCTCGGCGTCGACGGCCGGGTCGTCGGAGCCGATCGCCTCGGCGCCGATCTGCCAGAACTGGCGGAAGCGGCCCTTCTGCGGACGCTCGCGGCGGAAGTAGGCCCCGAAATACCACAGCTTCACGGGCTGCGGCCGCTTGTGCATGCCGTGCTCCATGTAGGCGCGGCAGACCGGCGCCGTCCCCTCGGGCCGCAGCGTGATGCTCTCGGAGTCGCCGCCCGCGAGCGTGTACATCTCCTTCTGGACCACGTCGGTCGACTCGCCGACGCCGCGCGCGAACAGCTCCGTCGCCTCGAAGGCCGGCGTCTCGATCCGCTCGTAGCCCGCGCGCTCGAGGATCCCGCGCGCGTGACGCTCCAGCGCATCGCGCGCGAGCGCCTGCTCGCCCAGCACGTCGTACGTGCCGCGCGGTGCCTGGATCCGGCGGCTCACGCGAGCTGGGCCAGGAACGGGTTCGTGGCGCGCTCGCGGCCGATCGTCGTGTTGCCCATGTGGCCGGGATACACGACGGTCTCGCCCGGCAGCGCCTCGACGAGCATCGCGAGGCTGCGCATCAGCGTCGCGGGGTCGCCGCCCGGGAGGTCGGTGCGGCCGACCGAGCCCGCGAACAGCACGTCGCCGTCGAACAACGCCTGCTCGGCCGGAATCGAGTACGTGACGTGGCCGGGCGAGTGTCCGGGCGTGAACAGCACGTCGATCTCCATCCCCGCCAGCTCGAGCCGCTCGCCGCCCGCCACCGTGTGGTCGGCGTCGTAGGACTCGAAAGGGCCGAATCCCGGCCACGGGACGAAGCGCATGATGTCGGCCAGCACCGGGACCTCGATCTCCGGGCACCAGACCTCCGCGCCGGTCGCACGGGCGAGGGGCGCGACGGCGCCGACGTGGTCGAAGTGCGTGTGCGTGAGCAGGATCGCCGCGATCTCGACCTCCAGCGCGTCGATCGCCTCGAGCAGGCGCGGCGCCTCGTCGCCGGGGTCGATCAAGATCGCCTGGTCGGCGCCGTCGAGCCGGGCGATGTGGCAGTTCTCCTGCACCGGCCCGACGGTGAAGGTGCGGACGTCCATCAGCGCTTCGCCTTGGGGGGAAGCGGGCGCCCGGCCTTGCGCATGCGGCGCTCCCAGAAGATCCGGTCGACCTTGTAGCCCAGCGGGACGTAGATCAGGAAGGCCGCGAAAGCCAGCGCGACCGAGGTGGCGATCGTCTGCTCGCCGCCGGCGAGCCCGACCTGGAACAGCACGAGCAGCATCAGCGAGGCCAGGCCGGCGCGTATCGCCGAGCTGCCCCAGGTGGGCTCGGCGAAGCGGCGGTCCTCGCGCGCGTCGCGGCCGGAGCGCTTGCGCTGCTCGTCGGCGGTCGGCTTGCGGCCCGTGCGGCCGCGCGTTTCGATCGTCCCCGCGGCGTTGCCGCGGTGCTTGGTCCGGCGCTTGCGCTTCGTCTGGGCCATGGGCCTGAGACGTTAGCGCCCCAACAGCGCCTCGATCGAGCCCGGCATGCGCAGCTCGACGTCCTCCGGCCAGCCGGCGAGCGCGGCCTCCGGGGCGGGCGCGACGAGCTCCGCTCGCTTCACGGCGTGATGGCGAGCGACGGCGGCCAGCACGTCGGTCGCCGTCACGGCGCGGTGGTCCTCGATGTTGGTCGAGACCTGGATCACGGCGCGGCGCTGCAGTTCCAGGCCGAGCGCGCGCACTCCGCGGAGGCCCTCGGCGCCGCCGGCGCGTATGAGGGTCGCGACAGCGCGCGCGTCGTCGAGCGCGGCCGGCGGGGCGAGCTCGAGGTTGAAGGCGATCAGCGGCGGCCGCGTAGCGACGAGCGTCGCGCCCGCGGTCGGGTGCAGCGTGGTCGGCCCGTAGTCGGGCTCCGTGCCACGGGCGCTCAGACCCTCCGGCCCGCCGCTGCGCAGCTCGGCGCGGGTGCGCCCGCCGGCGAGCTCGCCGTAGAGGAAGACGGGGATGCCCGCGGCGCCGATCGCGTCGGCGGCCAGCAGCGCCTCGGCGATCGCCGCGCCGCGCTGCTCCTCCTCCAGGTACACGACCGGCGCCACGTCGAGCGCGCCGACGCGCGGATGCAGGCCGTCGTGGGCGCGGAGGTCGATCCGCGCGGCGGCCTCGGCCGCGCCGGCGGCCAGCGCGCGGTGCAGCTCGCCGGGCGCGCCGGCGAGGAAGAAGACCGCGCGGTGGTGGTCGGGGTCGGAGGAGCGGTCGAGCACGTCGGCATGCGTCGCGAACGCGGCGCCGATCGCGTCGAGCACCGCTTCGTCGCGGCCCTCCGAGACGTTGGGGACCGCGACCAGCCGCGTCACAGCACGAAGCGGCCGGCGTCGAGCACGCGCGTGCCGCCGACGTCGAGCGTCGCGTCCTCGATCAGGCAGTCGAGGTGGACCGGCACCGACACGGTGCCGCCGATGCCGGCGCTCGCGCCGAACGCGACATGGACCGTCCCGAGCATCTTCTCGTCCTCGAGGATGTTGCCGGTCAGCGTCGCCCGCTCGTTCGTGCCGACGCCGAGCTCGGCGAGGTTGCGTCCTTGCGTGCCCGCTGCATCCATCAGCGCCGTCCAGCGCGCGCCCCAGTCGCCGGCGGCTTCCGTGAGGCGGCCGTTCTCGACCGTCAGCCGCACGCGCTCCTCGGGCAGGCCGAGCGTCGCCAGCGTGGCGGCGAGGATCGTGCCCCGGCCCGCCAGCGGCGAGATGAAGCCCTCGCCGCACGGCAGGTTGCCGAACGCTCCGTCGGCGCTCAGGTCGCCGTCGTCCGCGATCGCGTCGCGGCCGCCGAGGTCGAGCGTGAGGTCGGTGCCGCGCGGGCACGTCACGTGCGCTTCCTCCGCGCTCGTGAGCAGCTCCGCGACGCGCCGGCTGCGGGCGGCCATCGTCGGGAAGTCGCACGCCATGAGCCGCGCGAGCATGTCCTCTGTCACGCCGGGAAGCGTCGCGCCGCGCGCACCGGCGTCGCTCGCGGCCTTGCGCGCGCGTGTATGCGAGAGCGAGCGCAGCGTCGGCGCGATGAAGACGCGGGCGGCGGCGAGCGCGGCGGCCACGGCGGCCGGCGGCTCCTGGCCGTCGACGTCGCGCGGCTCCATCACGGTGACGACGGGCTCGGCGCCCAGGTTTGCGGCGGCGTCGCGCAGCGCCGCGCCGAGCCGCTCGGTCGTGCGGTCGACGACGATCACGACGTCCTCGCCCTGCTCGACGCCGAGGCAGGGCCCGACGACGGTCTCCACCGCGCGCTGGAGCTCGCTCATGGACGCGGACGATAGTCGGCTAGCCTCCGTCCCATGGCCGAGACCGCGACCCGCTTCGGCATCGGGGATCCCGTGCCGGCCTTCACGCTCGCCGACACCGAGGGCGCCGTGCACGAGGCGCCGCTCGCCGACGCGCCGCCGGCCACGGTACTCGTCGTGACATGCATGCACTGCCCGTACGTCATCGCCTGGAACCCGCGGCTGCGCCGCGTCGCGGAGGAGTACGCGCCGCGCGGCGTGCGCTTCCTCGGCATCCACGCCAACGACGCCACTCGGTATCCCGCTGACTCGATCGACCACATGCGCCGGTTCGTGCGCGAGGAGCGCTGGCCCTATCCATACGTCCACGACGAGACGCAGGACGTCGCGCGGGCGCTCGGCGCGGAGGTCACTCCGCACGTGTTCGTGCTCGACGGCGAGCAGCGGCTCGCGTATCGCGGCGCGCCGGACGCGGATCAGCGGGACCCGTCGCAGGCTGCCGGATGGCTGCGCGCGGCGCTCGACTCCGTGCTCTCCGGCCGCGCGGTGGAGCCCGCCGAGACGCGCGCCCGGGGCTGCAGCGTGAAGTGGCGCTAGAGCAGCGCGAGCAGCACGACGATCACGACGAGGACGAACAGCACCGACCCGGCCGCGGCCGCCTGCCACTGGTTCTGCCAGAAGCCGGGATTCGCCCGGTCGCGCGTGTGCCGTCCCTCGGGCGGGGTGCCGACCCAGTCGTCGTCGTCTGCGGGCATGGCTCGGACCCTAGCGCCCGCTGGGCGAGCAGCGAACGGCGGCTTCGAAGGAGCGGACGCGGGGCGAGTTCGCGTCGCTAGGCGACGTCAACTCGCCCGACGCTTCCGGGGAAGCGCCTCCCGGGCCGGGCCCTCCTCGATGCCGCCAGTTCTAGGCGCCCGTACCCTGGACCACGTGACGCGCCTGGTGATCCTCGCGCTCGCCATCGCCGCGTTCGGCAGCTGCGACACGCAGCCGCCGGCGCCGCCGAGCAACGACCCAAGCATCGCCGCCGAACTCACGGCGACCTCGAGCGCGCTCCGCGACGCCATCGCCGCCTGGCGCCGCGACGGCGACCCGGCGACCGGCGATGCGCCGCCCGACGTTGCGAAGCTCGCCGCGCGCGTCGACCGGATCCACCGCACGCTCGCCGAGCACCGGCGGCTCGCACGCCGGACGCTGCGGCAGCTGAACGGAACCGTCCGAGCGCAGGCGCGCGACGTGATCGCCGCCCGCCGCGCTCTCGCCGTCCTCAACCGCCCGCGGCCCGGCCAGAAGCAGCCGAAGCTCCGCCACGGACCGCCCGAGCCCGCCGACGTGCTGCGCGGTCACTACCGCGAGGCGCGCGAGCGCTCCGGCGTCAGCGCGACCCTGCTCGCCGCCGTGAATCTCGTTGAGTCCGACTTCGGACGCGTCCGCAACAACAGCGTCGCGGGCGCCCAGGGGCCGATGCAGTTCATGCCGGCGACGTGGCGCAGCTACGGGCGCGGCGGCGACGTGCACGATCCGCGCGACGCGATCCTCGGCGCAGCGCGCCTGCTGGCGGAATCCGGAGCACAGCACGACGAGGCCGGATCGCTGTACCGCTACAACCCGTCCGCGCTCTACGTCACCGCCGTCTCCCGTTATGCGCGCGTGATGCGCCGCGACCCGCTCGCGTACTACGCGCTCTACGCCAGCGGCGCCGGCGCGTAGCCGTTCCGCGCGCGCGAGAGCCGGGTACGCGCAGCGCCACGCGAACGGCTGCCCTCCTCTGCGTCTGCGCGGCGCTCACCATCACCACTTCCGCCCAGGCCGGGGAACCGGCTCCCGGCGCGCCCGGCGCGAAGCACACATGGGCGCCCGCCGACAAGCACGGCTTCGGCACAGCGCACCAGCTCGGCGGCAACGCCTACTTCACGCTGCGGCAGGCGTCGCTGACCGAGATCTACTACCCCGACCTCAGCACGCCGGGATTCCGCGGGCTGCAGTTCGCCGTCACTGACGGCCAAGGGTTCCTCCACCGCGAGACCGTCGACGACGACCCGGAGCACATCGAGCCCGTCGCCCCCGGCGTCACCGCGACCGTGAAGCCGCTGCGGCATGCGCTCGGCTTCCGGCAGGTCACGGAGACCGCGCAGTGGCGGTTGACGAAGACCTGGATCGCGGACCCCGCGCGTCCCGCGGTGCTCGCGCGCGTCCGGTTCGAGTCGCTCACCGGCGAGAAGCTCCACCTGTACGTCCTCGCCGACCCCGCGCCCGGCGACGACGGCAACGACGATCGCGCCGCGAAGCAGTCCCGGCAGCTGGTCGCGTTCGACGACTCGGCCGCGAGCGCCGTCGCCGCGGAGCCGGCGCTGAAGCGGACGAGCAGCGGCTACAAGGGCAGCGCGAGCGACCCCTGGCGCGACCTCCAGGACGACAAGCGGCTCACCCGCTACGCCGCCACACAGGCCGGCAACATCGTGCAGGGCGCGCTGACGCGGCTCGACGGCATTGAGAACCGGCGGATGAGGCTGGCGATCGGCTTCGGCGCCGACGCCGGCGCGGCGGCCGCTACCGCCGACGCCTCGCTCGAGCGTCGCTTCGGCCTCGTCGCCGATCGCTTCCGCGCCGGCTGGGACGGCTACCTCTCCTCGCTCAACGAACCGCCCGCCAGCGTCGCCGGCATGAAGCGCCTGTACGAGCAGTCGCTGATGGTCCTCGCCGGCCTCGAGGACAAGCGCTACCGCGGCGCCTCGATCGCCGCGCCGAACATGCCGTGGGTGTGGGGCACGCTGACGCTCGAGGGCAACGAGACGTCGGGCCCGTATCACCTCGTCTGGCCGCGCGACTTCTACCACGTCGCGACGGCGCAGAAGGCCGCCGGCGACGACGCGGGCACGCGACGGCTGCTCAACTACCTCTGGAACGTGCAGAAGGAGGACGGCTCGTTCTGGCAGAACACGCGCGTCGACGGAACGCCGCACTGGACGTCCGAGCAGATGGACGAGATCGCCCTGCCGATCGTGCTCGCGTGGTGGCTCGGCCGCAACGGCGGGGGCGACTGGGCGCACATTCGACGCGCCGCCGACTACATCGTCGCCAACGGCCCCGACACCGAGCAGGAGCGCTGGGAGAACCAGGGCGGCTGGTCGCCGAACACGATCGCGACGGAGATCGCCGGCCTGATCTGCGCCGCCGACGTCGCGCGCGAGAACGGCGACGGGGCGAGGGCCGCCGCTT
>Ga0307415_100002015_pt1 | contig 10003 bp, 10 predicted proteins | sample DK1Cmetagenome_FD_204524 | JGI IMG/M metagenome (GOLD analysis project Ga0307415, IMG submission 204524) | Maize rhizosphere microbial communities from greenhouse at UC Davis, California, United States - DK15-C-2 | ecosystem: Host-associated > Plants > Roots > Rhizosphere > Soil | place: USA...
CTCCAGCTCGTCAGCCTCGTCGCCATGGAGCCACCGGCCACGTTCGAGGCTGACGCCCTCCGCGACGAGAAGGTGAAGGTGCTTCGGGCGATCGGAACGCATCCGGCCGACCCGCTCGATGACGTCGTCCGCGGTCAATATGGCCGGGGCTGGGTCGGCGGCGAACAGGTGCCAGGCTACCGGGAGGAGCCCGAGGTCGACCGGGAGTCGGAGACGGAAACCTTCGTCGCCGCGCGGCTGCTGATCGACGACTGGCGCTGGTCCGGCGTGCCGTTCTACGTCCGGACGGGCAAGCGGCTGCCCAAACGATCGACCGAGATCGCGATCCAGTTCCGCGAGGTACCGCACCATCTGTTCCGCGAGACGAGCGCCGAGCCCGGTGCCAACCTGCTGGCGATCCGCATCCAGCCCGACGAGGGGATCATGCTGCGGTTCGGCGCCAAGGTGCCGGGTCTCGGGCTCGACGTCCGCTCGGTGACGATGGACTTCACCTACGGCTCGGCGTTCAGCGTCGACTCGCCGGATGCCTACGAGACGCTCATCCTCGACGCGCTCCAGGGCGACGCCTCGCTGTTCACCCGGGCTGACGAGGTCGAGGAGGCGTGGAGCCTGGTCGACCCGTTCATCGACGCGTGGGCCAACGGGCCGGCGCCGGACTTCCCGAACTACGACGCGGGCACGTGGGGCCCCGAGGCGGCCGATGAGCTTATCGCTCGCGAGGGCCGGAGGTGGCGAAGGATCTGATGGCGACCGACGTCGTGGCCCTCAACGAGCCGGTCCTGCGCTGGTCGGCGCGCGCCCGGAATATCCCGGACGTCGAGAAGGAGCTGTCGCGGATCTGGGCGAAGCAGGACTTCACGACCGAGATCGATGGCGAGCCTGGCAGGCACGTCGCGGCGCGCACGAACGTGATGAACCTGGTCGTCGTCGCGCGGCGGCCGGAGATCGCGGAACGGGGAGCGGCCACGATCCAGGCACTGACCGGGCTGCATCCGTCGCGGACGATCGTCGTCCAGTCGGCCGACCCAGACGGGCCGTCGTGGCTCGACGCAAGGATCGAGGCCCATTGCGTCCTGCCGCGCGAGGACGCCCCCGAGACCTGTGCCGAGACCATCCACCTCATCTGCGGTGGCGAGGCCGGGCGTCACCTCCAGGCGCTCGTGACGCCACTGATCATCCACGACTTGCCGGTCATCGTCTGGTGGCCGGGCGAACCGCCGTTCACGTCCCAGGCGACCAAGGACCTGTTCACCGCGGCCGACCGCCTCGTGATCGACGGGTCGACCTGGAACGGCGACGGGATGACTCGCCTCGCGGAGATGGCGACGTGCGCCGATACCACCGGCATCTCGGTGAGCGACTTCGCGATGATCCGCCAGTCCCGCTGGCGCGAGGCGATCGCGTCGATCTTCGACGATCCGGACTTCCTGCCCTTCCTGCGCTCGGTCCGGCGGATCTCCGTCACGTACGGGACCCACGATGAGGCCGGCGCCCCGGGCTCGACCAATCTGGTCAAGCCCGTCTACCACGTCGCGTGGCTGGCTTCGCGGCTGGGCATGCACGTCGTGAAGCCGCTCACCGTCGCCTCCCATACGAGCGCGGCACACCCCAAGTCGAAGGGTGGCGGCGGGAATCGGCAGCCCATGGCGCGCGGGATGACGGCGACGCTGTCTCACGGGAGCACCGAGGTGGCGGTCGTCATCCGGCCAGTGCTCTCGGAGCTGCCGTCCGGCACGACGCTACGTGTCGAGCTCCTCTGCGATCGGCGCGGCTCGGAGCTCCGAGCGGACGTCACCGCCGAGGCCGAGAGCGTCCACGTCCGCGTCTGGCTCGACGGCGTCGAGGCGCTCGAGCGCCATTTCCTGGCTGCGCGGCGCGGCGACGTCGATCTGCTCGCGGAGGCGATCGAGGCGAGCCGCCACGACCGCGTCTCCGACGGCACCCTGAAGATGGCGTCGAAGCTCGTGGGCGAGGGGTCGAACGGGGCGCGAGCATGAGCGGACCCGAGGTCATCAGGGTCGCTGACGCCGAGACCGCGGCCGAACGCGCGGCTGACGTCATCGCCGAGGCTCTCGGGGAGGCGGTCTCGCGGGCGGGCCGGGCGGACTGGGCGACGACGGGTGGCTCGACGCCGACCGGCGTCTACCGGGCGCTGATGGCGGGCGGTCCCGGCGCCGTCCAGTGGAACGCCGTCCACACGTGGTGGGGCGACGATCGCTTCGTCCCGAGCGACCACCCGCTGTCCAATGTGCGGCCCTTCGAGGAGATCCTCGAGGAAGCCGGGGCGTGGGAGACCGTCCATTCCGACATCCATCGAGCGCGCTTCCACGTGCCGGCGGAGAACGTGCATCCATTCCGGACCGGCGAGGCGATCGGGGCCGGCCGCAGCGCCGAGGAGTGCGCCGCCGAGCTCGAGGCCGAGCTGCGTGCCGCCGGGCTGAAGGAGACCGATGGCTTCCCGGTCTTCGATCTGCTGTTCGTCGGTGTTGGCGGGGACGGGCACCTGCTGTCGGTCTTCCCGGGTTCTGCGGCGTTCGAAAGACGCGACTGGGCGCTGGCCATACCGGCCCCGACCCATATCGAACCCCACGTGCCGCGCGTCACGCTCAACCCGGCGACGGTCAAGGTCGCACGACGGGTGCTGGCTGTGGTCCTCGGCGGATCGAAGGCGGACATCGTCCGGCGCCTGTTCGGCGACCCGGTCGACCCGAAGACGTTGCCGGCACAGCTCGCGATCCGGGATGGCGCGACGTGGATCCTCGACGAGGCGGCGGCGGAACAGCTGCCGCGGTGACGGCGGCGCGCGCCGCGGATGGGCTCGTCATCCGCCGTGCGGCGGTCGACGATGCCGATGCCATCGGCGACGTATGGCTCGCCTCGTGGCGGGCGACGTTCGACTTCCCGCCGGCGCATCCCGATGAGGACGTCCGGCGCTGGCTGCGCGAGGAGCTGGTGCCCCGCCACGAGACGTGGGTCGCCGCGGACCCGTTGGCGGACGGTCGGGTCGTCGCGCTCATGGCCCTCTCGGACACCATGGTCGAGCAGCTCTATGTCGGGCCGGACTGGATCGGCCGGGGCGCCGGTCGGCGGCTGATCGCGCTCGCCAAGGAGCGCCGGCCCGACGGCCTCGAGCTCTACTGCTTCGCGGTGAACGCGCCGGCCCGTCGGTTCTACGAGCGGCACGGTTTCGCCCCGGTGGCGTTCGGGGACGGCTCGAAGAACATGGAGGGCCAGCCCGACGTGCTCTACCGCTGGCGGTCTGGATGACCGTGCCCGCTCCGGCCGCGCCGTCCCGGGTCGTCACCTCGCCCGACGGCACGCCGATCGCCGTGTTCAGCAGCGGGGTCGGCCCGCCGCTGGTGCTCGTCCACGGCGCCGCCGCGGATCACACCACGTTCCGTGTCATCGGGCCCGCCCTCGCGGAGCGGTACAGCGTCCACGCCATCGATCGCCGCGGACGCGGCGCGTCGGGTGACACCGAGCCGTACGCGATCGAGCGCGAGTTCGAGGATGTCGCGGCCGTCGCCGAGGCGCTCGCCGGCGACGACCCGGCGGGCGTGGCGGTGATCGGCCACTCGTACGGTGGTCGCTGCGCCCTCGGCGCGGCGCTGCTGACCGACGCCATCGCCGGCGTCGTCTCGTACGAGGGGGCACCCACGCCGCCGGACGTCATGTACGGGGACATGGGATTGGCCGACGAGCTCGGCGCGCTCGACGAGGCGCGCCGCCCCGCGGAACTGCTCGAGACCTTCCTTCGCCGGGTCGTCGGCATGGACGACACGGCACTCGCAGCCTACCGGGCCGATCCCGTCTGGCCGCTCCGGGTCGCGGCGGCGCACACGATCCCGCGCGAGTTGCGGGCCGAGGGCCGGTCCGACGTCGCCGGGATCGACGCCCTCGCGGGTGTCAGGCAACCGGTCCTCCAGGTCCTGGGCGGCGGCAGCAAGCCGGAGTTCGCGCACGCCACCGCCGCGCTCGACGACCGATTGCCCGACGGGCTGGTCGTCGTGATCCCGGGGGCGCGCCACGCCGCGCATCACACGCATCCGGCGGCCCTGATCGAGACGATCGACACGTTCCTCGCCGGCTACCGAACGGCGGCGAGGGGTTCGCCCATGGGATACTCCGAGCATGCCTGACCTTGGGATCCTCGGGTGGATCGTCGTCGGCCTCATCGCCGGGGCCATCTCCGGTGCCCTCGTCGGGGGACGGACGGCCCGCGGCTGCCTGCCCAACGTCGTCGTCGGCATCGTCGGCGGCGTTATCGGTGGATGGCTCGCCCAGCAGATGGGCTTCGGCCCGACGAACGGCCTCATCGCGGCGATCGTGGTCGCGACGCTCGGGTCGATCGTCGTGCGGCTCATCCTCAACGCGCTGGAAGGTAACGCTTGACCGATTCGCCACCAGCGGACGCGCCGACCGAGGCGTCCCTCCAGGCGACCCGACCGTATTCCCCTGGTCTCGAAGGCGTCATCGCCGGCGAGACGAGCCTGTCGTACATCGACGGGGCCGCGGGGCGGCTGCTCTATCGCGGCTATCGGATCGGTGACCTCGTCGAGCGCGGTACGTACCCAGCCGTCGCGAACCTCCTGTGGACGGGCGACTGGGATCCCGAGCATCGACTGCCGACGGCACCGATCCCTGAGGCCGTGCTCAAGGTTCTCCGCGCCATGCCGTCGGACGCCAAACCGATGGACGCGTTGCGGACCGCGGTCTCGGCGTGGGGCGCCACGCAGGATCTGCCCTGGCCGCCGACCGTCGAGCAGGCGCGCGCCATCACCGCCTTCTCGCCCTCGGCGCTGGCCGCGTTCGCCAGGCTCCGATCGGGCAAGGCGCTGATCGATCCGGACCCCGACCTCGATCTGACCGCCGGATTCCTCTACCAGCTCACCGGGGACCGGCCGGACGACGGCACCGCTCGCGCGCTCGACGCGTACTTCATCGTCGGGGCGGAGCACAGCTTCAACGCGTCGACCTTCACGGCTCGGGTCATCACCTCGACGCGCTCGGACATCGCGTCGGCCGTGGCCGGCGCGATCGGGACGATGAAGGGGCCGCTCCACGGCGGGGCGCCGTCAGAGGTGGTCGACCAGCTCGCGCAGGTCGGCTCCATCGAGCACGCCGAGCAGTGGGTGCGCGACGCGCTGGCGCGCGGCGAGCGACTGATGGGCTTCGGCCATCGGGTCTATCGCGCGTACGACCCGCGAGCGGCCGCCCTGCGGAAGGTCGCCGAGGGCATGGAGCACAGGCCCGACTGGCTGAAGATGGCCACGGAAGTCGAGGATGTCGCGCTGCGCGTCCTCGCCGAGAAGCATCCGGACCGGCCGCTACGCACGAACGTCGAGTATTACGCGGCGCCGGTGCTCATGGGCGTCGGCCTGTCGCCGGACCTGTTCCCGGCGACGTTCTCGCTCGCGCGCCACGCCGGCTGGACCGCCCACGCGCTGGAGCAGGCCGCCAATAATCGACTGATCCGCCCCGACGTCAACTACGTCGGCTCCGAGGAGCGCGACCTCCCCGGCTGACCGTGGCGGCGCCGCCGATGTCACGCTCAGACACGTTTTCGCGATGAACCCTGCGTGAACCACGCCAGAACGCCCCTCCGCCTGACAAACAAGCACGCGGCCCGCCACCCGTGGCCCGCCGTTACAGCCAGCCGCGCCGCCGGAACAGGATCACGAGCGCGGTCAGCAGGACAGCCATCAGCGCGAGGATCAGATAGAACGTGATCAGCTGGTTCTCGCCGGGGAACTGCACGTTCATCCCGAAGATGCTCGCGATGAGCGTGAGTGGCAGCAGCACGACGCTCGCCGCGGTGAGGATCCGGAACGAGTCGTTCAGCTGGTGCGACAGGACCGACTCGTTCGAGGACTCCAGGCCCTCGATGACCTCCTTGTAGTTCTCGAGCGTGTCCCAGATCCGCTCTGCCGCGTCCGAGATGTCGTCGAAATAGAACTCGAGCTCCTCCTGGAGATAGCCCTGCTTCGTGCGCTCGAGGTCGCGCAACACGGCTCGCTGGGGGCGGACGATCTTGCGGAAGTTGATGATCTCCTGCTTGGTGTCGGAGATGTCGCGCACGATCTCCGACGAGCGCCCCTCGAAGATGTCGTCCTCGAGCCGCTCGAGCTTGAGGCCCGTCTTGCGCAGCATCGGGAACGAGGCGTCGACCAGGGTGTCGACGATCTTGTAGAGCAGGTAGCCCGGGCCCTTCGAGAAGACCTCCGTCCGCACGTCGTCCTTCTCGGCGTACCGCTCGAACATCGCCGACAACGGCGGCAGCGGGATGTTCGGCAGGGTGATGACGTAATCGGGGCCCATGAACAGGTCGAGCTCGGCCGTGAGGATCCGGCTGCTGTCCTTGTCGAAGAGCGGGAAGTGCAGCACGATGAAGACGTAGTCCTCGTACACGTCCAGCTTCGGGCGCTGGTTGCGCGAGTAGACGTCCTCGTACGCGAGCGGGTGGAAATCGAAGTGCTCTTCCAGCCAGTCCCGGTCCGCCGAGCGGGGCGATTCGATATGGATCCAGCGGACCGCGGAGGCCTCGATGATCTCCGGATCCGCGACCATCTCGGGCATGACCTCGTCCGCCTCGCCGCCAGAACGGCGGCGCGGACGCGGCAGCGGACGCGGGAACGGCAGGTTGGGCACGGCGGAATGGTACGGCACGGGATGTGGTGACCGGACGCATCGGGGAGGTCTCGACTGACCGTGTCCGTGCTCTCGCCGACTGGTTCGACCGGCACCCCCTGGTCGGCCCCGGCCTGGCGGTCATCGCCTGGCTGCTGATCGTCGCGTTCTCCTCGCCGTGGGGCCGGCTATGGGGCACCGGACAGGACGCCTATTGCTACTGGTTCCCCTCGCTCGACGACCCGTATGCGCGCTCCGATTGGACCGACCCGATCGCCTACGTCTACTCGCCGGCGTTCCTGCAGCTCCTCCAGCCGATCCGGCTGCTGCCGTGGCAGCTGTACATGGCCGTCTGGACTCTGGTCCTGCTGGGTGCACTGGTCGTCCTGACCGGCCGTCGCTGGCTGGCGGTCGGCATCGTGCTGGGACTGATGGAGCTCGCCGGTGGGAACATCCACCTGCTGCTGGCGGCGGCGATCGTGCTCGGCTTCCGCTGGCCGGCGACCTGGGCGGTCGTGCTCCTGACCAAGATCACGCCGGGCATCGGCCTGCTCTGGTTCGTCGTCCGCCGCGAGTGGCGGAACCTCGCGATCGCGCTGGGCGGCACGGCGCTGATCGTGGCCGTGTCCTTCGCCTTGATGCCCGACGCGTGGTTCGCGTGGGGCGAAGTGCTCAGTCGCGTCGCCGGGCGTGACGGGACGTGGGCGGCCGTACCGATCCCGTTCATCATCCGGCTCCCGATCGCCATCGCGGTCGTCGTGTGGGGCGCCTGGACGGGACGGCGCTGGACGGTCCCGGTGGCGTCGATGCTCGCGCTGCCGGCGCTGTGGTACGGCGGGTTGTCGATGCTACTCGCGGTGATCGCGCTGCGCGAGGACGTGGCACCGGTACGGCCGCCTGGATCGCGGCTGGCGCGGCCGGCGGCCGAGCCCGTCGGCTAGACGGTCCCGGGCGGCACGTCGAGCCAGCCCTCGCGGACGGCGCGAGTCGCGAGCTCGGTCCGCGACGCCACACCGAGACGCTCGAACAGCCGGGCCAGGTGCGTCTCGACGGTCTTCGCACCGATGGCCAGGGCGGCCCCGATCTCATCGTTCGTCCGGCCCTCCGCGACGAGCCGGACGACGTCGTGCTCACGCGGCGACAGCCGTGCCGCCGGCCGACCCGACGGACGGACCGCGAAGGCCAGCCCGCCAGCAGCCACACGCCTGATGGCGTCGACTAGCTCGGGGAGTGGCGCGGTCTTGAGCACGAATCCGGCGGCCCCGAGCCGGAGTGCCGCGTCGGCGTACTGAGGATAGTCGTAGGCGGTCAGGACGATGACCGCGGGACGGTCGGCGGCGGCCTTCGGCCCGAGCGCGGAGAGGCCGCTGTCGGTCCCGAGACGGATGTCGAGCAGAGGACGTCGACCTGCGCCCCGTCGAACAGCCCGCTCGAGCGGGCGTCATCGAGCGACGCGGCGATACCGATGACCTCGAGGTCCGGCTCCTGGCGCAGGAGGGCGGCGGTCCCCTCCCCGACGACGGGATGGTCGTCGACGATCGCGACGCGGATCAGCTCGCCCGCCAGTCGAGCGCCACGTGGGTGCCGCCACTCGGCCAACGGCGGACGTCGAGGATGGCGCCGATCGCCTCGGCCCGCTGCTGCATGTTGAGCAGCCCGAAGCGACCCGCCCGGCCGGCGGTCTCGCCGGCATCCGGTTCGATGCCGGGGCCTGCATCGTCGATCGACAGGCTCGCGCCGCTCGGCGTCGTGGCGTAGCGGACGACGATCGGTGGCGTGCCGTGCTTGACAGCGTTCGACAGCGCTTCCTGCGCGACCCGGAAGAACGCCAACTCGACCTCGGGCGGCGGCCGCGTGCCGTCTGACCGTTCGAGCCGCACCTCGCCGCCCGCAAGCCGTTCGATGCGGATGACGAGCCAGTCGAGCGCCGGACCGACGCCGAGGTCGTCGAGGATCGGCAGCCGGAGATCGCCGCAGATGGCCCGAAGCCGGTCGGACACCGTCCGCGCGATGTCGGCACCCTCCGCATCGCCGGCCGCGTCGAGTCGATGGACGAGCAGGGTCAGCTCCTGGAGCGCGTCGTCGTGGATGTCCGCCGCGACCCGGGCCCGCTCGGCCTCGGTCGCCGCCACGACCAGGTCGCGCTGGAGGGTGGCGCGCGTCGCGATGCGCGCGAGCGGTCGGATCGTGAACCGGCCAGCCAGGAGGATCAGCAGGAACCAGGACACGAGCGGGAGGCCGTTGGCAGGGCCGACGGACACGACCGCGACGCCCGGAGTCGCCCCGATGACGGCGTACTCCGCCGACTCGAGCAGGCGGCGGCTGGCCGGGGCTTGTCCGGTGTCCGGGGCGCGTCGGTCGATCGGGCCGGCGGCCGCGAGGCCGGGTAAGAGCGGGATCGCGGCGATGATCGTCCACCGCGCGAGCCCCTCGCCGTACGCCGGTCCATTGAACGCGTCGACCACGGCGAGCGCCGCAGCCGCGACGACGCAGCCGATCACCGCGTAGGTCACGAGCCGTCGGTCCGCGGCATCCCGGATACGTTCGAGCAACGCCCACGCCAGCGGGACCATCGCCAACGTGAGCAGAAGACCGCTCAAGACGACCAACGGCAGGGAAAACGTCGCGTCGAGCGGTCGCACGAGGAAGGGTGACGCCGTGGCCACTCCGAGCCCACCCGCCAGGCCCCGGACGCTTTCACCAGCTCGACCGCTGGCCAACCACCAGCTGATCACGAGCATCAGGACCACGCCCAAGGCGAATGTCGGCATCGTCCGGCGGATCCCATCCAGCCCGTCGTCGTAGAGGGACACGCCTTCGACGGCAGCGATGTACGGTGTCGCCTCCGCGAGTTCCGTCGGCTGGACGGCCGTCAGCTGTGTCACGGGCTGTGAGATGAGCCGCTCGAGAAGGCCCGGATCGATGGCGACAGGGCGTGGATGAGACGGCTCGATCGTCGGCGTGTACGGGGGGATCTCCCCGGTGATCGGATCGGCGGACGGCATCGCCGGGTCGGGATCGATGTAGTTCGGGACCTCGATGAGCGTCACGCCCTGGAGCTGGGTGACCACCATCCCGACCTGGATGCCGTTCTGCTCCGCGATGCTGCCCGGGATGACGTCCGTGACAACGACCCGTGGCGTGACGCCGATCATGGCCGGCCCGGCGGTGCCGAGCCGGACGCCGCTATCGAACCGACCGAGCAGCAACGCCGCCCACCCGGCGATCAGAAGCGTGGCCGCAAGGATCACGTCAGGCGGCCTCGGACGCTCGGATCGACCCGCAGATCCATGCGGCCGACACTAGCAGAGGGGGTGTCGGGCTCGAGTCCGGGAAAGCCCGGAATGGCCTCCCGGGATGGACCTGCTGGCGGGCC
>Ga0307415_100002016_pt1 | contig 10001 bp, 5 predicted proteins | sample DK1Cmetagenome_FD_204524 | JGI IMG/M metagenome (GOLD analysis project Ga0307415, IMG submission 204524) | Maize rhizosphere microbial communities from greenhouse at UC Davis, California, United States - DK15-C-2 | ecosystem: Host-associated > Plants > Roots > Rhizosphere > Soil | place: USA...
TCCACAATTAAATGCGTCTCGCAAAAAGCCTTTTTGTCGGGGGAATTCAAAGAGAACGCGAAGCTGCTCGGTTTGCTTATGCAATTCCTATGCCGTCGAGATGAAAAAGACGCTGTGGCTAAACCTAATAGATACAATAAATTACAGCTACCTCCATAAGTGCGGTCCGCTTTTCTCTTGATTCAAAATGACACAGCGTGAGCGTGTTGCTTAAGCTCGTTGCCTTTTGATACACGATCGGCTTGCGACTCGCTCATGGTTCTCTTTGCATTTATAGCCATGTAAACCACTCGGCTTCCGCTTCTAGATCAGTGCCGTGCGTTGTCGACGAACTGCAATAAATTACGAACTGCAATAAATAAGGAAATGAAAGACAGCCTTATGCGGCCCCATCTAGCCCGTGATCAAATACACAGCCGTGTCTATTCTCAATGCGTTGTCGAGAGAGGGGGGCGACAACCTTCGTCGCCGCACGGGCGCCGAATTTGTCTTTCACATTGCTGAAATCCATCATCTGGCAACCCAATACCGGAAGACCGAATCGCCTGACGGCGCGTCTCGACAACCTTGCTTCGGCAACCTCGCCGATAGATCCGATAATCACTTGCATTAAGTTGGCGCTTAACGATTTCCGCTGCGCACATTATAATGGTCCGCAAGGTAGGTCGGCGATGCCTGTTTTACAGGCCTCCATCGCGACGCGGTCAATTTGAACGAAAATGTGCACACTTTGTTCACTGTTAAGCAGGCTGGTTAACCGATACATTAGGCGGAAAAGTCTAAACGCTGAATTTAATAGACTTGAATAATTAAAAAAGTGCTTTACATCGAAAATTTATTGTGCTAAATTCTCAAACACTTCAAGGGAAATTGGGTCGCAAGTTTTCATCCGAAGCAAATCAAATTCAACTGAATATCGTTGAGCTAGATAGGATTCGAACTCAAAAGTGAATGCCTTCGCTGTAGATTTTTATGCCTATTCGGTTCGGTACGTCCGGGTGGCGGGCAGTGATCGCGGATGAATTCACTTTCTCGAACGTAGAGCTGGCAACCGAAGCGATTTGCAGCTATTTGACAAGTACTGCACCGGGCGGAAGTTTGGTTTTGGGAAGCGATACGCGGTTCATGGGCGAAAATTTTACCGCCGTCGCCGCCCGTATAGCGTCCAAAAAAGGTTTCCGCGTACTGAAGTGCATGGCACCGGCCCCGACTCCGGCCATCTCGTTCGCTATAAGAGATGAAAAGGCACGCGGCGGAATCAACTTCACCGCCTCGCACAACCCCCCGGAATATCAGGGCATAAAGTTTTCAACCGCTGACGGGGCTCCTGCCCTGCCGGAAGTGACCGGAAAGATCGAGGCCGCGATTGCGGCGATGGCGCCGGTTGCCGATGCGGCGGGCGGCTCGGTAGAAGATTTCGACCCGCGGCCCGGTTATTTAGAGGACCTTAAGGCGAAAGTCCGGATCGATGTGATCGCGAATGCCGGCGGCCGATACGTCTACGACCCCTTGTGGGGCACCGGCCGCGGTTATCTTGACAAGTTTCTACGGGACGCCGGGATCGAGGTCGACACGATCCACAATTGGCGTGACGTCACCTTCGGAGGCCAGGCCCCCGAGCCCGGCGAGGAGCACGTCGGCGAGCTCCGCGAAACGGTGAAAGCTAACGGGGCGGTACTCGGGCTCGCGACCGACGGCGATTCGGACCGATTCGGCATCATCGACCGCGACGGCACATTCATTACGCCGAACCAACTTATTGCTCTTTTGACAGATTATTTGGCTGAAAGCCGGGGATGGACGCAAGGGGTCGCGAGGAGCGTCGCAACTTCTCACCTCGTCGACCGTGTAGCAGAGTCAAGAGGGTTGAAACTTCACGAAACGCCGGTCGGGTTCAAGTACATCGGCGAATTGATAAATAAGGACGAGATAATTCTCGGTGGCGAGGAGTCGGCGGGACTTTCGATCCGCGGACACTACCCCGAGAAAGACGGAATTCTCGCATGCCTTCTGTCGGCCGAGGCGGTGGCGGCACGCGGAGCGAGCCTGACTGAGCAGCTTAGCGATCTGACGACTAGGCTGGGAAGTCTCGAATCGGGCCGCATCGGTGTCAAGCTCACTCCCGAGGTCGCGGCCAAGCTGAAGGAAAAGCTCGCCCAGGAGCCGACCAGCCTCGGCGGGCGGAAAATTGAAAAGATAAATCGCATCGACGGTGTAAAAATGCTTTTCGCCGACGGGAGCTGGATGCTTATGCGGCCGTCGGGCACCGAACCGATGGTCAGGATCTACGCCGAAAGCGAGAATAAGAAAGATCTGGAGGACCTGCTTGAACAAGGGCGCCGCTACTTACTTGAATAATTCGCGACCCGGACGCAGCGTGCGGAAACCCGTGCAGGCCCGAAAACCGGCCGACAAGGCCGGAGCGAAATGGAAGAGCTGGATGTCCCTGGCGGTGCCGATCCTGATGACTTTGATGGTCTGCGTGACGGTGAATTACCGGGCCTATTCCGAACTCAGAAACGAGCAGGTGCAGTTCGAAACGCTCGGCCAGCAGGTCGACGCGGTCACGACCGAAAACTTATCTCTCCAGGAAGAGATCCATTATTTGAAAAATGATCCGGAAATGATCCGGCGCGAGGCACAGAAATTCGGTTTCGTCCCTCGCGGTCAAAAAGTTCCCGTGTCGGGCGGTAAATAAGCGGAGAAATTTACCGTTCGGCACATTTCCAACCACTAAATAGCTGCCTTTTGCCTATCAACTCCGCGTAGCCTACAGTTGACCCCTTCCGTAAAATTCGCGGCGTGTGATTCCCGATCACACGCCGCACCACCTTTTAAAGCCCTAATTTTCTCCAACGATATCGTCGCAAGATATACGAAATCGGCCATAAACCATTAAAAAATGGCCATTTTCGGCCGTTTTCCTGTGGAATGCCGCTTGCAACCCATACCACCAAAAGAAAGAGGTTTTTGTCCTCGAAAAGGGGTGAATTATGAAACGAAGCGGAATCATAAGCCAATTGTTTGCGGTCCTCACGGTCGCCTTTGTGCTGACTTTCGGCGTCGCCTCCGGCCTCGCCCAAGGTAAAGGCAAGGGCGGCGGGAACCCTCACGGCGGCGGTAATCCGAATCGCGGCGGTGGTCCGCCGGCAGGCGGACAGCGCGGCGGTGGCGGACCGGGTCACGGCAACGGGCAGATCCAGCGCCAGCAGCAGGTGCAGCAAATGCAGGCGCAGCGCCCGCAGATGCAACAGCGCCCGCCGCAGATGCAGCAGCGACAACAGCAGCAGATGCGCGGGTGGCAAAACGCTCAGCGACAACAGCAGGCGCAGCGTCAGCAGCAGTGGCAGGCACAGCGCCAACAACAGCAGGTCCAGCGGCAGCAGCAGATGCAACGCGGATGGCAACAACAGATGCAGCGCGGGCAGCAGCAGCGTGCCCAGGCTGACCAATGGCGCCAGGTCCAGCAGCAGAGACAGCAGCAGCAAGCCTCTCGCCGCCAACAGCGACCGGACGAGTTTCGCCAGCGTCAGCAAAATTTCCGGCAGCCGCAGGTGGTCCGCCAACAGCCGGCTTACGACGGCTACAAGAATTACGGCCAGTTTCGCAAGGCGCAAAACCAGGAACGCAAATACGAGCGCGACCTGGTGAAACAGCAGCAGAGATTCAACCGCGATCAGTCGAGGGCCGATCGGCGTCAGGAGCGGAACGGTTACGGGTATCCGAGTTATTCGTATCCGCAGCAGTACCAGGCGCCGGCTTATAACTATCGCGAATACCGCCAAACCTATCCGGATTATCAGCCGCCAGTAAACTACGGTTATGCTTATCCGAATTATCAGCCGCCGGTGAATTACGGTTACGTCTACCCGGATTATCAGACTTCGTACCCGTGGTACGGCTACGCAAATCCGTTTTATTCGGCACCCGTCGACCAGTATTATTCGTTCGGTTATTCGGAGTATTACGATCAGAGCTACGACCCGTATTACTCCAATGACCTGTACGACGGCGGTGATTGGAAGGAAGTTCTTCTGCGGACGGTCATCTCTGCCTTCCTTTCCAACGGCTCAGACGAGTATTTCGGCGGTCTGTATTCACCCTACGCATATTCGCCATACAACTATGCGGCGTATGAGGAATACCCCTACTACACGCAGGCCTACGGTCCGGTCGTCGTGCCGCAATACTCGGCATACGACTATTCGCCTTATTATGGCGGGTACGCTTACGACCCGTACAGCAACGTTCTCTCGCCGGCCGGTTACGGCGGCGACCAGGGCGAATTGACGCAGATTGCCGACTATGTCGACCTTTACACCGGCGGGCTTGGCAGCGAACTTCTTGCCCGTGCCCTGGGCACGGGCTATTATCAGGGGCTTTTGGAAGGCCGCTACGCCCGGCGGAACGGGTACGCGGAAGATACTTATTATGACCCGTATGCGTATTACGGGTACCAGGATCAGACCATCTCGTACGCTTCCTACGAACCGTATTCGACCAGTCTCGGCGATTGCCGCCGAATGTTCAGCGAGGGTTACGAGCTCGGCTACCAGGACGCGCTCGAAAACCGCCGCAGCTTCTACGATCAAGCCGATGAGGGCGACGTCGACCTCGTCAGCCTGCTTATCGGCAGCGCTTTGAGCCTCCGCGGATAAAGCAGTACCGCAAAGGCTCTTCCCGGCCCGGCTGTGCTTGTCAGCCGGGCCTTTTTGCGCGCTCATTCACCTATTGCTATTTGCCGGCAAATCGGCTATCTACTTTCTAGCCGTTGAGCCAATAAAATGAACCGATTTTTCCTGTCCGTCGCCTTCTGCCTTTCGCTGCTGGGACTGCTTTCGTTCGTGCTTGTGCGCTCGTCGCGGGCTCGTGAGGACGTCATCCAGGCGATGTTAGATATGCCTGCACCGCCGCCGCCAAATCCGCTCTCGCCGCCGCTCGCCGGTGTCCGGCCGGAAAAGTTTTACGACAAAAAGAACCCGCCGCCCGACGACGCCCCACTCGAGGACCTACTCGATTATTGGAAATACCAGAACACGCGGGTCAACGAATTCGGCTACAGCCCGAAACCGACGGAAAAAGTTATCGAACGGCTGATCGGCGAGATCGACAAAGACCCGAAGCTGATCGGCGAGTATGTGAACCTGTTCGCCGACTCGAAACGCGGCGTTGAATTCGCCAAGCACGTCTACGACCAGATGCCCGAAGATGCGGGCGAAGAGGGTGAATTGCTCCGCGATTCGCTCGGCGGCTGGCTGACGACCAACAGCTCATATTTCTCAGAGGGACTTGCGGCCTCGGCGGGTCAGCTTCACGAGGAGAACGGGTACGTCACCAACAACCGCGAGCTGATCGCCCTTTCTCGGGTCGATTGGGAGCGGGCGCGGCCGATCGTCGACCGCGCTTACGCCGACGCTTCGCAGCCGATCGGGCAAACGTCGGCCCGGTGGGCGTTGTACAAGCACGCGATCCAGGAAGACTCGATCGGCGACATCGACCGCTATCGACGCGAACTGATGGACATCGTCGAGAACAAGGGCTTGCCGGCCGGCCACCGCGATCTCGCCCTCGACGCTCTGCTCACCGAAAAGGAGTGGAGCGGCCGCGACGATTGGTACATCTCTCTTTTCAACGACGAGACGCTGCTCGACCTCGGCACATACACCGGCCTCACGACGATGATGCTTTGGGCGCCCGACGACCGCTTCATTCCCCGGATGCTCGATTTGTTGAAGAGCGACAACCTAAGCGTCCGAACCGCCGCCGCTCGAAACCTCACCGTTGTCATTTCCGCCGATAAACCCGAGGTAATTCAGGCCCTTCTGCCCTGGTTACAAGACCCTAAATGGGCAAGGGACGTGCAGGAATCGCGCTCGAAGATCGTCCACGCCCTTCAGACATTAAAGCTCCCCGAAAGCGTGCCGGGCTTGATCGCAGCGCTGGACGAGCAAAAGACGGAAAAAGTTCCCGACTACTTGCCGATGTCGAACTCGAACGCGGCATATGACTATTACGCCGCGACGAACATGGCGAATCGGGCCGCTAACGCGATGAGGTACGCGACAAACTCCGCCAATGCGGCAGCCAACGTCAAAATGCGCGAGGTGACATCCTATCCGTTGCGAAGCGCGGCGATCGAGGCTCTCGGAAACCAAGGCGATCCGCGGGCGGCGCAGCCTCTTAAACGCGTCTTCAACCAGGTCGAGGATTACGAAAAAAGCAGCGTAGTCACCGCGATAATGAAATGCAACGGGTTCACCGTCGCCGAACAGGCGAACGCGTTGGAGGCTTTCGCCAAAGAGCAGGTGGCGGAGCGGAATTATCTCCAGGACCAGGAACTGATAGTGCCGCCCGGTTCTCCGAATTCTAACGTGAACGCGGTCGAATTTAATTCACGGGCGTTTTCGAACGCGAATTCCGTCGGGATCAGAAGGGAGATCTTCACTTACACCGAGGACTCGCCGTTTTCTTACACCAACTCGGCGGCCAACGCCGCATACACCGGGTTCCGAACCGACTTTACATTTCTCCTCGGCTCGTCCGTCGCCGTGCAGCGCGACGTGAGTGAGGAATTGGCGAGCGCCGTTATCCGGCGAATAGGCGCCCTCGAAACGACCGACCCCGAAACCGCGGCGGCACTTCGTTCGATCATCACCAATTGGCGCGGCAAGGCGGTGAATCTGTTTTTGCTGAACGACGTCAAACTTGACCGGGCGACCCTCGAGGCCGTGGTCCGTCTGCTGGCGACGCGCAGGGAGTTACGGGAAACGCAGTCGAGCGACGTGTCCGATATTCGAAGCGGCACGCCCACCGCCGCGGCTGTCGCGGCCTGCGTGCTCGAGACCGAAGCCGATTACGCCGGAATTCTCGACGGCAAGTCCGACGAAGCCAGGAAAGCCCTCTTTGCCTGCGCCCGTTTGATCCGGGCCAAGCTTCCCATCCAAATTGTCGGCCGCTATCTTCAGGGCCCCGACAAACAGCTCGCCTTGGCCGCCGAGCGTTATCTCGAAAGCGAAGATTCGCCCGAAGCCCGTCGTTTGGTCCTCTCCGTGCACCCGAACGAGGCGAAGATCCTGGGGGCGACCACGTCGTTCCGCGCACGTTCCGAGATCACGACACTGCAAGGCACGATGCAGGATCTTTTCACGAGCGTCGTGCCGAATTTCGACACGCTCGGCGATTTTCTTTATTACCCGTTCACGTTCAACGAGTTCGACACGGACGAGAAACGGCTGCAGAAAGAGGTGTTGTCGACGCCCGAACTTGTCGGGTTGTACGTGTACGGCGACGCATTCGTGCGGATCTACAAAGACAAGGCCGTCTACAGCCGCAAGGAGGACGATTCGCGTTACCGGGAACGCACGCTGGAAAAGGAAGAATTCGAAAATCTGAAAAACTATCTCCAGCGTCAGCGCGCGGACGAGCTTCCGCCGTTCCTTTCGTGCTCCGCCGAATGCGAAGCAAAGGAATTGTTGATGCTGAGCCGGGCCGGCGGTCGTCGCGTTTTCATGCGATCAACGACCAAACCCGATTTCTTCAGCGGACTCGAACGGATCCTCGACGATATGGGCCAACGCCCGGGAAGGCTAAAGTACTGGCTCGAAAAGGACGTACCCGGGCTCGAGATAAATTTCGCCAATGACCGATACTCAGCCGAGTCGGTATGGACGAATGGTACGGAACTACGCGTGCTCGTCGCGGACCGCACCCGTGAAAAAGAGATCGCCCGAGAGATCCGAATTCGCGAGCAAAACGGCGAGCCGCTGGGGGACGCGGAGCCGAGTTGGAACGAGGCCGAAAAGCGCAAATACGATCATTATTCATGGCGCCGGGTAGCGGGCGGCGAGCTCGGCGATGCGGTTTCGCAGCCGGTCGAGGTCCCATTCATTCCGGCCGCTGACGACCTCACGCCGCCGTCCAACCAAGAGAGCTGGAAGGCGCACGGCCCAAATTTCGAGCTGAGAGGGTCGAGCGACGGACTCTTTAAAGTGATCGCCGGCCGGGTCGTCAGGATCGCGAGCGGGTCTTTCGGCCCGCCGGTCGTGTCCTCCAGCGGCCGCTGGGCGATCGCGACGCGGTACGAACCCGACGGCGGCCCCGCAAGGATGATGCGTATCAATCTGCTCACCAACCGCCTGACCGCGATCGCGTCCGACGAGTTCGCGAACATGAACCCGATCGCCTACGTAGCGTCGGTCAACCGCTTCCTCGTCGGATATAGGTCCGGCGACAGCGAGTTCGAAGAGGTGCGAGCGACAAAGGACGACGGCGGCGGCACCTATTATTGGGTCACGCCGGAAACCGGATCTTTCGAAGAAACGTTCTCCGCCGAGCTAAGACCGATTGGCCAGCAAAGGTATCGCCCGCTCCAGCCGACCGCGAGGCCGTTCGAGTTTTGGGCCGCGATACCCGATATCGAAACCGGCGAGACGTCGTTCGGCATTTACAACTCGCGGACCTTTTTCATGCGGCCGCTGCTCAAGTTGCCTCGGATACGGTTCAACAGCCAGGCGATGTGGGTCGACGAGCCCGCAATGCGGGTCTATTTCGTCTACGAGGGGCACGTGCTGTCGGTGCCGTTCAAAAAATGAGCGGCGGGCGTTTTGTTTTTGACGGGGTCGAGTACGATCTCGAAAATCCGATCGACATTTCCATCCCACTGCGTTTCGACGGCCCCCAGCCGAACGCCTACGGTGTCGAGCCTGCGTCGGCCGAACCCGTGAGGGCGGGTGAGCTGATCGGCGACACGCGCCGCGGCGGAAGCTGCAACTTCGAACGCTTCACCCTCGTCCCCCACTGCAACGGCACCCACACCGAAGGCGTCGGCCACCTCACACACGAGCGCATCTCCGTACGCGATAGTTTGAAGGATGTTTTTGTCCGTGCCGTTCTGATCTCCGTCGTTCCCTCACCGGCGAAAATGGCGGGCGAAACGTACCCTGTCGAATTCGGCGAGGACGATTGGCTGATCACCCGCGAGTCGCTCCAAAACGCGCTCGCGGTTGTTCGTAACGACGGCAACGAAGTAGCATTCGAAGCCGTGATCGTCCGTACTGTCCCGAACAACGATGCCAAACTCGAACGCGTCTACGCCGGCGACCCGATGCCGCCGTACTTTTCGACCGAGGCAATGGAGTTCATCGCCGAACTCGGCATCAGCCACTTGCTCGTCGACCTGCCGTCGATCGACCGGCTATTCGACGATGGGAAACTCTCGAACCACAGGATATTTTGGAAGATCGAGACGCAAGTATTCCACGTTTCACCAGAAAGCCGCATCGACGCTACGATCACCGAACTCGTCTACGCTCCATCAGAAGTGCCGGACGGCGAGTTTCTTTGCAACCTTCAGATCGCTCCGTTCGCCTCCGACGCCAGCCCTTCCCGACCGTTGCTGTTCCGTAAAGCGTAAAAAGAAAAATAGCTGTCAGCTATTCGCTAACAGCTATCAGCAATTTATTTAGAAGTTCTAACGCTGCCCGATCGGACCGGGAACGTACTCCCAATGCCATGGCTCGTAGAAGTAGGGGTAAAAGCCGAAGCGACTGGCGTTTTTGACGAGCCATTTGTAGGCGGGTGTGTTGACCTGGATGAGGCGGTTGGCGTCTTTGGTCGTCACGGGTTCGCCGCCGACGTAAATATCCAGGGCTTGGCCGGTGGCGTGCGCACTATGCTTGGCGAGGGCGACGCGGCCGGATCCGGGCGAGGCGGCACGCAGCGTGGCCTGATAATCCGGCGAACGGAAGGCGGAAACAATGCGGAAGAATTTTTCGCCCTCGGCAAGCTCGCCGTCTTTTGTAAAACGAACGACGCCCTTAAGATCTTTGGAAGCGGCCTGCAGCATTTTCTTGTATGCCGTGTAGGTCTCGCGCTCGAGCTGCAGCAGATCGGGGCTGCGTGTCGGGTCGAAGAAATCGATTATCGGCGCGGTCAAAAGACGGTCCGCGCTCGGCACGTCGCTGCGGCCCAGTCGCTGCGACTGCCAATATTTCGCCATCGCC
>Ga0307415_100002017_pt1 | contig 10000 bp, 7 predicted proteins | sample DK1Cmetagenome_FD_204524 | JGI IMG/M metagenome (GOLD analysis project Ga0307415, IMG submission 204524) | Maize rhizosphere microbial communities from greenhouse at UC Davis, California, United States - DK15-C-2 | ecosystem: Host-associated > Plants > Roots > Rhizosphere > Soil | place: USA...
CGTTTTGTCTTTGTCGTTTCGTACCTCTGCAGGGATAGATTGAACCGAATCTTCGAAATGTATCTTAATCCCCTCTTTCTCCAGGGCAGATGTCAACGTGGTGGCTGTGCGGTCATACCCTGTTACGTTCAAACCCTGCCTCATAAACCAGCGGGCAAGCGCGCTCATACCGATTCCGCCGATTCCGAGAAAGTAAATATTATCGTATTGCGCCAGCTTCACAGTTCTTTTATTCCTTTATTAGTTTCTCAATTTCATTCACAATATCTTCTGTCGCCGTCGGGCGCGCGAGCAAGGCAATATTTTCACTCAGCTTCCTCGCGCGGCTCTCATCGAAGAGAAGTTTCAGAGCTTCATCCACAAGCCGCGTGCGCGCATCCTTATCGGATACCATTACGGCCGCGTCTTTTTCCACCAGGGCCATAGCATTTTTCGTTTGGTGATCCTCGGCTACATTCGGCGATGGCACAAGTATGCATGGCTTGTGGGCGATGCACAACTCTGATACCGCCAGTGCGCCCGATCTTGAGATAACCACATCGGCGGCCGCATAGGCCAGGTCCATTTCTCTTAAAAAGTCAAATACTCGAAGCTTGCGTTTGTCATATCTTCCGAGCTGACCATTCACCACATCAAAGTACGCTTTACCCGTCTGCCAGATTACCTGTACTCCTGAGTCGACGAGTTTGTCAATGCCCGCCAGAATGCTTTCATTGATGGTCCTTGCGCCAAGGCTTCCTCCTATGATCAAAAGCGTTTTGTTTGATTGCTCAAACCCGAAGTGCATTTTCCCCTTCTCTCTTTTTTCCCTCACGGTAAGAATGTCTTTCCTTACTGGATTACCTGTCACGACGATCTTGGAAGCGGGGAAATATTTTTCCATTCCATCGTAAGCGACACAGACCTTGCTCACTTTGTCTGCAACCTGCTTGTTGGCCAATCCGGCAAAAGAGTTCTGCTCCTGGATCAAAGCAGGTATCCTGAAGCGCGTTGCTGCGATCATCATCGGGCCGCTTGCATAACCGCCAGTACCAATCACAACATGCGGCTTATATCTTTTCACGATCACCGCAGCGCGCAGATAACTCACGAACAGCTTCACAGGGAACAAGAGATTAGAAACGGTAAGCTTCCGTTGCAGTCCGCTGATCCACAAACCGATTATTTCATATCCCGCCTCCGGCACGCGCGACATCTCCATCCGTCCTTTGGCCCCGACAAACAATATGTGTGCATCGGGATGGCGTTCCTTGAAAGCATTCGCGATCGCGATAGCCGGAAAGATGTGACCACCGGTGCCTCCACCGCTGATGATCAGGCGATATGGTTTTTCATTTTTCACGCAGCCACTTTAGCGTTTGAAGTTTTTCTTTTCTCCCTCACTTCGCCCCTCTCGCCGTCCTCCCATGCAGGATCCTGTTCACCACGACTTACACTGAGAATGATTCCCAGCGCCAGGCCTGTGAACACCATGGAGGTTCCTCCCATCGAAACTAAGGGTAGCGGTTGACCTGTTATCGGACCCAGTCCGACCACTACGCCCATATTTACCATCGCCTGGCAAACAAGGTCGAAGCTCAGTCCCGCCGATAGCAGCCCGCCGAAAGCGCGTTCGCTGTTGTAGGCCGCCTTCATTCCCCGGTGTAACAACACGAGATATAAAATCACAACGATCACTCCACCGATCATTCCGTATTCCTCAATAACAATGGCGTAGATAAAATCCGAATATGGATGTGGCAGGATATTACGCTGATCACTGTTGCCCGGACCTTTGCCGGTTACGCCGCCAGTAGCCACCGCGATGCGTGCATGCCGTGCCTGGAAAGGAAGTTCCTTCTTACCCTGCATGACTTCCGTGAAGTCGTTGATCCGCGACTTAACCGTTCCTCCGCGAACACCAAACTTGAACGCCAATGCTCCGAATAACACACCCACAAACATCAGCATCGCCAGGTACCGCGTTGGGACCCGGCCAATGAACATCACCAGCATACAAGTGAGGAGAAGAAGGACCGCCGTGGACATGTTCGTGAGGGCAATGAGCCCGCAAATGATGCCACACCAGAAGAGGATGGGTATCAGCGATTCCTTGATGTCGTCGATATTTTGCTGGCGTTTGGCAAGCATACTCGCGAGATTGACGATGAGTGCAAGACCTGCAAAGTCCGAAGGTTGAAAAGAGCCGACGATCGGAATTGCAATCCAGCGTGCAGCATCGTTGATGGTCGTACCATGTGTGAACGTATAGATCAGCAGTGGTATGCTCACCCACAACGCCACTTTAGAAAGCCGTGAGTAATATCTGTAGTCAATCTTATGCGCGAACCACATGGCGCCTAGTCCGATGATGACTGTGAACGTATGCTTAAGCAAATAGTTCTCCGGACTCTCCATGCGCTTGTAAGCCAGCGTACCGATGGAACTGTATACGACCATGATGCTTATCAGGGAAAGAGCGAACACAACGGCCCAGATCACCCGGTCGCCCTGGAGGTTTTTGTCAGCCCATGTTTTAAGTCTAATCATCATTGTGAGTCGTGAGTGGTCAGTGGTGAGTGTCGTTCTTCGCAAGGTTCAGTGCGCGATTGACATGGTCCACTATTATTTAAACTTTCCTTTGTCATCGTCAGTCGTGAGTCGTGAGTTCATTCTTCGCAAGGTTCAGTGCGCGATTGACATGGTCCACTATTATTTAAACTTTCCTCTATCATTGTATCATCGCTTTTCCATCCCTTACGCCCCTTATGTCCCTTACGCCCCTTATGTCCCTTATTCCCCTTATGTCCCTTATTCCCCTTACGTCCCCTTACCTCCCCAGCTCCGCCGCAAGCTCCCGAACCGCGCTTCTGAACTGATCCCCCCTGTCTTCGTAATTCCTGAAGAGGTCGAAGCTTGCACAGGCGGGTGACAGGAGGACGACATCTCCTTTTTTTGCGAGCTCCAGGCAGATCCGCACCAGATCTTTTACATTTTGTGTTTCTTTGATCACAGGCACCACCTCGCCGAATGCTTTCTTGAGCTTCTCATTGTCTTTGCCGAGGCACACCAATGCGCGCACCTTCTTTTTCACGGCATCCTTGATGAGGTTGTAATCATTTCCTTTGTCGATTCCTCCGGCGATCCAGACAAGGGGCTTATCGTAGCTTCCCAAAGCATAGACGACTGAATCCACATTGGTGGCTTTCGAATCATTCACGAACTCAACGCCGTTGATCACGCCCACTGACTCCAGACGATGAGGAGCGTTTACGAAAGTTTTGAGTCCGCTGCCGATAGTGTCAAGACCCGCGCCGGCCAGATAAACGGCGGTGACCGCTGCCATCGTGTTGATCAGGTTATGCGGACCTTTTAAAGTAGTCTCCGATTGCGCAAAACTGAACTTCTCTTTCAGATCAAAGATCATTTTTGCGCCATCGTAATGTATCGTGGCTTTGCTGTTTGTTAACGATACGGGTATTTGCTGCGGAACTACAGATCGGGTTTTCATTTCATTCGCAATGACATTGTCATCTGCGTAATAGATGAAATGCTCCTGTCGCGTCATGTTTTCTATCAGCTGGAATTTCGAATTCACATAGTTCTGCATGGTATAATCGTACCGATCCATATGGTCCGGTGTGATATTGAGCAGTATGCCTATCGCTGGCTTAAATGATTCGGTGCCATCCAGCTGAAAGCTGCTGATCTCCACAACGTACCAGTCAAAATCCTGGCGGGCAACCTGCCGGGCCATGCTGAAGCCGACGTTGCCTGCGAGCGCTACATTAAATCCGGCCTGCTTCATGAGATGGTATGTGAGGAGCGTGGTCGTGGTCTTTCCGTTCGTTCCAGTGATCGCGATGATCTTTGCCCGTGTATGTCTAAAAGCAAACTCGATCTCGTCGATCACGGGAATATTTAACTGCGCGGCTTTTTGCAGAACCGGCGCCTTATCCGGAATGCCTGGGCTCTTAATGATTAGCTTTGCGTCAAAGATCTTTTCTTCAGTATGACCGCCCTCCTCAAAAACGACGGCTTCACCAGACAGCTCGCTTTTGTATTTATCTTTAATTGGTCCTGAGTCGGAGACAAACACCTCAAAACCCCTGGCTTTTGCAAGCAGGGCTGCACCTGTGCCGCTTTCTCCAGCGCCTAGTATGACAACTTTTTCCTTCATCTCAGTTTTAATGTGGCCAGCGTTAAGATGGCCAGTAATATTCCAGCTATCCAAAAGCGGGTCACGATCTTCGCTTCATGGATATTTTTTTTCTGGTAATGGTGATGCAGCGGTGACATCAGGAATATCCTCCTTCCTTCACCATATTTCTTTTTAGTGTACTTGAAGTATGAGACCTGAATGATTACTGAAAGATTTTCAATGAGGAAAATCCCGCATAATAAAGGAATGAGCAGCTCTTTCCGCACAGCAAGAGCAAGCACCGCGATGACCCCTCCCAGTGTAAGACTTCCGGTATCGCCCATGAAGACCTGGGCGGGGTAAGTATTGTACCAGAGGAATCCAAGGCAGGCCCCTACGAAAGCAGTACAGAAGATCACCAACTCAGCGAGGTTCGGAATATACATGATGTTCAGATACGAACTGAAATCAACACGACCAGAAACGTAGGCGAATATGGCGATGGTCATTCCTATTATTCCGGACGTGCCTGCCGCCAGTCCGTCGATGCCGTCGGTGATGTTGGCGCCGTTGGATACCGCTGTAATGACCAGAATAACGATGAGTGTATATACGATCCATGTCAATTCATCGGGAAGACCCGGAACGATGTCGTTGTAATCCAATTCATTGTTCTTCACAAACGGCACTGTTGTGCGCATTGACTTCACGTCCTTGTACAACACATTCGCATCTTCGTTGCCTTCGATCTCATTCGCCTGAATTGCATTGATCTCTGCTGCGGTCGCAGGCTCGCGCACAACGACTTCTTCACTAAAGTAGAGCGTCACAGCTACAATTAGTCCAAGGCCGATTTGACCCACGACCTTGAACTTACCGGCAAGACCTTGTTTGTCCTTTTTAAATACTTTGATGTAATCATCGAGGAACCCGATCAGACCAAGCCATACGGTGGTGATGATTAACAAAACGATGTAGACATTATCCACTCGTGCGAGAAGAAAGGTTGGGATAAGTATGGCCGCAATAATGATAAAACCACCCATTGTCGGAGTTCCTTTCTTTTTCATCTGACCTTCAAGCCCCAGGTCGCGGATGTCCTCTCCTACTTGTTTCTTGCGCAGAAAGTTGATAAGGTTTTTACCGAAGGTTATCGTGATAAGCAAGGACAGGAACGCAGCCATGCCCGCGCGGAAGGAGATGTATTGGAAAACTCCCGCTCCCGGAAGATCAAGTTCATTCAGATATTCGAACAGGTAATAAAGCATCGGGCTAGTTATCGTTTTCGTTTAATAATTTCAGAACGCGGGCCATCACTTCCCTGTCGTCAAAAGGATATTTCACACCCTTAATCTCCTGATATGTTTCATGCCCTTTCCCGGCGACAAGAACGATATCATTTTCACGTGCCATCATGCAGGCCGTCTTGATCGCTTCCTCACGATCGGCCAATACGAGCGTCTTGCGCGTTTCAGTCGGAAGCACTCCCGCCTGCATCTCGCGGATGATTTGCATAGGATCTTCGTCGCGTGGATTATCAGAAGTAAGCACCACTTTATCGCTCATCTTGCATGCGATGGAAGCCATCAGCGGACGCTTCGTCTTATCGCGATTGCCGCCACACCCCACTACCGTGATAACCTGTTCGGTCCCTGTGCGAAAAGCAGCGATCGTTTCCAATACATTTTTTAAAGCATCGGGAGTGTGTGCATAATCAACGATGGCAGTTATTTTCGAGCCGGGCAGCACACGCTCAAACCTTCCAGGCGCGCCGGTCAATGCTGAAAGGTGCAGCAGCACTTCATCCGAATCTTCGCCCAGAAGGACAGCCGCGCCGTACACTCCCAGCAGATTGTAAGCATTGAAATCGCCGATCATTTTGAACCATACGTTCTTGCCACCAACCTCGAGCTCAAGGCCGTCAAGTGAGTTCGTGATGATACGGGCCTTATAGTCCACCATCTTCTTCAATCCGAAAGTATGCTTTCCGGCCCGCGTATTTTGTAACATGACCATCCCGCGCTTGTCGTCGGCGTTCACCAGCGCGAACGCATCGTTATTCAATTCATCGAAGAATTTTTTCTTCGCCTTGATATAATTCTCGAAAGTCTTGTGATAATCAAGGTGATCATGCGTGATGTTTGTAAACAGAGCACCGGCAAACTTCAGACCCGCGATGCGCTCCTGATCCACAGCGTGCGAGCTGACTTCCATGAATGCATGAGTACATCCGGCGTTAATCATCTTCTTTAGAAGCTCATTCAATTGCACGGGATCTGGTGTTGTATGAGTCGAGGGGATGACGGTATCAATAATGCGGTTCTCAACAGTGGATATTAAACCAACATTGTAGCCAAGAGCGGAAAACAATTGGTACAACAGGGTAACCGTTGTAGTCTTTCCATTGGTACCGGTAACGCCGACCAGCCTCAGTTGCTCCGAAGGATTGCCATAGAAGTTAGACGCCATGATCCCCAGGGCCTGCGCGCTGCTACGCACTGTCACATATGTTACCTTTTCATCAATGCTTTCCGGAAGGCGTTCACACACTACGGCACTAATTCCGGATTCAACAGCTTTACTAATAAAATTGTGTCCGTCCGATGAAGTGCCTGACACTGCGACAAAGACAAAACCGGGCGCCACCTTGCGTGAGTCGAATGTGATACCCTTGATGTTGATATCCATGTCACCCAACGAAGAAGTGAGTGGCACTTTATACAATATTTTCTTTAATTCAGGCACTGTCTCGTTTTTATCCTAATCTGATGTAAATGCGGTCACCCTTAGAAACTTTGGCTCCGGCAACAAGTGATTGATTGACCACCCGTCCTTTGCCTTGATAAACTACCGTAAGACCTGATCGCTCGAGAAGAAAGATCGCATCTCGGAAAGTCATCCCGGATACATCGGGAACGACCCCTTCACCGTACATATTTTTTTTCCAATTGACTCCATTGCCAACCCGCGTTGTGCGAACCCATTCCTCATCAGTCAGTGGGTGATTTGAGATTCCAAGCTCGTTGCAGATCAGTGTCAGCTCCTCCTGGTTTCCTGCTTTGATATAAGGAAGCACGTCATTTTTCACGTACTTGTTGAAACTCATCGGATCATGAAGCTGAATATCGCGGGCGTAAATGTTGTCTGCTATTTCCTTGAACACAGGCGCAGCCACATTGCTACCATACTGATACCATCCGCGGGGATTTTTGATGAGCACCATGGCGCTGTATTTCGGAGCGTGAGCGGGGAAATATCCGACGAAAGAAGTGATGTACTTCTTTGTGTATCTTCCATTCTCGAGGATCTGTGCGGTTCCGGTTTTTCCGGCAATCCTGTAGTGAGTGCCCCTGATATTTTTCGCAGTACCCTTTTCCACGACGCCTTCCAGGAGCACCCGGAGTTTTTTCAATGTTTCACCAGAGCATATCCTGTTGTTGATCACATCGGTTTCATACGTCTCTTCATCTTCATCGGCTTTCTTAACCGACTTCACTATGACGGGTTTGATCATGACGCCGTCGTTCGCAACGGCGTTATACAACGAGAGGATGTGAAGTGGCGTGACTTCAAATCCATAGCCGTAAGCCATCCACGGCAAGCTTATGCCACTCCAGCCTTTGTCACCGGGCCGTTTTATTTTTGGTTGCGGCTCGCCTGCGATCTGAATCCCCAGGCGGTGAGAAAGATTTAATCTGTCGAGATAACCGACGAAGTTTGCCGGCTTCAAGCCGAAGTGCTCATCCACCAGGCGGGCCATTGCCACGTTGGAAGAATGCTCGAAAGCTTCCTGAATCGTGACTTTACCTAAACCACCTTCTTCGTGATCGCGAACCTTGCTGTTGTAGAAAAGATATTCGCCGTTTCCAGTGTCGATGCTGTCAGTCAATTCAACGTTTGTGTCCTCCAGTAAAGCCATCATGGTGACGAGCTTGAACGTAGAGCCCGGCTCGTAAAGGCGGGCGGCAAAATTAAGCTTCTCTGCAAAATTGCCATTGCCATCCGCACTCAGGTTCGTGATGGCCTTCACTTCACCTGTGGCGACCTCCATCACGACGATCATGCCATCATCGGCATCGTGCTGAACCATAGCTTTGTGCAGCGCCGTCTCCGCAACATCCTGAAGATTGATGTCCAGAGTTGTCTGAAGATCGAGTCCGTTGATTGCCTTCACATTGTTCGCATCGAAGATTGGTTTCCATACTCCGCCTGCGATCTTCTGGTAGTATGCGTAACCATCCTGACCCCCCAGGTGTTCGTTGAAACTGTATTCGAGGCCGGCGCCCCGATCATTTTCATTGATGAATCCAATCGTGCGTCTGCCCAGGTTTGAGAAAGGCATGTACCGGACGTCCACTTTCTCAAATATCGCCCCCCCGCGCAGTCGCCCTTCCCTTATTATAGGCCAGTCCATCATCTTCTTCTTCTCCTGATAATTGATCTTTCTGCGGTTGAGGATAATATATTGTTTTCCCGTCTCGCGGGCATCAATCAACATTCGCTTGTAATCGCGCTTGCTTTTGTCCTTGAAAAAAACCGCCAGATGCCACGCCAGAGAATCAACGCCTTTCTTGAAAACCTCCTCCTTCGGAATGGTGGCATCAAATGCAATCTTATAAAAAGGAAGTGAGGTGGCCAGCAAACTTCCGTTATCTGAATAAATATTTCCACGGGTTGCCTTTACGCGTTTATAGTCGAACGAAATCCGCTCACCCATTGCTGCCCACTTTTCACCCTCGGCAAACTGAACGTGCCCGATCTTCGCGACCACCGCAATGGCGAAGAGCATTACAAAAAGGAATGCGACGCGTACGCGTAATAATATGGATCGCTTAATATTCACCTTCTTCAACGACTACTTTATAAGGAGGAATCAAACTTTCTTTCAATCCAAACGCCTGGACCTTGCGGGCAACTTCTGATTGTTTGCTGCTGAACATCAGGTCAGCTTTCAGCGTTGTATAGTCTGCCCGCAGATCTTCAACTTCGATCTGCATCATGTTTATCTTGCGCACAGTCTGTTCGGCATAATGCGTGTTCCCTATATAGATCAGACCCAGCGTCAGCACGAACAGGATCTTCGGAAGATAGTGCACTGGAAAACCTTCTTCAAAATATGTTTCCAGCTTCAACCTTTTTTCGATACCGGAAAAAACACTGAATCCTCCCGATAGGGTGCTTGCCTGAGACTTTACTTTGAACTTGTTCGCACTCATAATCAATGTCAATTACGTTATCTCTGGCTCTCCGGTATTTTGGTACACACTAGTGTGTACCTGAATCGCGGTATCGCTTTATATTTTTTCTGCTACTCTTAGGCGCGCGCTTCTTGCGCGCTTGTTGCCAGCAATCTCTGCCTCAGTCGCTTCCAGGGGTTTGCGGTTTACTGCTTCGAAAGGTTTCAGCACATTTCCGTAGAAATCCTTTTCGACTTCGCCAAACACTTTTCCCTTCTGGATGTAGTTCTTAACCATCCGGTCCTCCAGTGAGTGATAAGACATCACCACCAGCCTGCCGGATGCTTCGATCACTTCGCCACACTGGTGCAAAAAATTTTCGAGCGCCTTCATCTCGTCATTGACTTCAATGCGTAACGCCTGAAACACCTGGGCGAAATACTTGTTCTCCTTTCCTCTGGGAGCAACTTCCTTTAAAGCATATTTCAAATCTTCCGTACGTTCAAACTGCTTTTGAACGCGTCGCTGAACAATCAGCCTTGCCGCGGTCCTTGCATTTCTCAACTCGCCGTACATGCCAAAGATCTTGTGCAGATCCTCCTCGCTGTATGTGTTGAGAACAACTGCTGCGGTCTGCGATGTACTTCTGTCCATTCGCATGTCCAGAGGACCGTCGAAACGCGTGGAGAATCCGCGTTCAGCG
>Ga0307415_100002018_pt1 | contig 9995 bp, 6 predicted proteins | sample DK1Cmetagenome_FD_204524 | JGI IMG/M metagenome (GOLD analysis project Ga0307415, IMG submission 204524) | Maize rhizosphere microbial communities from greenhouse at UC Davis, California, United States - DK15-C-2 | ecosystem: Host-associated > Plants > Roots > Rhizosphere > Soil | place: USA...
GTTCTTCATCAAAAAGTAAAGTCGCGCGTTAGCTTAATTTGAAAACTGTACGAGGAGCGTTCCAGACCCGCGCCCGTTGTCTGGTTGTAGATTACAAACAAATCGCTGTTAGGTTTGTAGATGTAACGAAGACGAATGTTGATGGCAGAAAGCCGCGCGGCAGAATTTAATTGCATCAATGCTGATGTGAGCAACTTACGAGAAAAGTTGTAATTGACTCTGCCAGTAACAAGGTTCGTCGTAAATTCCCCTTGTGGCAAACGAACGCTGTTGAAACTATCAGTGAAATCAAACAAGAGATGCGCATTCGGTCTGAACGTCGCGCCCGCTGTAATTTCATCTCTGTGACCATTGTAAAAGTCACCCCATTTGTATCTTCCAGTTAATACAAGTCGCTTGCTGCTATCACTGGTAAACGAAACCCTTGGACGATTGAATGTGTAGCTTCCGGGCGGGATTGTGATTCCAGGCCTGATTTCGAATGGCTCTGTAAGAACATCTCGCACATATTCGATCGGACGGAAGAAGAAATCCGACGAGTTCTTGAATATGGTTTCCCACGAAAGTTCTGTTTGCCTCGTCGCCAGATTGTTACGTCGATCCGTGTAATATTCGATCTGTGTTTCAAACTCCATCTGTAGAACGTGGGGAATAAACCGTGGCCTTGGCTTATAAGCTAATTGCCCGAAATACTGATGAATCGCTTTGCGCTCGATGAAGCCAACTTCAGGATTGAAGTTTGATCCGATGTCTTCGTAAACCGTAATGAAGCGCCAAAGATCGTTTTCAAAACGTGAGTCGATTCGGCCTGACAGGAAGCTGGACCGAACGCCTGGTGTGGCCGTACCCATTAGAAAAGCCTTGAGCTGGTAGTGATCGGTGAGATTGAACTCGGCGTCAATTCCTGCGCCACGGTTGTAGCGCGTTCCATTCGCAGCAGTAGCGCCTTCGCGATTTACAAACATTGCCCCGACGTATGAGCGTTCGAATAGATCTCGCTTGACGCGCGCGATTGTGAATTGCTGGCGTGGAACATGGAATATTGAACGCTCATCACCGAGCTTCCTTGTTTGCACCTGAAAGAAGCCAACATTGTATGGACCAATTTTCCCAGTGAGCTTTGCGCCGTAATCGATGGGCACAGGTGCTCCCTCATCAGTGAGTCCGATGCGACGAGTAAAGAAGAGTTGGTTGGCTTCCGCGCGGCCGAACAGAAAGATGCCTGCGTTCTCTAAGAAGAAATCACGCTTCTCAGGAAAGAAAACAGAGAAACGCGTGAGATTGACGATTTGTGTATCGACTTCCGCCTGACCGAAATCGGGATTTGCCGTGAACTCTGCCGTCAGCGAGGGCGTGATTCCGATCTTTGCCACCTCCAATCCCGCTTTTGCTTGCAGGCCAGCATCGAAACCCGGCTCGCCAATTAAAGGCACGCCTTTTCGCCCGCCGCCGGATGCATACGGCTTTACTTCGAGAAGTCTGCGTCTCTTTATTTCGTCGACGCCATTAAGTTCGCCGGCCTGGGAAACGCGCTCCAATCCAAACGAACGCTGCCAACTGGTCCATAGATTCTCTTCGTTCTTGCGACGAATGATGCGCGCGAAATTCAGACCCCATGTGTCAGCACCCTCGGTGAAGCGTAAAGTAGTGAGAGGTATTGCAATTTCAACGATCCAGCCGGTCTCGTCGGTTCGCCCTGCCGAAAGCCACGGAGCATCCCAGGAAAGGTTGACGTCTCGCCCTTCATCGGTAATCAACGCGTCTTGTTGAGTGCCAAGCGGATTCACTGCGAAGCGGTAAGCGTTTCTGCGGTCGTGGTATGTATCGAGGAGAATTTCGACTTTGTCGTCATTCGAGAACGTCGCGTCTCGGACTAGCTCACGAGAGTTGATGCGTGAGGGCTCGGCATCAAACGCGTGAACGCCGACGTAAAGATTCTTGTCGTCGAAGAGTAACCGCACTTCGGTCTTCTCAGTGGCGGGCTCGCCTTCGTTCGGCTCCTGTTGACGGAAATGCGTCGCCGTGTCTGCTTGTGACCAACTTGGCTCATCAAGGCGACCGTCAATGTTTATTGGTTCGGTGATGTGCAGCACTCGAATGCGTCGAGTGCCGTTTTCTTGTGCAAAGATTGGCAGGGAACAGACCAAGAGCGCGGTGCAGACATATCCATACCGACGAAGAACCTGGCGGGAGAGACTCATCAGAGACTATTTATCCGAAGGAACTGCTATCCGCAGCACCGGCTTGCCATTTATGTTTTGTAGCGGAAGTAAACGCGATGAGTGCTCGGATCCACCGCCACGCTATGAGCATTAGGAGCAAACATACATTCGCCAACTCTTTGCAAACCGCGGTCGCGTTCGTCGAAGATGGTGATAACGCCGCTTTCGGCTGAAACGTAGAGACGCTGAAGTGCTGCATCAAAAGCAAGCCCATCAGGATCTGCGCCAACGGGAAGAGTCGACGTTGCTTTCTTTGTCTGCAAATCGAAAACAAACCAATTTCGAATTATCCTCGCAAGCCGCAAAGGCCAGCCGATGTTCTGAATCGATTAGCAATCCATGGCTGCCTTTGCATCGCCTACTGAATCGTACTGGCTGTTTCCTGCGCCGCCGCCAAGTGTAATCATCGTCAGGCGGTGATTCGTCTTGGCATCGATAACTGTATCGGTCTTACCATGAAGATCTGAAACGTAAATTTTGTTTACTTTAGTTGCGTAGGCGATACCGTCTGGATAATCGCCGGCGGGCACACGAGCGACAATAGTGAAGCTCTGATCGTCAATTACCGCCAACTCATTACTGCCGATAGCTGACGCATAAACGCGATGGAGTTCAGGCACCGCGAGCACCCCATGAACACGCTTCAAATCTTTTACGTCGCCGACAACTGCCTGCTTATTAACGTCAAAAACCGTCACCAGATCAGAGCCAAGGTGTGCGATGTATAGTCGGCCGCTCTTACTGTCAAAGCTTTGGTAATCGAAGCGAGTCGTGCCGCCGCTCAACGGGACATCCGCGAACACGCGCAATGGCAAATTGCCTGGAGCAATTTCGGATTTTGATCCGGCTCGGGCTGGTTGATTCGGCTGCGCGTTCGCTGGTGATTGTGTGTGCGACGCGGTACAGGCTAATAACAGTACGCTGAGCGCAAACGTGATTAAAGCAGATATTGATATGGCGTTCTCACGTCTCATTTTATGAATGGTAGCTTCAAGAGCGCCGGGAGCGTCTGTTTCTCGCGATCGTCAAATCCATTGAGGCCATAACGCAACCGATCGAAATCCACGGTTGCAATGTAAGTCCCAAAGATCCTATCCCAAATTGAGAAAATGTTGGATAGTTAGAATCAGTTTCGACCGGTTCCCGCGAGTGATGAACCTTGTGCATTCACTTCTTTGTCACTGTGGTGCACTGTTACGCGTGATGGCGTTGGATCTGTTTACCTATGTCATTAACGGACTGAGCGAGAGTCTTCGCGACGATCGCAAGCTGCTACAACAAACCAGCGCGATTTGTGATGGTCTGTTCACCTTGTTTGGTAAACAAGCGAAGCCGGTACGTTCCCGAAAGAAGACTTCACGCAAAGATAACGGCTGCCAATGAATGATTCGGCGACAATAGAGCAGACGTCCACATTGCGTGGCAGGCTTATCGACTATCTAAGTCTCGAACGGAATGTTTCTCTTGCCTCAGCAGCAGTTTTCATAATCGGTCTGGGCGAAGAACTCTGGAAGAAATTCCTGCCGAAGTATCTTGAAGCACTTGGTGCGAGTACGGGAGTGATTGGGTTATTTGGAACTGCGGAAGATTTCTTCGATGCCATTTACCAATATCCTGGCGGCTGGATGGCAGATCGGCTGGGTCGGCGCCGCGCATTTCTGATCTTTGTGATACTTGCGTCGCTCGGATATGTCGTCTACCTAGTCAGTCCTTCCTGGCCCGTTGTCTTCGTCGGTCTTGCGTTAGCAATGGCTTGGCAAAGCATGGCCTCGCCCGGGATCTTTGCCTTAATAGGTGATGCGTTACCGCGAGAGCGTCGCGCGATGGGTTTCACGTTGCAATCGATACTGAAGCGCGTGCCGATCGTGATAGCGCCAGTTGCCGGCGGTGCTTTGATTGGTTCGTTAGGTGTTATCAACGGAGTTCACGTCGCGCTTCTCATTACAGTCGCGCTTGCGTTGGTGACCGTGATTCTTGTATCGAGGATCAACGTCGCTGTTAAGGCTTCGCATACAACGGGAATCATTGGTGTTTGGCAGACTTTCCACGCCGCTCTAAAGCGACTCCTGATATCCGATGTGATTATTCGTACCTGTGAAGGCATGACCGGCGTGATCACAATTCTTTACGTGACGAATGTGCAGCACTTCACTATTAAGGAGTACGGAACGCTCATCGCGGTCCAAATGATTACTTCAATTTTGGTCTATATTCCCGCAGGCAAGATCGCGGATCGAGTGGGCCGTAAACCATTTGTGATTGCAACGTTCGTGAGTTTTGCGCTGTTTCCGTTGGCGATCATCGCAGCGTCGAGCTTCGTTCTCATCGTTCTTGCGTTCGTGATTGGTGGTCTACGTGAAATTGGCGAGCCGGCGCGGAAGGCGATGATTGTAGACTTCGCCCAGGATAACGTGCGCGCTCGTTCGGTTGGTCTCTATTACCTGATACGCAGTCTCTCAATCACGCCTGCGGCCGCGATTGGAGGTTTACTTTGGAGTGTCGCACCGCAAGTGCCGTTTATCGTCGCCGGCATAATTGGACTCATCGGCACCTTTGTTTTCGCAATTACCGTTGAAGAAAAGTACGCCAGCTAGAATTGAAGGCTTATGAAGTGGGTCGATGCTCATCATCGGCAGGCGTGACAAAGATGATCACGAAACGGCGGCGCGGCCCGCTTTCATCTATAGCTCGCGCTGTGCGAGCATTGGCCGGCGCCGGCGCAACTCAAAAAAATGACTCAAGGGGGAACAATGAAAAACGTCAAGGCACAAAGTCGAATAGCAACAGGATGTGCGTTTCTACTATTGATTAGCTCGCTTTCATCCGCTCATGCATCGCTTGGACTGCAACAGCAAGTTAGTACAGCTGACTGGAAGCCTGTGGAACAGGCCCTGGGCAAAGCGGGGTCTATGCAACCTGGTGACGTTTACAAGGTCAGTCTTCCGCGAAGCGATCTCAAAGTTACTGCCGCAGGAGTTGAACTCAAACCGGCGCTTGCGTTGGGGAGCTGGGTGGCATTCAAGCGCATGGGAGACATGACGGTAGTTATGGGAGATCTTGTTTTGACAGAAAATGAGGTGACTCCCGTCTTAAGCAAACTGCAGCAGGGCGGCGTGGAGACAACGGCATTGCACAATCACGTCCTTAATGAATCGCCACGCGTGATGTACATGCACATCCATGCGATGGGCGATGCAGCAGTAATTGCCAAAGCAATTCACGAAGCACTTGTGCTTACGAGAACACCATTTGCCGCATCTGCCTCGACGGCCCCTGCCGAGATTGCCATCGACACCAAACAGATAGATCAAATCATGGGACAAAACGGAAAGGTGAATGGCGGCGTCTATCAATTCAGTATCGCCCGCGCTGATGAGATTACGGACATGATGGGTGATCACAAAATGCCGATTCCGGCAGCGATGGGCCTAGCCCAGGCAATAAATTTCCAGCCCACGGGCGCAGGCAAAGCCGCCATCACGGGTGACTTTGTTTTGCTTGCGAGCGAGGTACCTTCCGTGATGAAGGCGTTACGCGAAAACGGCATTGAAGTAACCGCCGTTCACAGTCACATGTTGACGGAGAATCCACGCTTATTCTTCATGCACTTTTGGGCCAATGATGATGCGCTGAAACTTGCTCGCGGTCTTCGTGCGGCGCTGGATAAGGTTGACGTGATTCGAAAGATGTAAACCAATCGTCAATAAATCGACCGGATGTGAAGACACGCGTTTTTCTCTTGCGGTGCCTCTTGATACTTCACACCAGCGGAATCGCTCGCGATCGCCTGGTCCCCAAGGCACGCCGCGGATGTGGTTGAGCCGCCTTCGTTATATCTATCCACCTAACGTAAGTTCAGTGTTTTGGGTGCTCTGGTGGAGAATTGGAGTACGCAGGTGATCAAGCGTGGCTTCGCGGTACACCCCTCGCATCTTTCGCACAACGTGCGGCCACAGCCATCTATCTCTCACTTCCGCCGCCGCGGCGATCCCTATCCGCCGGCAAAGACGTACATCCATCACGAGCTTCAAAATCGCATCGCCGAGCGACGAGGCGTCCTTGGCCTGACAAAGGATGCCCGTGCGTCCATGCTCCAATATCTCGGATGGGCCGCCTACCGTAGTGGCAACGATGGGAAGTCCGTAGAGCATGCCTTCGAGGATCACCATACCAAAGGGCTCGTACCAACTTGGCACGGCCAGCACGTCGGCTGCCAAATACCATTGGACGAGTTGTGCTGGCGTGAGCCAACCCGTGAAATGTATTGCGTCCCGGTATCGTTTGAGTTCAGTGGGCAGCCACCAGTATTCCATGTCGGCGCCACTGCAACCGCGGTGGCCGCCGGCGAGGACGAAACGCGTCGTCGGTGCCTGGTCCAGCACGCGGGGGATGGCCGCGATCAACTCGCGCACGCCTTTGCGATCGACGAAACGACCCGTGTAGAGCACGAGCGGCGAGTCCGTCTTTCGTTCTCTACCTACGGCCGCACGTGCGGTGGTGTTGTCGTCAATGCCGTTTCCAACGATCCGCACCTTGCCTTGCACTCTTGGGCAGTAGTCGGAGAGCAACTCGCTTTCACTGAGGGAGAGCGCAATGACACGGTCGGCCGAGGCAATTACTTCCTCCTGAACGAACCATTGAGTGACGCACTCGGAGGGGCCGTGCCCGATCTCGTACTCAGCGCGGTCGAGGGAGTGGACGTGGTAGACGAGCGGAACGCCGGTGCGCTCCTGGATGGCGCGGGCGGCGGGCCATAGCCAGTAGACATGCAGGTGTACAACATCCGGCTTCCACATGCGCACGAGGCGCACGCCGGCCTCGATCGGCAGATAGCTCGGGACATGGAAGATCGTGACGCCGCCGCGCTGCGTAACAGCCTGCACGCGGTCTTCGCCGCCGGACTGCTCCGCTAAATCCGAATCCTCCCCAGCGTATCCCGCCCACCCCATTTCCCCCGCGAGCAAGACTCCGACCGTCATTCCAGCGCGCGCTGAGGCGAAGGCCAGCCCTCCGAGAGCCGTACCCAAACCGCCGTAGATGACGGGTGGGAACTCCGTTGTGAGATGGAGGACACGCATGATTCAACAGCTCCATGAATTGAAGCGAGCGCAGCGGAGAACCCCTTAGGGCCATCCTCCGCTGCGCTCGGCGGGTACGGCTCGGACTATCGGCAGGCCGCACGGCCTATGGCAACGCCTTATAGCGTATGTTGCGGAACGCGACGCGCGAGCCGAAGTGCGATTGCAGACCGATGAAGCTCGGCGCGCCCGCCGCCGAAGGCTTGCCACGGTTCGGATCGGCGTTGGTGAACTTGGAGACTTGGTCGCCGTTGAGTTTCACTGTGTAGTCTTGCCCGTTGACAGTGATCTCGAAGTCGTTCCATTGCCCGGCGGGCTTCGCGGCCTTCTGCGTCAAGGTCTGTCCGTCCACGTCATAGATGGCTCCCGTCTTGTGCTTAGGCAGTCCGTCGGGCTCACCGAACTCATCGATCTGCACCTCGAAGCCGAAGTGAACGGCAACGTAGGCCGTGTTGTTGTAGCCCTTGGTGTTCGGGTTCGGAAAGCGTACGAAGACGCCCGAATTGCCGTGGTCGTCCCAACGCAGCCACTGGAGGCGTAGGACGTAGTTGGCTGGCATCGAGTCGGTCTGCCAGAGGAGGCCCAAGTCGTTGCCAGGAGTGGATTCGAGCGTGCCGTCAACGACGATGAAAGAGCCGGGATTGCTCTTATCGGCCGGCTGGTTCGTGATCTTAGACATGCTCCACTTGCTCATATCGAAGCCATCGAAAAGTGATGTGAAGCCGGCCTCGGGCGCGAACGGAACGGGTGCCGGTACGAGGTGGTCGCCGAGACGGCGCGCGAGCGCCACGCCTGTGAGCATCGGGTTGGGCGAGCCGACTGTCGGGTGCAGCGCCGGGCCGGCTGCGTAGGTGTTTGACGAAAAGTGGAAGCGGGCGTTCGCGTTTGTTACCGACTTGGTCGAATCATTGCCCATGACGAGCGTGCCGCCCTCGTGGTGCGTCGTGCCGAGGCCGTCGCGCCGCCTGGCGAAGGGCGCGACGGTGCTCGGTTTCATGTTCGCCGCGACCTGCTGGTAAGCGCCATCAATGAGCACCTGATAGGGCTGACCGTTGGCGAAGACGAGCGCCGCGTCGTCGGCCGTGCTATCCATCGCGTCCCAGAGCGCGAGGTCCTTGGGCGTAGGATTGATCTTGACGAAGGCGCGCGGCAGTTGGAATTCGTCTCCTGTGCCTGAGAGCGAGACGAAGCTTGAAGGGTTGTTCGGCTCCATCTCACCGATCCCGCGCAGCGTGATCACGATCTGGTCGTCGTTGGCCGTGAGAAAGGGCGTGAAGAAGTCGAGGCTCGGCACCTTTTTGAACAACTCCGGCTCAGTATCCGTCGTCGGCCGATCTAGACCAGCGGCCGTGATCTGGATGTGATGGTGGCCGAAGGTGTTGTCAGCGTGCTTGTGCCGCCCCTTCAGGAAGAGCGCTGATGCCTGTAGCTCGTTTGGGAGGCCGCCCGGGAGTGAAGCACGCGGGATACGGATGGTGAGGTTCGAGCGCAGATGTGCCATCAAGTTCTTGCCGATGAGCGCTGCGTTCTTCAAGTCCGGAAACGAGATCAGCGCGAGGCGCGCGCTCTCAATGGTGCCGAGGGCGATGACGATCTTGCCGCCGTCGGGAACTGTGATGGATCCCTGGTTGGTGTCGAGGGAAACGACGCGCCAGTCATCGCCATTCTGGGTGGTGATAAGACGCTTCACGTGGCAGTCGGGCACGATCATGAGTCGCTTCTTCACGTCGTCGCCGTTCGACTCCGACTGCGCGGCTCGGCTCGCCTCCGACATGATGGGCACGCTGCTGAACTTATTGAAGGGGAAGAAGCCCGACCGCGGCTGGCCCGCCTGTACGGCCAGTGGGGCTTCCAGCTTGATAATTTCATTGGCTGGACCAGGCGGGACGTTCTCGACGTGCTGGGGCAGCTCAGCGAACGGGATCGCCTCCGGTATTTTGTTGGCGTTGATACCGTCAAAGAGCATTTTCCGCAGTGCCGTGTGCAGGTCGCCTTGGATGAAGTCGTTTGTGGCACTGACCCCAATTTGCCGGCTGGCTTGGATGAAGTAGCCACCGGGCTTGCGCAAGTCTGTATTTACAGACGCTGGCCAAGTCTGCGTCTCACCGTCAAGCAATAGCGGTGACCAACCACCAAAGTAGATCGAGCGCCCCCCGATACAGTAGGCCAGACCGGGGAAGCCCTTGGGCACGTCAGTCTTCCAGGGAAGCCCCCAGACTTCTGCTTGCGGACCGGGATCGTCGACAGAGGGCCCTGGCGGGTTAAGGCCGAGCATCGGCAGATTCTGTACGTGCTCGGGAAGGACGAAGCGGCCCGCTTCCAGCACGAGTATGCGGTGGCTGTGAGTCTTATCGTTGTAGAGCAGGTGCTGCGCGAGTACGCCGCCAAAGCTGCCGCCGCCGAGGATAATAAGATCGAAGGGGCGGGCGTCGGGTCGGACACTTTTATCGGTACTTCGCAAAGCCTCATCGAGGCCGTTGCACGTGAATCGCCCCAAGACGTCGCGAGTGAAATCCGTGACTTGAGATTTTGGACTTGTTGCCATGAGAGTCACCTTCCTTGATGAGAAACAGGTTGACGAAGGGCGAAGCGAAGGATCCAGAACCGTAGGCCCTTGAGGTCAGTAGCGCGTGAGGCTCATTCGGCGGAAAGATCGGGCGCGCGTGTCTTATCTCTGGGCAAAAAATGTACCGCG
>Ga0307415_100002019_pt1 | contig 9991 bp, 8 predicted proteins | sample DK1Cmetagenome_FD_204524 | JGI IMG/M metagenome (GOLD analysis project Ga0307415, IMG submission 204524) | Maize rhizosphere microbial communities from greenhouse at UC Davis, California, United States - DK15-C-2 | ecosystem: Host-associated > Plants > Roots > Rhizosphere > Soil | place: USA...
GTCGATTTGGACGAGCTTCGACTTCGTCCCCTCGACGTTGTTGGCGTTGTCCCAGGCGCGGTACTTCACCGTCGTCGTCGCCGAAACGGTGAACGGGCCGGCATACGTGGGGCTCGCGACCGTCGGGTCGGAGCCGTCGGTCGTGTAGTGGATGGCTGCTACTCCGGCAGCTCCTGTATCCGTGGCCGACAAGGAGACGCTCACGGGGTTGGCGTACCACCCACTCGAGCAGGGAGCTCCCCCGCACGCGATCGACGAAGACGGCGCCTGCGTGTCGTTCTTGATGACCTGGGCGACCGTCTTGACCACAGTGCCGCTCGCGGCCCGAGGCTGCAGCCACTCCAGAAACGCCTGGAACTCCGCCGGGCTCATCGCCGGTGCGGGGTCGTCGCCGCCACAGTTGTCGCAGATGCGATGAAAGACGAACGCTACCCATCCGCCGCCCGCACTCTCGGCGTGCGAGACGTAGTTCTCCAGCGCCGCGGCGGTAGGAGTCGAGCCGCCGAAAGAAGCGTGGTTGATGCAGCAGGGCGTCTTGATCTTGTACGCCTGCGGGGGCGGGATCGCAGTCGCGTACGGTCGCGTGTCGTTCGTAGCGGTGATGTTGCGGAGCCCGAACGCCCCCCTACCCGAGGCGTAACCGCAACCCGCGACGATCGAGGATACGTCCAAGCTCCCACCACCGGTCGTGGAGTCGTAGGCGCCGCCGGGATAGGCAAAGTCTGGCACGACGAACCCATGACTGCGAATGTTCGTCCGATCGTCGCAGATCTCTTGTCGTGCCTGGGTCGCGGTCAACGTCGTGAGGTCGGGGTGGGTGAGCGTATGACCGCCGATCTCATTGCCGGCCGCGTTGAACGACGTTAGCTGCGCCCACGTCAGGGAGCCGGGCTGGTCGATGCTCGCGCTATTGACGTAGAAGGTTCCCCGCATGCTATGGGCCGCGAGCATCGTGTAGGCGGCCTGCTGGCTGTCCCAGCCGTCGTCGAACGTGAGTGAGACCACCGTCTGGGCCCCTGAAGCCACGCCCGGAAGGGCGAGGGCAAGACTCACGAGCCCCCCTACCGCAAAGAGAGAAAACCGCCGCAAGCTCTAAAGAATACGACGCCGACGGGCTGCATACAAGAAGCGACGGTGATATCTGGTCTGAACTGGGCCCCAGCTCCTTCGAACGCCTCGGCGCCCATTCACGGCCCGCTAATCGAGACTGGCGATGACGTCGTTCGAACCCATCTCGTAACGCGACATGAGCCACACGACCCGATCCGGAAAACAGGGCACCTGCGACCCGTAGGCCCGGCAGGCAAGCATCTTGCGCACGAGGTCGCGAAGTCCGGCGTCGACGCCCCGCCACGTGACCCCGTCGGGAACGAGTTCGCGCAAAGGCTCAGGCACGGTTGGGGAATCCTCCCAAAGCGCGTACGGCAGTTCCGCGTAAAGGGCAACGCTCCCCGGAAAAACGCCACTTCTCAGCACCGTCGGCGCGAGCCGTGCGTGGTCCGGGTGCGTCAGCGGGAACCCCGGCACGAGCAAGGTGTCAGCGCGCGGGAGTGATTCCTCGAGCGCCCGCACGAGGTCGGAGTCGTCCGATCCATCGTCGTACTGGACGTCAGCGAACGAATGCCAGATCGGAGTCGCGCCAAGGAGCGAGCACGCTTTGCGATCTTCGACTCGGCGAGTGGCCGCTGCCTCGGCCGCCGTTCGGAAACCCGTCCAGCGATCCCACGGCCCTGCGGGCTCTAAGGACTCGGGATCGCCGCCGAAGACAGTCAAGGCGGTGACTTCTGCACCCGCGCGCCCAAGCCGTGACATGGTGGCCCCGAGGGAGAAGACAGCGTCGTCGAGGTGGGGAGAAAGAACGACAACGTGCCGTCCTAGCTCCCGCGGATCGAGAGTCGCTGCATCCCAGTCGACGACGCCTGCCGCCCGCTTCTTCCATCGATATGCCGTCCGCATGATCATGGGGCTAGACGTCACGAGGAGCGCCGCCCGCATGAGCAGATCTGCCGGCACCATCTTGCTTGACGGCTCGAACCGAAACCACAACCGTGAACCGGCGGTCGTGTGCCTCGAGCTCTTGCCTAGTGAGTTCCTCGTATGCCATCCCGGCGAGAAATGCGATTGCAGCCAACACGTTGCCGTATTCTCGAACGCGAACCGACCCGTGACCGAAGACGTCTCCGAAGAGCGCGACAGATGATGCGGCCGTGAACCGCCAGTAGTACGGGAGCTCATCGTCGTCCACGATTGGGCTGATCGCCGGCATCGTGGCCAGCACCACCCCGCCCGGTTTGAGCACGCGGTACACATGCGTAATCGCCGAGCGAACGTCGTAGATGAACTGAAGCGTTTGTGTCAGGATGACGCAGTCGAAACTCGCCTCGGGAATTTCATCGGCGTCCGCGAGGTCGGCGACGATGGTGGCTTGCGGGTTCGTGGGGTCGACGTCGAGCACCTCTTCCGCGTCGACGCCTGTGCCGAATTGCTTCGTGTAGGTCCTGTCCTTGACCTCGAGCACCCGACCTCGGATGTCGCGATGATTGGCCGCGAGAAAGCGCTCAATGTAGTACCGATCGACTGGCGATCCGCGGTCCCAGCCAAAGTCGTCGCTGAGCGGGATCGGGGAGCGAAGCGTTCCGAGACGTGCAGGCCGCACGAATCGTCTCAGCCGGCGCCGCACGCGCGCGCCCCTATCCGAGGGAAGCTGTTGCAGCACACGAGCAAGTACGCCCCGCTCGGCTGAGCTTTCGACAAAACGGCGTATGAGCTGAGGCGTTTTCATGTTACGCTCTTGACCCGCTCACCCTCGGAACGACAGACCCGGGCTGTATCGCGCTTCGAACTCGGTGATGACTCTTCGTTCTCCCGCGGCGGAACGATGACACGCGGCATCCACTCGGCGAGAACTCTTCATCACCGGATGAGGCGCTCGGCACGCCTTGCGAACGAGAGGTTCACCCAGCGGATCCTCGAGCAGCGCCTGTTCTTTCGCCTTCTGCCCCGCATCGTGAAGCATATCCACGGACCGGGCGAGATTTCATATGCGCCCGACGAGCTCATCGTGCTTTGCGTGGTTCGCAACGGTGAGCTGTACATCAAATCGTTCGTCGATCATTACAGCGCTCTCCCTGTGAAGCACATTGTGTTTCTGGACAACGGCTCCACTGACGCCACCGTCGACTTGCTTCGGGAGTATGACGTGACCGTGTTGCAGGCCGAGACCCGCTATCGCCAACAGGCCATGAATCTGTACCTCCTGAATAGATTCTCTCGTGGCAGATGGGGTCTCTTGGCTGATATTGACGAGTTCTTCGACTATCCATTCTCTGACACCCTAAGTCTTCGAAACTTCATGCGGTACTTGAATGTCAATTCCTATACGGCGGTACTAACGCAAGTACTCGATATTTTCTCAACCCATCCACTTGATGAGCTCAAAATCCCGATTGGTAGTAACCTGGGCGACATTTATACTCATTACGATATTTCTTCCATTCGCAAAACAGAATACACATGGCCCGGATTAGAAGAAAAGCAAATAAAATGGCATTTCGGGGGCATCCGCAACGACATATTCGGAACAGATAGCTCGTTGACCAAGCCGGCACTGCTCTTCTTCGGTGGAGAAGTTAAAGCGTTCTTCTCGGTCCATCACGTTAGGGGCGCACGGATCGCAGATGTTTCTTGCGTGCTGCTGCACTATCCCTTCGCCGGCTCCTTTCGCGCGAAAGTAGAGGACGCTCTACAAACGGGGAGTCATGCGAAGGCAAAATGGGACTATGAGGGTTACTGGCGCGTACTGAGACAGGATCCGCACCCTGTTCTCGCTTCGCCGTCCGCTCGTCGCCTAGCCGGCCTCGAAGAGTTGATCGACGAGAATTTCCTCGTCGTGTCCCCGCAGTATCTCGATTGGGTACAGCGACACGTGCGCACTGACTGAAGCGCGACCTCGCACGAGAGTGACTGGCGACGAGTCCTTCGACTTCAGTCGTATCCACTTACACATGTTCGACATCGTCGGTCGACTGAGTCCGTGTTCTCCCTTCACCGAGCCGGCGGTCGCGAACCCGGCCAAGCCATCGGCCGCGCCTCTGCTGCCAGCGCAGGATCGCTTCCCGGTAGCACCCTTCGCGCGCCTGCGCGATCCGGTCCGGAGCGCAATGCTCAAGGACGACTTTACGGCCCGCCCGGCCGGCCCGTCCTGCCGAGGCGGGATCGAGCAGGTAAGGACGAAGCGCAGCCGCGAGGGCGCCGGGGTCGTCCGGGGCGACAACCGCGCCCGCGGCCGTACCGGCGAGAAGCTCCGCCGTCCCCGTCGTTTCCGTGCAAACGAGAGGCCGACCTGCGGCCATCGCCTCGAGGCCACTGAATGGGAAATTGTCGTACCGGCTCGGCACGACGGCCGCGCGGGAGGACGCGTACCAGCGGGGCAGCTCGTCTCGAGCAACTTGGTCGACGAAGCGGCACGGAGCTCGGAGTTCGCCCACAAGCCTCGCGAGCCAGTCCTTGTACGATTCCCCGTTCCGGAGCTCGGACCGTCCGATAAACACGACATCGAGCTCAGGGATGTCGGCAGCCAGCGCAGCAGCCGCCCGGACGAGGGTTTCGGGCGCTTTCCTCGCTTCGAGCCGCCCGACCGTGAGTAGGCGAGGAGGCGAAGCGTCTGCGGGGGGCACCGACGTCCACGGGCGGGAGTCGATGGCATAGCGGATGATGTGGGGCCTCAGGTCGCTGAGCCACCCCGCGCGCGCGAGGTCTTGGACGAGAAGGTGCGAGGGACTGGTGAGCAGGTCGGCCCCCCGTATCGAGAGCCGCTCGAGCGAAGCGGCGAGCTGGCCGTCGCGCGACCAGCGAAATGAACCAGGGTTGTGCCGTCCGACCAGGAGAAGAGGCGTGTGGAGGTGAACGACCAACGGACGTGAGCGCGCAAAAGCAAACGCGAGACCTTCCGCCATCCAATCCGGTGCTTCTACGACGTCGAAGTTCAAGCCCAATCTCCGGAACTCGAGGTAGCACGAGAGGGCGCCCTCGATCCGGAATGACGTCGATGGGAGATAGCGCCGAATGCGCGGAAGGACGTGGCGGACGCCGCGCCGGTGGAGGTGTACGCCTTCCCGCGTCGCATCCTGGTTCGCCTGGCCGGCAACGCATGAGAGCACATGGACCTCATGGCCGCGGGCGGCGAGCGCGGGAGCGATCGTCGCGACATACGATCCGATTCCACCCCCGCCGGTCTCCGGCGGATATTCGCGGGACAGGAAGAGCACGCGAAGCGGCGATTCGGTTTCCCGGTTCGTGGTCGGGGCGTCCATAAACGTGCCGCGCGTTGTAACACTTCGACGCGATCGAATGGTCGCCGAGCAGCGCGCCGAGATTGGGCGTGACGCTCGCGCGGGCGGCCGACCTTGGTCTAGGTTGAGGCCGTGAAGGCGCTCTCCAATCGACTCTTCGAGTTGCTCGCATGCCCGAGGTGCCGGGGCCGTCTCGCCGCCGGCGAGACGCCCGCAAGCCTCACCTGCACGACGTGCGGCCTCGCGTTCGGCGACCACGACGGAATCCCGCTCCTCCTTCCTCCCATGACGGGAGGCGCCGCCGACGAGGACGGCTTACGCGGTCACAAGGAGCGTCAGATCGCCTTCTTCGACCAAGACTCCGTCGACGACTTCGGGGTCACGAGACCGCGAGGCGCGCCTGAGCTCTACGGTTGGCTTCTCGAGGAGAAGTTCAGGCGCAGCATCGTCGGTCTCGAGCACCTCCTACCGGGCTCGACTGTCCTCACCATCTGCGGAGGATCGGGCATCGACGCCGAGTTCCTTGCGGGCAGAGGAGCTCACGTGATCCTGTCCGATATCGCCCTGGGAGTCGTCCTCCAGGCGCGCGAGCGGGCAAGGCGTTTTGGGCTCGACTTTGATCTCCTCGTGGCCGATGCCGAGGCGCTGCCGTTCGCCGACGCCTCCGTCGACATCGTCTACGTCCACGACGGCCTTCATCACCTCGAGCAGCCGGCGGTCGGCCTCGCCGAGATGACGCGGGTCGCTCGTCGGGCGGTCTCGATCAGCGAGCCGGCCGACGCCTTCGCCACGAACAGCGCCGCCCGTCTGGGATTGGCCGACGAGCGAGAGGAGGCCGGAAACCCGGTCCGGCGGCTGAGCCTCGACGAGATCACTTCCGCACTGACGGCACGCGGTTTTCGGCCCGTGCGGCCTCATCGATACGCTATGTACTATCGCCACTGGCCGGGTACGGCGATGCGAATCCTCTCTAGTCCCGTGCTGCTTCCGCTGGCCAAGGCGGGCTTCGGTGCGGTCAATCGCATCGTCGGTCGATACGGCAACAAACTGGCTGTCCAGGCGGTTCGCGAGTCAAACTGAGCCGTCCAAGCGCCGAAACGCGTATACGTCCTGATGGCCGTCGAGCGCGTGGGGCTTGAACACGAGCGGTACGACCCGGGATCCGTGCAACTCTGCCATCTTGGTGTCGATGTACTCCTTCGAATGCCAAGTCATTCCGTAGTCGCCGGTGGCGAAAGGGTAGGAAAGGTACGCGATACCTCGCTCCTCCACAGAGGCGGCGATCTCGGTCCTTCTCGCCTCGTACTCGGGTCCGTAGAGCCTGGCGTTCTCGATCGACCACTGGCCATGCGTCGTGAACAGCGCGATTCCGCCGTCGTTGAGCGATTTGCCCAGGAGGCGCAGGAAGGCGATTGAATTTCGCTCATTGAGATGCGTGATCACCGAGATGGCGTAGATGAAGTCAAATGAGCCAAGGCTCACGCGATCGAGCTCCGCCTGCGAGTAGACGGGATGGACCCCGAACTCGGAGCTGCAGAAATCGACTCCTTCCTTGACCACGTCGCTGACGAAGATCCGCTCCGGCGGCACGCGCTGAGCTAGAAATCGGACCACGCGGCCGTAGCCGCAGCCAAAATCGAGCCACCGGTCGATATCGTCGGTTGTCTTCTTGGCGGCGGCGAGGCTTTCTTCGATCAGCGCGATGACATTCCGGGCGCGCTCGGCATACGACGCGATCTCCTGTGGAGAGCTGTTCAGGAACATGAAATCGTTGAAGTGGACCCGACCCGGAATCTCTGCGAACCGTCGAGGTGGCACCACGCGGCCGACCGCAGCGCGAGCCCCCCGCGCTGCTCGGTGAATGCGGCCATGCCGCTTGATCGCCTTGGCGAGGCGCTCAGAGACGGCGGCTACCACTCGGCCTCCGAGTAGTAGGTACTCGCAGTTATCTCCGTGGCGCGTCTGATGCGCCCAACCTCCTCGGCCGTCAATCTCTTTCTCCAGTTCTCAAGATTCGCCCTGCTGTCAATCCGCGTCTCATGAGGGCTATCCACGCGCGTCTCCGTCGGATTGTCGCTGGCGCTCGACGCCGCAACGGCGGCCTCAGCTCTGCCTGTAAACGATAGGCCCAACGCCTTGTAGAGACTCGCATACTCCCGCAGGGGATCGCGAGAGAGATCCTCCTGTCGCACGATGTGAACATGAAGCGAGCGCTGACGAAAGTGGTCCACGACCGAGTAGATGACGCGCCAAAGCAGAGCGACGCGATCGACGAGATCCTTGCCCGGCGACAATGCAGCCTCCATCTCGGCGTGAAACGGTTCGAGCAAATCGCGCATCAAAGCCGGCTGTTTCAGCAGATTCGTAAAGTCGAAGCTCCAGTCGAGCCGCTTCCAGCTACTGACGACGGCGGCGGGGTGCCTCACGGTGATGACGACCTCGCTGCCGAGCCGATTCAAGAACCACTCGGCCGAGAAGACAGCGTGCGGCTCCTTGACGAGCGGCCGCCGGCCACGGCTGCGGACGAAGCTCAGCCACATCTTCAGTGTGTGGTGGACGTCGGTGCGGGTGCGGCACCGTCCGAGCTCCTTGGCGAGGCTGTAATCGAAGTGGAGCAAATCGAGGAGAAGCGGAAGAACCCGCTCCTCGTTTTCGCTCGCTACGTAGGTGTACCAGTGCTCGACAGGGAGGCGAACCGTTCCGGGCGATGTCGCGAGATTGAACGGTTCGTTGATATAGCCGACTTGCCCGCTTGCGGCGAGCATCCGTCCGACCCAGGTCGTACCCGAGCGGGGCATACCCGTGACAAGGATTGGGCGCCGCACATCGAGACCGCGGGCCGGGCCGGTCATTCTGTCTTGCTGACCGCGTAAACGAGCATCTCCTGGCGCGGACCGAAGTCGCCCCGGGTGCGGGACTGCACCGATCTGACGGATACACGCGCGATCAGACGGGCGTTGAGATAGCCGACCTGGCGTTCCCGCTCCTTATCGCTGTCCAGGATGGCTATTCGCGTAACGCCCTGCTTCGCCACGAACGAGCGCGTCGCCTGGGCACCCGCGTTGAGCGGGAGCACGTCGCCCATTGTCCCGAAGGTTGTGTACGGAACCTTCAGATACAGAAGCGCCCAGATATCGGTTGCCACCTTGTCTTCCGGCCCAAGCTGTCGATTCAGCCATTCAACTCCTTCGTAGTTCGACACCTTTTCCGTCAGGAACTGGTCTCTGGATTCCGTTCCAACGACGACGGGAGCGAACTGCGCGGCGTATACGACGGACCCTCCCACCCCGACAGCGAGAGCCGCAGCGGTCCCGGCGACGACGAGCACACGGCCGAGCCGCCCCTGGCTCGAAAGCGTCAGCGCCCCGAGCGCGGCGAGTACTGCGAGAACCGGCATGAGCGGGACGAGAAAGCGCGCCTGCTGGGTCGTCACGAACCAGGCGACGACGAAGATGAGCACTCCGGCCCACGCGGCGAGCACCGCATGACGCGCCCGGGAGATCAGCAGTGCGGTAGGCGCGAAAACGAGAAAGAGCGGGGAGAGAAATTCACCTGCATCGAAGGGTTTCGCGTCGGCCAGGAGACGGACGGGAAGGAGCAGAAAATCGAGCGGGGCGCGCCCATGCCCAAAAGACCGCATGGAGCTGTCGAGTTCCCGGGCGGCAGAGGGATTGAGACCGCCGAAGACGTGAGGGTAAAACGGATTGCCAGTGAGCAGCGCGTTCTTGACGTACCACGGCAGGGCCACGGCAACGGCCGGCAGACCGAACGCAAGGGCGACGCGGTAGTTAAGCCGCCGGCCTATGACTATGGCTGCCACCGCGGCCAGGGTCAGTGCAGCGATGAGCCCGAGGTATTTCATACCCGCGGCGCTTCCCGCGAAGATGCCCGCGAGCAGGAGGCCAGTTCGTTCGGAGTACCGCACAAAGCGATAGAGATTCCAGGCGGACAGAGCTAATGCGCACGCGAGCCCGGCCTCGATGAAAACGGACGTAGCTTCCCAGACCATGAACGGCTGAGCGAAGAAGACCGCACCCGCCAGAAGGGCTGCCGAGCGGCCGGCAATCCTCCAGCTGAACCCCATGACTGCCCCGAGCGCGACGAGGGCAAGCAGCAGAGGTGCGAACGCTCCTTGCACCGAGTCCCAGAGGAGGAACCCGTCCAGCACGAGCATCTCGACCGAGAAGGGCTCGTAGGAGGAGGAATTCCACGGGACTTCGAAGATTCGATGGGACTCCTCGAAGAGAGCAGGATTCGCGGCATGGTAGAGAAGGGCATCCGGGGAGGAGATCGGAGCGCAGACGGCGAGGAGGTCGAGCGCGACGTAGACCACGAGGAGCCCAAAGAGGCACAGGTCCCACCACCTCCAACTCCGAAGACTAAGTAGGCGACGACCTCGTAGCCGGCGCGCCACCTCCGCCGCTCCGACGAGTCCGGTCAGGGCGAAGACAGGCACATAAACACCGGGATACAAGAGTCGAGACCAGCCTGCCGCGAGCGTGAGCAGCGCAAACGACACCGCACCGATTGCAAGCCGATTGAGGGCGTCGAGGAACGGATCTCCGACTTTCCGCATTCGAACAAGCACGATCGACCCGAGCCCGATCCAGGCAAGGAGTGTTACGCCTGCCAGGAAGACATGAGCGACGCATTCAGCCAACAGGGCCGATGAGCTTCAGTATCAGGAAGACGTAGAGGAA
>Ga0307415_100002021_pt1 | contig 9990 bp, 9 predicted proteins | sample DK1Cmetagenome_FD_204524 | JGI IMG/M metagenome (GOLD analysis project Ga0307415, IMG submission 204524) | Maize rhizosphere microbial communities from greenhouse at UC Davis, California, United States - DK15-C-2 | ecosystem: Host-associated > Plants > Roots > Rhizosphere > Soil | place: USA...
TGGACACTTTCAGGGATATCCAGTTGCTGCAGTGGGAGTCGCCGGCCGGCCGCGCCTACCGGGATGCTGTCTTGCTTCAGTCGGCGGCACTGCGCCGCGCCCTTGAAGCGTTGATTGAGGCACAGGCTGCCGTGGACCGGCACAGCCAGGAGACCTTAACCGCCGGCTGCACCTATCCGGGCTTGCGCTGATGACAGAGGTGACGCCTTCGGGCAGCGGCTCCATCCATGTATCCGGTCCTCCCGACGACGGATTCCTCACGATCCACGGAGGCGTGGGCGGCATCAGATTCCAGCTGGAGGAGCTGGGCGCCGGCGCCGAAAAGCTGGATGACCTGGCCGTCGAGCTTTCCGGAATGGAGGTTGAAATCCGCCGCATCTGGGAGGACCTCGTTCCATTCCAGGACCTGCCCCGGTGGTCCGGCAGCCTGGCCATGAACGCGGTAGGTGAGTCCGAGCGGAGCATCCAAAGAGTGCGGACCGAGCTGCAGCGAATCAGCAGCCAGGTACGCGCTTGCAAGCAGGAGTACGAAACGGCGGAGTGGCTTGCCGGAATGTCGAGGAACCTGGGCATCGTGAGCCCCGGAGACATCTACGGTTCCCTGGCGAATTTCGCCGCCAATCGCGCAGCTGACGACAAAACGGCAGAAACCATCGTGGGCCTCCTGGGGCTTGAGGCCGCTGAGGTAAAGCGAAGGGTTGAGAGGGACCCCTGGGTTTGGGATGCCCTTGAACGCGATGGCGTTGTTGGCCGCCCTCTGACCGTGCGCCAGGAGGAGTCCGTTCAGGTGGATCTGGACACTTCGCCCGCGGGCCTCCTGGAACGCATCCGCCAAATAGATGCGCGTGGTGCGGGGTTTATTGAAGTCATCGAGATCACGAACGCCGCGGAAAAGACGTACGTAGTGGTCGTTCCCGGCACCCAGTCAGCCGGTAGCGGGGCCGGCGGGGAAAACCCGTTCGATGAGGTCGGAATACTGGAGGCGATGGTGTACAGCTCCGAGGACATGACCATTGCAGCGCTCCGGGCACTCGACGCCGCCGGCGCTGAGCTCGGAGCTCCCGTGGTAGCCGTGGGTTACAGCCAAGGCGGTATCCATGCGATGAACATGTCTGCAGATCCACGCTTCCTCCACGATTACGACCTCCGGTACGTATTGACAGCAGGCTCCCCAGTGGCAGGCATCAATCCCGCAGCTGGTGTACAGTCCCTGCACCTTGAACATCGCGAAGACTGGGTGCCGGGAACCGATGGGGCACCAAACCCGGAAACGAAGGAGCGCGTGACGGTTGGCTTGACCCAAACACCGAGGGCGTTGGAAGGGGAGGGGACCCTGGGGCCCGGGCACACCCTTAACAGCTACCAGGACGGCGCCCGGCTGGTGTCAGCCAGCAGTGACCCCTCGCTGGTAGCCTCCACGGCGGCACTCGGCGGGGCATTGGGAGCGGGTGGAACGGCGACGGCCACACGGTTCTCCCTGTCCAGGACAAAGGCTCCCGGGTCAGATCTCCACGCAGCAGACAACCGCATGCGGGAGCGCGGGTACGGCGGGCGGTAGCGGAGCCGGGTGGAGGCGAAGCCTCAACATTCCGGGCCGCAGCACTGGCGCCTCGTTCCGCTACCGTCGGGTGCCGGTGATCCTGCCGGCCACAAGCGAGACCAGGGTGATGATGATCGCGGCAAAGACGGCAGTCCAGAAGAAGGAATCAATGGTGAAGTGCACCGGCGTGTAGCTGCTGATCCAGGATGTCAGGTAGAGCATCCCGGCGTTGATCACGATGGTGAACAGGCCCAGGGTCAGGATCGTCAGGGGCAGTGCGAGGAGGCTCACCAGAGGACGGACCAAAGCGTTTACCAGGCCGAAGATGACGCCAATGAACAGATAGGCGAGGACAATCCCGATTGTGTCAGTCCCTTGGGTCACGCCGGTCTTGGCCACCGCATCCGCTGTGGCGGAACTGGAGATCTCCAGTCCCGGCAGGATCCAGCTCGCCACCCAGAGGGCTAGGCCATTGATGAGAACCCGGGCAATCAGTCGCATAGGCCCCATGGTTTCACACCGGCCTGAAGGTTGGCTCAAAAGCAGACCGCCGGGACCTTCCGTCGTCCCCCGTCCGGCCTGCCCTTTTGGAGGTGGCCGAAGGACCCTGCAACCAGCGGGCGGCCCCGGCCACCTTCACCCGGGCAACCATGGCCAACCCCGACTTCCCTCCCGCCGGGAGAAGTAGGCTGGTCTGCATGACGTCATCAAACACCCTTGCCGGGGGTATCCAGCCGCGTCCTGTAGTGGCAAGGCTGCCCCGCTACGCCGCCGGCAAACCTCCCGTGGCCGTGGACGGACTGACCAGCTACAAGCTGTCTTCGAACGAAAACCCCCTGCCTCCGATTCCCGCGGTTGTCGAGGCCATTGCAAAGCAGACGGACTTCAACCGCTACCCGGACCCCTTGAGCACCCGGCTGCGCACAGCGCTCGCCGGGTTCCTCGATGTTCCCGCGGAGGATATTGTTACCGGCGCCGGCAGCCTCGGGGCCTTGAACCAACTGTTGGCCGCGTTCGCGGGGCGAAATGAAGACGGCAAGCCGGATGAGGTGGTTTACGCCTGGCGCTCCTTCGAGGCGTACCCCATCAGCGTGGGCCTCTCGGGGGCGGAGGGTATTCCCGTCCCGCTGACCAGCGAGGGCCGCCACGACCTGAAGGCAATGGCGGCGGCAGTCACCGCCCGAACCAAAGTGATCCTCCTCTGCACCCCGAACAATCCCACCGGCCCTGCCCTGGGCTCCGCTGAGTCGGAGGCCTTCATCCGCTCAGTCCCGGCTGACGTGGTGGTGGTCATTGACGAGGCCTACCAGGAGTTTGTGCGTGAAGCCGGCGCGGTGGACGGGATCAGCCTCTACCGCAAGTACCCCAACGTGGTGGTGCTCCGCACCTTCTCCAAGGCACACGGTTTGGCTGGCTTGCGCGTTGGCTACAGTGTCTCCAATCCGGAGCTCACCCAACACCTGCGGGTGGCCGCCACACCTTTCTCCGTGTCGCAGATTGCAGAAACCGCAGCAATTATTTCCCTCCAAAATTACCCCCAGGTTGTAGAAAGGGTACAAAGGCTGGTGGATGAGCGGAACCGTGTCACGGCAGGATTGCGTAGCCTGGGCTGGGCTGTGCCAGACGCCCAGGGCAACTTCATCTGGCTCGACCTTGGTGCTGACAGCACAGACTTTGCCGAACTGGCAGGTACGCAAGCGTTGTCAGTCAGGGCATTCGCCGGCGAAGGCGTGAGGGTCAGCATCGGCGAGGAAGAGGCGAACAGCCGGTTCCTGGCATTGTGTGCGAACTATACAAAGGCCCCGCGCGGTTCCTAGCGCTTCACAAGTAGCTTCGCGCTTACTTACTGAAGATAAAGTTAGGATCAGTAAGCCAACATATATGCCACAGCGGGAATCTATTCCTTTGAGGGCATATATCCCAGCGACATTGCATTGCATCCGGATGCGGCAAGCAAGGAGACGGTATGGGCACACATCTGCCTTCCACCGAGTTCGACGGAACAGCTGTAGACGACCAGCGCGAGGCTGATGCCGAGGCAGTCATGGGCGAGCCCCCGGCGCCGATGGTCCAGCTCCTCGGCCCGGACGGGAAGCTCGGCTTCGATACTGTCTTCACCGACTATGCCAGCAAGCTCACTCCGGAGGTGCTCCGCGGACTCTATGCGGATATGGCTGCCATCCGCAGGTTCGACGTCGAAGCGACCGCCCTGCAGCGCCAGGGCCAGCTGGCGCTCTGGGTTCCGCTCACGGGCCAGGAAGCGGCGCAGATTGGATCCGGCCGTGCGAGCCAGCCGCAGGACTACATCTTCCCCACGTACCGGGAGCATGGTGTGGCGCTCACCCGCAACGTGGACCTGGCCGAGCTCCTGCGCCAGTTCCGCGGGGTCTCCAACGGTGGCTGGAACCCCAAGGACACCAACTTCCATCTGTACACGCTGGTCCTGGCAGCACAGACGCTTCACGCGGTGGGGTATGCCATGGGAATCCAGCGTGACCAGAAACTGGCTGCCTCCAACGCCACCGGGTCCGGCACCTCCAGCCCGGAGCCGGACGCAGCGGTGATCGCCTACTTCGGCGATGGCGCCAGCTCCGAGGGCGATGTCCACGAATCCATGGTGTTCGCCTCCTCCTACAACGCCCCCGTGGTGTTCTTCTGCCAGAACAACCACTGGGCCATCTCCGTCCCCACCGCCGTACAGACCCGGGTGCCGCTGTCCAACCGGGCCAAGGGCTACGGCTTCCCCGGCATCCGGGTTGACGGCAACGACGTCATCGCGGTCCACGCCGTCACGGAATGGGCGCTGGAGCACGCGCGCCAGGGCAAGGGTCCCGTCCTGATTGAGGCGTTCACCTACCGGGTGGGCGCGCACACCACTGCGGACGATCCCACAAAATACCGGCAGGCGGCCGAAGAAGAGGCCTGGCGGGCAAAAGATCCCCTCGTCCGACTGGAGAAGTACCTGCGCTCCGAAGGCATGGCTGACGAAGCATTCTTCGCCAAGGTCAAAGCCGACGGGGATGAGCTCGCCGCCTACGTCCGCCGCACCACCCACGACCTTGAAACTCCGGACATCCGCACCGCCTTTGCCAACACTTACGCTGAAGCCCATCCCCTGGTGGCCGAAGAACTCGCATGGTTCGAGGAGTACTCGGCAGGTTTCGCAGGTGAGGAACCGGCGGAAGAACCGGCCAGGCAGGCAGTAACAGCCCAGGCATCCCCAAAGGCAGGCCACTGATGACCACCATGACCATTGCCAAGGCCATCAACGAGGGCCTTCGCGCAGCCCTGACGGACAATCCCAAGTCCCTCCTGATGGGCGAAGACATCGGCGCGCTGGGCGGCGTCTACCGCGTGACTGACGGCCTGATCGGGGAGTTCGGCCCCGACCGCGTCGTGGACACACCGCTGGCCGAGTCCGGCATCATCGGAACAGCGATCGGCCTCGCCCTGCGCGGGTACACCCCGGTGTGCGAAATCCAGTTCGACGGCTTCGTTTTCCCCGGCTTCAACCAGATCACCACCCAGTTGGCCAAAATCCACTCGCGCAGCAACGGCAACCTCAGTGTGCCCGTAGTGGTCCGGATCCCCTACGGGGGCGGCATCGGCTCCATCGAGCACCACTCCGAGTCACCCGAGGCGCTCTTCGCCCACACGGCAGGGCTCCGGATCATCACCCCGTCCAACCCGCACGACGCCTACTGGATGATCCAGCAGGCAGTGCAGTGCCAGGACCCTGTGATCGTTTTTGAACCGAAACGGCGCTACTGGCTCAAGGGTGAGGTTGACGTTGCGGCTCCGGGCACCGCCGGGGATCCCTTCAAAGCCCATGTCCTGCGCGCCGGAACAGAAGCCACCATCGTGGCGTACGGGCCGCTGGTTCCGGTGGCCCTTGCTGCAGCAAATGCCGCGGCGGAGGACGGACACAGCCTGGAGGTCATCGACCTTCGCTCCATCTCGCCCATTGACTTCGATACGGTCACCGCCTCGGTCCAAAAGACCGGCAGGCTGATCGTAGCCCACGAGGCGCCCACCTTCGGCGGAATCGGCGGCGAGATAGCCGCACGGATCAGTGAGCGCGCTTTCCATTCGCTGGAGGCTCCGGTGATCCGCGTGGGCGGCTTCCACATGCCCTACCCTGTTGCCAAGGTGGAGGAAGACTACCTTCCGGATATCGACCGCATCCTCGAGGCGCTGGACCGCGCCCTCTCCTACTGAGGACACCATGACCCTGAACAAGTTCAACCTGCCGGACGTCGGCGAGGGCCTCACCGAGGCGGAAATCGTCTCCTGGAAGGTCAAAGCCGGCGATGCCGTCGCCATCAACGACGTCCTCTGTGAGATCGAGACAGCAAAGTCGATCGTGGAACTGCCCTCGCCGTTCGCCGGCACCGTCAGCGAACTGCTGGTTCCCGAGGGCGTCACCATCGACGTCGGCACCGCCATCATCAGCGTCAGCAGCGAGGTCTCCGGCGATCCAACGCCGGCGGATACCCGTGCCCCTGAAACGCCCGTGCAGCCGCTGTACGGCAAGCTTCCAGAGTCCGACGCCGGCCCAACAGAAAGTGCGCCGGCCGCGGAGAGTCCCCTGGCAGGCGGTCCGCTCGTGGGTTCCGGGCCCAAGGCCGACGCCGTCAAACGCCGGCCGCGGATTGCCAGAGGCTCAACCAGCGGCGGCGCAGCGGCCGCCCTGACGGTCAACGCCCCGGAAGTCGAGCCGGTCCAGCCCCATGCACCGGCCGAAGTCTCAGCCGAAGCAAAGGGTGCCCCGGCAGGCCCCGCCGCGGAACCGGCGGACAACCGGCCCACGTTCGGCGGCGCCATCACCGGGCTCGTGAACAAGGTCCTGGCCAAACCCCCGGTCCGCAAGATCGCCCGCGACCTCGGTATCGATCTGGCAGACGTGGTGGCCACGGGCTTACGGGGCGAAGTGACCCGCGAGGACCTGGTCAGCTATCAGGCGCAGCGCGACGCCGAACTGGACAAGGCCGACGGATTTTGGGGCAAGGCCGGAAAGCCCCAGGACCAGCGCATCGAGCGGATCCCGGTCAAGGGGGTCCGCAAGGCAACGGCCAAGGCGATGGTGGAGTCCGCCTTCGCGGCACCGCACGTCAGCATCTTTGTGGACGTCGACGCCAGCCGCACCATGGAATTCGTTAAGCGGCTCAAGGCGTCCAGGGACTTCGAAGGCATCCGCGTGTCGCCCCTGCTCATCCTCGCCAAGGCGGTGATCTGGGCGGCCGCCCGCAACCCCAGCGTCAATGCCACCTGGGTGGACACCGCGGAAGGCGCCGCCGAAATCCACGTCAAGCACTACATGAACCTGGGTATCGCTGCCGCAACACCCCGCGGCCTGATGGTCCCGAATATCAAGAATGCCCAGGACTTGTCGCTGAAAGAGCTGGCTCTGGCACTGAACAACCTGGCCACTACCGCACGGGCCGGAAAAACCCAGCCTGCCGAGATGCAGGACGGCACGCTGACCATCACCAATATTGGAGCGCTCGGTATTGATACCGGTACGCCGATCATCAACCCCGGCGAAGTGGCCATTGTGGCCTTCGGAACCATCAAGCAGAAGCCCTGGGTACTGGACGGGGAAGTGATTCCGCGGTGGATCACCACTCTCGGCGGCTCGTTCGATCACCGTGTGGTGGACGGCGACCTGTCCGCGCGCTTTATGGCCGACGTCGCCGCCATCCTGGAGGAACCGGCCCTGCTGCTGGATTAGGAATCTGACAACCGTGGTCATCAGCGCAGGCGGCATCCGCGCCAAAAACAGGGCTGCCAGATGGATCACCGAGGCGTTGCAGCCGCCCCTGGTGGTGACTGTGCAGCTGCTGATCAGCCCGCTCACGCAGCCCGGCTTTCCCGGCACCATGGCGTACGGGGCGCTTGCAGCCCTGTTTGTCTGTGTGGTCCCGCTGATCCTGCTGCTGGTCCTGGTGCGGCGGGGAAAAGTCACGGATCATCACGTCAGTGACCGCAAGCAGCGGGCCCCCGTGCTGCTGATGGCATTGGGATCGATCGTGGCCGGGCTACTGGTGCTGGCGGCGGCAGGGGCGCCGGAGAGCGTCGTGGCCATGGTGCTGGCCGTGGTGGGCGGAGTGGTGGTACTGGCCGGCGTCAGCCCGTTCTGGAAGATCAGCGGCCATGCTGCAGCGATCGCCTCATCCGCAGTGATCGCTGTGCTGATGCTCGGCCCGGCGTGGCTTCCGTTGCTTCTGCTCATCCCCGCCGTGGGCTGGTCGCGGGTGGTGCTGCGCGCCCATACGGTGGCGCAGGTGGTTGCCGGTTCGCTGTTTGGCGGAATAGTGATGGCCGGTATCTGGTGGATCCTGCAAGAGTGGATGGTCGCCTAGGCCGGACCTGGACGCGTTCTGTCCGGCCGCGACTTTTCCCCTCAGTAGGCCGAATACGCCGAAAGCGCTTCCAGCAGGGCAGGGTCTGCCGTTGTTCCCAACGCAATCGCTGCAGTCACCATCAAGGCGGCCATTCCCGTGGCCACAGCCGTGCAGACCGTCAAAATCTTCCAGTCCTCACGCATCACGCTGGCTACTGTCTCGGGAAGCTGCAGGTCCGGGGAGATGAGGTTCGGCGCGCTGTCCACGGTTCCGTCGTCCAGGAGGGCTACCACGGTGCCGTTGCCGCGGTCGACGCGCATGGAGCAGATGTGGTTTCCGTGGCGGGCCAGGAGGATGTCATGGCCGACGAGCTGGCGGCGCTGGAGAGTGAGCAATGGAGCCCCTTGATAATCGTGGAAGATGGGTGTCCGCGCCGTTGGGGGCTTATCCAATTTTATCGTTGCGCCAGGGGCTTAACCGGCGTATCACGCGTGAGAACAGACACCCCCCGTAGCGACCTGTGCCACCACGGGGAGTGTCCGCGGTAACTGCTAGTCGGCGTCGTAGGTGTTGGCGATGTAGACGTCGCAGGGTGCGTTGTGGGCCACGCTGTTGGCCACGCTGCCCAGCACACGGCCAATGCCCTGCATCCGCCGGTTTCCCACGACGATGATGCGGGCCTCCATCCGCAGGGCCTCCTTGATGAGGGCGTCCGCGGGGCGCCCGCGGGCTGCGGAATAGGTCACCTTAATGTCCCGGCCCAAGGACTCGGCCACGGTACGGGCCACGTGTTCTGCGGCGTCGGCGTCGGAGACGATCCACTGGTCGCTGCCGCTGCCGAAGACCTCGGTGCGGTCGCTGTCGAAGGCCGAGACCACGTGGAGTGATGCGCCCAGCGCTGCAGCGAGGTCCCGGGCCGATTCCGCCGCCTTCTTTGCCGTACCGCTGCCGTCGACCCCTACAACGATGATTCCGCTCATGTAATGCTCCTTTGCTTGGTGTGCGGGCTTAAGTCGGGTGAGCCCTAGGCTACAGCGCGGCGATGGCTTCCCGCAGGACCGGCGCAAGGCGGCGCACACCCTCGGTGATCGCTTCCGGAGGCACGGCGCTGTAGGCGAGGCGCAGTTTGTTGGACGGCTCGTCCGACGGCGTGAAGGCGGCGCCGGGGATAAACACCACTCCGGCGTCGATCGCCTTGTGCAGCAGCGGGTAGGTGTCCACGCCGTCCGGGAGTGTCACCCAGACAAAGAAGCCGCCTTCGGGAGTGGTCCAGCTGGTCCCTGCGGGCATGTGGGCTTCTAGGGCAGCGAGCATGGCGCGGCAGCGTTCGGCATACAGTCCGCGGTAGGTCTCGATCTGGCCCTTCCAGTCGTAGTCCCTCAGGTACGCGGAGACGATCATCTGGTTGAGCGAGGGCGGGCACAGCGTGACAGCTTCCGCGGCGAGGTAGTACCGGCGCTGCAGGTGTTCCGGCACCAAGGCCCAGCCAATACGGAGCCCGGGGGCGAAGATCTTGGAGAACGAACCCATGTAAATGACATCCCCCGGATTGTCCGCGCGGAGCGGTGCCAGCAGCTCACCCTCGAAGCGCAGGAGTCCGTAGGGATTATCCTCGAGAATCAGGATATTCGCGTTGCGGCATATGTCCACGATCTCCTGCCGCCGCTCCGGAGCGAGGGTGATGCCCGAGGGGTTGTTGAAGTTGGGGATCGTGTACAGGAATTTGATGTTCTTGCCGGCGAGCTGCAGGGCCGCGATCTTCGCCTCGAGGAGATCCGGAACGAGGCCGTCCCCGTCCATCTCTACTGTTTCAACCTGGACCTGGTACGCCTCAAAGGCATTGAGCGCGCCTACATAGGTGGGGTTTTCCACCAGCACCACGTCGCCCGGGTTGCAGAAGAGCTTGGTGGCGACGTCCTGCGCCGACTGGGATCCTGCAGTGATCACCACATTTTCCGGCCGGGCGTCGAGGATGCCTTCTGCCGCCATCACTTCGCAGATCTGACTGCGGAGCTCCGGCGTGCCCTGCCCGCTGCCGTACTGCAGCGCGGTGAGACCGTCCTCCGCGATGATGGCAGCCGTGGTGGCGGCCAGCCGGTCCAGCGG
>Ga0307415_100002022_pt1 | contig 9989 bp, 7 predicted proteins | sample DK1Cmetagenome_FD_204524 | JGI IMG/M metagenome (GOLD analysis project Ga0307415, IMG submission 204524) | Maize rhizosphere microbial communities from greenhouse at UC Davis, California, United States - DK15-C-2 | ecosystem: Host-associated > Plants > Roots > Rhizosphere > Soil | place: USA...
GACTCCTCATCATCTTGCATCGGTTCTTCTTCGCTTGCGAGCGTCGCGCGCACTTGTTGCCGGTAACTCAGAAACCAGCACACCGCTCCGGCGGCAGCGGCGACGAATGCCATGTCATACTTTTCCTGTAACACCATGAATACGGCGACAACAGCGCCCAACGCAGACATGATTATCCAAAACGTCTTCACTTGATATTCACCGGGACGGTTACGTCCATCGTTCCGGGGGCGTAACAGACCGCTTCGTCACATGCCTGGACGCTTAGTTTGGCGGAAAGGTTGTGCGTTCCTGGTTTCGCATACTTATCTGTTTTGAGTCTCGCTTTCACGGTGGCTTCACCCTCGTACACCGCCAGCGGCTTCTCAGAGAAGGCGAACTTCCTCGTCAGAGGATTGGGGTAAGTCATGGATTGAACTGAGATACCCTCGGCCGGCGTGATTTCGAGTTGTGTGGCTTTGAGATAAGAGAAGCTCGGCGGATTTGCGTTTACGTGATAGCCACTTTTGATCTCGAGTTTAACGACAGCATCACCCGCTTCACCGGCGGCGAGCGTGACTTCCTGCGGGCTTGCCTTCACAACATCAACGGATTTAATCGGCGGCGGCTCCGTCGGGTTTGCGTTTATCGCCGCCGAATTCTCCGCAGGCGCCTTCGCACACCCAGCCGTGAGGCAAATCAAAACCAGCATCGGTATTTTGCACAATCGTTTGGCAATAATCATGAATAAGAATCTAGCATTAAACTACGCCGAAGGCGTTCGCTAATCTCAGCCCAGTGGTTGGAGCGCAGCGACAACCCTGGGGAACCCACAACAACAATCGTTTGAACCCTGTAAGGGTTATTCCCGCACATGCCTAACCCTGTCAGGGTTTATCATCAATTCAATAATTAACCCATGGTTGTCGCTGCGCTCCCAACCATGGGCTGAAATTAGCCAACGCCTTCGGCGTACTTTTATTCGCCGCCTTCGCTGTTATTCGCCTTCTTCGTCTTCCTTACCGTCCGGCTTTTTAATCCCGAACTTCTCCAGGCGGTACTGAAGCGTTCGGAATGTGAGGCCGAGGAGCTTGGCGGCCTTGGTGATGTTGTAGTCGGTTTGCTCCATTGCCTGTGTGATCAGGTTGCGCTCGACCTCTTCGAAATTGATCCCCTCGGCCGGCAGCTTGAAAGCACCATCCGATGCCGGCCCAACTTCCTGACGCACTTCAGTCGGCAGATCTTCCGCCGTGATCAGATCTCCTTCGCTCAATAAGATCGCACGCTCGATCGCCGACTCCAACTGCCTCACATTCCCGGGCCAACTGTAATCGTTCATCAACTTCTTCGTTTCCGGCGTCAGACCACGCACGAGGCGCGACGTGTTCTTCGTGTGCTTCTTGAGGAAGTAGTCAATCAAAACCGGAATGTCTTCACGTCGCTCGCGCAACGGCGGCACGTCGATTGAGAGCACGTTGATGCGGTAATAAAGATCGTCACGGAAACGGCCGTCAGAAACCATCGCGCGCAAGTCGCGATTAGTCGCCGCAATCACACGAACATCCACGTTCATTTCGTGTGTGCCACCAACGCGACGAATCTTTCGTTCCTGTAACGCGCGCAACAGCTTCGCCTGAATGCCGACGTCGAGCTCAGCGATCTCGTCAAGAAACAACGTGCCGCGATCCGCAATTTCAAACAACCCTTTCTTTTCCGCGTGCGCGCCGGTAAACGAACCCTTTTCGTGTCCAAACAACTCCGACTCGAGCAGGTTCTCATTGATCGCAGCGCAGTTGACGGCCTGAAACATCTCGGTCGATCGCGGTGACTGATTGTGAACCGCACGGGCAATCAACTCCTTGCCGGTGCCCGACTCGCCGCGCACGAGCACCGTCGAATTCGAACGCGCGACTTTCAGAATCATCTTCTTCACACTCTCCATTTTCGGAGACGCCGAGATGATCTCGCTGTCGATCGCGTCGAGACGATCGAGCGCGCGGTTAATCGTTTCCAACAGCGCTGCCTTGTCGTAAGGCTTTTCGAGGTAATCAAACGCGCCGCGCCGCAGTGCTTCCTTGGCCGACTCGATCGAGCCGTGAGCAGTGAGCAGGATGACGATGATTGACGAGTCGTAAGCCAGCAGGTGTTGCAGCAACTCGATGCCGTCCATACCGGTCATCTTCAGATCGGTCAAAGCGAGGTCGAACCTGCGATCCTTCGCAAACTTGAGTGCGGCTTCGCCCGAAGCTGCGGTGGTGACGTCGTAACCTTCCTCCGCCAGGATCAGTTCGAGAATTTCTCTTTGCGCTTTCTCGTCGTCAACTACCAGAATGTTCTTTCGTGGCATGTGTGTTCTCTTTAGCCGGTAGAATTATCGTGAACGTTGTACCGCTGCCTTCCTTCGATGCGACGCTGATAGTGCCGCCATGATCGTCGATCGCCTTTTTCACAATGGCCAGCCCCAGGCCGGTGCCGGTTTCCTTCGTCGAAAAATAAGGCTCGAAGATTTTTGAAATGTCCTCCGCCGCAATTCCTTCACCGCTGTCGCTTATTTCAACCTTAACAGAGTTGGCCGGAGTGTTCGAAAGCGTGATTGAAATACTGCCGCCCTCGCCGTTGATCGCTTCCACCGCGTTGATGACGAGATTGGTGAACACCGAACGCAGCGACTCGCGATCGGCCACGACTGCCGGCAATGGTCCATCCTGAACGATCTTCGTCTCGATTCCGCATTCTTCAGCTCTTGCTTCAACCAGCCGCAGCGCGTCTTCGGCTTCGGTTCGGATGTCGACGTCCTGTAGCTCGAGTTTCGATGGTCGCGAGTATTTGAGGAAGTCGGTAATGTGACGATTAATACGCGCGACTTCGGTCTTCAACTGATCGGTCAGCCGGATAAACGTCTCGCGCTTATTTGGATCATTCGGAGCAAACGATGAGCGCAGGTGATCCAATGTCAGGTTGATGTAGTTGAGCGGGTTCCGAATCTCGTGCGCGATCGCCGCCGCGAGTCGGCCGACGACCGCGCCCTTTTCGGCCTGGTGAAGCTGCATTTCGAGTTCACGCGCGCGACTGAGTTTCGCTGTCATCTCGTTGAACGCCGCCGCGAGCGTTCCCATTTCATCAGCTCGATCCGCCGGCACCTGTACGTCGAAGTTGCCACCAGCCACCTTTCGCGCTGCCGTTGAGAGTTCCTTAATCGGGCGAGTGAAGTGCCAAACGAAGATGCCTGTGATCAATGTGGTCACAAACAAAACCGCGAGCGTGTAGAGAGCAGAGCGAGACGACTGCCGTTCCAGGACATTTGTCAGCGTATGTGCCGAGTCGAGCACGACGATGATGAAGCGTCGTCCTTTGTCAGTCTGCACCGGAAAATAGAAAGCGCCGGCTTCACTGAAATCGACGTTGGTCGAAGGTGGAATCCATGACGGAAGTTGTTCGTGCTCGCCTGTAAACTGCACCGCACTTCTGAGCGGTAGAAGCTGGATCTCCCTGAACTGAACGTAGCGCGTGGTTTTGTCTTCGCGTTCGCGTGGGTTGAACTCCGGAATGATGCTGTCGAGGACATTTCCATCATCATCGAGGACGAGGATGTTCTTGACGCGCGAGTTTTTATCTTTCAGTAGCGGTTCCTGGAGTCCTCCGATTATCTCATCGAGGTATTGGTCGCTCTTCAGGCTCTCGATGCCGAGCGCAATGCCCGTCATTATGGCCTGCTCCTGCTCGACGATCATGCGCGCGTTGGCGCGGACGGTGCGGAGATTGAAGTAGTACTGGATACCGAGCGTCAGACCGAGCATCAGCGCCAGCAGTAACAGAAGGCGAGCTCGGAAACTTTGTATCTGGGCTACAAACTTCATCGAAAACTAAGAGGGGTGTTTAGGCATCTGACGTTGCGTCCTGGTAAAAGACGCTCATTGCGTGTTTATCCTTATTTTAACGTCTCGCAAAAAAGTCACGGCGTTGGCCGCGAATTGGAACTGGCCCCCGGAGTAAGCACGTACTGTTCCAGTGAAATATGTATAATCGATTACTTTTTGATTGCTCCCAACTGTCTGTTGATGTTATATTTGCAGCGGTCTCAAATCAATGTCCCCAGAGGCCGCCTGTTAGGGAAACTCTTCCCGCCCCTCAAGTTGCAGCAGAAGGTTTGACCGAAGACACGAAAAGAGGCGTTTTTTGAAAAGCTGGGTGTTGCAAGAAGGTGTTTTAAATTTTTCAGGAACGCAACCGGCAGGTTCGTTCGCGCTCGCCGTTAGGTGAGCATATCCCTAAAAAGAGAGGTACCAAGGCCTGATGACTCTGAATTCCTATTCCCCTAAGTCACGCCGGCTCGTCTTTATTCTATTCGTACTTATTTCTCTGGTTTTTTCCGGTACAGCATTCGGGAAGAAGAAACAATCCTCGGGCCGGAGCGCCCGCAGTCAGAAAAGCAGAAAAGCCTCGGCTCGGGCGACCCGCTCGTCACGCCGAGGTGGACGACAGGTTGCTCGAGTTTCTCGCGGTCGTCGTGGTGGTAGTCGACTTTCGGCGCGTGAGGTTCGACGTTCGCGAGCGCAGATTGCCCGCGAGCAGTCATCGGCACTAAAAGCGCGCGAGCGAAGGTTGGGCCGGCCGCTTACCAGGCGTGAACGTGCCGCTGAGATGCGTCGTGTTGCTGGCCGGAATCGGCGCGCGTTGCTCGAAGCTCGTCGTCGTGCCGAAGCTGCACGCCGTGCTGCAATCGCGCGACAGATGGCAATCGACAAAGCGATGCGCGACGAGGTTCAGTCGTTTATCTCGAAGGATGATGTGACTGGTGAAGATCCGGAAGTACGTCGAGTTGCCGTTAATGCGCTGGGCCGTCATGCTGGTACTGTAGTGGTTATGGATCCGATGACGGGCCGTGTCTATTCCATGGTGAACCAGGAATGGGCACTGCGTCGCGGATTTAAACCATGCTCGACGATAAAGCTCGTTACGGGCGTCGCCGGACTTTCCGAGAGTGCGATTCCGCAAGTCGATACCGTCGGCGATGGTTATCGAATCGATTTAACCTCAGCATTGGCCCACTCCGACAATCCTTTCTTCCAAACTGTTGGCACCCGAATCGGCTCCGAGAAGATGGTTACCTACGCGCGCGAGCTTGGCCTCGGCGAGAAGACCGGAATCAACGTGCCATTTGAGTTTGCCGGCAGGTTGCCCGAGATAAAGGTAGGCGTAACTGAAAGACGAATGTTCTCGCACGCAGACGGTTTCTCTGTGACACCACTGCAACTGGGCACGCTCGTTTCAGCCATGGCCAATGGTGGCAAGTTGCTCGTGCCGCAGATTCCGCACAGCGCGAAAGAACTGAACAAGATGAGCGTGAAAGTGCGACGCCAGTTGCCCATCACGACGGATGTTTGGCAGCGCATGGTTCCCGGAATGGTCGGCGCCGTTAATTATGGTTCGGGCCGCAAGGCTTATGACCCAAGTCAGACAGTAGCCGGCAAGACAGGCACTTGTATCGGCGATGCCGGTTGGGTTGGTTTGTTTACCTCGTATGCTCCTTTAGCTAATCCGCGACTCGCTGTTGTAGTAATCACGCAGGGAACTGACGCTCGCCGTCATCTTCCCGCAGCAGTCGCCGGAGAGATTTATCGTCAACTGAATCATCGCTTCGGAACGGCGATCAACCTTCAGGTTGCGTCGACGCTCGACGATGAAGAGAAAGAAGTGGCCGATCAGGAAGCCGCTGCGGACGCAGAGGCCAACGGTGAGACCACCGAAACCAATGGTGCAGCAACAACCGCAACGGCGCCTCCTGTAATTACAACGCCTGTTGCTCCCGCTGCTGCTAAAACGAGCACATCGGAACCGACCAGTAAGGTGAAGCGTGTGCTCATGCCGCTTGAAAAGAAACCGGTTGAGACTCCAAAGAACTCAACCACATCATCTCAGGCTCCCGCGACGACTGCGCCGGCCGAACAACAAAGACCGCGGCGCATAACCCCTAACTAAATCCCTTATCACCCCCCTTGATCAATCTGCGCCGGAGTTTCGAACTCCGGCGTATTTTTTTAACGGAACAAATATGTCGGAAACGTTGTCTAATTTCAGCCGAATCGTGGCTCGAATCAGCGAACAACTACAGCATAGTTGAATAAGTGCGAATATTTTCTGATCTTTTTCTACTCTTGGCGCGCAGCGCCTTGACACATTTAATACAGTTGCAGGAATATTGCGTGGTTTTATTTACCCAGGTTCAATATAGCGCACCCGAGTGTGTCCCCTTGTATCCAAAGATCGGCAACCGGTCTTTGTATCAATCGCATCCTAAAATTTGCCTTGGCGACCGAAAAAGGCAGAGTCCTTGGCGCGCGACTTGCTGAAATGATTTTTGGAGGTTCGGAACAACTAATGAAAAAGCTGATAACGTTTTTAAGTATTTCCACTACAGTCGCGATACTTGCTCTGCCCGTCGCAGCGCAAACCGCAGTCGCGCAACCGAATAATGCCGTTCAGGATCAATGCACAACCGAAGGCAAAAATGCTCTATACAAAGTTTTCCTTGATAATAGAAAGACCGATCAGGATAAAGCTTATGACGCGGCCAAGAAGTACCTGGCTTGTCCGGCGCCGGCTGAAGTTGACGCGGCGCAGCAAGCGATTATCGACTACTTGAAGAAGTTTGTCGGTCAATACGAAGACGCTACCAAGAAGATCCGCTTTCGAACTTTGCTCTATAACGACAAGAAATATCCCGAAGCCTATGCGCTTGGAAAAGAGATCCTGGCTGCCGAGCCCGAGAATCTGAAAGTACTGGTAGACCTTGGTGCAAACGGATACCTCGTGGGACCGTTGAACAATGCGTCGTTGAGTGGTGAAGCGCTCGCGTATGCGAAGAGAGCCTTGCAACAACTCGAAGCAGGAAAGACCATAGACGACTGGCAGCCGCTCGCGAGCAAAGACGTCGCCGTCGCTTATTTGAACTACACTGTCGGCGCGCTGTCACTGGCCACCGATCCTTCAAACGCTCTCAAGAACCTGATCAAAGCCGCACAGTTCGAGACGCCGTTGAAGAAGTCACCGTATACGTATGCGTACATCGCCGGTGCTTACGAAACTGGTCCATATGCGAAGCTGTCAAAGGAGTACAAGGACCTCTATTCCGGCAAGGACGAAACTCCGGAAAGCAAACTGGCGCTCGCCAACATCAACCAGATAATTGATCGTATGATCGACGGTTATGCCCGCGCGGTTGCGCTCGCTGGTACTGATGCGAGCTTTAGTCAGCCAAAGGCTGTTTGGAGCGAGAGCCTGTCCACCTGGTATAAGTATCGCAATAACAACGCCACGACCGGAATGGACCAACTGGTCGCCGGCATTCTGTCGAAGCCGCTGCCACCGGAGCCAACACCGATTACTGTGCTGCCTGCTTCCACTCCGGCTTCGACGCCGGCCACTAACTCGGGAACAACTCAAGGCAACGGCACCGCCACACCTGCCGGAACGACAGCGCCCGCTGGGACTACCAACAAGACTACGACTACTCCCGCCGGAACGAAGCCGAACGGAACTACGACTACTCCGGCCACAACGAAGACGACCGGAACCAAGCCAGATCGTCCACGACGCAACCATCGGTGATCCAAAGAGCATTCGTCTCCATTCCAGCGCCGGAAGCTTTTTAGACAGCTTCCGGCGTTTTGCTTATAATTCAGTCCGTTTTGAAAAATCCCGAAACGATTCCTGATCTGGATCTCCTCGAAACGGTCCTCGCCTATAACTTCAAAGATCGTGCTTTGCTCGAACGCGCCATCACGCACCGTTCCTGGGCACATGAGAAAGTGGCGCCGGGCGACGAGCGCCAGGCACGCAAACTCCACAATGAGTCGTTGGAATTCTTAGGCGACTCGGTGCTGGGACTGGTCGTCTCAAATTATCTCTGTAGCTCTTATCCCGGGGGCACCGAAGGGGAACTGTCGCGCATGAAGCATCGTTTGGTTAGTGCGCCGACGCTGGCCAAGGCTTCGCTGGGACTGAACCTCGGCGACTTCCTGCGCTTCGGGCGCGGTGAAGAAAAGAGTGGCGGGCGGCAGAAGAACGCTTTGCTGGCCGACGTGTTTGAAGCGATAACCGGCGCGATCTTCCTGGACGGCGGTCTCGAAGCGGCGACTCGTTTTGTTTGTCACGCACTGCGGGATGAGTTGGAGGGTGCCGACCCGCTGAGCGCAGCCAAGGCCGATTACAAGACGATGCTTCAGGAGCGGCTCCAGGCTTCACGGCGCCCGGCTCCCCGGTACGCAGTAATCGAAACCCTGGGTCCGCCGCATCAACGTATCTTCCACGTCGAGGTTTCGTGGGATGGCGGCAGTATTCAGGGTGAAGGCCACTCCATCAAGGCCGCCGAAGCGGCAGCCGCCAGAGCCGCGCTCGAGGGAATGAAGTTGGACGAATCGGAAAACGGTGACGAATCTCCTGACGATCCATGCAGTTCAACTTGACCAACTATAAGCAACGTCTCTAGGATGTTTTTGATGGCGAGCAACCGTACCACTGACAAACCGAGAACCGCCGACGCGGAGACCTCAACCGAAGCAAAGCCCTTTTCTTTCTCACGGCTATTTAATCGTAACGGTCACGAAAAGAAGACTTTGCCGCCGGCCAAGCCGCAGGGTCCCCCAAAGAGTGTCTGGCGCGAGTATTTTGAGTCGGCAGTGGTGACGGTGATCATGGCGCTGTTCGGCATGACCTTCATCGTGCAGGCGGTGAAAGTTCCGACAGGCTCGATGCAGAATACGATCACGATCGGCGATCATCTGCTGGTCAACAAGTTCATCTTTGCGCCGGGTAAGTCGCTGCCGTTTCTGCCGCAACGTGAAATCAAACGCGGCGACATCATCGTCTTCAAGTATCCCGGCAATCCTTACGATCCAAAGCGCGACGACAGGCCTGATAACCGGCCCATTTTCACCAACTATGTGAAGCGCGTGATTGGTATTCCCGGCGATCACATCAGCATCAAAGGCAATAACGTGATCGTTAACAATGAAGTCGTTCCCGAGCATCACATCGCGGCCAGAGAGATCAATCAGAAGGCGCCGCTGGACATCGTGAACGATCCGCCGCGTAAGCCGGGCGAGCTCTACGACGTTTATTACAAGCCAGGAACGGAAGACGACGATACGTCGTTCTACGACGCCTTCCAGGGCAAGGACGAGCTCGTCGTTCCGGCTGATAGTTATTTCGTGATGGGCGACAACCGCAATAACAGTGAAGACAGTCGCTACTGGGGATTCGTGCCTCGCGATCTCGTCATCGGTCGCGCGATGTTTGTTTACTGGTCCTACGATGAGAGCGCACCCGATACCGGATTAACTCCCATCGGCAACTTCCTGCTGAATACGCGCTGGAGCCGCACGGGCACGCTCGTTAAATAGAATTTTTGCCGCAGATTAACGCGAATGACGCGGATCTGATCCGCGTCATTCGCGTTAATCTGCGGCGAAAAATAATATGAGCCTCAAACGTCTCGTACGGCGGATCAAAGAGGATAGGATCTTCGGCCGTGCTGCCCAACTCTCCTACTACTTTCTCCTCGCACTCTTTCCGCTGCTGCTTTTCCTGATCAATATTCTCGGCTACATGGCCCAGGAAGGAACCCTCTTCCGCGACAAGTTACTCCTTTACCTGGCCGCGCTAATGCCACGCAGCGCTTTTGCGCTCGTGCGCGCGACGGTCGACGAGATCGGTGTTTCCAGCGGCACTGGCAAACTGTCGTTTGGACTGCTCGCAGCGTTGTGGGCGGCGTCGAACGGAATGGGCGCGATCAGCGACACGCTCAACACGGCTTACAACGTAAAAGAGACGCGACGGTGGTGGAGGGTGCGACTCATCTCCGTCTGTTTGACGATCGCGCTCGCGATTCTCATTCTGGCAGCCCTCGCGATTGTTTTGGTCGGCGGCACTATCGGCGAGGCACTCGCGGCACGTTACGGATTCGGTAGTCTCTTCACCACGGTTTGGACCATCATCCAGTGGCCCATTGC
>Ga0307415_100002024_pt1 | contig 9988 bp, 7 predicted proteins | sample DK1Cmetagenome_FD_204524 | JGI IMG/M metagenome (GOLD analysis project Ga0307415, IMG submission 204524) | Maize rhizosphere microbial communities from greenhouse at UC Davis, California, United States - DK15-C-2 | ecosystem: Host-associated > Plants > Roots > Rhizosphere > Soil | place: USA...
CGGTCGGCGGCGATCTGGGCGAACGTGGTCTCGTGCCCCTGTCCGTGCGGCGACGAGCCGCTGCGGATCACGACGCGACCGCTCGGCTCGACGGTCGCCTCCGCGCTCTCCCACATACCGCCGGCGCGCTCGACGTACATGGCCACGCCGCTCCCTCTGACGCGCGCGCCGGAGGGCGGCGGCGCGCCGGCGGCCAGCTCCAGCGCGACGTCGAGGCAGCGCTCGTAGTCCCCGGAGTCGTACGTCCACCCGAGCGGTGTCTCGTGCGGGAAGTGGCGCACGAGGTTGGCCCGCCGCAACTCGGCGGGATCGACTCCGAGTGCGCGCGCCGCGTCGTCGACCGCGCGCTCGAGGAAGTAGGCCGCGTCCGGGCGCCCGGCGCCGCGGTAGGGGCCCGTTGGCACCTTGTTCGTGCGCGCGCCGACGAGATCAACCTGTGCGGCTGGGATGTCGTAGCAGCCGCACATCAGCATCGCCGCGGTGTGCGGCGGGATCGCCGTGGTGCTGTACAGGTACGCGCCGAGGTCGGCCAGGAGCCGCGCCCGCACGGCCAGCATGCGGCCGTGGCGGTCGAGCGCCAGCTCGACCTCGGCCTCCATGCCGCGGCCCTGGTAGGCCGCCTGGAAGTTCTCCAGCCGGTCCTCGGCCCACTTCACCGGCCGGCCCAGCTCGATCGCCGCGACGGCGATCGCGGGCACCTCGGCGCCGACCACGCCCTTGCTGCCGAAGGCGCCTCCCACCTCGGGAACGACGACGCGGATCGTGTCGTCGGGACGTCCGAGGACGTGCGACATCTGAGCCAGCGGCCGGTGCGGGTCCTGGGCCGAGCACCACAGGGTCAGACGATCGCCGCCCGGGTCGTGCGCGGCGATCGCCCCGCGCGTCTCGATCGGCGCCGCCACCAGCCGCGGCAGCGCGTAGCGGCCGCGAACCACGTGCGCCGCCCGCTCGAACGCCGCCTCCGGATCGCCGCTCGACCTCGACCACTCGAGCAGTCGCTCGCCCGCGGCCCGGGCGTCGGTGACCGGCTCGAGTGGCTCGTAGTCGACCTCGACGAGCTCCGCGGCGTCCTCTGCGAGGGCCCGCGACTCGGCGACGACGAGCGCGATCGGCTCGCCCGCGTAGCGGACCTCTTCGCCGGCCAGGACGGGGTGACCCGCGTCCGCCACGGTCGCGCCGTCGGGCGCCTGCACCGGGAAGGGCCGCACCCGGCCCGCGAGGTCCTGGGCCGTCATGACCGCCACCAGGCCGTCGGCGGCCGCCGGCGCGCGCACCGCGGTCACGCGCGCGCGGGCGTGGACGCTGCGCACGAATGCGGCGTGCGCCTGATGCGGCAGCTCGATGTCGTCCAGGTAGCGGGCGCGACCGCGCAGGATGCGCTCGTCCTCGCGGCGCGCCACCGGTGCGCCCATGAGCCTGGCGGCGCTCACGGCCTCGCCGGCGCCCATGCCTCGACCGCGTCGAGGATCGCGCGCAGCGCCCGGATGCCCTCGTGCGCGCCCGTCTCCGGCGCGGCGCCGTCGCGCATGCAGCGTCCGAACTCGGCCAGCTCCTCGGCCAGCATGTCGCGCTCGTCGAACTCGACCCACGCGCCGCCGAGCATGAGCGTGGTCGCCCGGTCGAGCGCCTGCGCGTCCGGCCAGACCGAGAAGTCGGTCCGGTACTCGAGCACCGCCTCGGTGCCCTGGAGACGCAGCGCGAGCGTCTTCGGCGATACGTAGCTGCCGGTGACGACCCCGAGCGCCCCCGAGGCGAACTCGAGCGTGACGATGCCGACGTCGTCGATGTCGGCGTCCGTCGCGACGTGCGCGAAGCGCCCCGACGCCCGGTCGATCGGTCCCAGCCACGAGGCCAGCGTGTCGACGTGGTGGATGCCCAGCTGCATGAGCGGCCCGCCGGGGTTGTGAGCGCGATGGGCGCGCCAGGCCTGCGGCGGGAAGCTGCCGGGAAGCGAGAACGTCGCTTCCGCGAGGACGACGCTCCCCAGCGCGCCCGCGCCGACCAGCTGGGCAACCTTGCGCGCGGCGCCGAGACGCCGGAACGCATGGCCGACGGCCAGGGTGACGCGCGCGTCGGCGCACGCGTCGCGCATCCGCTCCGCCGCCTCGATCGTGTCGGCCATCGGCTTCTCGACGAACACGTGACGCCCCCGTTCGGCCGCCGCGATCGCCTGCTCTGCGTGCGTGTAGTTGGGCGTGACGAGCAGCACGCCCTCGACCTCGGGGTGCTCGATCGCAGCCTCGAGGCTCGGCGCCGCCTCGCAGCCGGTGCGCGCCGCGAACGCCGTGCGCCGCTGAGCGTCGCGCGCGAAGCAGGTGACCAGGCGCAGACCGGCGCGGTCGGCGGCGCCGGCCATGTGGGTGCCCCACATGCCGAGGCCGATCAGGGCGACGCCGGCGCTCATGCCGCCGGCTGTCCCACCCGCGCGAGCTGGTCGGCCATCCAGTCGCCCACCAGCGGTCGATAGCGGAACGGGATGTTGTTGCAGACGTGTGTGCCGTCCTCGTAGAGGACGAACTCGGCGTTCGGCATCTCGTCGGCGATCCGCTTGGTGTCCCGCCACGGGATCAGCCGGTCGAGCTTGCCCGTGACGATCAGCGCCGGCTGCTCGACGCGCTCGGCCACTCCGGACAGGTTCAGCTCGGCGGCCTTGGCGCGCGCCTGATCCGGCGACGAGGCGCCGGTGTGGTGCCGCAGCGTCTCGCGCGTGAGCGGCGGCAGGTCGTCCCAGTTCGCGCTCATGTCGTACGGGCCGCTGACGCCGGCGACGGCCCGGATGCGCGGCTCGAACGCGGCGGCCCTGGGCGCGTAGTAGCCGCCCATGCTGACGCCGGCGGCGCCGATGCGGTCCAGGTCGACGTCGCCTCGCCCGTCCAGCGCGTCGATCATCGCGGCGACCGCAACGTCGTAGTCGGGCCGGATGTGCAGCTCGAAGCCGGACTCCCCCTGGCCCGGCCCGTCCATCGACAGCGTCGCCATGCCGCGCGCCAGGAACACCTGCTCCCAGTGGAAGAACTCCTCCTTCGTGGAATCGAGCCCGGGGATCAGGACCATCAGCGGCGGGCGCTCGACGTCAGGCGGTCGGCGCAGGTTCGCCGCGATGCGAGCGCCGTCGAGTGGCGCCTCGATGCGCTCGGCCGTCGGGTCGAGCAGCTCGTGCGCCGCGGTCAGGGCGGCGATCGCCTGCCGCGTTGCGGCGCGGTTGCGCTCGACGTCGAGGACCCAGACAAACTTGGCGAAGTGGTAGCAGACCGCAGCGCGGACGAACGCCTCGCCGGCGCTGAGTTCGTGTCCGGCTTCGCGGGCGCGCTCGGCCTGCTCGCGGTGACCGTCGGCGGTGGCCGTCCAGGCGTCGAGCCAGTCGTCCCAGCGCTCCAGCGAGGACGTCACGCGGCGGAAGTCGTTGTAGTCGACGCCGTTCGCGATCAGGCGTGACCCCCAGTTCTCAATGGCGGCCTGCACGCGGGCGTCCGGCACCCGACACCACCTCCTCGATCGTGGTTCCCAGGTCCTGCAGCAGGACGACGGCCGCGTTACGGCCAGGCCCGCCGGTGATGGAGCCGCCGGGGTGCGTGGTGCCCCCCGTCTGGTAGAGCCCCGGGATCGGCATCCGGTGCTGCGCCCAGCCCGGCACGGGCCGGAGGGCGCCCGACTGCGGCAGCGTGCGGTCGCCGCCGTGGAACGTGCCGCGGATCATGTGCTCGTTCTGGCGCTCGATGTCCTCCGGCATCTTCACCAGCCGCTCGAGCACCACGTCGTCCGCGAAGCCCGGGCACGCCGCCTGCAGCCGGCGCATCAGGCGGTCGGCATGGCGCTCGCGCCGGTCCTCGAAGCCGTAGGCCTGCGGCGCCAGCAGCTTCACGGTGTGGTGACCGTCGGGCGCGCGCGACGGGTCGCACAGCGTCGGGGTCGCCACGAGCACCCACTGGGGCTCGTCGACCCAGCGCCCGTCGCGGAGCGCGCGGCCAAAGTCGATCATCTCCTGCGGCCAGCCGGCGAGCCCGGCGGACACCGCGCTGCGCGGCCCCTTCGGCGTCGCGAACTCCGGTGCCGCGGTCGTGGCGAGATACGTCGCGCTGCAGGGAATGCCGACGTCGAACGTCTCGACCCCGTAGAGGAATTCCTCGCCCCACGCGTCCGCCGGCGCCATGTCGACGACGTGCTTGACGTGGATCGTCGAGACCACCGCCTCGCGGGCCATGAAACGCTCCCCGCTCTCCGTCTCGACCCCCACGCAGCGGCCCTGCTCGAGCACGAGCCGGTTCACGCGTCGCGAGCACAGCACCGTACCGCCGTGGTCGTCGATGCATTCCACGAGCGCGTCGGTGAGCCGGCCAGAACCGCCGCGCGGGAGCGTCCAGCTGCGTCGTTGGCGCCCGAACACGATCGAGTAGGCAAGCGGCCCCGAGCCCGGCGCGTCGATCGGCACGAGCGTCTGGTACGCCTGCCAGAGCAGGAACGCCTGGATGTGCGGGTCCTCGAACTCGCGCCGCACGACGTCCCACGCCGAGAGGACGGCGCGGCGGCGCCAGATGTTTCCCTTCGGATGCTCCCGCAGGCGCTCGTCGAGCGACGGCCCGAAGCCGACGGGGGTGAACGTCGCGGCGCTGAAGAGGTGCTTCACATCGTCGTAGTCGGCCAGCAGCCGCCGGTACGCGCGGGCGTCGGCGGCAGAGAACCGGGCGATCTCCTCCGTCGTCCGCTCGACGTCGAGCCACGCGGTCAGCTGCTCGCCGTCCGGGAACGCGACGTGGGCGAACGGGTCCGGCATCAGGTACTCCAGCCCGTACTCGCCGAGCAGTCCCAGCTCGTCGTCGAGCAGCAGCGGGTTGGTCTGGATCAGCGTGTGCCCGGTTGAGCACGAATCGAGCAGGTAGCCGGGCGCCATCAGTTCCTCGGACGCGGCGCCGCCGCCCGGGACGGCGCGCGAGTCGAGGACCACGACCTCGCGGCCGGCACGCGCGAGATACGCGGCGGTGATCAGCGAGTTGTGGCCGGCGCCTGCCACCACGACGTCGGCGGTGGTGGCCGTCATGCCGCGGCCACCTCCAGGCCGAGCAGGCGCGCCGCGTTGCCGCCGAGCACCGCCGCCTCGTCGCTCGGGTCCAGGTCGGCGGAGCGGACGGTGTCCGCAGGGCGCAGGTCGCCCATGTCGAACGGATGGTCGGAGCCTAGAACGACCCGGTCGGCGCCGACGGTCTCGACGAGTCCGCGCAGGAGCCCCGCGTCGTGGACGACCGTGTCGTAGTGGAAGCGCCGCAGCGACTCCTCCGGCGACTCGCGCAGTCGCGAGCGCGCGTCCGGCTGGAACGAGTGCGCGTGGCGCAGCCGCCCACGCAGCGTGAGGATCGCCCCGCCGCCGTGAGCGAGCACGACCTTCAGCCCGGGATGGCGCTCCATCGTGCCGGTCATAACGAGGTGCGCGGCCGTCACGGTCGTCTCGAACGGATTGCCGACGGCGTTCCAGAGATAGTGCTCGCCGAACACGGGCGCGTCGAAGCCGCGCGTGGTCGGGTGGACGAAGACCACCGCACCGGTCTCCTCCGCCGCGGCCCAGAACGGCTCGAACGCGTCGTCGCCGAGATAGCGGCCTCCGACGTTCGCCGCCACCTCGACGCCGCCCAGCACGCCGTCGGCCATGAGCGCCCGCAGCTCCTGCGCAGCCGGCCGCGGGTCCTGGAGCGGGACGGTCCCCAGCGCGGCCACGCGTCCGCCGCCGGCGGCGACCATGCGCGCGAGCCCGTCGTTCTGGATCCGGCAGCGCCGCACGCCCTCCTCGGGCGGCGCGTCGTACGACAGCAGCAGCACGAGCGGCGACAGCACCACCGTGTCCGTGCCGGCCGCGTCCTGGTCGGCGACGATGCGCTCCAGGTCGGTCCACTCGCGGACCGCGGAGCGCACCTCGCGGCGCCCCACCTCGAACGCCTGCCGACCGCTCTCGCGCCACACGCGCGGGCGCCATGACTCCTCGGGCGCCGCCTCGCGCAGCAGCTCGGGCACGATCACGTGCGCGTGCATGTCGATCACCGCCGTCATGCCGCGATCAGGATCAGCGCGCCGGAGACGACGAGTGCTGCGCCGGCCCAGAGCCCGGCGGTCACGCGCTCGATGTGGCGGCCGGCGATGACGGGCGCGAGGAACAGCACCACGGGCACCGACAGCAGGTTCAACGCGAGCACGGCGCCGACGGTCGCGTCTTCGAGCGCCGCCCAGCGCCACCAGGTGGAGACGGCGACCAGCACGCCGGCGAGCAGCTTGAGCTTCCCCACCGAGCCCTTGACGGCGGCCCAGGCACGCGTTCCACCGCGCCACAGCGCGTACAGGGGCGCGTACAGCGCCACGGAGACGATCAGTCCGACGGTCAGCCCCGCCACGGGCGAGTCGAAGCCCTCCAGGCCGCGCAGGATGAAGACCGGGCTCAGCGCCCACAGGAACGCGCAGCCGAGCCCGGGCAGCGCGTCGGTGACGCGCGGGGACTCGAGCCCGCCGCGCATCGCGACCACGTATGCGCCTACGCACATGAGCGTGATCGCCGCGAGCGCGATCGCTCCGGGCAGCTGTCCGATCGTGATCGCGGCGATGACGATGCCGAAGACGGGGACCGTGGTCAGCAGCGGGCTCGTCCGCGCCGCGCCGATCCGCTGCTGACTCAGGTTCAGCAGCGACCAGCCGGCGAGGAAGTGGAGCAGCCCGGCCAAGGCGAAGTCGCCGATCGCCCACAGCGGCGCGTCGAGCACGCCGTCGAGCTGCCCGGCTCCGATCGAGGCCGCGGCGAGCACCAGGGCGGCGACGCCGACCTGCACGAACGTCGAGGCGTAGGAGTCCTCGGTCGCACGGAGCGCGCGAACGTTGACGCTCTGGAAGAGGCCGAATCCCAGCCCGGAGGCGGCCGCCAGCAACGCTCCGCTCATCCGTCAGCCGCGGGCAGGCGCGGGCGCCTGCACGGGGGTCGGGGTGGGCAGGCTGCCGCGCTTCGCCTCCTGCACCGAGCCGCCGAAGTAAAGGGCCGCCATCTCCGGGTTGTTGAGCACCTCGTCGGCCCTGCCGGTGAGCAGCACGCGGCCGCTCTCCATCACGATGCCCTCGGTCGCCAGGCGCAGCCCGAAGCGCACGTTCTGCTCGACGAGGAGCACGGTCTTGCCCGCCTGCTTCAGCGTCTCGACGGTGCCGAACACGAGCTTGAGCGCCTTCGGGTCCAGGCCGAGCGACGGCTCGTCCAGGAGCACCAGCTTCGGGTCCAGCATCAACGACCGCGCGACCTCCACGATGCGCCGCTGCCCACCCGAGAGGTTGCCGGCCTTCTCGTCGCCGCGCTCGCGGACCACGGCGAACATCTCGGCGATCTCCGCGTAGCGCCTGCGCAAGAGGGCCTTGTCGCCGCGGCGGATGTAGCCGCCCATCAGCACGTTCTCGCGCACGCTGATGTTCGGGAACAGCCCGTTGGACTGCGGCACCTGGGCGATGCCGAGATCGAGGATCTCGGCCGGATGCCGACCCGTGATCTCGTTGCCCTCGAGCTGGATCCGTCCCTTGCGCGGGCGCAGCAGGCCGCTGACCGCGCGCAGGACGGTCGACTTGCCGGCGCCGTTGGGCCCGACGATGCAGCCGATCGCGCCTGGCTGGAGCTCGATGTCGACGCCCTGGAGGACGTCGCCGCCCCCGTAGCCGGCGATGACGCCCTCGATCCGCAGCAGCGTCATCGTGCCACCTCCGCCATCCGCTCGACCACGAAGTCCTCGCCGAGGTAGGCGTCGAGCACGCGCGAGTCCTTCTGCACGTGCTCCGGCGTGCCCTCGCAGATGCACGTGCCGCGGGCGAGCACGAGCACCGGGTCGCACAGGCCGAGCACGAACGGCATGTTGTGCTCGACGATCAGGAAGGTCGTGCCTTGGCGGTTGAGCGTGCGGATCATCTCGCCCATGCGCTCGATCAGCGTCGGGTTGATCCCGCCAGCCGGCTCGTCGAGCAGGATGAGCTTCGGGTCGAGCATCAGGACCTGCGCAAGCTCGACGAGCTTCTGCTGCCCGTAGGACAGCTCGGCTGCCTTCTGGTCGACGAAGCGCTCCATGCCGACGAACGTCAGCACCTCCTCCGCACGCGCGGCCTCGTCGCCGCGCATCGCGCTCGCGTTGAGCTGTCGCCACGAGAACGAGCGCAGCGGCGCGACCACGTTCTCGAGCACGCTCATCTCGCGGAACAGGCGAGTGATCTGGAACGTCCGCGCGAGCCCGAGGTGCGCGCGCCGGTACGGCGGCAGGCGGTCGATTCGCCGCCCGTCGAACCAGACCCCGCCCGCCGACGCGGTCATCGTCCCGTCGATCAGGTTGAACGCCGTCGTCTTGCCCGAGCCGTTCGGGCCGATGAGCGCGGTGATCGATCCCTGCGGAACGACGAGGTTGGCGTCGTCGACCGCCTTCACGCCGCCGAAGTGCTTGGACAGCCCCTTGACCTCGAGCAGCGGCTCGCCGGCGGCGACGGCCGTCTCCGTGGGAGCCGTGCGCTCGCCGATCACGAGCGGTCCCTCGATGCGTGCGCCGACGAGTCCCGCCTGCCCGCGGCTGCGGCGCGCGATCAGGCGCTCGTGCACCGTGGGCAGGATGCCCTTCGGAAGGAAGAGCACCACCAGCGCCATCAGGCCGCCGAAGATGAGCAGCCGCGAGTTTCCGCCACCCATCTGCTGGTTGGCGAGCTCGTTGAGCGGCTCGATCAGGAACGCGCCCAGGACGGGACCCCAGAGCGTCCCGCGCCCGCCGAGCAGCATGCAGAGGATGATCTGCACGCTGATCACGATGTCGAACATGCCGCGCGGATCGATGAACGCCAGGTAGTAGGCGTAGACGCCGCCGGCCATCCCGAGGAACACGCCGCTCGAGACGAAGCCGAGCATCTTGTACACGGGCGTGTTGACCCCGACCGTCGCCGCCTTGTCCTCGTCCTCGCGCATGGCGATCAGGCCGGTGCCGAACTTCGTCCGCCTTATCCGCCACGCCGTCAGCAGCGAGAGCCCGAGGATGGCGACCAGCGCGTAGTAGAACGGCCAGTACTGGTACGCCACGTCCCACATGGGGATCGGCAGCGACAAGCCCTGGGTTCCGTTCGTGAGCTCGTCCCAGTTGATCGCGATCAGCTGCAGCAGGAACAGGAAGCCGATCGTGAGGATCACGAACGAGTGCCCGCGCGTGCGCATCGCGATCAGGCCCATCAGCATGGCCAAGAGCCCGGCCACGAGACCGGCCACCGGTACCCAGATGAACGGGTCGCCGCCGATCTTGAGCGCGCCGAGCCCGACGGTGTAGGCGCCGACGCCCACGAAGGCGCTCTGCCCGAGCGAGATGTAGCCGCCCCAGCCGGAGATGATGTTCAGACCGACCGCGCCGATCGCGAACAGCATCGACAGGATGATCATGTTCTGCCAGAACAGGTCGTCCGACGCGAACGGGAACGCGATCAGGACGACGGCGCCGGCGAGCGGCAGCAGGCCCCAGCCGCCGAGCGGCAGCCGCCGCCGCGAGCCTGCCGACGGCGCGCCGGCGGCTGTCTCGGGACCGGCCGAGGAAGCCGTCGTCATAGCGCCACGTCCTCGCGGAGGCGGGCGCCCAACAGCCCCTGCGGGCGCGCGAGCAGCACGACGAAGATGACGACGAACGGCACCGCCGTCGCCCATTCCGGACCGATGTAGGTGGTCGTCATCGTCTCCCCTACACCGATCAGCAGCGCCCCGACGACGGCGCCCGGCAGGCTCCCCATCCCGCCGAGCACGATGATGCCGAGCAGGCGCGAGATCCAGACGTAGTGCGAGCCGGGCAGGAACGGGTAGAGCACGCTGACGATCGAGCCGCCGGCGCCGCATACGGCGACCCCTACCGCGAACGTCATCGCCGCCACGGCGGCGACGTTCACGCCGACGAGCTCGGCGCCCTGGGGGTTGACCGCGCTCGCGCGGATCGCGCGACCGGTCCAGGTCTTCGTCAGGAATCCCCATAGCCCG
>Ga0307415_100002026_pt1 | contig 9982 bp, 7 predicted proteins | sample DK1Cmetagenome_FD_204524 | JGI IMG/M metagenome (GOLD analysis project Ga0307415, IMG submission 204524) | Maize rhizosphere microbial communities from greenhouse at UC Davis, California, United States - DK15-C-2 | ecosystem: Host-associated > Plants > Roots > Rhizosphere > Soil | place: USA...
GGATGATGTGGGGCGTCTCCGCGGCCCGCGCGACCGCCTCGCCTCGGCTGGCCTCGCGAATCTCGCCGTCCGCGCCCGCCAGCCAAATCCCCGCATGGGTTGCGTGGAGCGCGGGAAGCGTCAAAGGAACGGCCATCCCGCGACCTTGGCCTCACGAGAACAGAAGAGCAACGCAGTTGGACGCCGAAACCCTTCGAAATGCCGCGATGGCGTCCAAGGCCTGGCCCTATGAGGAGGCGCGTAAGCTGCTGAAGCGCTGGCCGGAGGGCAAGCCCGCGGGCGATCCGGTTATCTTCGAGACGGGCTACGGTCCTTCCGGCCTGCCGCACATCGGTACATTCAACGAGGTCGCGAGAACGACATTCGTGCGGCAGGCTTATGAAGAACTGACCGGTGGAGCAGCCACGCGGCTGATTGCGTTCAGCGACGACATGGACGGTCTGCGCAAGGTGCCGGACAACGTCCCCAACCAGGCAATGCTGGCCGACTATCTCGGCAAGCCGCTCACGCAGATCCCCGACCCGTTCGAAACGCATGAGAGCTTCGCGCATCACAACAACGCGATGCTGAGGAGCTTCCTCGATCGCTACGGCTTCGACTATGACTTCGTATCGGCGACCGATTGCTACACCAGCGGTCGGTTCGACGACATCCTCCGCAAGGTGCTGCACGCCTGGGACGCGATCATGGGCGTGATGCTGCCGACTCTCGGCGAGGACCGGCGAAAGACCTATTCGCCCGTGCTGCCGATCTCACCCGCCACCGGCTGCGTGCTGCAGGTGCCGGTCGAGGTCATCGACGCCGAAGCCGGCCAGATCGCCTTCGATGACGAAGACGGCAGCCGCGTCACCCAATCCGCGTTCGGAGGCATGGCCAAGCTGCAGTGGAAGGTCGATTGGGCGGCCCGCTGGGTCGCGCTGGGCGTCGATTACGAGATGGCCGGCAAGGACCTGATCGACAGCGTCACCCAGTCGAGCAAGATCGCCCGCGCCCTCGGCGGCCGCCCGCCCGAAGGCTTCAACTACGAGATGTTCCTGGACGAAAAGGGCGAGAAGATCTCCAAGTCCAAGGGCAACGGTCTCAGCCTCGAGGAGTGGCTGCGCTATGGCAGCGAGCCGAGCCTCGCATTCTACATCTACCGCGAGCCTAGGCGCGCCAAGAGCCTGCACCTCGGCGTCATCCCGCGCGCGGTCGACGAATATTGGCAATTCCGGGAAAAGTATCCCGAGCAGCCGATCGAGCAGAGGCTCGGCAACCCGGTGCACCACATCCACGCCGGCAAGGTTCCAGCCGAAACGCTCCCGCTGACCTACGGCCTCCTGCTCAACCTGGTCAGCCTCCCCGGCGTCGCCGACAAGGAAACGGCGTGGAAGTTTGTCCAGCGCTACGTCCCCGGCAGCTCACCCGAAAGTGATCCCGAGCTCGACGAGCTGATCGGCCTCGCCGTCAATTACGCCCGCGATTTCGTCGCGCCGACGCTGCAGCGCCGCACTCCCACGGAAATGGAAGCCGAGGCCCTACGCGACCTCGACGCGGAACTCGCCAAGCTCCCCGCCGACGCCTTGGCCGAGGACATCCAGACCCAGGTCTTCGAAGTCGGCAAGCGCCACCCGTTTGGAAGCCTCCGCGGCTGGTTCCAGGCCCTCTACGAAACCCTGCTCGGCTCCTCGCAAGGCCCGCGCATGGGCAGCTTCATCGCCCTTTACGGCATCGACAACAGCCGCCGCCTGATCGCCGAGGCGCTGGCACTCAAAGGTTAGTCGACGGCGTCGATCCGGTCATCGCCAGTACCGCGTCGAAGCCGTGAATGGCGCGCACCGTTTCGGGATGGAGGTCGCGGTTCGACGATCGCGTCACGGCGCGCAGCGGCGCGGTGTCGAACAGAGTGAAGGTACCCGGCAGCGCCGCGCCGTGGAACGGATCGGACCCCGCGCCATATTGGTTGCGGTCGCCCGGCTCGTAGCGGAAGGTTTCGGGATTGAGGTTGGCCGTCGGCCGGCCCTTGCCCGCGAGCACCAGCAGGTGGAAGCTTCGGCCTCCGCGCGCTTCTGCCAGTTCGGGCACCAGGCTGCCGATGTCGAACACGTCGGTCATGCTGAGCCCGCGCACCACGTGCGATCCGCCGAACTTCATGAACAGCCGCGCCGGCCGCCCGCGGCGCTGCTCCTCGCGCCAATGGCGCAGCAGATTGGCCCGCAGGAACCGGCTTCGGCGAAGGTTCGACTGATAGCCGCTGCCCTTGACCCATTCGGCATTGATCGCCGCGGTTTCGCGAAGTGTCTCCAGCATCCACTTGCTGTCGGCGTCGGCACCGGGCCACGCCCGCTCGACCGCCTCGACCAGCGCGGGATCGCCCGAGAAACTGAAGACGTGCTGCAGGTTGTGCGTCGCGTCATAGCGTTTCCAGGCGTCACGCGACGCCGTGTCGAGCGCCGCCAGCGCCGCCGCTGCTGCCGCGGGTTTCCGGCGCTGCTGCAGCTCGGCGATCAGGTAACGATCCGCACCGATTTCATAGTCGAGGCCCCACAGCAGCGGCTCCCGCGCCGGGACCACCGCCCGTGCCGCCGCCAGCAGCTGCGCCTCTTGCGCCATCCCGAAGAAAGCAACCCGCGATTCGGGCGTCGTCAGCAGGGCCTTCAGTGCCGGATAGCCGCCGCGCGACAGGTGGCGGTCGAGCGCGGTGGCCATCGGCGGGGAGATTTCGATCGCCAGCCGCCGATAGCCGTGCGGCACCAGCCGCGTGAACAGCGTTGCCGCCAGTTTCGCGTTTTCGGCGATGCCATGCTCTTCGCCCAGCATGAACACCTCCGCAGCCGCGCCGCGCGCGACCAGCCAGTCGAAGCCCGCTCCCGAAAATCCCGACCCGTTGAAATCGACCGGCATCCGGCTCGCCGCCAGCGCCGCCACGAGTTTGGGCGGCAGCGGCGGTTCGGCCCTGGCGGGCGCCGCCGCCTGCTGTGCACTCGCTACCGCGGACAACCCAGGCGCCAGCCCCGCCACCGCAGCCACTGAAAGAAACCCGCGCCGATCCATGGAGCCTCACCTTCAGTAACTGTATTGCTTGTATGATACAGTAACGTCAAGCTCGGCCTTCGATCGAAGTCACCCCGCCTTCTTCTCCGCAATCCACCTGTCGATCTTCGCTTCCAGCACGGCCAGCGGTAGCGCGCCGCTCATCAGCACCTGGGCGTGGAAGTCGCGGATGTCGAACTTAGGGCCTAGCTCCCGCTCGGCCTTCGCGCGGAGCTCGCTGATCTTCATCTGGCCGATCTTGTAGGCGAGCGCCTGGCCGGGGATGGCGATGTAGCGTTCGGTCTCCGCGGTCGCGTTGCTGCGCCCGCGCGAGCTGTTGTCGAGGATGTACTGGATCGTCTGATCGCGGGTCCAACCCTTGGCGTGGATGCCGGTGTCGACGACGAGTCGGATCGCGCGGAACAGCTGCGAATCGAGATAGCCGAAATATTGGTAGGGGTCGGTGTAGACGCCAAGCTCCTTGCCCAACGTCTCCGCGTAGAGTCCCCACCCCTCGACGTACGCCGTGTTGCCGCCGAACCGTTGGAAGTTCGGCAGCGCAGTATTCTCCTGTGCCAAGCTGATCTGGAAATGATGCCCCGGCGCGCCTTCGTGCAGGTAGAGCGTCTCCATCGACGGCGTGGTGCGCGACGGCAGGTCGTAGGCGTTGAAGTAGAAAACGCCCGGCCGCGATCCGTCCGGCGTCCCCGGATTGTAGGAGCCGCGGGCGGCGCCCTTCTCCGTCAACGCGGGCACGGGGCGAATGTCGAGCGGCGCCTTAGGGAGAGTTGAGAAATCCTTCGGCAGCGTGGCGTCCAGCCGCTTCCCAATCCGCACATATTCCTGCTGCAGCCACTCGCGCGACGCCGGCTTGAATTTAGGGTCGGTGCGGATGTGCTCGAAGAATTGCTGAAGCGTGCCCGTAAAGCCGACTTGCGTCTTCACTTTCTCCATCTCCGCATGGAGCCGCTTCACTTCGTCGAGGCCGATCTGGTGGATCTGCTCCGGCGTCATGTTGGTGGTCGTGTTGACCTCGACCAGATAGCGATAGAGCTCCGGCCCGCCTTTCATGTCGAGCAGACCGATCGTCGGCCGCGACGCGGGCAGATAATCCTTGGCCATGAAGTCGCGCAGCCGCTGCAGCGCGGGGCGCAGCCTGGTCGAGATCGACTGGCGATAGGCGGCCTTCAGCCGCTGCTGGTCGACAGCTGGCACCGCCTTCGGGAACGCCGTCACCGGTCGATAGAAAGAGCTTCCCTCGACACTGTCGCCCAGCATCTGGTCCAGCTGCTCGATGACATTCTCAGTCACCAGTTTCGGCTGGACCACGCCGCTCTGGATACCCTGGCGCATGCGGGCGACCGCGGTGTCGGTGATCGCCACGAAATCGTCGATGCGGGTCAACCCGTTTTCATAGTCGCGGGTCGTCTTGAAGGCGGCGGGCCCCTCGCCGCTGCTAAGCTCCGCGAAGCCGGTGTGGATGCCGTTGAAATGGTCGATCGGGCGGACGGAGACGAGCGCGAGCAGGCTCGGCTGCAGAACCCGGAGGTCGATTTCCCGCTGCCATTTGAAGACGTCGTAGGAAATCTGCTCTTCGGGCGTCAGCCGGGCGCGGTCGATTTTCGCGAGCGCGGCCAGCTCACTCGCCGCCGCCCCACGCTCCGCCGCATAATATTCGTCCGAGAACGGGTTTCCGAGACGCCCCGCATATTCCGCCTCGCCGCGGTACAGCGCCGAGATCGGGTTGCGCTTGAGATTGCCTTCGTCGCTGGCCTTGAACAGAGCGGCCAGCGCCTGCGACGGCGACTGCGCGACCGCCGCGACCGAGGCTGCGGGCATGATCGCCAACGGAACCGCGAGCGCCGACAGCGCCACCAACGCCAGCCGCATCAGCTCGCCTTCTTCGCGGCGATCCAGCGATCGATCTTCTGCTCCAGGATCGCCAGCGGAAGTGAGCCGGTCATCAGCACTTGCGCGTGGAATTCGCGGATGTCGAACTTGGGGCCGAGCTCCGCCTCGGCCTTGCGCCGAAGCCTCTGGATGGTCAGCGCGCCGATCTTGTAGGCGGTCGCCTGGCTCGGGATGGCGATGTAGCGCTCGACCTCCGCCGTCGCGTCGGTTTTGCCCATGTCCGAGTGATCGAGCATGTACTTGATCGACTGATCGCGGGACCAACCCTTGGAATGGATGCCGGTGTCGACCACCAGCCGCATCGCGCGCAACATTTCGTCCGACAGGGTCCCGAGCCGCTGATAGGGGTCCTTGTAGAAGCCCATGTCGTAGCCAAGCGTCTCCGCGTACAGCGCCCAGCCTTCGACATAGGCCGTGTTGCCGCCAAAGCGCATGAACGGCGGCAGCGCCTCATTCTCCTGCGCCAGGCTGATCTGGAAATGGTGGCCGGGCTCGCCTTCGTGGAGATACAGCGTGGTGATCCCCGGCGTCGTGCGCGATGGCAAGTCATAAGCGTTGAAGTAGAAAATGCCCGGACGCGCGCCGTCGGGTGAGCCCTGCTGGTAGCTTCCGCCCGCCTCGAACTTCTCGCGAAACGGCTCGTAAGGCCGGATTTCCAGCTTCGCCTTCGGCAAGGTCGAGAAATATTCGGGCAGCTTGGCATCCACCAATTTGCCGACATCGTAATAGCGCTGGGTGAGGGACTCGCGGGTCTTCTCCTTGAACTTCGGGTCGGTTCGAAGGTGGTTGAAGAACTGGTGGAGAGTGCCCTTGAAGCCAACCTCCTGGCGCACCTTTTCCATCTCGCCGGTGATCCGCTCGACCTCCTGCAGGCCCAGCGTATGGATCTCATCCGGGCTCATCGGCAGCGTCGTCGTCGATTCGATGTTGTAGCGGTAGAGCTTGTCGCCGCCCTTCATGTACATGAGGCCGTAGCCGTCGCGGGCGCTCGCCAGATAATCGTTCCTGAAATAGTCGCGCAGCCGGGTAAGCGCCGGGTAGATTTCGTCCGAGACGGCGGCGCGATAAGCGGCGGTCAGGCGCGCCTTGTCGGCGGCACTGAACGAGTCCGGGAACTGCTTGACCGGGCCATAATAGGGCGAGTCCTCGACCTTCTGCTTCAGCTGGTTGTCGAGCTGCTCGATCATGTTGCGGACGGTCAGCTTGGTTTCGACGACGCCCGCCTGCTGGCCTTCGCGGAAGCGGCCGATCGCGCGGTCGAGATAGACCACGTAATCCTTGTGGCGCTTCAGGTTGTTCTCATAATCCTCGACCGTCTTGAACGGCGCCGCGCCCTTCCCGCTCGCAAAGGTCGGATAGAAGGTGTGGATGCCGAAGAAATGGTTGAGCGGCCGGACCTTGGTCAGCGACAGCAGGTCGGGCTGAAAGCCGCGCAGCGTGTCCTTGGTGCTATATTCGAACACGTCATAGGCCAGCTGGTCGGTCTCGTTCAGTTGGTCGCGCGGGATCGAGTGAAGCACTTGCAGATCCTGCTCCGACGCGGCGCGCTCGGCATCGAAATATGCGTCGGTGATCCCATCGCCCAGCTGGTCGGCGTAACGCATGTCGCCGCGGAACAGGGCATTAAGCGGGTTGCGCTTCAGGTTGGCTTCGTCGCTGTCCTTGAAAAGCTGGAACAGGCGGTCGTGCGCGCTGACTTGCGGTTCGGCCGGCACCGGCAGAGCAACCTCCGCCACAACGGGCGCGGGCGGAGCAACCGGCGCGGTGGCGCAACCGGCGAGCGTGAGAGCCGAGGCGGAGAGCAGGAGCAACGGACGAGCGATCGACATGCGCATAACCTTCAAAAGCTGAGCTGTGGCGAACGGCTAATGTGGAAAGGGCGCCACGGCAACCAGCCGCGGCGCCCCTTCGATCAACAGGCCCGACGCGTCTACCAGAAGAAGCTGTAGATCACGTCCACCACGCGGCCATCCCAGGTGTCGATCAGGATCGCGTCGTCATAGTAACGGATCCAGCGATAGCCCGGCGGGGCGTAGGGCAGGCGATACTGCCACGGGTCGTTCAGCCAGAAGCTGCTGTTGTAATAGCTCGGCCACATCCGATAGCCGATGTCGTAGCGCTGATATCCCCAGCCGAACGGATCGTAATAATAGCCGAGGTTGAACAGCAAGCGGTTGCGGTTGCGCCAGTTCCACCAATCGTAGCGCTTGTCCTTCTTCCAGTTCTCGCTCCACTTGGTGGGCGAGGAATGGCGCGGCTCGACCCGGGCTGGAGGTTGGGTGCCGATGCGCGGAGTGTTGCTGACCACCGGCACCGTCAAGCGACGCTCCGCCTGCCGCAGCTCCCGAGCCTGCTGCCTGTCCTCGATCCGTTCGACCCGGTCGGCCTGGCGGACGTTGCGAATCGTCTCAACGTCCTGGCGGTTGGCGCGGCCGGTCGCGTCGACTCGGGCCGGGCCTTCCTTGACGTGAACCTGGGTTTCGATCTGCTGCTGTTGCTGCTGCTTGGGACGAGCCTCGCGGCGCTCCTCGCGATCCTGCTTGCGGTCCTCGCGCTCCTGCTGGCGTTCGGCGCGATCCTGCTCGCGGTCGGTGGGGGCGGCAAGCGCTGGCGTCGCCGCTGCGCTGGCCATCAATGCTGCAATGAGGAGATTACGCATGGTATGACCTTTCACCATTTGCGGCAATTTTTGCGCCTCAGCCGATGAGCGGCTGCTTAACCGTTTCGGAGCCGTATATTCATCTTTGCAAGTTGGTCCGCAAGGTTGGCCGCGCGCCCTGCGCGGCACGGCGGATCGCCCTCCTGATGCGCGGATAAGCGCCGCAGCGGCAGATGTTGGGAAGCGCATCGATCTGCTCTTCGCTGGGCGAAGGATTGTTCTCCAGCATCGCCGCGATCGCCATGATGAAGCCGGGCTCGCAATAGCCGCACATCGTCACCTGCTCGGCGATCCAGGCCTGCTGCACGGGATGCGATCCGCGCGGCGACAAACCCTCGACAGTGGTGATCTCAGCGCCTTCGAGCGATGCCAGGGCGACGCTGCAGCTCATCACTGCCTGGCCGTCGATGATGACCGTGCAGGCCCCGCAATCCTTGCTGTCGCAGCCATATTTGGTGCCGGTAAGATTCGACGCGTCGCGAAGCGCCCAAAGCAAGGGTGTCTGCGGGTCGAGCCGATATTCGATCGGCTCACCGTTCACGATCATCCGAGGCATCTCTGGACGCTAGCGTGAGCGGCGCTGGAATGCCAAGATGCAGCAATGGCTCGGATCCAGACGCAGGCGGGTTATGCGATCGGCTACGAAGAGGCCGGCGGCGGAGATCGGCTGCCGATCGTCTTCCTGCATGGCGTCGGCTCGGACAGGTCGGTGTGGCGGCCGCAGCTTACGCATTTCGCCGAAGAGCGGCGGGCCATCGCCTTCGATTATCCGGGCTATGGGGAGAGCGATACCGCGCCCGCAGGCACCAGCCGGGACGATTATGCCGAAGCGATTGCGTCCGCGCTCAACGCGCTGGGGGTCAGCGAAGCCCATGTCTGCGGTCTGTCGCTCGGGGGCGTCGTCGCCATCGCTCTTAGCGCCGCCGCACCGAACCTCTGCGCGTCGCTGAGCCTTGCCGACACATTCGCGACGCATCCGGACGGCCAAGCCGTTTACGATCGCTCGATCGCGGCCAGCGAGGACATGCGAGTGCTGGCGGAGGGACGAGCCGATGTCCTGCTCGCCCAGCCCGCCGAGCCGGCTCTCCGTCAGGAAGTCATCGATACGATGGCGCGGATCGACCCCGCCGCCTTCCGGATCGGGGCCGAAGCGGTCTGGCTTGCCGACCAGCACGAACGGGCGCGTGATATCCGGGTCCCGACCTTGGTCCTGTGCGGGGCGGACGATCATGTCACGCCGCCGTCGCTTTCGCTGGTGCTGACCCGCCTGATCCCCGGCGCGCGTTGCGAGTTGATCGAACGCGCCAGCCACCTCGCCAACCTCGACCGTCCGGACGAATTCAATACCTTGGTCGGCGCCTTCATCCGCGGCGTGGATTCGCGGCGGTGAGGATCGCTTGCGTCGGTGGCGGGCCCGCGGGGCTTTACTTCGCCATCTCGATGAAGCTTCGCGACCCATCGCACGAGGTCGAAGTGTTCGAGCGCAATGCGCCCGGCGTGACCTTTGGGTGGGGCGTCGTCTTCTCCGACCAGACCGTCGAGAATCTGCAGGCGAACGACCCCGTCTCCGCCGAGATCATCGCAGGCGAGTTCGCCCATTGGGACGACATCGACGTCCACATCCACGGCGAATGCATCACGTCGGGCGGACACGGCTTCATCGGCATCGGCCGCAAGCGATTGCTGGAAATCCTCCAGGACCGGGCGCGGGAGCTCGGCGTCGCTTTGCATTTCAATGCGGAATGCGATCCCAGCGATCCACGGTGGGGCGACCATGACCTCGTCATTGCGTCGGACGGCGCCAACTCCCGCTTCCGCGACGCGCAGGCCGACGGGTTTGGGGTCGATATCGACGTTCGCCGCAACAAGTTTGTCTGGCTCGGGACGTCGAAGGTCTTCAACGCCTTCACCTTCGCATTCGAGGAGACCGAGCACGGCTGGATTTGGGCCCATGCCTATCGCTTCGCCGACGATTGCTCGACCTTCATTGTCGAATGTTCGGAGGAAACGTGGCGGGCGTTCGGCTTCGACCGGATGAGCCAGGACGAAAGCATCGCAGCCTGCGAGCAATTGTTCGCCCAATATCTCGACGGTCACCGGCTTCAGTCGAACGCCTCGCATCTTCGCGGCTCCGCCGCATGGCTCAACTTTCGCCGCATCAAATGCGAGCGCTGGAATGCGGGCAACGTCATCCTGCTGGGCGATGCCGCGCATACGGCGCATTTCTCGATCGGCTCCGGCACCAAGCTCGCGCTTGAGGACGCGATCAAGCTGGCGGAGGTGCTAAACCGTCCCAGCCTCAGCCTCGAGGCGGCGATGGACGAATATGTCGCCGAACGGAACCTGGAGGTTCTGAAACTTCAGAACAGCGCGCGCAACTCGACCGAATGGTTCGAGACG
>Ga0307415_100002027_pt1 | contig 9981 bp, 9 predicted proteins | sample DK1Cmetagenome_FD_204524 | JGI IMG/M metagenome (GOLD analysis project Ga0307415, IMG submission 204524) | Maize rhizosphere microbial communities from greenhouse at UC Davis, California, United States - DK15-C-2 | ecosystem: Host-associated > Plants > Roots > Rhizosphere > Soil | place: USA...
CGTGAACTTCGCGCGCCAGCGGCCGTGGATCGAGGCGGTCGCGTCGTCGCTCACCGAGCTGTTCGGACCGGCCGCGATCAGGGTGCGGCTCGACGCGCTCGAGCGGCACTACGCATGGATCGACCCCGCGGGCCTCGAGTACTTCCGGACGCGGCTCGAGCAGGCCCCGCGCGACGCGCAGTACGCGCTCGACCTCACCGTCGAGCGCTGCCGAACGCGCGAGCAGCAGGACGCCGCCGTCGCGGCACTCCGCTTCAAGACCGAGATGCTGTGGGTGCAGCTCGACGCGATCGAGCGCGGCGACACGCAGCCGCCGGAGCGGGGCGCGTGACGCGCCCGCGGCTCGTCACCGGTGCGCGGCTGCGCTATGACGAGGTGCGCGAGGAGCACCTGCTGCTGATCCCCGAGGGTGTCGTGCGGCTCAATCCCACCGCCGCGGAGGTGCTCGAGCTATGCGACGGGGAGCGCTCGCTCGACGACATCGTCGGCGCGCTCTCCGCGCGCTACGGGGGCGCCGATCTCCGCGGCGACGTCCAAGAGCTGGTCGGCGCCATGGCACAGCGAGGACTCGTGGTCGATGCAGCCGCCTAGGCCGTCCACGCTGATCGCCGAGCTTTCCTACCAGTGCCCGCTGCACTGCCCGTACTGCTCGAACCCGCTCGAGATCGGCGGCGAGACGTACCGCCGCGAGCTCTCGACCGAGGACTGGATCCGCGCGTTCCGCGAGGCGCGCGCTCTGGGCGTCCTCCAGCTCGCGCTCACCGGCGGCGAGCCGATGCTGCGCCGCGATCTGGACGAGCTCTGCGCCGGTGCGCGCGACGCCGGCCTCTACTCGTCGCTCATCACCGCCGGTATCTTATTCACACGCGCGCGCGGGGAGGCCCTGAAGGCGGCCGGGCTCGACCACGTGCAGATCTCGATCCAGAGCCCGGACGCCGAGGAGAACGACCGCATCGCGGGAAACAGGTCGTTCGAGAAGAAGATCGCCGCAGCGCGCGCCGTGAAGGAGCTCGACTTCCCGCTGACGATCAACTGCGTACTGCACCGCCAGAACCTCGATCGCATCGTGGAGCTGCTCGATCTCGCACTCGATCTCGGAGCGCAGCGCCTCGAGCTTGCGAACACGCAGTACTACGGCTGGGCGGTCCCGAACCAGGAGGCGCTCATGCCGTCTCGGGAGCAGCTCCGGCGCGCGGAGGAAGCGGTCCAGCAGTTCCGTGCGCGGGTCGGGCCCAAGGTCGACGTCCTCTGGGTGCTCCCCGACTTCTACGAGGAGCTGCCGAAGCCGTGCATGGGTGGCTGGGGCCGGACGGCGATGGTGGTCGCTCCTAACGGCGACGTATTGCCCTGCCAGGCGGCGTCGACGATTCCGGGGCTCGAGTTCGCCAACGTCCGCCAGCATCCGCTCGAGTGGATCTGGCACGAGTCCGACGCCTTCGCGCGATTCCGGGGGACGGACTGGATGCAAGAGCCGTGCCGGACTTGCCCGCTCGGACGGCAGGAGGTGGACTGGGGCGGGTGCCGCTGCCAGGCGCTACGGCTCACGGGCGACGCGGCGGCCACGGATCCGGTCTGCCGGTTCTCGGCGCATCACGACCGCGTCGTCGCGGCGCGCGAGTCGACGCACACCGAGGAGTTCGTCTATCGCACGATGAAGCGGCCGCGCGTTCCCTACTAGGTCAGAGCCCGAGCGCGCGCCGCACGGCGGGAGCGTTGCGGCGCGACACGGGTACGACCTCGCGCGCCGCGCCGTGCATGATCAGCGACAGCTCGCCCCGCTGCCCGCGCTCCGCGGCCCGAACGCAACTGAGGTTGACGAGGAATCGGCGGTGGACGCGCAGGAACTCGCTGCCGGCGAGCTCCTCCTCGAGCCTGTCGATGCCGCGCACCGCGGCCTGCAGGCGTCCCTCGTCGGTGACGAGCCAGACGTCGTTGCCGTCCGCCTCCGCGAAACGGACCTCGGGTCGGCGCAGTAGGACCATGCGCTCGCCGCTGAGCCCCACGATGCGCGGCGGGGGGCCCAGCCCGGGGTCGGGCCGCTCGCGCTCGATCGGGTCGCCGTGTTCGGATCCGAACACAGCGAGCGTACCGATGGGCTGGTCGGCGAGGAAGACCGGGCGCAGGGTGATGCGGCTGGGCTCGCTGCTGAGCTCGGTCACGACCTGCGTCGAGCCGACCCAGCCATGGTCGAGACGAGCCTGCTTGATGGCGTGGCGGGCGAGGCGCCCGAAATCCAGGCCCGGTTGCCAGCGGACCGCGGGGTCCAGTGCCGGCACGCGCGCGGGGACGCCGAGGAAGAGGCTTGCCCCCTCGTCGGCGATCACGACCTTGCCGCTCGCGTCCAGGGCGGCGACCGCCTGTCCGGAGCGCGCTCGTGTCTGCGTGAATGCCGCGGCCAGCTCGGCGCCGCTGTCGTGGGCGCGCTGGCGCAGGATCGCGCGCGCGCCGCCCACCGCCTTGGACAGCCACCCGGCTGCCTGGGGCGGAAGATTGGCGCGCCAGGTCGAGACGTCGAGGACCGCCACGGCATCGTGCGTCACGGCGTCGCGAACGGCCACGCCGGCGCAGACCCACTCGTGAAAGCCCGTGCACCAGTGCTCGGGCCCGCTGATCAGCACCGGTCCGGGTGCCTCGAGCGCGGTGCCCATCCCGTTCGTGCCGGTCGCCCACTCCGACCAGCACGACCACGGCGCCATGTTGCTGTCGCGCGCGCGGCGGAGCGTCTCCTTGTCGCCCTGGATCGCCAGGATCCGGCCCGCGCCGTCGGTGACGGTGACGACGCCGCCGACGCTCTCGACCTCGCTCGCGATCGACGCCGCGGCACCCCCGAGCTGGGCGAACACGATCTCGTGCTCGAGCGTGTGCTCGGCGGAGGCCTCGTCCTGCGCGGAAGCCGCCGGCGCCTGGCTCAGAGTCGGGTCGACGTGGTACTGCTCGCGACAGCGATACCAGGAGGTGGCCACTTCGGGACGGACCCCCCGGACACGGTCGTCCCCAGCGAGGAAGCGTTCGCGCGCTGCGGTCACCGCTCGGTACCGCTCCACGTCACTCATGCGATGACGCCTTGCGGTCTGGCTCATGTATGGGATCGAGTTTACGCAGCAGACGCCGCCTGCAGCAAGGCGCCGCGTTCGACGCAGAACCGCGTCCGGGCAGGCTCGCGTCTCGGCCTCACCGGCGACGCCGCGGCCACCGATCCCATCTGCCGGTTCCCGTCGCACCACCGCCGGTGGACGAGCTCACGTACCGGACGACGCGGCGGGCGGCGCGCGTTTGACCGCCAGCCGCGCGGCGAGCTCGACGAGCATGCGGACGCCGTAGCCGCTGGCGCCGGGGCCGATCGCGTCGCCGCGATCGTCATCGAGGAGCGCGGGCCCGAGCATGTCGACGTGCGCCCACGGCCCCTCGCCGGCGAAGCGCTCGAGGAAGGTGGCGGCCGTGATCGGATACCCGAACCCCTTCCCCGACGTGTTGCGAAGGTCGGCGACCCGGGACTCGAGCAGGCGGCGGTAGCGCGGGTGCAGCGGCCAGGGCCACGCAAGGTCACCGGCCGCGTTGCCGGCATCGACGACAACCGCGCGCCACGCGTCGTCGTTGGCGAACACGCCGCCGTAGAGATCGCCCATCCCGGCCCGGATCGCGCCGGTCAGCGTGGCGAGGTCGACGACGTGCGTCGCGCCCTCGCGGCGCGCGTACCAGAGCGCGTCGGCGAGAATCAACCGGCCCTCCGCGTCCGGGTTCGTCACCTCCACGGTGAGGCCGGCAGCGGTCGTGATCACGTCCGACGGCCGGATCGCATCGGCGCCCAGCATGTTCTCGCATGCAGGGAGGACTCCGACGACGGAGAGCGGCAGCCCGAGCTCGGCGATCGCGCCCAGCGCGGCGAGCACCGCCGCGCCGCCGGCCATGTCCGCCTTCTGGCGCACGATGTCCGACTGCGGCTTCAGGAAGTAGCCGCCCGCGTCGAAGGTGACGGCCTTGCCGACAAGCGCGAGCCGCGGCGACTCCGGCGCGTCCGCGGGCTCGTGGCGCAGCACGATGAGTTGCGGCGCCGCCGCACTCGAGCGTCCCACGGCCGCGAGCGCGCCGAGACCGGCGGCGGCAGGTTCGAGCACCTCGACGCGCAGACCGGGAAGCGCGGCGGAGCGCTCGGCGAGGCCTGCAGGCGTGACGACGTTCGGCGGCGCGTCGACGAGCTCGCGCGCGATGTTCGTCCACCGCGCCACCAGCTCGGCGCGCGCCGCGACGGCGCGGAGCTCCTCCCGCGCGCGGCAGACGACGAAGCGGTCGACGCCCCGTGCTGGTTCGCCGCTCTTCCAGCGATCCGCGCTGTAGCCGCCCAGGATCGCGCCCTCGACGAGCGCCTGGACCTGGCATTCCGGGCCGAGCGGGAGCGACTCGTCAAGCGCCCAGGCAACCGTGCCCTCGCCGCGGTGCGCACGGACCGCCCGGGCGGCGGCCGTCCGCAGGCCTTCTGCGTCGAGCGCGTCGACCGCGACCGCGGCGACGCGCCGCGCGGGCAGCTCGTGCGCGACGTGCACCACAGCCACCGGATTCGCGTCCGCCGCCGCGCGCGCCAGCCGCCCGCCGAAGAGCGGGTCGAGCTCCTGCACCAGCGCACCGGCTGCGGCCACGGCGAGGACATCCGCCTCCAACTCGGCCGGCTCGGCCCCGGTCACCTCGACGTTCACCGAGTACTTCTATCATCGGTGCGAGTCTTTCGGACGTGCGCGCTCGGATTCTCGGATCTGCCGCCGGTGGCGGGTTCCCGCAGTGGAACTGCCGCTGCGAGGCGTGCGAGGCCGCCCGCACGGGCACCGCCGCACGTCCTCGAACGCAGTCGTCGCTCGCGATCCGCGGGGCGACCGGACCGTGGTTTCTGGCGAACGCCTCGCCCGACCTGCGCCAGCAGCTCGAACCGCTCGCAGCCGAACGCGCGAACGGCGTACGCGCTACGCCCGTGGCCGGGATCCTGTTGACGGATGCGGAGATCGACCACACGGCGGGCCTTCTGCTCCTGCGCGAATCTTCGACGCCGATCAGGGTGTACGGGAGCGACGCAGTTCGCCGTGCCCTGACCGACGGCTATCCGGTGCTGACGATCCTCGCCGACTACTGCGGCGTCGACTGGCGGACGCTGGAGCCGGGGCGCTCGCTCCCAGTGGACGGATCGTCGCTCGAGGTCGAGTCGTTCGCGGCGGGGGGCGATGCGCCGCGCTACCTCGCCGGGACCGGGGCTGAGGTCGAGGCCAGCGGGCTGGTCTTCCGCGACCGCTCGAGCGGCGGCGTGCTGACGTACGTGCCAGGCCTCGCGCGGCTCGACGACGATCTGCTCGGACGGCTCAGCGCGAGCGACGTGGTGCTCGTCGATGGCACGTTCTGGCGCGACGACGAGCTCGTGCGCCTCGGGATCTCGAAGCGCACGGCGCGGCAGATGGGCCACGTGCCGCTCTCCGGCCCCGGAGGGACCCTGGAGGCGCTCGCGCGGCTCGAGCGACCGCGCGTGATCCTCGTCCACGTCAACAACACGAACCCCGTGCTGCTCGAGCGCTCGCCGGAGCGCGACGCGGTTCTGCGCGCGGGAGCCGAGGTTGCCCACGACGGGCTCGAGGTGGAGGTGTGAGCATCACCGCCCGTGTGGCACGACCAGCACCCGGCGCGTCAGCCAGTGCTACTCCAGCCCTAGCCCCAGCACGATGGCCATTATGAGGAGCGCTATACCACTCAGGAGATCAGACCGAATGTTGATGAAGCGGGCGGCTGCCCGCCCGATCCGCAACCCGGCGAACGTCATCAGGGCCGTGATCGCGCCGAAGAGTGGCGGCGCGAGCCAGGGGGAGTACCCGAGCAGGCCCAGGCTGGTGCCGGCGACCACGTTGTCCACGCTCAACGGCAGGGGAAGGCTGAACAGGACCCATCGTGGGTCAAGCTCCTCCGGCTCGGCGGTGCGCAACGCCTGAACGAGGAGGTAAAGACCGAACGCACCCAGCAAGCCGGCCCCCACATACTCGGCTGTGGGGCCGATCGACTGGGACAAGTAGTCGCCCCCGAGTATGCCCACGAGCGGTGCTGCGGCATCCCAGAACCCGAACACCAGGGCGACCTGCGCCGCGTGGCGCCGCGTGTGCTCGAGCGTTCCGAGCGCAATCGCCGTCCGGAAGTTGTCCAAACTGAGGGTGACCCCGAGGATGAGAAGATCGATCATCTGGTTCGCAAAGTCCGGCAGCCTGGCCGGTGTGAGCTGTCCAGGCGCAAACTAGCGAGACGACCGATCGCACACGCGCCGCGAACAAGCCATAAAGTAGTCCGGCGTGGCGTTGCGCTCGGCACGGAACCTGGTAGACCTGGCACGCAACCACGTCGGCGGAGGGGAGAGATGAGACGACGCTCGATCGTTGCCTGTGCGGCCCTGGCCATCGCGATGACGGCCTCCGGAACCGCCTCTGCGGGCGCAGGCGGAAAGAAGAAGAGCGGCTTCAAGACCGCGCAGCCGTCGATGCTCACGCCGGTCATGCCGGGCGTGACGGCCAAGCCGCTGTTGACGGTGGGAGACGCCCTGCGGAGCGGGTATCGCTTCGAGTCGATCCCGGACGGGATCTCCGTGCGCCCGAGGGGCCGCGGACGAGTCGACCTCTACGTGAATCACGAGACCGGCAAGGTGCCGTTCCCGTACAACGCGGCCAACCCGACCGCGGCCAACGGCGAGAACGACTTCGACAACGCGCAGGTCAGCAAGCTGATCCTCAACCGGCACTCGGCGGGTGTGCTCAACGGCTCGTTCGCCATCGCGAGCAGATCGGGCTACCAGCGGTTCTGCTCGAACTACCTGGCGACGGCGAGGGAGGGCTTCGACCGCAAGATCTTCTTCACGAACGAGGAGTCGCCGGACTACGTGTACCGCCGGGAGGCGTCCTGGCCGCCCCGCATGGGAGACCCCGCGGAGGAGGAGGCCGGCCTGGTCGTGGCGCTGGACGTCAAGACCGGCAAGCACCGGCCGATCTACGGCATGGGCCGGCACAACCACGAGAACAGCGTCGCCGTTCCCGGATACGGACACCCGGTGGTCTTCTCGGGCGACGACACGTTCACGAGCGGCCCGCTGACGGGAGTCTTCCCGGCGGGGGCCGTCCCGGCCCAGTCGCAGCTCTACTCCTACATGGCGCGGAACACGAAAGCGCTGAAGGCCGACAAGGGCGACCTCTGGGCCTTCGTCTCGGACACGCCGGGCGTCAAGAACTACTACGACGTGCTCCCGAACTCGGGCACGAAGGTCAAGGGCCACTTCATCAAGGTGCCGAAGGACATCGCCATCGGCCGCAACGCCGACGGCTCGGAGATCAAGGCGGCCGACAAGGGCTACCCGCCGCCGCCCGCGAACGGCAGCTGGCAGACCGATCTGCGCTCCGCCACGCCGGTGGGCATCGACGGGCCCCAGTGGGTGCTCGAGTACTGGAGCGACACCCACAACGTGTTCCAGTTCGTTCGCGTCGAGGACATCGCGTACGACAAGCGACGCGGCAGGCACAACGTCGTCTACATCGTCGACTCGGGTCGGGGCCGGACCGACGCTCAAAGCCTGGATACCAACTTCCGGTCCACCAACGGCCGTGTGTGGAAGATGGTGCTCGACCGTGACGACCCGACCGTTGTCAAGTCGCTCAGGGTCTTCGTCGAGGGCGACGACAATCCCGTCAAGACACCGACCGAGATCCATCAGCCCGACAACATCGAGACGACGCGAAGGGGCCTCCTGGTGACGGAGGACCCGGGCTCGAGCCAGCAGTTCCCGGTCGGCTCGCTGGACCCGGTCGCCACGACGGCGCGGCTCTGGCGGGTCCCGTTCTCGGACGCGCCTCAGGTCGTGCTCGAGGTCGACCAGTCGGCCGACGGCGGCCCGACCGATGTCGACGGCCGGCCGCCCGGCAACCTGGGCGCATGGGAGTCGAGCGGCATCGTCGACGCCTCCGCGGCGTTCGGCCGCGGCGCGTACCTGATCGACGTGCAGGCGCACACGCTCTGGATCGAGAAGGCGCCGGGGGACGACAACAACGGCGACGGTCAGCCCGACTTCACGTACAAGCGCGAAGGCGGGCAGCTCGCGCTGCTCCGCATCCCAGGGACGTAAGCCTCGGCGGCACGAGATGGGGGCGCCCTCGCGGCGCTCCCATCACCGCCTTCGTGCCGCCGGGCATAACGGGCTCGTCGAGATCGCTCGCCAGACCGGGTGAGGCCCGCACACGCGTGGGTCTCGTGGCACGGCCCGGCGGTGGACCGCGAGAGCGAGGACGACCGAGGCTCAAGCGCGCGGTGCTGCGCGTGCGGTGGCGAGGAAGAGCAGCCCGCCGAGCAGCCAGATCGGCTCCCACAGGAAGATGTACCAGGTCACGGCTGGGCGCCCGACGTCGGCGAGAACGTCCAACGTGCCGAGCGCCATCAGGCTGAACTCAACGAGGCCGAAGGCGCCGTAGAGCATGAGCGCTGCGCCCGTCGTGCAGCCGGCGAAGCGGAGGATGCGCCCAGGCCCGTCCCGCTCGGCTCGTCGGGCGATCGCGCGCAGCAGGTCGCGGCGGATCAGGCCGCTCGGCAGCCGGATCGCGAGCCAGTAGCGAGCAAACGCTCGCGCGGAGGCGCCGTCGGTGGGCTGGACGCGGGTCTCTGTTCGCAGTCGCGTTCCGGTGCCGGCGGCTGCATCAGCTCGGTCAGCAGGCGCGACCGCTCGGCCTCGTCCGGGCCGCGTAAATAGCGGCCTCGCGCCCAGCTGCCGTAGAGCACGAGCCGGCTGACGCGCTCCGGATTCCTCACGGCGTACTCGATCGCGGTCGCGCCGCCGCCGGAGAGGCCCAGCAACGCGAACCGCTCGACGCGGGCGGCGTCCACCACGGCAGCCAGATCGCCGACGTAGGTGTCGAGCGTCGGCGCCGCCTCGAGCTCGCGATCCGACAGCCCGCAGCCGCGCTCGTCGTAGCGGATCAGCGTGCGTCCCCGGCTCAGCTCCCTGATCCAGTGCCGCCAGACCGGGCTCTGCCGGTCGTACTCGAGATGGGTCAGCCAATTGCCGGCCTTGACCAGGGGCGGGCCTTCTCCCTGGATCGCGTAGGCGAGCCCGACGCCATCAGGCGCGGTGCAGAAGCGAGTCTCGTGCTTCAACGCGGACGATCGTAGTCGCGGCTGTATCGTCGGGCTGCAATGCGGCAGGTCGAGATCCGGCTGCTCGGACGCTTCGAAGTGGTGGTGGACTCACACCCGCTGCCGTCCGAGGCGTGGCCGCAGCGGCGAGCAGCGGATCTCGTGAAGGTGCTCGCGCTCGCCCCGGGCCACCGCATGCCGCGCGACGAGCTGCTCGAGAGCCTCTGGCCGCGGCTGGGCGCGGACGCCGCCGCCGCGAACCTGCACAAGGCCGCGAGCTACGCGCGACGGGCGCTCGGGGCGCGCCGCGCGATCGTGCTGCGCTCCGGCATGGTGGAGCTAGCGCCGGACGCGGACGTGACGACCGACGCGGAGCGCTTCGAACGCGGGGACGACGCGGCCTACGGCGGCGAGCTCCTGCCGGACGATCCCTACGCCAGCTGGGCGCTGGCAGCGCGGGCGCGCCTCCGCCAGCGACGGCTCGACCTCCTGCGCGAGCGTCGTCAGTGGGAACAGGTGCTGCGGGAGGAGCCGGCCGACGAGGAGGCCCACCGGGCCCTCATGCGGCGGCACCTGGCGAGCGGCGATCGGCTGGCGGCGACACGCCAGCTGCGGCTGTTGCGCGACGAGCTCGCGCGCCTTGGCGTGGATCCCTCGGCGGAGACGCTCGCGCTCGCCCGTGAGGTCGCGCGCGGGCCGGCCGTCCGCGCCGCACGGCTGCTCCATGCACCGCTGGAGGGCCGGGAGCGCGAGCTCGCCGCGGGAATCGCCGCCCTGCGGCGTGCGGCGGGAGGGCACGGCGGCACGCTGCTCGTCAGGGGCGCGATGGGATCCGGCAAGACGCGTCTGGTCGAG
>Ga0307415_100002028_pt1 | contig 9981 bp, 8 predicted proteins | sample DK1Cmetagenome_FD_204524 | JGI IMG/M metagenome (GOLD analysis project Ga0307415, IMG submission 204524) | Maize rhizosphere microbial communities from greenhouse at UC Davis, California, United States - DK15-C-2 | ecosystem: Host-associated > Plants > Roots > Rhizosphere > Soil | place: USA...
TACATCCCGGGCGAACCTCGCCTGCTGCGTCCAGCCAACTACCCCCCTGGTGTGCCCGGCCGCGGGTCGTACGTCGCGCAGAGCGGTGACGGCCGGGCGGTCGGCGTGATCAACGTGATGGGACGCGTGTTCATGCTGAACATCGACGACCCGTTCCAGGTCGTCCTGCGCGAGATCGAGGCAATGAGGTCCCGGACGAAAATCATCGTCGTCGACTTTCACGCCGAAGCGACGAGCGAAAAAATCGCCATGGGATGGCACCTCGATGGCAAGGTAACGCTGGTGGTCGGCACGCACACGCACGTGCAGACGGCGGATGAACGAATCCTCCCGAATGGAACCGCGTACCTGACCGATGCCGGCATGACGGGGCCGCACGATTCAATCATTGGCATGGAGCGCGAGCCGTCGCTGGCGCGCTTTCTGAACGGCATGCCGTCGCGATTCGAGCCGGCAACGGGAAACCCGCGGCTGAACGGTGTAATCGTCGATGCCGACGACAGGACCGGACGGGCGGTGGCCGTTCGCCGCGTCAGTTATTCGGAGCAGGAGCTCCTCGAGCTCCAGGCCGGTGCCGCCACCGACCTGCACACGTCGTCCCCGAGACTGTGAGCTCATTCTTCGATCTGCCGTTTGAAGAAGACGAAACGCCGGCGGCACCACCGGCCGCGCCGGAGCCTGAACCGCGCCGCATCCTCACCGTCTCCCAGCTCACCGCGAGAATCCGAACCACGCTCGAGGAGCAGTTCTTCGAGGTCTGGGTCGAAGGCGAGCTGTCAAACTGCAAGGTGTGGACGTCCGGGCACATGTACTTCACGCTCAAGGACCGCGGCGCACAGATCAAAGGGGTGATGTTCGGATCGTCGCTGCGGCTCCTGCGCTTCAAGCCGCAGGACGGTCTGCGTGTCGTCGCACGCGGGCGCGTGAGCGTCTACGGCCCGAAGGGCGAGTATCAGCTGTCGTGCGAGCACATGGAGCCGGAAGGACTCGGCGCCCGTCAGCTCGCGTTCGAACAACTGAAAGAACGGCTGTCGGCCGCGGGAATGTTCGACCCGCAGCGCAAGCGTCCGCTGCCGGCTCTGCCGCGAAAAATCGGGATCGTCACCTCACTCGACGGCGCCGCCGTGCGCGACATCATCAAGGTGCTGCGCCGGCGCTACGCGAACGCCCATCTCGTGATCAGGCCGACTCGCGTGCAGGGTGAAGGCGCGGCCATGGACATCATGCGCGCGATTCGCGCCATCGGCCGGGTGCGCGACGTGGACGTCGTCATCATCGGCCGCGGCGGCGGCTCGATCGAGGACCTCTGGGCGTTCAACGAAGAGGTCGTCGCGCGGGCCATTGCCGGCTGTCCGGTGCCAACGATTTCGGCCGTCGGCCACGAAACGGATGTCACCATCGCGGATTTCGTCGCCGACGTTCGCGCCCCGACGCCATCCGCTGCCGCGGAAATGGTGGTCTCGCGAAAGGACGACTTCTGCGCGCGGATCGACCGGCTGACGCACCAGCTCGAGACGACGATGAGCGCGCGGCTGCACCGGCTGGAAGCGCGGCTGCGCATGATGGAAGCGCGCTCCGGATACGCCGGCGCGCACGGGCGCATCGCGATGCGCGGCCGCCACGCCGCCGAACTGACGCACGAACTGCGCCGCGCCATTCGCGCCCATCTCGCGCGCCGCGAGCGCGCCTACCACGCCCTGCGGTTGAAGCTCGAAACCTTCGACCTGCGGCGACGGCTCGGCGCCATTCGCACGCGCCTGGCAACTGCCGACGGACAGCTGGCCGGCGCATTCACAAGGGCGCATCATCGGCACGACGCGCGGCTGCGAACCGCCGTCGCGCGTCTCGACAGCCTCAGTCCTCTTGCGGTGCTGGGGCGCGGATATGCCGTGTGCTGGGACGCGGACCGGACGCACATCATTCGTGATGCCGCAACGGTCGATGCCGGCGATCGCGTACGGGTGACGCTGCATCGCGGCGAGCTGGATTGCGATGTGAGAGGCCTAAGGCCAAAGGCCTAAGGCCCAAGGGCTGGTCAAGGCCAAAGAAAGCACCGTAGACTTCGTCTTTTACTTAGGCCTTAGGCGTTGGCCCTTAGGCCTCAACATATGGATCCAACGATCAAAGACTTCGAGGCCGCATTGACCGAGCTCGACGCGATCGTCAAGAAGCTCGAGGATGGCGACATCCCGCTCGAACAGTCGCTGCAGCTGTTCGAACGGGGCGTGCAGCTCTCGCGGTTCTGTCATGCGCGCCTCGAGGAAGCCGAGCGGCGCATCGAAATCCTCAACGAGCGCGGCCAGCTCCAGGACGCGTCAGAATCGCTCCTGAACGAGAGCGCTGAAAGTCAGGAAAGTCAAAAGGGAAAAGGGAAAGGTCAAAAGAGCGACTTTTGACCTTCTCTTTCTACCTTATCTTTTGCCTTTTGCCTTTTCCCTTTTGACTTTTGACTTTTGACTTTTGCCTTTCATGGATTACATCAACGCTCGCCGCGCGGAGGTCGAGCACGCGCTCGCAGCCATCCTGCCGCCCGTTCCCGAGTGCCCGAAGGTCGTGCACGACGCGATGTCGTACAGCCTCCACGCGGGAGGCAAGCGGCTGCGGCCGATCCTGTGCCTGGCCAGCGCCGATGCTGTCGGCGGCGATCGGACGTTCGCGGTGCCGGCCGCCTGTGCCATCGAGCTGATTCATACCTACTCGCTCATCCACGACGACCTGCCATCCATGGACAACGACACGATGCGCCGCGGCCGGCCAACGCTGCACGTCGTTGCCGGTGAAGGCATCGCGATTCTGGCCGGTGACGGCCTGTTGACGCAGGCGTTCTCCCACCTGGCGAGCCAGCCGCGCAGCACGGATCCTGCGGTGATCGCCCGCAAACTCGAGGTGATTCAAATCATCGCGCAGGCGGCAGGTCCAATCGGCATGGTCGGTGGTCAGGCGATCGATCTGGCGACGGTCACGCCCGGTGCCACGGGAGGTCTTCCCCGGCCGCTCGACGAGCACGGCGTGCGCGTCATGCACAGCAAGAAAACCGGAGCGCTCCTGCGCGCCTCCGGCCGTGCCGGCGCCGTCATGGGCGGGGGGTCGCACCAGCAGATTGCCGCAATCGACGATGCATCCGGTGAGTTCGGACTGGCGTTTCAGATCGTCGACGACATCCTCGACGTCGAGGGCGTCTCCGCCGATCTCGGCAAGACCGCCGGCAAGGATGCCGCGTCCGGCAAGCCGACTTATCCGTCGATGTACGGCGTGGAAGCGTCGCGCAGGATGGCGAGCGATTGCCTTGAACGGGCGGAGAGCGTGCTGGCGGCGGCGGGAATCGCCGACGAGCGGATACTCGGAATCGGCAGGTGGATCGTCGAGCGATCGAATTGAGGTGCCGAAAACCCGTCTCGATCAGCTCGTCGTCGATCGCGGCCTGGCGCCGTCGCGCGAACGTGCGCGCGCGCTGATTCTCGCCGGGCACGTGCTGGTCGATGGCAAACCGGCGGGGAAAGCGGGGATGCCGGTGGAGCGCGAGGCCGGCATCGAGCTGCTCGAGCCCGATCATCCGTACGTCGGCCGCGGCGGACTGAAGCTGGCGCACGCGCTGGACGTCTTCGGAATCGCGGCGGCGGGGCGTGAATGCCTCGACATCGGCGCCTCGACCGGAGGCTTTACCGATGTCCTGCTGCAGCGCGGCGCCGCCCGCGTCGTGGCGCTCGACGTCGGGCACGGACAGATCGATTGGAAGATTCGCAACGACCCGCGCGTGCGCGTCGTCGAGGGCTTCAACGCACGTCACCTCACGCCCGCGGATCTTCCCGCACCCGTCGATCTGGTGGTGATCGACGTGTCGTTCATCTCGCTGCGGCAGATCTTCCCGGTCATCCCGCCGCTGCTCCGGCCGGGAGCAGACGTCGTGGCGCTGGTCAAACCCCAGTTCGAAGCCGGCCGCGGCGAGGTGCGCAAAGGCATCATCCACGACACCGCCGTTCACGAACGGGTGCTCGAGGAGGTCGCCGCCGCTGCAGCTGCGATAGGATTGAGTTCGGCGGGCTCGACCCCTTCGCCCATTACGGGCCAGAAGGGGAACGTCGAGTTCCTCCTCCATCTCCGCGCGTCATGACCCCGTCTCCGGAGCCGTCTGAATCTGTGCGCATCAGGCGCGTCGGCATCGTTGCCAAGCGCGGCCTGCGCGCTGCCTCCGATCACCTCGAACGGCTTGCCTCGTGGCTGCGCGACAAGCAGATGGAAGCGGTCTTCGAAACCGAGACGGCCGCGCTGGCCGGCAGCGGCACGGCGGCGAAGTCGTATTCGCGCGAGGAGATTCCCCGTCATTCCGATTTGATCGTCGTGATGGGCGGCGACGGAACGCTGCTGAGCATGGCGACGCGCATCGCGTTGACGGGGCGGGACACGCCGATTCTCGGCGTCAACTTCGGCAGCCTCGGCTTCCTGACGGAGACGCGAATCGACGAGCTCTATCCGGCGCTGCAGTCGGTCATCGACGGCAAGGCGACGATCGACGAGCGCGCCATGCTGGCCGCGGACGCGTATCGTTCGCGTGAGCTGTTCGATTCGCGCATCGTGCTCAATGACGTCGTCTTCACCAAGGCGGCGCTGTCGCGCATCATCGAGCTGTCGGTATCGGTCAGCACCGGCCTCGTCACGAGGGTGAAGGCCGATGGCCTGATTATCACCAGCGCCACCGGCTCGACGGCGTACAACCTGGCTGCCGGTGGCCCCATCGTCCATCCGCGGGTTGACGCCATCGGCATCACGCCGATCGCGCCGCATACGCTGACCAACAGGCCCGTCGTGATTCCGGGCACCGAGACGATCGAAGTGCGACCGAATATGACCACCGAGGGCGACGAGATCTTCGTCACCTACGACGGCCAGACCGGGTATCCGCTGCAGAAGGGCGACATGGTCGCCGTGCGCAAGTCGGATCGGTGCCTGCGGCTGGTGAAAGCCCCCGCGCGCAGCTATTTCGAGGTGCTGAGGGAGAAATTGAAATGGGGTGAGAGGTAACGGGTCGCGCAGGAGACGAAGGTAACGGTGTCGCAGGAGCAACGGAGGAACGAAGACGAACGGAGGGCCGTTCGCTTGTCGGCGTGCAAAGCACGCCGACAGCCGTGACGTGAGGGCCAGCAGATACAAGCCGCATACGACGAGTTTCTGGGCGGCTTGTATCTGCTGGCCCTCACGTCGCGGCAGGCCGCCTGCGGCGGCCAATCGAACGGCCGCAGCTCTTCGTAGTCTTCATGATCTTCGTGGCCTTCGTGGTTCACAACTCCGTTTGTCTCCGTTCCTTCGTTCCTCCGGTGAGACCGTTTGCTCCGTAACCTCCGTCGCCTCGGGCAGGAGAAACACATGATTCGGATCATCGCGACCGCGGCGGCAGCCCTCGTGATCACGCTTTCACTCGCCGCGCAGAACAAGCCGGCACCCGTTACCTCCGTCCGCCTCTACGTCTTCGAGAACGGCTTCATCCGTGGGCTCGATACGAAGCTGTTCAACCTCGCGCGCGATGAAGTCAAAGAGCCTGACTTCGTCAACAGCTCGTATCTGATCGTCCATCCCCGCGGGACGCTGCAGTTCGACGCCGGCGGTATCCCCGACGGCGCGTTCAAGGGCGACGGCGCAACCGTCACCGAGGGGGTGCAGTCGGCGACCAAGCCGCTGCTCCCGCAGCTCGCCGCCGCCGGCTACCGGCCGGCGGACGTGACCTACTTCGCCCTCTCGCACTACCATGCCGACCACACCGGCAACGCCAACGCCTTTGCCGGCTCGACGTGGATCACCCAGAAGGCGGAGCGCGACTTCATGTTCAGCGAGAAGCCCGAGGGGATCATTCAGCCGGCCACCTACAGCGCACTGAGGAACGCGAAAACGCGGATCCTCGACAACGAAGACTTCGACGTGTTCGGCGACGGCTCCGTGCGGGTGATTTCCGCGCCCGGGCACACGCCCGGCCATCAGGTGCTGCTTGTGCGGCTTCCGAAGCGGGGACCGGTGCTTCTTGCAGGAGACCTCTATCACTATCCGGAGGAGCGCGCAAAGGGCATCCTGCCAACCTTTGAGTTCAACGTGGACCAGTCGCGTGCGGCGCGTGCAAAGGTCGAATCGGTGCTGAAGCAGACAGGCGCCGAGCTCTGGATCGAGCACGACATGGCCACGCACGCAAAGCTTCCCAAGTCGCCGGCCTACGTTGAGTGAGCCCGCCGCCGCCGGGCGAAGCGCTTCGGCGAGGCCGATCGGCGTGTTCGATTCGGGAGTCGGCGGCGTCTCGGTGCTGCAGGAGATCCGCCGGCAGCTTCCCGGCGAGGAACTCATCTACGTCGCGGATTCGGCATACGCTCCCTACGGCGACAAGCCGGTCGAGGAGATTCAGGAGCGGGCGTTCCGCATCGTCGAATTCCTGCTCGATCAGCACGTCAAGGCGATCGTGGTTGCATGCAACACCGCCACGGGCGTTGCGGTCGAGGCGCTCCGCGCCCGGTGGCCGCTGCCGTTCGTGGCCATCGAGCCGGCCGTGAAACCCGCCGCCGCCGCCACTCGGACCGGCGTTGTCGGCGTGCTCGCCACGCGCCAGACGATCGCCAGTCCGCGGTTCGCACGCCTCGCCGAAACCTGGGCCAACGGCGCGCGGATCCTGACGCAGCCATGTCCCGGCCTGGTCGAACGGATTGAACAAGGCGAGCTCGCGACCGCCAGGACCCGCGACCTCGTCGCGTCGTTTGTCCGCCCGCTCGTCGAACAGGGCGCCGACACGCTCGTCCTTGGCTGCACGCACTTCCCCTTCGTGGAACCGCTCATTGCCTCTGTTGCGGGCCCCGGTGTCACGCTGATCAATCCCGCCGCGGCTGTCGCCCGGGAGCTGCATCGCCGGCTGTCCGAAGCGTCACTGCTGGCAGGTTCCCCCGAAGGTAGCCATCAGGGGCCTGCGGGCGCCGGAGTAACGCGATTCGTCACCAGCGGGCCCCCGGAACAACTCGCCGCGACGCTGGCCATGCTGGGTGTCGAGGGCGGGCCGGTGGCGGCGCTATAATTCGCGCCTGATCCCTGATCCCTGATCCCTGATGGCTGCCAGCAAGGAGCTCTTATGAAGCCGGATAACCGGTTGCTCTCGTCCACCGTTGGATTCGTGGCGTTGTTCGCACTGGCCGCAGGCGCCGGTTCGGGCCTCCTCGCGCAGAAACGCTCGCAGGGGGTTGTCACCCCCGACAATCCGATCTGGGCTGGCGACCTTCAGGATCCTCCGCCGCAGCCTCAGGAACCGCCGCAGGACCCGGCAACTCCCCCCGCGGGCGGCGATGCCGCGGCGGCCGCGGCCGGGCGAGGTGGTCGCGGAAACCAGCCGCGCCCGTATAACCAGGTGATCACCAAGGAAGCCACGACGGATGAGGGCATCTTCAAGGTGCATCGCATCCGCGAGCAGGTCTTTTATGAGATTCCGAAGGCGCAGCTCGGGAAGGACTTCCTGTGGGTCACACAGATCAAGCGCACCGCCACGGGCGTAGGACTCGGCGGTGATCCGGTCGGCAGCCGCGTGGTGCGCTGGGAACTCTCCGGCAATCGCGTTCTGCTGCGCGAAGTCGACTACAGCCTCATCGCCGATCCGGCGGAGCCGATCTCCCGCGCGGTCGCAAACTCTACCAATCCCCCGATCGTGCGCTCGTTCAACGTCGCCGCCTTCAGCACGGAGCAGGACCCGGTGATCGAGGTGACGCCGCTCTTCCTGACCGACGTGCCGGAATTCTCGGCTCGGGGTCGCGTCGGCGGGCGCGGCATGGATGCCAGCCGGACGTTCCTCGAGAAGGTCGTGTCGTTCCCGGAAAACATCAACGTCGAGATCAATCAGACGTTTATCGGTGGAGCTGCGGCACCCGGGGCCGACCCCGCCGCGGCGGCACGAGGCGGGCTGCGCGGCAACAGCGCGACGGTCATCACGTCGCACAGCATGGTGAAGCTGCCGGAAGTGCCGATGAAGCCGCGTCTGTTCGACGAGCGCGTCGGCTACTTCACGCGCAACGTGATCGATTACGGCCGGCAGGATCACCGCGCCACACCGCGGACGTTCATCACGCGCTACCGGCTGGAGAAGAAGGACCCGAACGCGGAGATCTCCGAACCGGTCAAGCCGATTGTCTACTACGTCGATCCGGCGACGCCGGCGAAGTTCGTCTCCTACGTGAAGAAGGGCATCGAGGATTGGCGCCCGGCGTTCGAGGCGGCGGGATTCCGCAATGCGATCGTGGCGATGGAAGCGCCCAAGGACGATCCGGACTGGAGCGCCGAGGACGCACGCTATTCCGTCGTCAAATGGCTGCCGTCAACCACGGAAAACGCGCAGGGACCGCATATTCATGACCCCCGGTCGGGCGAGATTCTCGAAGCGGACATCCTCTTCTACCATAACGTCCAGAACCTCGCGAAGAACTGGTACTTCGTGCAGGCGGGGCCGCTCGATCCGCGCGCGCGCCGGCTGCCGCTGCCCGACGACCTGATGGGCGAGCTGGTGCGCTTCGTCGTCGCGCACGAAGTCGGCCACACGCTCGGCTTCCAGCACAACATGAAGGCCAGCGCGATGTACTCGCTGGCGCAGGTGCGCGATCGCAGCTGGGTCAAGCAGAACGGCCACACCCCGTCGATCATGGACTACTCGCGCTTCAATTACGTGGCGCAACCCGAAGACAAGATCGACGTCGCCGATCTGATCCCCAAGGTCGGCCCCTACGACAAGTGGGCAACGATGTGGGGATACAAGCCGATACCCGGCGCGCGAACGCCGGACGATGAGAAGACGACGCTCGATCAGTGGGCGCGTGAACAGGACAAGACGCCGTGGTACCGCTTCTCGACCGCGCAGGCGGGCGCCAGCGATCCGCAGAACCTGACCGAAGCCGTCGGCGATGCCGACGCCGTGCAGGCAACCACGCTCGGGATGAAGAATCTCGCTCGCGTCTCGGACCTGCTGCTCGAGGCGACGACCACGCAGCGCGGCGATCCCTATCGCGAGCTGACCGAGGTCTATGGCCGTCTGGTTGCGCAGTGGACGCTCGAGATGAACCACGTGGCGCAGCTGGTCGGTGGGTCGCTCTCCCAGCAGAAGCACATCGGACAGGATGGACGCCGGTTCACGCCGGTGCCGCGCCTGAAGCAGCAGGAGGCCACCCGCTTCCTGCTGACCCATGCGTTCATACCGCCGATGTTCCTCGTCAAGCCCGAGCTGCTGCGGCGGATGGAACCTGCCGGCGTCATCAACCGCGTGCGCAACGCGCAAAGCTCGGTGATGAATGCGCTGCTGCAGAACGATCGGATCAGCCGGCTCGTCGAACAGGGCACCGTTGACGGCACCGCCGTCTACACGGCGCCGCAGTTCCTCGCCGATCTCCGTCGCGGCCTGTGGACGGAGCTCACCACTCCGGCAAGGCCGATCGATCAGTTCCGAAGGAACGTCCAGCGGATCTATCTCGATGCGCTCGACGCGCGCCTGAACGGCGCCGCCGGGCCGCCGGAAGTACGCTCGCTGCTCCGCGGCGAGCTGCGTTCCGTGCGTGCGGACATCGTCCGCGCGCTGCCCGCCGTGACCGATCGGCTGTCGCGCCTGCACCTCGAGGACGCGCGCGATCAAATCGACGAGATCCTCGATCCGCGCGCGATGCGCGCCGCCGCCGGCGGCCGCGGTGGCGGCACCCTGATCATCCTCGGCGCGTCGGACTGGAAGTTCGACTGGAACAACGATCCGTTCCTGAGAACGGTGGACACGTGCTGGCCGGACTACACGATTAACTGAAGGTGCGAGGTCTCTTCGCGGTCGGCGCGAGCAGGCTGCGCCGGGTCGGCGTAGCCTGCTCGCCCGATCCGGCGCAGCCTCATCGCACCTGCCGCCGGTTCTGAAAGTACCGGATCTGGAACTCCTGCACGTTGCGGTTGTGTTCGCTCAGCGTCCTGGCGAAGACGTGTGAGCCGTCGTTCCGGCTGACGAAA
>Ga0307415_100002031_pt1 | contig 9978 bp, 11 predicted proteins | sample DK1Cmetagenome_FD_204524 | JGI IMG/M metagenome (GOLD analysis project Ga0307415, IMG submission 204524) | Maize rhizosphere microbial communities from greenhouse at UC Davis, California, United States - DK15-C-2 | ecosystem: Host-associated > Plants > Roots > Rhizosphere > Soil | place: USA...
GTGTCGCTGTTCGGCGGCTACTGGTCGGACAAGATCGAGGTGTCGGTCTTCCTCGCCCCCAAGATCCCGGCCGAGCAGCGCGACACCATCCGCCGCCAGCTGGAGGCGGTGCCGGTGGTGGAGCGGGTCTACTACGAGTCCAAGGAAGACGCCTACACGCGCTTCAAGGACCAGTTCAAGGACTCGCCGGACATGGTCCGCAACGTCAGCCCGGACGTGCTGCCCGAGAGCTACCGGGTCAAGCTCAGGGACCCGACCCAGTTCGCCCAGGTCCACGACCTGTTCTGCTCGGGCACGTTCAACGACCGCGGCAAGGAGGTCTGCAACCCGGGCATCGACTCCGTCATCGACCAGAAGAAGCTGGTCGAGCGGCTGTTCGCGGTCCTCAACATGCTCAAGAACTCCTTCTTGGTGCTGGCCGCGGTGCTCGGCATCGCCGCCGTGGTGCTGATCGCGGTGACGGTCCGGGTGGCCGCGTTCGCCCGCCGCAAGGAGACCCAGATCATGAAGCTGGTCGGGGCCTCCAACACCTACATCCGGCTGCCGTTCCTGGCCGAGGGCGTCGTGGCCGGGCTGCTCGGCACCATGATCGCCTTCGGGCTGCTCCGGGCGGGCATGTTCTACCTGGACCGGGTGCGCGACCAGGTGTCGATCTTCCAGATCCTGCCCGCGGTCGGGATGCGCGAGTTCTACGCCTCCTGCGTGGTGCTGCTGGCCCTCGGGGTGGTCGCCTCGGCCCTGGCCAGCCTGCTGGCGCTCCGCAAGTACGTGCGGATCTAGGCCGGCGGTTCGTGATGCCCAGGCGCGAGCCACCGGGCACGGTGGCCACCAACCGCCGCGCCCGCCACGACTACGAGATCCTCGAGACCATCGAGGCCGGGGTGGTCCTGCGCGGCAGCGAGGTCAAGACCCTGCGCGAGGGCAAGGGTTCCCTCCAGGACGCCTACGCCGTGCTGGAGGACGGCGACGTCGTCCTGCACATGCAGATCCCCACCTACTCCCACACCGGCTACGAGGGCCACGAGCCCACCCGGCCGCGCAAGCTCCTGCTCCACCGCAAGCAGATCGACCAGCTGTCGACGAGGATCAAGGAGCGCGGCCTGACCCTGATCCCGCTGCGCATCTACTTCAAGAATCAGCTGGTCAAGGTCGAGCTCGGCCTGGCCCGGGGCAAGCGCGCCTACGACAAGCGCCAGTCGCTGGCCAAGCGCGACGCCGAGCGCGAGATGGCCCGGGTCCGCAAGGCCCGCACCCGGGCCTAGGTGGCGCGCGGCCCCGGGGGGCCGGTCAGGTGCCGGTAGCTGTCGGGGTTGTTGGCCAGGAACTCGGCCAGGCTCAGCGGCGGGTGCCCGGCCACGGCGGCCACGTCGCCGCTGACCGTCTCCAGGTCGCCGTTGGCGATGGCGACATAGGTCGTCACCCAGCCGTCGACCTCCCAGCCGGGAGCGCCGTAGGAGGCCCGCGACGCGTACGCCTCCTCCAGGGTCTCGGCGTGGTAGGCCACCGGCCGGCCGGCGAACCGGGACAGCACCTCGGCGACCTCGGCCATGGAGAGCGCCCCGGGCCCGGTCATGTCGTAGCTGCGCCCGTCGTGGCGGTCGCCCCCGTCCAGCAGCACGGCCACGGCCACGTCGGCGATGTCGTCCCGGGCCACCGCGGCCACCCGCCCGTCCCCGGCCGGTCCCCGGATCACCCCGTCGGCCCCGACCATCAGCGGCAGGAAGTCGATGTAGAGGTTGTCGCGCAGGAAGGTGTGCCGCAGCCCGCTGGCCCGGATGCGCTGCTCGGCGTGCCAGTGGTCCCGCCCGAAGGTGAAGGTGCAGTCCGGGGCGGCCCCGAAGAACGAGGTGTACACCACCCGCTCGACCCCGGCGTCGGCGGCCGCGTCGACCACGTTGCCGTGCAGCGTCAGCCGGTCGGGGTCCTCCGAGGCCGACACCATGAACAGCGTCCGCGCCCCCTGGAAGGCCCGCCGCAGCCCCTCGGGGTCGTCGTAGCTCCCGGTCACCACCTCGGCCCCGTCCAGGGCCGGCGCCCGCCCGGGCTCCCGCGCGACCAGCCGCTGGGCCACTCCCCGCTCGGCCAGCCGCCGCGCCACCCGTCCCCCGAGCCCGCCGGTCACCCCGGTGACCGCGATCAGCTCCCCTGTCGACATGGGCTGAGCCTATCGGAACATCGCTACAATGGAGGCCGTTGACAATCACATATGGGGGTGCCTGGGTTCGACCGTGACGGATCGATCCAGGGGAAGCGAGCCGGAGTTCGCGGGGCTCCGCACCAAACCGCGAAAACCATAAGCGCCAATCGTTCTTACGCGCTCGCTGCCTAAGGTTTCTTAGACAGCCGTCCGCCGCTCCTTGCCTGTGGGAGCGGGTCGGGCGTCGATAGCAGGCTCACCTGAGGCGGGAAGCCAGCGCCCGCCCCGGGAACACCTCAGACTGGCTAGGACCCGGGAGCGTCGCCACCGGACAGCCCGGGTCCGAACCTCAACCGGCGGCTGCGCTCGGAGAAGCCCTGGGACGACGCCGCGGGACGGGAGTTCGAGTCTCCCCACCTCCACCACCAGGGCCTGGTCACCGACCAGGCCCTTTACCTTGCCCGAGGGCAGCCACCGAGGCGTTGGTACATGCTGGGTACACGGCAGCCTCGGCGTGCAGCCGGTCGAGGCGGTCGGCCAGGTGGTCCAGCTCCTCCGGGAACAGGTGCCCATAGCGGTCCAAGGTGATCGACGCCGACTTGTGGCCCAGGTGGTGCTGCACGGCCTTGATACTCGCCCCCTCGCGGATGAGCAGGCTCGCGCAGGTGTGCCGAAGATCATGCACTCGCAGGGCAGCCGGCAGGCCAGCAGCACGAGCGGCCGGCTTGAAGTAGCGCTCAGCGAACTTCGGCTCCCGCAGCGGACCGCCCTGGAGCATTGTGAAGACGAGGTCGTTGGGTGCGTGCGGCCGGTCGGCCAGGTAAACGCCGACCTGCTCACACAGAAACCGAGGCAGCCGCACCGTGCGCCACTCGTAGGTCTTGGTCACGCCCCACACCAGCTTGTTGTCGACCTCGGTTGCTGACTCGACCACCTCGCAGGTTCCACGAAGCAGGTCCAAGCGCCCAACGCGGAGAGCGGCAAGCTCGCCGGCCCGGAGCCCGGTGTAGGCGTCGAACCGGACCAGCAGCGGGAATGGCACGGTGATGGCGGCGGGCCAGCTGCTCGACCTGGGCAGCGGTCAGGAAGTGCATCTCCCGCCGGACGATGCGCGGCAGCCGCACCCCCTTCGCTGGGTTGCGAGCCAGCCGGTTCGCCTCGACCGCAGTCGCCAGGACCTGGGAGAGCACCTGGTGGGCGTTGCGGATACGCGACGGCGACAGCTCCGCCTCGACCAGGGCGGCCAGCCACTCGCGGACCAGCAGCATGTCGACGCCGGCTAGAGTCGCCTTCCCGAACGTCGGCAGGATCTGATAGTCCAGGAGCTGCCGGTAGGTGTGCCGGGTGGAGGGCTTCAGGCCAGCGGTCGTCTTGTACCAGCGCTCGGCCCACTCCCCGAAGTTCACCTTGCCAGCGGCCGGATCCACATAGGCGCCCCGGAGCTTGGCGTCCTCCACACCCAACAGAAACCGCTCGGCGTCGACCTTTCTGGCGAAGCTCCTGGTGCGCTGCCGGCCTGCCGGGTCACGCCACCGCGCCCGCCAACGGTTCCGGCCCTGACCATGCTTGGAGTCCTTCAAGTCCTCCACATAGCCCATCGCTCATGACCTCCGACGCCGCACGGCCACGACCGGTCGGGACCCAGCAGCGCCACCGACCTCCACCCGGTTCGCGGTGATGTACTCCTCCAGGTCATCAGGATGGAAGCGAACATAGCGGCCGAGCTTGCGATAGGCGATGCGGCGCTCGAACACCAGCCGACGCACATGCCGAGGCGTCGTGTTCAGCCGCTCAGCAGCCTCATCCCAGGTCAACAGCTTGTCCATCCTGCGGTCCTGCTCCTTGGTACTTCTTATGCCATCGTCATCCTCAACTCCTCCTTGGCGATCCGCCGCGCTTCCCGAGCCCTCGCAGCCGCCGAGGCGGCCAGCCATGCCTCCCCGGTCGTCTGATAGCCGGACCCGAGGTACGACCAGGAGGCCATAGCGATCACGGCCTGGTCGCCCTCGGGTCGGCCCCAAGCATCCAGCGGAATCACCTCACCGCGGCGTCGTCGGAGCGCATAGGCCATCCGGGCCCGACGCAGCGCCCCCAGGGTGGTGGAGTAGCGGCGGCTCTTGGACGAGAAGTGACCACCGAAGCCCAGCATGTGCGCCCACCTCCGCAGCCCCAGGCCGGCCAGGCTCGGGCGGGCGCCCAGCTCCCAGCAGGCCCGGACGAGCTCCGCCACATGGGCCGGCACGTCCAGACCTTCAAGCTCAACCTCACCTACACGGTGGTCCAGGGTGACGCCCAGGGCCTCGGTGCTCTTGGTCGCATACTTGGCCACATAGCCGGCCACCTGCTCCGCCGACAGCTCCTTGTCATCGTCGCCGGCCTCGGTGATGTGGCGCACGTCGAGCTGCTCACCCCAGCGGGCCGTCAGGGTCACGCCCTGGTCCTCGTCGACCACCGGGCAGGCGATGGCCACGGTCTCGGCCGCCTTGCGAACCGCGGCCTCGAGCAGCTCCGCCGTGAACCCGGCCGGCGGCAGAGTGACGCAGGACGGGCAGCCGCAGTGGGTAGCGGCATCCAGGCGGATGATCGCGTGGAAGTGGACCGCGCCGCGCTTTTGGTACTCGGCCACCTTGGCGAACGACACCCTCACCAGCCGCCGCAGCTCCCCCTCTGTCACACCCACGAGCTGGGCCAACGCCCGGTACACATAGATGGTGGTCCGCGACCACAGCCGCCCGGCCAGGGCGTTCCACAGGACTTGGGCACCAGCCTGGTAGCAGCGTGGGCACAGCGGCTCCCCCAGCCGAGGATCATCCTCGTCATGGCGCTGCCAGCAGCCCACCCGCCGGCCATGCGGGCAGCGCTGCCCCTGCCGGTAGGGATGGCAGGGGAACACCAGCAGGCCCTGCGCCTTGCGGCCATGCACCCTCCCGAACGACGGGGCGGTGAAGGTCACGAACAGTCGGGGATGGGCGGCCACGGACTTGTGGACACCCTTGCCGCCGCGCAGCCCGGCGGCCAGGAGCTGGAAGCTGTCGGCCTGGTAGGTCGTCGAGCAAGAGGGGCACACCGAGGCCCGGCGGTTGCCGCAGGCTTTGAGGAGGGTGGCATCCGGCTCCCGGTCGGTCGAATACATCGTGCGAATCTCGCCGGTCTGCGGGTCAGCCTGCTCGACTCGGCCGCGCAGCCGCACGGGATGCGCGCAGTAGCCGGTCTACGCGACCAGCTCCATCCAGCGGTCATAGCCGGGACCGGCACGGTCGATGATCTCCTGGAGGACGCCCGGCAGCAGCTCGCCGACCAGGACAGGCTCAGTCATCCGGTACCCGTCCAGAAGCCGCAGCGTCGGTGCCTCTGGCCTGGTCGTGCCGCGCAGGTGCTCGGCCCGGCGGGCCAGCTCGGCCAGGTGCAGGTCGTCCAGGTAGCAGGACCGTAGCCGCACCGGCACCCCACCCTCCTGCAGCAAGAGGCCGACCCCCCGGGTGGTCGGGTCAATGCTGGCCGCCGAGTAGCCCTGGCTGGCCCAACCGCGCCCGAGGATGGTGTCGGACGCCTCTGGGGTCGAGCAGCGCAGCGCCCAGCGGAACCCGAACAGGTCCCGCAGGTAGGTCGGGACCACATCGGCCGAGGGCTTCTGTGTCGTGGCCACCGTGACCATGCCGGCGGCCCGGCCGCGTGCGACGAAGTCGCGCAGCAGCACCGAGAAGGCGGCCGAGGCTTTGCGATCCGGGCCGTTGGTGAAATAGGCCAGCTCCTCGATCACCACCAGGTACAGCGGCAGCCCGTCGCCGGGGACGACCTTGCGGGCCCGGTTGGCCAGCAGGGTCAAGTAGCGGTCGTCCAGCTCGCCGATGAGGCCCTTGAGCACCTCGATGGCCTCCTCGACATTCGGGCCGACAAGGCGGTCGGCGCAGCCCTGCCACACCCACAGCTCGACCAGCTTGGGATCAAACAAGACAAGCTTGGCCGAGGCATCCAGAGCGGCTGCGGCGATCAGGAGCTGAGCAACGGTGGACTTGCCGCCACCGGGCTCGGCGCCGAGCAACAGGTTGCGCTCGGGTAGCAGGATCTCGACCTGGTTGCCGTCCTCGTCCTCGCCGACCGGGATCGGCTGCCACAACGAGCAATGGCCGGCCTGGGCCAGCGGCCAGGGGATCGGGACAGGGTCGGCCAACGGGTCACGACGCAGGATGACCACGCGGGCATAGCCGGCGTTCCCAGGATCACGGGTGACCCGGACCTCGCGGACACCCAAGAAGGCGGCTAAACGCTCCGAAGCATTCTCCAGATCGGGCACCTGACTTCCAGCGGGGAGGCGGACGCGGAGCTGCTCGCCGGCGCGGGTCAGCGCACAGCGCATCACCCACGGCACCCGGTCATTCCTTGAGGCCAGCTCGGCATGGCGGCACGCCAACGCCCACCTTCGGCGGATATGGGAGCGGGCCAACGAGCGGGCTAGCGGCTCCCGCGTCCACCCTAGGAGGGCGATGACGAAGGCGGCGCCCACGATGAGGCGGTCGGCGTCCTCACGCCCGAGTCTGTTGCCCAGCCACAAATACACCGCCGCGAGGACGGTCAGCAGGGTGAGTTCGAGGCGGTAGGCCCAGGCCGGCCGCAGCACCGCCAGCAGCACCCAGTCCGCCGGACGGGGCTCGACGAAGGGAGCGACCACCGGGGGTGGGGCTTCGATGAAGGTGCCCCAGCCAACCGGTTGGCGGGGTAGTTACGATGAGGACGCATCAGGGCTCCACTTGATGCAGCGGCTCGGTGTTGCGAGCACCGTGGCCGTGGTGGTGGAGGGGCCGGCCCGGCTTCCAACAGCCGGTCTGCCGGCCCCTCCGTCGTTCTGCTGGTCCTGTCTGCTGATCCCTCCCTTCGTTAGCTCGCCTTCGCCGCAGCCATGGCCGGCTCGATGCGGACGGCGCGGAACGACACCCCCGAGCGGTCGGCCATCCAGGGCTGAGCGACCAGACCAGTCACCTTGACGGGGGCGCCTTGGCGGATCGCAGAGGACGGGACGCCGGGGATCTTGACCGCGATCAGGTCGGCGCTGTCCTCGCCCATGACTAGGAGCTGGACGACGTAGAGCGGCTCGCCGTTCTCGTCGGCCTTGGGCCGGCGGGTCTCGAAGTCGACCACCGGCTCGGGGGCCATCGCGCACAGGAACGCGATGGCCGAGGTGTCGATCGGGAGCTTCACTGGCTGCCTCCTTTCGGCTGCGCCGCGCAGAGAGCGCGGCAGAAACAGGGGAGCACCGCAAGGTCCATGGCCGACAGATCAGCCACTCATCACTCGCTCATCAGCCGGGCCTAAAGCCGGCTGGCGGTCGCGGTGGAGTCGTACAATGCGGCCATTCGGGCAACCGGCACGGAAGGTGGGGACCGGCCGATGGGATCTCCAGCGGCCACCAGGTGGCAGCCCAACGAACGGCTGCTGGCCCAGCGACTGCGGCGGGGATGGTCGCTGGAGGACGTCGTCCGCGAGCTGTGCGACCTCGCGATCCGGGTAGGCGAGCGACCGCTCGGCGTGAACGCCACCTTGGTCTACAACTGGGAGAAGGGCCGGCACCGGCCACGGCCCCCTACCCGCGGCTGCTGTGCCTGCTCTATGAGTGCTCCGCCGAGGAGCTAGGGCTATGGGAACCCGCCGGGTCCAGCAAGCTGCACCGCGCTGGAGGCCTGATCGTGCCCCCGCCCGGGTTCGCCGGTCGATGGCCAGAACGCCCGCTACGCGTTACCGAGGCGACCGTTCACAACCTGGAGAGCGTAACGGCGGCCTATCGGCGCATGTACCACACCGTCGCCGCTCATGACCTCATCGACGACGTTGCCCAGCACGCCCAGACGACCGCTGGCTTCTGGCGGCGGACCACCGACCCCGAGCTTCGACGGACCTTGGCCGCTGCCGCCAGCGAGATCACGATGCTCGCCGGCCGCATGTCGTTCTTTGACCTTGGTCGGCCTTCCCAGGCGGAGCCCTACTACCAGGATGCCCTGGAGGCCGCTCAAGAGGCCCAGGACCGGCCGTTGCAGGCCGTCGTGCTGGGGAACAAGAGCTTCCTGCCCCGCAGTCGGGGCGACTTCGCGACGGCCCTGGAACTCCTTGACCAGGCGAAGCGGCTCGTGCCCGACGACCCCATCGTCCGGTCGTGGGCGATGGCATTGGAAGCGATGACCAAAGCCTGGGCGCACGAACCAGCCGAGAGCCTGGGCGCCCTGGAGGCCGCCGAGGGCGTCCTCGACGATGCCACGCCAGGCGCAGCGCCGGCCTGGTTCGACTACTACGACCGCCCACGGTTGGCCGGCTTCAAGGGCCAGGTTCACATCCGCCTGGCGCAGCCGGAAGCGGCCCACGCTGTGCTGGAGGAGGCCATTGGTGCGCTCGACCCGGACGCGGCCAAGCAGCGCGCCTGCTATCTCGCCGATCAGGCCACGGTCTGTATCGACGAGGGCGAGGTCGATCAGGCCTGCCAGCTCGGCATCCAGGCGCTTCAGCTCCTCGGAGCGGTCGAGTACGAGACGGGCGTGCAGCGGGTCCGCGCCCTGCGCACCAAGCTGCGGCCCTGGCGGAACCATCCGGCCGTCGCCGACCTGACCGAGCAGCTGCTGTTGGTGTCGTAGCATCCCTGGCATGAGCGACGAGGAACCCAAACAGCAGCGGCTCATCCTGGTCCAAGGCAAGCGAGTCGGCCTGGGCGCGTTGCGCCATGACCTCATCCCGGCCTACCTGCGGTGGCGCAGCGACCCAGAGGTCATGCGCGGGACAGGGGAGAGCAGCCGGGTTCCCACCGTGGAGGCGATGCAGGCCTGGTACGAGCAGGCCACACGCCCCGGCAACCGAGAGGTCCACTTCACCATCTACGACCTCGACGACGTCGCGCCAGTCGGCACCGCGCTGCTGGTCCGGGTCGACCAGCACGCCGGCACCGCCGAGTTCGGCCTGACCATCGGCGAGCGGCGTAACCAGGGCCTCGGCACCGAAGCCACCAGGCTGGTGCTCGACTGGGCCTTCACGGTCATGGGCCTGCACAACATCTTGCTGGTGACCTTCTCCTGGAATCTCCCCGCCATCCGGGCCTACAGCAAGGCAGGATTCCGGGAGTTCGGTCGGCGGCGAGGAGCAGTCGTCACCTATGGCCAGCGCCACGACCAGGTGCTCATGGATGCCGTGGCCGATGAGTTCACCGACTCGGTCCTAGCCAAGCAGGCCCCGAATGCCGAATCGCCAGGCCGTCCCTGAGCGGCTGATGATGTTCGTTAGAAGTTTCTCTACATCCTCAAGGCCGGCCTGCGGGCGGCCGCCTCCGGCGGCCGTCCTCGGCCGGCAGCGACACGACGGGAACCAGGGAACCGGCCTCACCCGCCGTTGCCGCTGAGGACTTGCGCCCTTCACCTTCGGCAAGACCTACGGCGATACCTTAAACATCGTGTTAAGCACCGGCGCCCGGCGGCTGAGGGAACTCCCGATTGATTACATCGAGAACCTGTAGGAAACTGGGTTTTATATCGCCAGTAGGAAACCGGATTTCCTGGATTCGGTGAAGGTTGGAAAAGTCCTCGCAGCCATCCTCCCGTAGGATAATTGCGCGATGGAAACCTAGACGGCCTTGAAACAAGCCAGTCTCATGCACAACATTTTGCCGAGCGCGGACCTCTTGGTCTGCCTGCTCGTCCTCCGCTGTATGCACTAAGAACGCCATTGAAGCGCGCCGGGCCATATGCTCTAGGTGAGCGAGCAGAAATCGGGCCTGAAGCAAGTGGAGTCCTCGCCGCCTGATCGGCGCCGTCTTGAGGTCGTATGGGTGGGCGGACTCGCGGCGAGGCGGTGTGGGATCAGTCAGAGAC
>Ga0307415_100002032_pt1 | contig 9977 bp, 6 predicted proteins | sample DK1Cmetagenome_FD_204524 | JGI IMG/M metagenome (GOLD analysis project Ga0307415, IMG submission 204524) | Maize rhizosphere microbial communities from greenhouse at UC Davis, California, United States - DK15-C-2 | ecosystem: Host-associated > Plants > Roots > Rhizosphere > Soil | place: USA...
GAACACCATCGAGACCGTGTGGCGGCGCAGCTCGCGCAGCTCGGCGTGGTCGGCGGCGATCACGTCGGAGCCGGTGATGCTGATCGATCCGGCGGTCGGCTCGATCAGGCGGATCAGGGTCCGCACGAGCGTCGACTTGCCCGAGCCGGAGAGGCCCATGACGACGAACACCTCGCCCGGCCAGACCTGCAGCGACACGTCGCGTACCGCGATCGTGGTTCCGGTCTTCGCGCGCAGCTCCGCGCGCGGCAGGTCGGCGTCCGGCGTGCCGATGATCCGGTCGGCGCGCGGGCCGAAGATTTTCCACACGCCCTCGGCCTCCACCAGCGGCGGGCCGGAGCGGTCGACGACGTGCGCGGTCTCGGCAGGCTCGGATCCGACCTTGTCGGTCAGCTCGCTCATGCGCGCCCCCTCAGATATATCAGCGCCATGCGTGCGAGGATCGTACCCGAGCCGGTCGGCGCGCGCTACCCCTAATTCGCGCCGATCACCACGGTCTGCAGCTCGGTCAGCACCTCGAACGAGTAGCGTCCGCCCACACGCCCGCTGCCGCTGTCGGTGCCGGCGCGGCCGCCGAACGGCAGGTGGTTCTCCCAGTAGTTCGTCGTCTCGTTGATGTTGACGAGGCCGCTGCGGACCTCGTCGGCGTAGCGCAAGCCCTTGCTCAGGTCGGCGGTGAAGATCGCCGCCAGCAGTCCGTACGGCAACGCGTTTGTCAGCTCGATCGCGTGCTCGAGCGAGTCGATCGCGACCACAGGCGCGATCGGGCCGAACGTCTCCTCGACCGCCGCCTGCGCGTCCGCCGGCACGCCGTCGAGGATGGTCGCGGGCCAGTAGAGGTCGGTCGGGAAGCCGGCGGCGCGCTCGCCGCCCGTGATGACCTGGGCGCCGCGCTCGACCGCGTCGCGCACGTGCGCGTCCATCTTCGCCGCGACCCCCTCGTTGTTGAGCGGGCCCATCTGGGTGCCCTCGGCGAGCGGGTCGCCGAGCTGCGAGCTAGCAGCCGCGCGTGCGGCCAACCGCTCGACGAACTCCGCGCGCACGTCGTGGTGCACGAGCAGCCGCTCGCCGGCAGTGCAGCTCTGGCCGGCGCACAGGAAGCATGCCGTGATCGCGGCGTCCGCGGCGGCGTCGAGGTCGGCGTCGTCGAGCACGACCAGTGGGCCGTTGCCGCCCATCTCGAGCAGGAGCGCCTTGCCGGCGGCGCGCTGCGCGATCCGGTTGCCGGTCGCCGTCGACCCGATGAAGCCGACGGCGGCGACGTCCGGGTGCCCGACGATCTCGTCGCCGACGACGGGGCCCTGGCCGGGCACGAAGTTGAACACGCCTGCGGGCAGCTCGGCCTCGGCGACGCAGTCGGCGAGCAGGCCGGAGCAGACGGCGGTGGTGGGCGCGGGATTCCAGACGACCGTGTTGCCGGACGCGAGCGCCGGGGCGACCAGCTCCGCCGGCATCGTGTAGGGCCAGTTCCACGGCGTCACGATCGCGACCGGGCCCTTCGGCCGCCGCAGCAGCAGCACGCGCGCGCCGGGCGTGAAGCTCGGCGGGATCGAGCCCTCGATCCGGATCCCGTCCTCGGCCGCGCCGCGCCACATCGCGATCAGCTCGTCGACCTCGTCGTAGGACTCGGCGTAGAGCGGCTTGCCCTGGTCGAGCGTCAGCGCGCGTGCGAGCTCGTCGCGCCGGCGCTCGCACGCCGCGGCGATCCGGCGCAGCGCGTCGGCGCGCTCGAACGCGGTCGTGGCGCCCCACGCCGGGAAGGCGGCGCGCGCCGCCGCGACGGCGCGGCGCGCGTCCTCGCGATCGCCCTGGGCGACGTCGCCGATCCGCTCGCCCGTCGCGGGGCTGATCGCCTCGATCACCTCCCCCGAGCGGGCGTCCTCCCACTCGCCACCTATGAACAGGCGCGTCATCGTCACGGTCGCCACGGTCGTCTCCTCGAGCAGTCGTAGATCGTCAGGTGGTGTTGAACGCCGCGATGATCTCGCGCTGGAACGCGAGCACGTGCTCGCGCATGATCGAGCGCGCGCGGGCGCCGTCGTCGTCGAGCAGCGCCTGCAGCAGCTGCGCCTGGTCGTGCACGGCGTGCCCGAGCCCGGGCAAGCGGTCGAGCACCAGGTACCAGACGCGCAGCGACAGCGTGAAGAAGCGCTCCAGCGTCTCGGTCAGGTACGGGTTGCCTGCGGCCTCCCACGTGAAGCGGTGGATGCGCTCGTCGACGCGCATCAGCCCGTCCTGGTCGGTGAGCGCGTTCAGCGCGTCGACCTCGCGCAGCAGCGCCTCGCCGATCGCGCGCCGCTCGGGCGTCATGCGCCGCGCGGCGAGCTCTGCCGAGTAGCCCTCGAGCTCTGCGCGCACCTCGGTGATGTGGACGATGTCGGTCGCCTCGATCGGCGTCACGAACGTGCCGCGGCGCGGCTGGACGGCGACGAGGTTCTCGAGCGAGAGCCGCTTGACCGCCTCGCGCAGCGGCGTGCGCCCGATCTCGAGCTCGCGCATCAGCTCGTCCTCGCGCAGCGCCGTGCCGGGCTGGAGCCGCAGCGTCACGATGCGGTCGCGAAGCTCGTGGTACGCGCGCTCCGCGAACAGGCGGTTCGATGGCGCCCCGTCGGAGGAAATGGAGGGTTCCGCGGCCATCGCATCGGCGCTGATCATAAGTCGCGGCGCGGCTTGCGAACGTGCGCAAGCACTGATATATCACAACGCATGACCGCGCGTGCGTCGGTGTTGGAAGCGTGACGGACGCGGCCACCACCGACGCGGCGGCGGTGCTCGCGGAGCTGCTGCGCCGGCCGCGCTTCGAGGTGATCCCGCTCGACGGCGTCGAGGAGCAGGTGCTCGAGCACCTCGGCACCGAGGTCAAGGTCACCGTCACGGCGTCGCCGCGCAAGGGGCTCGAAGCGACGCTCGCGCTGTCCGAGCGGCTGGCGCGCGCCGGCTACCCGGTCGTGCCGCACGTCTCGGCGCGGCTCGTGCGCGATCGCGCCCACCTCGAGCAGATCGTCGCGCGCGTGCGTGCCGCCGGCGTGCGCGAGCTGTTCGTGCCGGCAGGCGACGCGCCCGAGCCGGGCGCGTTCAACGGGGCCGCCGAGCTGCTGGCCGCGCTGGGCCCGCTGCGCGCCCAGTTCGACGACATCGGCATCACGGGATACCCGGAGAGCCACCACCTGATCTCCGACGAGGAGACGATCCAGGCGATGTTCGCGAAGGCCCCGATGGCGACGTGCATCATCAGCCAGATCTGCTTCGACGCGGACGTGATCGCCGGCTGGATAGCCGAGGTCCGCCGCCGCGGCACCTTCCTGCCGATCTGGATCGGCCTGCCCGGCAGCGTCGAGTACTCCAAGCTCCTACGCATATCGATGAAGATCGGCCTGGGTGAGTCCGCGCGCTTCCTGCGCCTTCACGGCAGCTGGATCTCGCGTCTGATCACGCGTCAGTTCAAGCCCGACCCGCTGATCCGTGCGCTCGCACCGACGCTCGCGGATCCGGCCGCGAACGTCGCGGGCTTCCACATGTACACGTTCAACGAGGTGGCGCGGACCGAGCGCTGGCGGCGCCAGGCGCTCGAGCGGCTGGAGACCCGCTGAGGGCTCGGAGCCGCGCGCCGGCCGCTTCCGCCGAAGCGCCGCCTCCGGGATGCGTTGCGAGTTGGCGTCGCTAGCCAACGCGAACTCGCAACGGAGCCGATCTACGTCTCGTCCAGCGACTCGGCGATCAGGGTCGAGACGTCGACGACGCGCATGTCGTCGCCGCGGGCGCGGACGCCGTCGTCGAGCATCACGGTGCAGAACGGGCAGGCGACGGCGAGCGTGTCCGCGCCGGTGTCGGCGGCCTCCCGCGCGCGCTCCTCGTTGATCAGCCCGCCGCGCTCCTCCATCCACATGTGCGCGCCGCCGGCGCCGCAGCAGAACGTGCGCTTGCCGCTGCGCTCCATCTCGATCGGCTCGCCCACGGCCGCGACCAGCTCGCGGGGGTCGGCGCGGACGTCGTTGTGGCGGGCCAGGTAGCAGGAGTCGTGGTAGGTGATCGAGCCGGCGTCGGCCTTCGGCTGCACGCGCCCGTCGCGCACGAGCTCGGCGATCAGCTCGGTGTGGTGGACGACCTCGTAGCGCCCGCCGAAGTCCGGGTACTCGTTGCCGAGCGTGTTGAAGCAGTGCGGACAGCTCGCGACGATCTTCGTCACGCCGGCCTCGTTGAGCGTCTCGACGTTCTGCTCGGCCTGGGCCTGGAACAGGTACTCGTTGCCCATCCGCCGCGCCGGGTCGCCCGTGCAGCCCTCGCGCGGGCCGAGGATCGCGAAGTCGATGCCTGCGGCCTTCAGCACCTTCGCCGTCGACTCCGCCGCCGTGCGCGCGCGCTCGTCGAACGAGGCGGCGCAGCCGACCCAGTAGAGGACCTCCGGCGCCGGCTCGCCCGGCTGGAGCACGCGCACGCCGAGCTGCGCGGCCCAGTCGGCGCGCTCGGTCTGCGCCCGGCCCCACGGGTTGCCGGCGCGCTCGACGTCGCGCAGCATCGGCTCGGCCTCGGCCGGGAACCGGGAGTCGACCATCACGAGGTTCCGGCGGAGGTCGACGATGTGGTCGATGTGCTCGATCGAGACCGGGCACTCCTGCACGCACGCGCCGCACGTCACGCAGTCCCACACGCTCTCCTCCGGGACCGCGTTCGGCACGAGCGGGTCCGGCTCGAAGCCTGCGAGCTCGCGCAGCAGCTTCGGGCCGTCCTGGAAGGTCTGGTCGCGCAGGCCCATGATCACCAGCTTCGGCGACAGCACCTTGCCCGTGCTCCAGGCGGGGCAGACGTCCTGGCAGCGCCCGCACTCGGTGCACGAGAACGTGTCCATCATCTGCTTCCACGTCAGGTCCGGCACCGTCCCGGCGCCGAAGCGCAGCTCCTCGTCCGGACCCTCGAAGCGCAGCGGCTCGAGCCGCCCGCCGGGCCCCGTGCGGCCGAAGTAGACGTTGAACGCGGCGGTCGCGATGTGCAGGTGCTTGGAGTGGGGGAGGTAGGCGAGGAAGCTGAGGATGATCAGCACGTGCGCCCAGACGAAGACGCGCTCGAGCACCTTCGTCACGCCGCCGTCGCCGAACAGGCCGGACAGCGCGTCGGCCACCGGCGACGAGCCGGCCGGCCACTCGTTCAGGCCGAGCGCTATCCGCGACGCGTGCCAGAGCAGCAGCGTCGTAACGATCCCGGCGATCATGGCGAGGATCAGGTCGGCCTCGCCGAGGTGGCTGCCCTCGAACCGCGCGGGCCGCTGCAGCTTGCGGATCGCGACGGCAGCGATCACCCCGACCAGCACGAGCACCCCGAAGACGTCGACCAGCAGCGCGAACCAGCCCTGGTGCCCGAGCCACGGCAGCGTCGACTCGCGGTCGACCGCGCCGATCATCGCCATGAGGATCGTCGGGAACAGCACCAGGAAGCCCCAGAAGATCGCCGCGTGCATCAGCCCAGGGCCGAGCCGCTGGAGCAGCTTGCGCTGCCCGAGCACGATCTCCGCCTCGTTGCGTACGCGCTTCGGGACGTCGTCGAAGCGCTCGACCGGCTTGCCGAGCCGGATCAGGTCGACGAGCAGCTTCGCGCGGCGGGCGAACAGGTAGCCGCTGATCGCAAGCGCCGTCGCGAGCGCGAGCGCTCCCAGCAGGACGTCTATGTGGAACGGGCCTTTCTCAGCTCGGCGGTGATCGCCGGCACGATCTCGGTCAGGTCGCCGATCACGGCGTAGTCGGCGTTGTTGAGGATCGGCGCCTCGACGTCGGAGTTGATCGCGAGGATCTTCTTCGCCCCCTTGCAGCCGGCGATGTGCTGCGTGGCGCCGCTGATCCCGCAGGCGATGTAGAGGTCGGGCGAGACCTTCGTGCCGGTCTGGCCCACCTGGTCGGTGTGCGGGCGCCAGCCGGCGCTCGTGACGACGCGCGAGCAGCCGACCGCCGCGTCGAGCAGCCCGGCGAGCTCCTCGAGCATCCCGAAGCCGTCCGCCGAGCCGACGCCGCGGCCCCCGCTGACGACGACCTTGGCCTCGGCAAGCGAGACCCCGCTCTGGACCGCCTCGACGTGCTCGGCCACCTGGACCGCGAGGTCGGCGGGCTCGAGCGCGGGTGCGAACGGCTCGACCGCCGGCGCGCCGGCGCCGTTGACCGGCGCCGCGGCGACCGCGTACGGGGCGACGGAGAGCAGCGGCAGCGACGCGTGCACGCGCGCCTCCTCGAGCAGGCTGCCGCCCCAGCGCATGCGCGTCACGTCAAGCGACGAGCCGCCCGCACCGTCGCCGCCGACCGCGGTGCAGTTCGCCGCGAACGGCAGGTCGAGCCGCGTGGCCACGTGCGCGAGCACCTCGTTGCCGCGATTCGAGCCCGCCGCTACGACGGCGCTCGGCCTGGCGCGGTCGACGACCTCGGTCACGCAGCGCGCCCAGGCGCCGGGCGCGAACGCGTCGAGCCGCTCGTCCTCCGCGACGTGCGCCGTCGCGACTCCGTGGGCGCCGAGCTGCGCCGCCGCGTCGCGCGCGCCGGCGCCCACGAGCAGGGCGTCGAGCGGCTCGCCGGCCGCCAGCTCGCGCGCGAATGCGATCGCCTGCAGCGACAGCTCGTCGACCAGACCGCCCGCGTGCTCGACGACGACCAGCACCATCACGCCACCCCCAGCTCACGCATCACGTCCACCACCGCCGGCGCCGCGTCCGGACCCTCGCCGAGGATCTCGGCCCGCTTGCCGTGGCCCGCCGGCACGACCAGGCGCAGCCGCTCGAGCCGTGGCTCGGGCCGCTGCGGAGTGACCTGCTCGACCGGCTTGCGGCGCGCGCGCAGCTTCGCCGGCACCGACGGGTAGCGCGGCAGGTTGATCCCCTCCAGCACCGTCACGACCGCCGGCAGCGGGACCACGTAGACGTCGCGGCCGCCCGGCACCTCCTGCTCGCAGCGCGCGCGGCGGTCCTCGATCGAGAGGCCCTTGAGGCCCGTGACGACCGGGCGCCCGAGCGCGTGCGCGACGCGGATGCCGACCTGGTAGTTGCCGGCGTCGGCGGACTCGTTGCCGAACACGATCAGGTCGTAGTCGTCGTCGGCGATCGCAGCGACGATCGCGCCGGCGGTCGCCTGCGGATCCCACTCCTCGCCGTCGGTCACGAGCAGGATCCCGCGGTCGGCCCCGATCGCCATGCAGTCGCGGATCTGCTCCTCGGCCTCGGGCGGCCCGAGCGCCAGCACGGTCGTCTCACCGCCGTGCTGCTCGACGATCCGCACCGCCTCCTCGACGCCGCACTCCTCGTGCGGGGAGATCGTGAAGCCGAGGTGGCGCGTCTCGAGCGCCTGCTCGTCCTCGGTCAGGACCATCTTCCCGCCCGTCAGCGGGACGCGCTTGACGCAAACCAGGACCTTCATGTCAGCACCGGCTCCGCCGCGCGGACGCGCTCGTTCTCGGGGTCGAACAACGGGGTCGAGCCGGCGACCGCCACCGTGACCGGGAAGCGCTCGCCCATGAACTCGACCGCCAGCTGCTCGCCGGCGACCGCATGCTCGGGCGGCAGGTAGGACATCAGGATGTGCTTGCCCACCGAGGGCCCGGCGCCGGCGCTCGTGACGAACGAGCGGCGGCCCTTCGAATCGGTCAGCGGCGCGCCGTCGCGCGTGACGATCGGCTCGCCGCCGAGCATGTAGCGCTTGCGCCCGTCGCTCGCCGTGTGGTCGTCGACGGTGAGCGTGCACATCACCGTCGCGGGCTCCGTCTCGCGGTGGCGCAGGTGCGCCTCCTTGCCGACGAAGTCCTGCTCCTTGACCTTGCCCCACGCCATCCCGGCCTCGACCACGTTGTACTCGCCGTCGAGCTCGAAGCCGAACGCGCGGTAGCACTTCTCGAGCCGCCCGGTCGTGCCGTAGACGCCGATCCCGGCGGGGACCACGCCGTGCGGCGCGCCGGCCTCCGACACGATGTCCCACAGCTTGGCGCCCTGCTCGATCGGCACGTACAGCTCCCAGCCGAGATCGCCGACGTAGGAGATGCGCGACGCGAGCACGCGCAGCGAGCCGATCTCGATCGTCCTGCAGGTGGCGAACGGGAAGCCCTCGTGCGACATGTCGTCGCTGCTCGCGCTCGACACGATGTCGCGCGCCCGCGGGCCCCAGAGGCCGAGCGTGCACCAGCTCGAGGTGAGGTCGAAGATCTGCGCGCTGCCGTCGGCGGGCAGGTGATCGGCGTACCACTTGAGGTCGGCCATGCCGTGTGCGCCGCCGGTGACCACGCGGAAGTGCTCGTCGCCGAGCCGCATGACGGTCAAGTCCGAGCGGAAGCCGCCGCGCGGCGTGAGGACCGGCGTGTAGACGACCTTCCCGAGCTTGACGTCCATCTGGCGCATCGAGACCTTCTGGACGCACTCGAGCGCGCCCGGGCCGACGATGTCGAAGACGCAGAACGCGGTCAGGTCGAACATCGCCGCGCGATCGCGCATCGCGAGGTGCTCGGCGTTGATGATCGGCGACCACCAGCGCGAATCCCACTCGGCCTCGCGGCCGGCGACGCCGTACTCCTCGACCAGCGACGCGTTGGATTCGTACCAGTGCGGGCGCTCCCAGCCGACCGCCTCGAAGAAGACCGCGCCGAGCTCGCGCTCGCGCGCGTGGAACGGGGACAGCCGGACGTCGCGGTTGGACGCCCACTGCTCGCCCGGGTGAACGATCCCGTAGGTCTTGTTGAAGCCTTCGGCCGCCCGCGCCTTGACGTGCTCGACGCTCTTCTGGTGCTCGTAGAAGCGCGCGACGTCGGACGCCTGCAGGTCGATCTCCGGCTCGCCCTCGACCATCCACTCGGCGACGGCGCGGCCGACGCCGGGACCCTCCTTGACCCAGACCGCGGCGACCGACCAGAGGCCCTTGACCTCCGACGTCTCGCCGAGGATCGGCAGGCCGTCGGGCGTCAGCGACAGCAGCCCGTTGATCGCGTACTTGATGCCGACCGACTCGTCGCCGACGATCTCGGGCATCAGCTCGAGCGCGTGCTCCATCTGGAGCGCGAAGTCGTCCTGCGTGAACGGGAACTCCGTCGGCGAGAGCGCGGCCTCCTCGACCGACGGGATCTCGTCGGGGTCGTGCAGGATCGGACGGTGCGCGTAGGAGCCGACCTCGAGCCCGCCGCCGTCCTGGCGCTCGTACATGTTCGTGTCCATGTCGCGCACGATCGGGTACTCGATCGACGCCTTGGCGCCGGCAAAGCGCGGCACCGGCCCGATGTCGATCATCTGGTGCACCGCCGGCGTGAGCGGGATCGACGCGCCGGCCATGCGCGCGATCCGCGGGCTCCAGACGCCGCAGGCGACGACGACGTACTCGGTCTCGACGTCGCCGCGCGTCGTGCGCACGCGCCGCACGCGGCCGTGCTCGACGTCGATCCCGAGCACCTCGGTGTTCGCCGACACCGTCAGCGCGCCGAGCTCCTGCGCGCGCTCACGCATCAGCGTGCCGGCGCGCAGCGAGTCGACGACCGACACGCCGCGCGAGTAGAAGCCGCCGATGATCACGCTCTCGTCGATGTACGGGACGAGCTGCTTCACCTCGGCCGGCGTCAGGAGCGCGACGTCGTCGACGCCCCAGGACTTCGCCGACGCCATCCGCCGGCGCAGCTCCTCCATCCGCTCCTCTGTGCGCGCGACCTCGATCCCGCCACAGACCGTGATCACGTCGAGCTCGGTGTACTGGCGCACGCTGTCGAGCGTGAGCGCGGTCATCTCGCGCGAGTGGTCGACCGGGTAGATGAAGTTCGAGGCGTGCCCGGTCGAGCCGCCCGGGTTCGGCAGCGGTCCCTTGTCGAGCAGCACGAGGTCGGTCCAGCCGAGCCGCGCGAGGTGGTAGGCGAGGCTGTTGCCGACGATGCCGGCGCCGATCACGACAGCGCGCGCGGTCGCGGGCAGCGCTGCTCCGGAGTGGGCTTCCACGGCGGTCACCTCGGGGTCGTGCATGGTCACGGTCTGATATATCAGGTCA
>Ga0307415_100002035_pt1 | contig 9975 bp, 8 predicted proteins | sample DK1Cmetagenome_FD_204524 | JGI IMG/M metagenome (GOLD analysis project Ga0307415, IMG submission 204524) | Maize rhizosphere microbial communities from greenhouse at UC Davis, California, United States - DK15-C-2 | ecosystem: Host-associated > Plants > Roots > Rhizosphere > Soil | place: USA...
GACTAGTGACCCTGCTTTCAGGGGACTCTTGGTACCGAGATTCAACACGTGGGTATCCCTCCCTGGTGACGACCCGGTCCCGCCCTGACCGGTGGGCCGAACGACGGTCGGCCTTGGGCCAACCTAGGCACGTGATGTACGTCACCGGAATCCCCCCGATGGGTGATCCCGGCACATCGCAGGAGGTGTGTCGGGCTTGCCATTTCCCCTGCGGTAGACATGGCCTCCCGGACGACCCGAGGAGAGACGCATGACCGCACCCGAGCAGCTCGACCGTGAGGACGCCCTGTCCGGGTTTCGTGACCGCTTCGTGGGCGCCACGAGCGACCTCGTCTACTTCGACGGCAACTCGCTCGGCCGCCCGCTGCGCGTCACCGGCGAACGGCTCGCCCGCTTCGTCGAGGCCGAGTGGGGTGACCGGCTGATCCGGGGCTGGGACGAAGGCTGGCTCGACCTGCCGCGGACGATCGGCGAGGAGCTGGGCCGGGTGTGCCTGGGGGCGGCGCCGGGGCAGACGATCATCGGTGACTCCACCACCGTGCTGCTCTACAAGCTGATGCGGGCGGCCGCTGCGGCCCGGCCCGGGCGCCGTGAGATCGTGCTGGACCGCGACAACTTCCCGACCGACCGGTACGTCGCGGCCGGGGTCGCCGAGGAGCTCGGCCTCGTGCTGCGCTGGATCGACGTCGATCCCGCCGCCGGCGTGACGTCGGAGCAGGTGGCCGCCGCAGTGGGCCGCGACACCGCCCTGGTCGTCGTCAGCCACGTCGCCTACCGGTCCGCCTGGATCGCCGACCTGCCTGAAATCACCCGCATCTCCCACGACGCCGGTGCGCTCGTGCTCGCCGACCTGTGCCACTCCGCGGGCGCCGTGCCGGTCGAGCTCGACGACTGGGACGTCGACCTCGCGGTGGGCTGCACGTACAAGTACCTCAACGGAGGTCCGGGCTCGCCGGCGTTCGGGTACGTCGCCGAGCGGCTGCTCGACGAGCTCGTCCAGCCGATCCGGGGCTGGATGGGTGCTGCCGAGCCGTTCCTGATGGGGCCGGACTACGCGCCGGCCCGGGGGATCCGCCGCCTCCTGTCCGGCACCCCACCGGTGCTCGGCATGCTCGCGATCCAGGACATGCTCGCCCTGCTCGCGGAGGCGGGGATCGACGCCGTGCGCGCCAAGTCGGTCGCGCTCACGGCGTACGCCGTCGAGCTGGCGGACGAGCTGCTCGGCGCGGCGGGCGTGGGCCTGGCGTCCCCGCGGGACCCGGCCCGGCGCGGCGGCCACGTCACGCTCATCCACCCGCGGATGCGCGAGGTGACCGCCGCCCTGTGGAAGCGCGACGTCATCCCGGACTACCGCGATCCGGACGGGCTCCGGATCGGGCTGTCGCCGCTCTCGACGTCGTTCACCGAGGTGGCCCGCGGGATCGACCTGGTCCGCGAGGAGCTCGAGCGCTGAGCCGCCGGACCGTGGCAGGGTGGGTGGCATGGAGCAACGGATCAGCTTCGTGACCCTGGCCGTGAGCGACCTGGACCGCACCCGGGCGTTCTACCTGGACGGTCTCGGCTGGACCGCCGCGCTCGACGTCCCCGGGGAGGTGCTGATGATCCAGGCCGGAGAGCACCTGGTGCTCTCGCTGTGGGACGAGCGGCAGTTCGAGGAGGAGGTCGGCCCGATCAGCCGGGGCGCCGGGGTGGCGCCGTTCACGCTCGCCCACAACGTGGCCTCGGAGGACGAGGTCGACGCGGTCCTGGAGACCGCCCGCGCCGCCGGCGCGGACCCGGTCCTGGCGGGCGTGCGACGCGACTGGGGCGGTTACACCGGCTACTTCGCCGACCCGGACGGCTTCCGCTGGGAGATCGCGATGAATCCCGGACCGATCGGGCGCCTGGTGCTCCCGTGACCCTCGCTCGGGCGTCCGACAGGCGGATGCCGAGTCCAGATGCTGGGACGCGTGAGACCCTGGCGTGACGCTGGGGAGAGCGACGGGCTAGCGTGAGGGCATGCGCACGGCCCTTCTTGTATGCACGCGACGCGTGAGCTGAGTCGACAGACCACAGCACGCGTCACCCCTCGTTGCCCGACGGCCGAGGGGTTTTTTGTTGGGTACAGCACGCAGGCAGGACTCCGCAGGGTCACCGAGTGGCCAGAGAAGGAAGCAAGGGGATGAGCGAGCAGAGCACCGGCGCCCAGGTCACGGGGGCGCAGAGCCTGATCAAGTCGCTGGAGGCGGCGGGGGCGGAGAACGTCTTCGGCATCCCGGGCGGCGCGATCCTCCCGGCGTACGACCCCCTCATGGACTCCACGATCCGGCACATCCTCGTCCGCCACGAGCAGGGCGCGGGCCACGCGGCCCAGGGGTACGCCGCGGCGACCGGCAAGGTCGGCGTCTGCATGGCCACCTCGGGCCCGGGCGCTACCAACCTGGTGACGCCGATCGCGGACGCGCACATGGACTCGGTGCCGATGGTGGCGATCACCGGTCAGGTCGGCGCCTCGATGATCGGGACGGACGCCTTCCAGGAGGCCGACATCCGCGGCATCACGATGCCGATCACCAAGCACAACTTCCTGGTGACCGATCCCGCGGACATCCCGCGCACGGTGGCGGAGGCGTTCTACATCGCCTCCACCGGCCGCCCCGGCCCGGTCCTCGTCGACGTCGCCAAGTCCGCGCTGCAGTCGATGACGTCGTTCCGGTGGCCCACCGAGCTCAACCTCCCCGGCTACCGGCCCGTGACCAAGCCGCACTCCAAGCAGATCCGCGAGGCGGCCCGGCTGATCCTCGAGTCCCGCCGTCCCGTGCTGTACGTCGGCGGCGGCACGATCCGCGCCCGCGCCTCGCGCGAGCTGCGGGTGCTCGCGGAGCTCACCGGAATGCCGGTGGTCACCACGCTGATGGCCCGTGGCGCGTTCCCCGACAGCCACCCGCAGCACCTCGGCATGCCCGGCATGCACGGCACCGTGGCCGCCGTCGCCGGCCTCCAGCGCAGCGACCTGATCATCAGCCTCGGTGCCCGCTTCGACGACCGCGTCACCGGCAACCTGGACTCCTTCGCCCCCGGGGCCAAGGTCATCCACGCCGACATCGACCCGGCCGAGATCGGCAAGAACCGGGTGGCCGACGTCCCGATCGTGGGCGACTGCCGGGAGGTGATCAGCGACCTGATCGTGGCCCTCAAGGCCGAGGCGGACGCCGGCACCACCGGCGACTACGAGGCGTGGGTCGAGTTCCTCAGCGGCGTGAAGCAGCGCTACCCGCTCGGGTACGACGAGCCGCCGGCCGGCGCGCTCGCCCCGCAGCACGTGATCCAGCGGCTCGGCGCGATCGCCGGTCCGGAGGCGATCTACACCTCCGGGGTCGGCCAGCACCAGATGTGGGCGGCGCACTTCGTCGGCTACGAGCACCCGAACACCTGGATCAACTCCGGGGGGCTCGGGACGATGGGCTTCTCGGTCCCGGCCGCGATGGGGGCCAAGGTCGGCTGCCCCCACAAGGTCGTGTGGTCGATCGACGGCGACGGCTGTTTCCAGATGACCAACCAGGAGCTGGCCACCTGCGCGATCAACGACATCCCGATCAAGGTCGCGATCATCAACAACGAGTCGCTCGGCATGGTCCGGCAGTGGCAGACGCTGTTCTACAACGAGCGGTATTCGAATACAGATCTGCACACGGGCCCCGAGCGGCGGATCCCCGACTTCGTGAAGCTCGCCGAGGCCTACGGCTGCGTCGGCCTCGCGTGCGAGAGCCCGGCCGACGTCGACGCGACGATCAACAAGGCCATGGAGATCAACGACGTTCCGGTCGTCGTCGACTTCCGCGTGCACCGCGACGCGATGGTCTGGCCGATGGTCGCCGCCGGCACCAGCAACGACGACATCAAGTACGCGCGCGACCTCGCGCCCCGGTTCGACGAGGACGACCTCTGATGAGCAAGCACACCCTGTCTGTGTTGGTGGAGAACAAGCCCGGCGTCCTCGCCCGGATCGCCGGCTTGTTCAGCCGGCGCGGCTTCAACATCGACTCGCTGGCCGTGGGCCCGACCGAGCACGACGAGGTCTCCCGGATGACGATCGTCGTCAACGTCGAGGAGTCCCCGCTGGAGCAGGTGACCAAGCAGCTCAACAAGCTCATCGAGGTGATCAAGATCGTCGAGCTGGACGGCCCGGCGTCGGTCACCCGCGAGCTGCTGCTGGTCAAGGTCAGGGCCGACGCCGAGACCCGTGGCCAGGTGCTCGACGCCGTCGCGCTGTTCAAGGCGCGGGTGGTCGACGTGGCCACCGACGCCGTCACGATCGAGATCACCGGCAACGCCGACAAGCTGGCGTCGTTCCTCCGGCTCGTCGAGCCGTTCGGCATCCGCGAGCTCGTCCAGTCCGGCATGGTCGCGATCGGCCGCGGCTCCCGCTCGATCAGCGAGCGCACCCTGCGTCCGGTCTCCATCCCCGCGCCGCCCGCGGCGACGGGCTGAGCGTCCCCCCGAGAAGTACCCACCCCGATCCACCCGGTCCACAACCAGAAGGAGAGCCCACTGTGGCTGAGATGTTCTACGACGACGACGCCGACCTGGCCCTGATCCAGGGCAAGAGCGTGGCGGTGCTCGGCTACGGCAGCCAGGGGCACGCCCACGCCCTGTCCCTGCGCGACTCCGGCGTCGACGTGCGCATCGGCCTGCCCGAGGGTTCGAAGAGCCGTGCGAAGGCCGAGGCCGAGGGCCTGCGGGTGCTCACCCCGGCCGAGGCGGTCGAGGAGGCCGACGTCGTCGTGATCCTCGCGCCCGACCACGTGCAGCGCAAGCTGTACAGCGAGTCGGTCGAGCCCAACCTCACCGAGGGCGACACGCTCGTGTTCGGGCACGGCTTCAACATCCGCTTCGGCTACATCACCCCGCCCGAGGGCGTCGACGTGTTCATGGTGGCCCCCAAGGGCCCCGGTCACCTCGTGCGTCGCGAGTACGTCGACGGGCGCGGTGTGCCGGTGCTCGTCGCCGTCGAGGAGGACGCGTCCGGCAAGGCCTGGGACCTCGCGCTGTCGTACGCCAAGGCGATCGGCGGGCTCCGCGCCGGCGGCATCAAGACCACGTTCACCGAGGAGACCGAGACCGATCTGTTCGGTGAGCAGGCGGTCCTCTGCGGCGGCGCCAGCCAGCTGGTGCAGTACGGCTTCGAGGTGCTGACCGAGGCGGGCTACCAGCCCGAGGTGGCTTACTTCGAATGCCTGCACGAGCTCAAGCTGATCGTCGACCTGATGTACGAGGGTGGCATCGCCAAGCAGCGCTGGTCGGTCTCCGACACCGCGGAGTACGGCGACTACGTCTCCGGACCGCGGGTGATCACCCCCGAGGTGAAGGAGAACATGAAGGCCGTCCTCGAGGACATCAGGAACGGCGCGTTCGCGCAGCGCTTCATCGACGACCAGGACGCCGGCGCGCCGGAGTTCAAGGAGCTGCGCGCGAAGGGTGAGGACCACCCGATCGAGGCCACCGGCCGCGAGCTGCGCAAGCTGATGTCCTGGGTGAAGAGCCACGACACCGACTACGTCGAGGGCACCGCCACCCGCTGACGAAGGCCGAGTGGGCGCAGTTTTCCCCGTTCTGACCCCCGAGTCGGCGCAGTTTTCCCGGGATCTCCGGCAAACTGCGCCGACTCGGGGTGATTTCGGGGGCAATCCGCGCCCATTCGCGGGAACAAACGCTTCGGTTGAACGTTGCACCAGTCATGCGCATCGAGATCTGGTCCGACGTCGTCTGCCCCTGGTGCTACATCGGGAAGCGGCGGCTGGAGACCGCAGTGGCCGCCTTCCGGCAGGCTCACCCCGACGCCGAGGTCGACGTCCACTGGCGCTCCTACGAGCTCGACCCGTCGTCCCCCCGGGTGCCGACCCAGACCGTCGCCGAGCACCTCGGCGCGAAGTACGGCGGGGGAGTGGCCGGCGGCCAGCAGATGATCGACCGGGTCGAGGCCGTCGCGGCCGAGGAGGGACTGGTCTACCGGCTCGGCGGGGCCCAGCGGGCCAACACCGTCGACGCCCACCGGCTGCTGCACCTCGCGCAGGAGGAGGGCCGCCAGGGCGAGCTCAAGGAGGCCCTGCTCGCGGCGTACTTCCTGGAGGCCCGCAACGTCGCCGACCACGACGAGCTGACCCGGATCGCTGCCGAGGTCGGCCTCGACCAGGTGCGGGTCAAGGAGGTCCTGACCACCGGCGAGTACGCCGACGCGGTCGAGGCCGACGTCCGGCAGGCCGTGGCGTACGGCGCCACCGGCGTGCCGTTCTTCGTCGTCGACCAGCGGTACGGCGTGGCCGGCGCCCAGCCCGCCGACGTGCTCGGCCAGGTGCTCGAGCGCGCCTGGGCGGAGTCGCGTCCGGCCCTCGACGTCGTCGGCGGCGCGGACGCGTGCGGCCCGGACGGCTGCCCGATCTGAGGCTGACGGTCTGAGGCGGACGGTCCGGACTCCGGCGATCAGTCGTCGAGCCGGACCAGCACCACGGTGTCGGCGTACGTCAGGCCCTTGCGGTTCATGCCGCCCAGGCGGCCCAGCACCCTGGTCAGCTTAGTCATGACGCCGTACTTCTCGCGGACCCTGGCCTGGACCTCGTCGAAGAGCCGCCCGGACTGCACCATCTCCGCGGTGCCGGAGTGCACCGGGGTGCCCTCCTTCACGCGGCCGCGGGCGTCCGACGGCTGCACGGTCACCCGCGGGTCGTTCCGCAGCCGCTTGGTCTTGCCGTTGCCCATCGCGGTCCAGAAGCCGATCCTGCCGTCGCTGACCGGGACCACCCAGACCGGCGTGCTGACCGGCTGGCCGGACTTCCGGAAGGTGGTGAAGGAGATGTACTTCTCGTCCGCCAGGGTCATGTCCCCAACCTATGGGGCGACCGGCGGGTAGAGTTGGAGCTCGGGCACAGCGTCGTGCACGACCGGTCGCGCCCGCGGGCGAGGACCGGTCCCACGCCGATGACTCCGAGGACACCACCGTGACCAAGCCCGTCGTACTTCTCGCCGAAGAGCTCAGCCCGGCCACCGTCGAGGCGCTCGGTCCGGACTTCGAGATCCGGACCTGCGACGGCGCCGACCGGTCCGAGCTGCTGGCCGCGATCGCCGACGTCGACGCATTGCTGGTCCGGTCCGCCACGAAGGTGGACGCCGAGGCGCTGGCGGCGGCCACCCGGCTCAAGGTGGTCGCCCGGGCCGGCGTCGGCCTCGACAACGTCGACGTCCGGGCCGCGACGCTGGCCGGCGTGATGGTGGTCAACGCGCCCACCTCCAACGTCGTCTCCGCCGCCGAGCTCGCGGTCGCCCTGATGCTGGCCGCCGCCCGACACGTGTCGCCCGCGCACAGCGCGCTGAAGAACGGCGAGTGGAGGCGGGCTCGCTACACCGGCATCGAGCTGTTCGAGAAGACCCTCGGCGTCGTCGGCCTCGGCCGGATCGGCGTCCTCGTCGCGCAGCGGCTGTCGGCGTTCGGCATGCGGGTGATCGCCTACGACCCGTACGTGCAGGCCGGGCGGGCCGCGCAGGTGGGCGTGCGCCTCGTCGACCTCGACACGCTGCTGGCCGAGGCCGACTTCATGTCGGTGCACCTGCCCAAGACCCCGGAGACCATCGGCCTGATCGACCAGGAGGCGCTGGCCCGGGTCAAGCCGTCCCTGGTGCTGGTCAACGCCGCCCGCGGCGGGATCGTCGACGAGGCGGCGCTGTACGCCGCGCTCAAGGAGGGCCGGATCGCGGCCGCCGGGCTCGACGTGTTCGCCAGGGAGCCGTGCGTCGACAGCCCGCTGTTCGAGCTCGAGAACGTCGTCGCCACCCCGCACCTCGGCGCCTCCACCGACGAGGCCCAGGAGAAGGCCGGCCTCGCGGTCGCGAAGTCGGTGCGCCTCGCGCTGTCAGGTGAGCTCGTCCCGGACGCGGTGAACGTGCAGGGCGGCGTGATCGCCGAGGACGTCCGCCCGGGCATCCCGCTGACCGAGAAGCTGGGCCGGATCTTCACCGGCCTCGCCGGCGAGGTCGCCCAGTCGCTCGACGTCGAGGTGCGCGGCGAGATCACGGACTTCGACGTCAAGGTCCTCGAGCTGGCCGCGCTGAAGGGCGTCTTCGCCGACATCGTCGAGGAGCAGGTCTCCTACGTGAACGCCCCGCTGCTCGCGGCCGAGCGCGGCACCGCGGTACGCCTGGTCACCGACCCGGAGAGCCCGGACCACCGCAACCTGATCACGCTGCGCGGCACGCTGGCCGACGGCTCGCAGGTGTCGGTGAGCGGCACGCTGATCGGGATCCACCAGAAGGAGCGGCTGGTCGAGGTCAACGGCTTCGACGTCGACCTCGAGCCCACCGACCACCTCGCGTTCCTCCAGTACGCCGACCGGCCGGGCATGGTGGGCACCGTGGGCGGCATCCTCGGCGACGCGGGCGTCAACATCGCGGGGATGCAGGTCGCCCGGGACGCCAAGGGCGGACACGCGCTGGTGGCGCTCTCGGTCGACTCCGCGATCCCCACCGAGGCGCTGGCCGAGATCGAGACCGCGATCGACGCGGTGCTCGTGCGCGCGGTCGACCTGGTCTAGCCGGGCGAAGCTCGTCCCTCACCCGGTCGGGTGGGCGGACGCTGGCCCAGGTCACGGTCCGGTAACGATGTCCGGCTTCCGGGCGCTGAGGTCTGTCTCAGCGGACGGTCTCGACGGAGGATCCGGTCGGGCCGGTCGCCAGAGGCGAGCCGGCCCTTCACCCCTCCTCCAGGCGCGACTCGGCGACGACCTCGGCGAGTGTGCCTGTCCGGCAGACAAGGAAATATCGCGTGACCCCTCATCCACGTCGTCGACCCCGGGCCCTCGCCCTGGTCGCCGCCTCGGGCCTCCTCAGCGGCGGCCTGCTGCTCGTCTCGTCCCCCGCACCTGCCGCCCCCACCGGCAGCGTCCCCAGCGAGGCCGGTCCCGGCACCGGCCACCTGCCCCCGCACCCGTTGAAGATCAAGGCCAAGCGGGACGCACAGAAGTCCGCCGCGCTGGAGCGCGTGATCCGGGGCAAGAAGCCGTTCCCCGGCAACCGCAAGGGCCAGGAGGTGCCGCTCGAGCTCGAGGGCACCGACCGGATCTTCGTGGTGCTCGCGGAGTTCGGGAACGAGCGCTATCCCGACCCGCGCTTCTCCGACACCCCGAACTTCGACCTGCCCGACCCGGAGCCGCAGCGCTTCGACGGGCCGCTGCACAACCAGATCCCCGAGCCGGACCGGACCGTCGACAACTCCACCCTGTGGCAGGCGGACTATGACCGCGAGCACTACGAGGACATGTACTTCAACCGGATGGCGGGGTACTACGAGCGCCAGTCCTCCGGCCGCTACACGGTCGACGGCGACGTCACCGAGTGGGTGAAGGTGCCGTTCAACCAAGCGCTCTACGGCCGCGCCTACTGCGGCAACCCCCCGGGCGCAGTCGCGACGACCTGCGCCTCGACCAAGGCGCTCGTCCGCGACGCCCTGGCCGTCTGGGTGCAGAACCAGCTCGACGCCGGCCAGACCATGGCGCAGATCAAGGACTACCTGGAGACGTTCGACGTCCAGGACCGCTACGACAGCGACGGTGACGGGAACTTCGCGGAGCCGGACGGCTTCATCGACCACTTCCAGATCGTGCACGCCGGCGGCGACGAGGCGGCCGGCGACCCGATCTACGGCACTGACGCGATCTGGAGCCACCGCTGGTACTCCAACCTCCAGGGCGGCGGCCCCGGCGGCCTCCCCGGCGTGAACGTCGGCTCCAACGCCGGCTCGCTGAGCAGCGACAAGGTCCCGGACAACCCGACCGGCGTCTGGGTGGGTGACTACACGATCCAGCCCGAGAACGGCGGCCTCGGCGTCTTCGCCCACGAGTTCGGCCACGACCTGGGTCTGCCGGACCTCTACGACACCTCCGGCAACACCGGTGGCGCGGAGAACAACACGGCCTTCTGGAGCCTGATGTCCTCCGGCGCCAACATCGG
>Ga0307415_100002037_pt1 | contig 9972 bp, 6 predicted proteins | sample DK1Cmetagenome_FD_204524 | JGI IMG/M metagenome (GOLD analysis project Ga0307415, IMG submission 204524) | Maize rhizosphere microbial communities from greenhouse at UC Davis, California, United States - DK15-C-2 | ecosystem: Host-associated > Plants > Roots > Rhizosphere > Soil | place: USA...
CGTAAGCGGGTGGTGCGGCGCCCGCGAAAGATGCCGCGTTGAGACCTGACGAGCTTCGGCCACCGGCTGACGCAGGCGGTCCCGACCGAAAGGCCGCGATCTCCTCCCGGCCGCCGACTACGGCATCGCCTCGCTCGTTAAGGATGATGAATTGCGCCCGTTCGATACGGTGCTCGAATTTGTTTTTTCGCTCGCCGGTTCGGGCGTCGAGGGAAATAAGGTCGTCCTTGTCCGCGATCAGGATGGTTCCGGCGTCGGAGAAAACAAAATTCGTAAGTCCTTTATCCGCACCCTTAAACCGCCACAGCGTTTCGCCGTTTTTCGCGTCGATCGCCGACATTCCGAAAGGGCCTTTGGTCTCCGTATTGCCGTCTTTGAGCCGCGTAAATTGACCTCCGGTCCGCACGTACAGGATATTTCCGACGAAAGCCATCTCGGACGCGGTGCCGAGGTCGTCGGCCTTCCAGACGACGTTCCCGGTGCGACGGTCGACCGCCCGGACGCGGCCGCGGCCTGAAATATAAATAAATCTGTCGTCGACGATCGGGTCCGCCTCGGTCAGGGCGAGCCCGTCTTCGTTGATGTTGAACTTTTCCCGCTCCTTTTCCTTGCCCGTCCGCGCGTCGCAGCTCGTCACGCCGTCGTAAAACAAATACAAGCGCCCGTCCAGCATCAGCGGGGCCCTGTAATTATCGAGCGTGTACGCGATCTCTCCCAGATCTTCACCAAAACGCGACGGCATCATCTCGACGTCGGAATCCAGCTCCCGCTTCCACAACTCGTCGCCGGTCGAAAGCCGCAGCATGTGGACGATCGGTTTGCCCTTAAACTCTTTTCCTGCTTCGGCTTTCGGTTCTTTAACCAGCACCACCGCAATTAGGTCGGCAGCCGGGTCCGCGGCGAGCTGCATCACGTCGCCTTTCTCCTTGTCGCTCTGCCAGATGCGGCCGCCCGAGAGGACATCAACCGCCTCGAGCCTCGATTTGTCGCCGAGGTCGCGGCTGAGCAAGACCAGATCGGTGCCGGGCACCGGGGCCGCCGCGGTCTCGTTTATCCGGCCGGTCTCGCGGCGCCATACGCGCTCGCCCGTTTGCCCGTCGATCGCGTACAGGCCCCGTTCCGTACCGGCCAGCACCAGGCCAAAATCGGTCGTTTGGTAAAACCTGATCTTCGAGTCCAAATCGGCCTGCCAGGCCGGCTGAGCAAGGGTGGGGAGGGCGAGAACGTAAAGAATTGCAAAGAGGTAAACAGCGACCTTCATGAGCCGATTCTAGCCTTTATTTGCGATATTTGACAGCCTTTCCGGCACCACCCGCAGCATCGGCGGCCGACAACATTTCCGCAAATAAATTCATCAAAACATTGTCCTAATAATAGGAAGCGGCGGCGGTTTGTTTCGGCATTATGGCCGATCCGGGACCGCCCTGCCGAGCAAGGAGGTTAGATGAAACTCACTATTCGATTCCTCACTATCGCGTTCGCGATGTTCATGTTTCTCGGTGCCCTTTCGGTAAGCACCTCGGCCCAGACCGTGACGGTCCGCCGGGTGGTCCGGCCGGTCGCCGTGAGGTCGGTCTACGTATCGCCGTGGCGGTACGGATATGGCCGAGGCTATCGCTACTATGACCCGTTCTGGAGGAGTTTTTACCAGACACCCTACGAACGGTACCAGGAGCAGAGGTTCTATCTTCAGCGTGAATTGAACGGCAATCGCCGAGAGCTCGAGAAGCACCGGGCGAAGTACCGGGCTGACGGCTACATCTCGCCGAAGGAGCAGAGGGAGCTCGAGGACGATGTCCGCGACGTTCAAAGGTCGATCCAGAAGCTGAACAGCTTCAATCGGTCCTACTGATCAGGTTTCCGAATATGAATACGGACCGCCGGCTCATTCTGGGCCGGCTCTTTTTGCGCCCGCGGTTTGTGCGTTTCGGCAGGGTTCGGGCCGTCTGCCCGCGACTATTGATGTTTCGGCGGGCGTCCAAGATTCGTTTGCAGTCTCCATTGAATCGTGCTAGGATGCATCCGAATTTCGGTTCACTTTTTCACGTTCTGTAAGTTAGAACTCCTGTCCCATAAGCCGCATTTGTCGGCCTTCGGACGGGTCCCCGCAAACGGCACATCTCCGTCCCAGCCCTATCGGGACCAATTCGTTTGCATTAGCTTTAGCGACGGAAAGCCCCGCCTTCCGCGTTAAATGCCGCCCCGAATCGGGGGCGTAATTCTCACCTTTCCAAGGGGTTACAAGAGGTCACCACCTTCGCCGATCGGCGGCGTTTGTGCGTGTCCGGGCACACTTGTTATTCCGAGCCTGTGCAGTTACCTGTAATACCTGTTTTTAGCCGCTTGTCTAAATACCTAAGCGCTTTCTGAGGAGGCAAAATGAAGAAATCCCAACCCAGCAGCCCGTGGAATCTCTTGTCGCGGGTCTTTGTGATCGTGGCCTTTGGGGCCGTCGCCGTCGCGATACCATACTTCGGTGTGGACGCGGGCGGCTCCGACCGATCCGCCAAACTTTCAGATGCGAAGACCGGTTCTTCGCGTGAGGCCAAGATCGATCCGGAAGCCGTGGCCGTGCTCGAGCGTGCCGTCGAAAGCGGCAATTTCGAGCTGATGTCGAGCGCCAAGCAGATGCAGCTTCAGCTCAAGGCGGGCATGCGGTACGAGGAAGGCGTGCTCAAATCCGGGGTCCCGAACGACGTTCGCCCGTATTTGGACCTTGTCGGTTATCGCGAGGTGACGAAGATCAGCTCCGCGGACATTATTATGACCGCGATCGCCAACTCGGCGGTGAACAACCCCGCTCTGGACATCACCGGCTCCCAGAAAACACAAAGCGAGACGGCGATCATACGTGGAAGCGGCAATAACCTCGTTTCCGCCTACAACGATTCCGGTGCCTTTGGCGGCTCGGGCGGCGGCAACGTGTTCACAGGGTATTCGACGTCCAGCGACAACGGCGCGACGTGGACCGACCGTGCCTTCATCCCGGCAGGTGCGATCGGCCACTTCGGCGACCCCGTTCTGGCCCGAAACAACACGACCGGCGTGATCTTTCAGGCGACCTTGTCCGCGGCCACCAATGGCATGAACATTTACAGGTCCACCGATGAAGGTGTTACCTGGAGCCTGCCGGTGAACGGCTCACCCGGCCTGGCGGCGGACGATGGGGATAAAGAATGGCTCGCGGTCGACAATTTTGCCGGCACCGGGAACGGAAATGTTTATCACGGTTACCGCGACTTCGCGGCCAGCGGGGCCGGTGTGCGCTTCACCCGCTCGACCGACAACGGACTGACCTTTGGGCCGAGTCCGGGCATTTTGATCGCCTCCCAGGGCCAGGGAGCCTTCGTCATGGTCGGCGCCGACCATGCCGTTTATTATGTCTGGCTCGACAGCGTCGGCGGGCAAACCGTCAAGGTGCGTAAATCGACCGATCAGGGCCTCACCTTCGGCGCGGCCGTCAACGTCGGCCCGGCACTCGCGACGACGGCCACCAACGGCGGGCTTGCCATTCCCGCGGGCTATCGCTCCAATGGCTTCCCGTCCTGCGTCACCCATCCGGTGAACGCGAACCTGCTTTTTTGCGCCGTCAACGATATCGCGGTCCCCGATCGCGGCGACATTTTTATGTACAAGTCGACCGACGGCGGTGCCACCTGGGCGGCCAGGGTTCGCGTAAACTCGGACACGGGCACCAACGTGCAGGCTTTCCCGGCCATGGCCATTCGCCCGGACGGTACCGCCCTTTCGATCGCGTGGTACGACAACCGCAGCGACGCCGCCAACCGCAAATTCCAGCGATTCGCCACTGTCGGCACGATCTCGGGCACGACCGTGACGTTCGGGCCGAACTTCGTTATCGGCGACGCTTCGTCGACGCCCGTATTTGGCGCCGATTCGGTCGTTAATTCCGTCTACATGGGCGATTATGACCAAATGGATGCCAGCAACACGAACTTTTATTCGTCACACGTCGACACGCGTGCCGGCACCCAGGATGTCAGATCGTCCGTCTATACTGCGGCAGGCCCGGGCCCGGTCGTTTCTTTCTCGGGCACGAACGTCGCTGATTTAGCTGTGGCCGCGAATACCTGTACGCCGTTCAACGTGACCGTCGCCAATAACGGCTCCGAAAGCGCCAGCAACGTAATGGTCACGCTTTCGACCGCAACGCCGGGCGTTACGGTACTTAGCGCGACCCAGAATTACGGAACTATTGCGGCGGGCGCAACAGCTACAAACCCAAGCCCGTTCCAGCTCGATGTTGCCAACAACTTCGCCTGCGGTACAAAGATCACGCTCAACGTTGCGGCCAGCACCGGCGATAACTCCTCTTTCGATATCACCACCCAGGGGGTCGGGTTCCAAGTCACTACCACGACGGGTCAAACTCTGAACGGAGGAACCACGGACGTTGGCAACCACGGCGACGACACCGTTACCTCCGGCGTGCCGCTTCCGTTCCCGTTCAGCTTTAATGGTACCAATCGTACCAACATCAATCTAAGCTCGAACGGCAATGCCCAGTTCACATCGACCAGCACGGCTTTCACGAACGTTTGCCCGCTTCCCACGGCTACGATGAATAATCTTATTGCCGCCCATTGGGACGATCTTCGGACCGACGCTAACACTATGTGTAGCGTTTACCCTGGTGGAACCTGCGGCATCTTCACATCGACAACAGGCTCTGCTCCGAATCGGATCTTCAATATCGAGTGGAGGACGGTCAACCATGACACCTCAACCACGAACCGATTTCCGATTAATTTCGAGATGAGGCTCTATGAAACGACAAACGTCGTTGAGTACGTTTATGGGACCTTGCAGGGCTTTACGGGTCACGTTAATGGAGAAAGCGCGACCGTGGGCCTCCAGAAAGGCACCGGTGCTGGCGGAGCGAACGACGTGACGTCGTTTTCCTGCAACGCCGCCAACCTTTCCAACGGTCTAAAGGTCGCCTTTACCCCGACCACGACGTGCCCGCAAGGGTCAGGGTCGTGCGGCGGGCTGGCTCCTGTGTCCGTGGGTGGCCGCGTTACCGCGGCGGCCGGTGGACGCGGTATCTCCCGTGCCCTGGTCACGATAACCGGTCCGGGCACCAACCTGACCGCGCTGACCAACATCTTCGGGTTCTACAGCGTCCCGGCTTTGACCCCGGGGCAGACCTACACGGTCACCTGCGGAAGAAAGGGTTACACCTTCACGCCGCAGATGATCACCCCGAATTCAAGTCTGACCAACGTCAACTTCTCGGGGAATTAGGCTGAAGCGGTGGAATGCTCCGGCCGTTCGCGGTCGGCTGAGAAAAAAGGGTGCGGGACCGCGAGGTCCCGCACCCTTTTTATTGACGCCGCAACCGAATTAATCGATCCTGTAGGATTTGTTTTTCCAAACCACGACGATCGTCCCGCTGATCGCCGCCGCGATCGAGCGGAGCCCTTCGTCCAGCTTGCGGAAATCGTCCGACCCGCGTCGGACGTTGACGGTCGGCCTGCCGCGGTAGGCCGTGTCGTACCAGACACCGTCGTTATATTCGAACGATCTGCCGCCGACCTTGCGGGTCGCGGCGGCGGTGTTGGCGGAATTGAGCGAGTTGGGGAATTGCCGCTGTTGATTGCGCGAGGGGCCGGCGATCGATTTTGTAGGCCCGCCGGGACGCACTCCGTCTTTCATCGTCTGGGCCTCGGCCGCGCGGCCCTTAAGCTCGTCGGTCGAGGCCGCTTCTTTCTGAAGTCGGGCGCCGGCGGCGGTATCGCGACGGTCATTAGCGGTTTTTTCATTATCGTCCGGCTTAGCGGCCGAAACGGGCGGCGGCGGGGGCGGCTGTGCGGCGGCGGGCCGGTCCGCTCCAGAGCTGAGGCCGTCGAGCTGCAATTTCTTCGCTTCTTCGGTCCTCGAAATATCGTCTTCGGCCGGGCGGTTCGCGATCATCGGAGCGGACGAATTCGTGTTGGCGAAGCCGGCGGCGGAATTTGCGGTCGTGTTCGCACTACGGTTGGAGCTTGCAGCGTTCGCCGCACCCGACGAAGGCGCGGAGGGCGTCTCGGGGCCGAGGTTCGGGCCACCCGGGCCGGGCTCGGACGAGGTGACCTGGCCTACGTCGAGGGCGGCCCTGGTCGAATCGGAGTTTTGCAGTACCTGGACGGCGATAAAACCTCCAAAAACAAGTATCAGGCCGCCCATCAAATAAGCGAGGTTCGGCATCGCGAAAAGCCGTTTGTACCAGGCGGTCTCGGTGCGGACGGCCGCCACCGAGTGCGCCGTCAAAACGGCGGGTTCGTCGACCGCCTCGGAACTGATGACGATGACGCCGGAAAGCAATTTCCGGCATCTCGTGCAGTCGGCAAAATGCCGCATGTAGGCGGCCCGAACAGGCTCGGGAAGCAAATTCTCCGCGAAAAGCGAGGCGGCGTCGGCGTCGATGTGGTCTCCCGCCGGGACGGCCGCATCGCCGCCAGCTGCGCCGCGCAGGATCGCATCAATTTCCTTGTCGAATTCCAGTTCCATTTGACCGCGGAAGCTTACGTATCCGTAACCTCCACAATTACTGAACGCCTTAAAACATCAAATCTTGCAGCACCGCGGCTGCCACCAGCACGGCGAACAGCTTCTCGACGCTCATGCCCAATTTCGCGGCCGTTTCGGCGAGACATTTGCGGATCTCGCCGTCGTTCCACCCGTGCCGGTCGCGTAAGACCTTTTCGACCGAACCGCGGATCTCGCCGTGCAGTCTCGCTATCTTGCGGCTCGCCGTGGCCTCGTGGTAGCCGAATGTTTTCGCGATGTCCTTCAACTTGAGGTCGTCAAAATAGTACAGCTTAAGGACGAGCTTGTCCTCCGGTTCGAGGCCGTCGACGGCGGCCCGCAGAGCGGCCGCGACGTCCTCGGCCGCCTCCCGCTCGCCGAATATCTCCTCCGGGCTGGCGGTATGGGAGACGAGGCCCCGGTCGTGGTTCGATGATTCCTCGGCGAGATTCTCGAAATCGCGGCTCTCCTCGACCTGGACGAAACGGGAGTCCTTGCGATACTGGTCGATCGCCAGCTGCGAAACGACGGCCCGCAGCCAGCCGGCCAGGCTGCCGCGGCCGGAGTAATAGGCCAGTTTGCTCTTTTTGTTGCCCTCGGCGTCCCGCCTCAGGCCGTAAAGCTCGGCCCAAATGGAGCTCGCGAGATCGTCTGCGTCTTCGGCGTTCGAAGACACCTTCCTCGCGGCAGACCTCACCGTTTGGTCAAATTGCGCGACGAGGTCCTCCCAGGCCTTCTCGTCCCCTCGCTCGCACCCAACAATGAGGCATAACTCGTCGGCCCGCATCTCGTCGATGAAGCCGCGGACTTCCGCATTTTCCGCAACTTTGCCGGCAACACAAAGGTATTTCTCGACCGCGGCCGTTACCCGCGGCGCCAGCTCGATCGAAGTCAGCCCCCGAACGTTCACCGCCCGCCCGACGAGGCGTTCGCACGCTTCCAGGATCGTCGGTTTGAGCTTTTCGGTCGCTTTCGTCATCAAGAAATCCCGCAAATCTTAACAGAATTCGCGGTGTGGTGCTTATAATCGAATTTGTGATCGAGCAAAGGGAATATCAAGGTTTTTCGGGCTGTCTCGAGATCGCGTCGGCCGACGCCCGCGTGATCGTTTCGACGGATTTTGGACCCCGCATCCTCCTCTACGCCTTGGATGGCGGCGAGAACATTCTGGGTTGGCATCCGGAAGCCGCTGTAAATACGGAACTTGGCCTCTGGAAGCCCTACGGCGGCCACCGCCTCTGGGTCGCGCCGGAGAATATGCCCATTTCCTACGCCCCGGACAACGACCCGCTCGAATATAGTGAATTAGATGCAAACTCAGTGCTTTTTCGGCCAAAGGTCGACGCCGCCGGATTTAGGAAGCAAATGTCCGTCTCGCTCGACGGCACACGCGTTACCGTCGACCACCAGATCACAAATCAGACGGGCGAGACAAAGGAAATATCGGCGTGGTGCCTGACGATCATGCGCCCGGGCGGCGAGGCGATCGTGCCGAACGAGCCTTTCGCCCCGTACAGCTCGGAAACCCTTCTGCCTACGCGCTCGGTGGCACTTTGGTCTTACACCGACTTCACCGACCCGCGGTGGAGATTTGAGAAGGACTTTATCGGCCTGCGATGCGACCCGGAAATTCCGCATCAACAGAAATTCGGCGTCCTCAACCGCCGCGGCTGGGTCGCGTATCAAACAGACGATCTCCTTTTCGTTAAACGCTTCCTGCCCGCCGGAGCGGCCAATTACCCCGACATGAACTCCAACACCGAGGTCTACACCGCCGGAGGGTTTATAGAACTGGAGTCGCTGTCGCCGCTCAAGCCGGTGGAACCGGGAGAAACGGTCGAATACCGTGAGGTCTGGGATATTATGAGTGGAATCGATGCGGCGGGTTATCTTCGGAATAGTGAATAGTTGAAAGTGGTAAGCACTCTTCACCTATCACAGTTAGTTGTTGACTAATCCGGCAAGGCTATTTCAGGTGTTTGTGCAGGTACGAAATTATTTTGTAGCCGTCGAGCCAGACCCAGGGTTTTTCGCCGAGGGTGTAATGGCCGCAGGGAATGGCGACCTCGCTGTGCTGAATATTCAGCCGTCTTAGCTCCCGCATCGTGTCGCGCGAGAGGTCGACCGGGAAGCTGAGGTCGTAGAGCGTGTAGATGTATCGCTGCGGACGCGGCGGAAGCATTGCCAGGCGATCCATGTAAGCGGCGGGCGAGAGCGGGAGCCAGTATTCGCGAAGCTCGTCCAGCTCGACGTTGTCGCTTAGGCCGGCTCGCACGTGGTACGTCGAGAGCCCGTGCCACACCACGTCGGAGATGAATCCCGAAACGTGGTTGAAGACGGCGGCGTCGATCCGCGAGTCGTGCAGGAAAGCCAAAAACGCGATGCACGAACCGACGCTCGTCCCGACGATCCCGATCTTCTCGTAGCCCTGCCCCTTCAGCCAGCCGACGGCCGCCCGCGTGTCCACGACCGACTGACGTATAGACTGCAGCGTACGGCCGATATTCGGCGCGACCAAATGGTCGGCCCGCTCGAGATCGGGTGGCATCCTCTCTTCATGATAGGGAAGTGTCAGCCGTAGGGAAGAATGACCGACTTTATTAAAAAAGCGGCAGAGGTCAAAGTAGGTGCCGGCTTTAGCGTTCCAATGCGGGAGCACGACGACGGCCGCCTTACGGTTGGCAGCGTGTGGGAAATAGTGGGCATAGGCGGTGTTGTTTTCGTGGTTGGGAGTGGTTACCGCGCTGGTCCATTTCACGATCGGAGGTGGGAGAGAACCACCCGGTCCGCCCAGAGCGGCGTCCACCCCGCCTTCGTAAAGAGGGGTGTTTGGTTTGGCCAACTCAAAACTTTCGATATTTGGTTCGAAGAAAAATTCGTCGCTGTTTTCGATCGTTTTTTTCGAAAACTCGGTAAAGAGCTGTCGCGGGTCGTCGCCGTTGGGATTCTCTGTGATGAACTCAGTTCCCCACTCGAACGGGCGCACGACGCGGTTGTCGCCGAGCATGGCGAAATATCTTTCGCGACGGTGCATGTACCACTTGAGCATATTGACGAGAATTCTTACCCGCGGATCAGGCTAATAGTCGAGAATAATATGATTCGGATATTTCTTATCTTTTGATTAGCGTGATCCGCGGGCAAAAATCTCCGGCTAAATTTCCTGGACACCGGCGGCGGACATGGCATTCGGCGGGTGTTGGATCGCGGCCTTTTGCAATGTCTTTTCGTAAAAGGCGATGTACTGCGGGATGATCTTGTCCGAGCCGTAACGCAGGATCGCGAGCTCGCGGCCCTTTTGCCCGAAATCGTCGCGGAGTTCGGTGTCGGAGATGATCTTTAACGCGTCGACCGCCATTTTGTCGACGTCGCCGACGTCGCTCAGGTAACCGGACTCGCCATCGCTCACCACTTCCGGAATGCCGCCGATCCGCGTCGCTATGA
>Ga0307415_100002039_pt1 | contig 9968 bp, 8 predicted proteins | sample DK1Cmetagenome_FD_204524 | JGI IMG/M metagenome (GOLD analysis project Ga0307415, IMG submission 204524) | Maize rhizosphere microbial communities from greenhouse at UC Davis, California, United States - DK15-C-2 | ecosystem: Host-associated > Plants > Roots > Rhizosphere > Soil | place: USA...
GACAGAGCTTCGGACACACCAGCCGCCGACACGATGACGGCCGCCGCACCAGCCGGCCCTGCGGCAATCGTGACAGTGCTCTACAACGCTCCCAAGGATGCGGCCGCGTTCGAGAAGTACTACAAGGAAACGCACTTACCCCTGGTGGTCGCCAATAAGGATGAAATCGGCTTCAAGCGGGCGGACCTTACCAAGTTCGAGTCGGCGCTCGACGGCAAGAAGCCTGCGTTCTACCGGCAGGCCGAGCTGTACTTCGACTCGATGGGCGACCTTCAAAAGGGTGTGGCTACGCCAGGCTTCAAGAAGGTGGCGGATGATCTGGGAAACTTCGCAACGGGGGGCTTGATCGGTATGGTCGCCACCACGACTAATGAGCACGAGAGTGGTGGCGCAGACGCCGGAGCTATTGTGACGGTGATCTATAAAGCTCCCGAGGACACGGCGGCATTTGAAAAGTACTACGCTGACACCCACGTACCGTTGGTAGTCAACAACCAGAAGGACATCGGCTTCACTCGGGCGGAGCTCACCCGCTTCAACTCCAACCTCGACGGCTCCAGGCCGGCCCGCTACCGGCAGGCGGAGCTCTATTTCCCTTCGCTCGCGGCGGCAAAGCAAGGCCTGGCAACTCCCGCATTCAAGAAGGTGGGTGACGACCTTGCCAATTTTGCCAGCGGCGGACTCGACGCGCTGATCGGAGTGGAGACGAAATAGCTTGAGAATCGCGGTGCTGGCAGCACGCGCCGGCTGGCACACCGCGGAGCTTCAGCGTGCGGCCACCGAGCGGGGACACGAGGCGACCATCCTGCCATACGAAGGCTTGGTCGCCAGCATAGGACCGCGGCCTGGGCTTCGCAGCAGGACGATGGAGCTCGATACTGCCGACGCTGTGTTGGCCCGGATTATTCCTTCCGGGTCCCTGGAACAGATCATCTTCCGGGTCGACGCATTACACCGGTTGGAGGATCGCGGCATCCGGGTGCTGAACTCGCCGCGTGCGATCGAGCGGACGGTGGACAAGTTCTGGACCTCCGCCATTCTCGAGCACTGCGGGATCCCTACGCCTCCAACTATCGTGTGCGATACCGCAGAGGAGGCAGCCGCGGCGTTCAGAATGCTGGGCGATGTGATCGTCAAGCCACTGTTCGGCTCGATGGGGCTGGGCATGGTGCGGGTGGACAATGAGGAGATGGCCTACCGTGTGTTCCGCACCATCGAGCAGATCAGGGGCGTGTACTACCTCCAGCGCACCATCGAGCACGATGGTGTGGATGTGCGCGCGTTCGTGGTTGGCGGACAGGTGCTCGGTGCCATCGAGCGTCGCGCCGATGGGTGGCGAACAAATCTGGCACGCGGCGGAGCCGCCCGCTCGATCACATTGCCGGACCACCTGAGCGGTTTAGCGGTTCGCGCTGCTGCAGCCGTTGGTGCGGATTACGCAGGCGTGGACCTCCTGACCGCCACGGACGGCACCGTCTACGTACTGGAGGTCAACGGCATTCCAGGATGGAGAGGGCTTCAGGAGGCCACGGGTGTAGACGTGGCCGGGACGCTGATGGATTTGCTGACCATACAGTCGCGGTGAACACGCCGGCCGACGTGGCCGCGGCCGGACAGCTGGCCTGCCTGCTGGAGGTGAGCGCTCCCAAGCCCGGGAACGTCTCTCCCGAGCGCCACTTTCACGATACTCGATACGAGGATTTCCTCGCCAGCGCGGTCGCGATTGGACCTGCCCTCATGGATGCCGGGAGCCAACCGCTGGGAGCAATCATCCGGCAGGCGGTGGAGGACACCCGCCGCTGGACCAAGTCGAACACCAACCTCGGCATTGTGCTGCTGCTGGCTCCTCTGGCAAAAGCAGCACTGCTCCACGGCGGGACATTGCGCCAGCGCCTGACCGGGGTGCTGGCCGAGACGACGGTGCAGGACGCGGAGGAGGTCTATGCCGCCATCCGCCGCGCACATCCGGGTGGGCTCGGGGAGGCCGCAACGGAGGATGTTTCGAACGCTCCGTCGGTCAGCTTACGCGACGCTATGGGGCTGGCGGCAGAGCGGGATGCGATTGCGCGGGAGTATGTCACTGAGTTCGCGCTCACCTTTGATGTCGGGGTTCCGGCGCTTCGGGCCGCCCTCAACGAGGGACTGTCCTGGGGCGACGCCTCTGTTGATGCGTATCTGCGATTGCTCGATGCCACCCCGGATACGCACATCGGAAGAAAGCTCGGGGCCCGAGAGGCAGAGGTGGTGTCAGTGCGAGCGCGAGAAGTGCTGAAAGCCGGTGGGACCCGCACTACAGCTGGCCGTACCGCTTTGGCTCGGCTGGATTCCGAGCTTCGTGATCCCAGAAATCGCCGCAACCCCGGGACTACTGCCGATCTCACGTGCGCCGCAATATTCGTCGTTATACTTGAGGGTGGTTGGGACCGCTGAGGAGACACACGTGCAGAGCAATTTCCGCGTCCAGGTCAGCAAGGACTATCTGGTCTTCGCCTCGGCCCACTTCATCACCTTCCGCGGGCATCAGTGCGAGACGCTGCACGGCCACAACTATCGCGTGGGCGTCGCTGTCGAGGGAAGCGTCGACTCAGAGTGCCTGTTCGTGCTCGATTTCAGCGTCCTCAAGCAGATTACCCGCCGGCTCGTTGACGCCATCGATCACAAGGTCCTTCTTCCCACGCTGAATCCCAAGCTGGCGTATCGCGAAGATGGAGACCGGATCACCGTGGACTACTTCGGTGAGCCGACATACGTGTTTCCCCGGCGGGACTGCGCGCTCATCCCGATTCTGAACAGCACGGCCGAGATGCTGGCGCAGTACCTCGGCGTCCAGGTACGGCAGGAGCTGGCTTCCGGCGGGTACAACCATCTCACGTTGCTGGAGCTGGAAGTCGAAGAGAACTACGGCCAATCGGCGACTTATCGTGAGGCGCTTGTTCCCGACTGATTCCTTTCAGTCCGAAGAGCCGGTCAGGTCTGCCAGATCGGTCGCCGTCACTCTGCCGGAGTGAAGGGCACTGGCAATAAGTGCTCCATCGCAGCCGGTGTCACGGATCCGCTCGAGATCACGCCGGGTGAGCACACCGCCTCCAGCCAGCAATCGTATCTTCGGAAAACGGCGCCGCAGCGTCTCGAGCATGCCGAGATCCACTCCGCAGCCTGTTCCGATTCGCCCCAGATCCAGCAGGAGTAGTGTCGTAACTCCTGCGGATGTAGCCTGCTCGGCAAGTGTGATGGGGTCCGGTCCGGCACCACTGGCGTCCTGCATGGCCGGATGGAGTATCGGATTGCCCAGCTTCAGGTCGATGCTGAACACCAGCCGCGAGGGGCCGACCACCTGAACGACAGCGGCCAGATCGGCAAAGGCGTGGAGCGTCTCCAGCCCCACGACCACCTCACTGGCCCCACAGGACAGCACCTCGAGCGCCCCGCCGGGGTGGTTCGTGCCGGCATCTACCAGCAGGGCGCCGGCAAAGCCGGTGTGGAACTCGGCAAGCTGCCGGAGCAGAGAGCGCTGAAGTGCACCGCCCTGAATGGCGTCCAGGTCGGCGACGTAGCACTCGTGCACGCCGAGGGTCGCGTGGAACGCGCGCAGCAATGCCACCGGGTCGCCCGGATACTCGGGGATCAGCTCTGAAACGAGTGGGGCGTACCGGGAGCGATCGCCTGCCTGTGCGTGAACGGCAATTCCGCCGGCAACATCCAGCACAGGAATGATCTGCATGCTCGATCTCAGCCAGCGATCGCGGATATGAGCGCGGCGGGCGCGGTGCTCGGCTGGGATATCGGCGGCGTAAACACCAAGGTAGCCCGACTCAGCCGGACACCGGACGGCCCCGTTCTACGAACCGCAAGCCTGGCGTACGAAATCAAGGATGATCCTCTCGCATTGGCGGACACCCTGGCGCGAGCGGCGTCGAGTGTTGGCAGTGAGGTCGGCGACCGGCACGCGGTTACCATGACCGCCGAATTATCGCAGGCGTTCCGCACAAAACGCGAGGGAGTCGAATTTATCCTTGACGCACTCGAAGCCACATTCGTCGGGTGCGAGCTTCACGTCTATACCGTAGGCGGAAACTTCCTTTCGACTGCTGAGGCGCGGAAGGCCGGCCTTCTGGTAAGCGCCGCAAATTGGGCCGCCACGGCCGCGTTCGTCGCCCGATCGATACCCACCTGCGTCCTCATCGATATTGGGACAACCTCAACCGACCTCATTCCCGTCGTAAACGGCGAAGTCGTCGCCCACGGCCGAACCGATCCTGAGCGGCTGCTGAGCGGTGAGCTGGTCTACACCGGTGCGTTGCGAACTCCGGCGGAAGCGATCGCGTCGCACGTGCCGCTGTGGGACGGTGACGCCGGCGTTGCCGCGGACGGGTTCGCGCTGATCGGAGACGCGCATCTCTGGCTGGGCAGCCTGGAGCCGAGAGACTACACGTGCCGGACTGCTGACGGAAATGTGCCCAGCCGCGAGTGGGCCGCAGAGCGTCTGGCGCGCGTCGTTTGTGCTGACCGAGACATCCTGGATGATCACGCGATCGACCGTATCGCAAGAGCGCTGGCCGGGGCGCAGGTCAACACGGTGGCGGCCGCGCTGGGACGCACGCTCGCGCGATGGCCGTCGATCAAGCTGGCTGTAGTCACCGGGCTCGGGGATTTCATCGCAACTGAGGCCGCCGCGAGCCTGGGCCTGGAAATTGAACTGCTGTCCCACCGCCTTGGGCCGGCGGCGCGAATGGCACCTGCCGCTGCAGCGGCCTGGCTCCTGTGGTGGAACATGGAAGCAGCTTCGTGACCGACGGTTCCGCCGGGCCGGTCAATGTGATCAAGATTGGCGGCGGGCTTGTCTTGGTACCCGGAGCGCTCGACCGAGTATGCCAGGAAGTGAGTGCCGCAGCGGCGCGCCACAGGATAATCGTGGTACCGGGAGGCGGGCCTTTTGCCGATGCTGTTCGTGCGTTTGACCGAGCCTTCCAGCTATCCCCTTCTGCCGCCCACTGGATGGCGCTCCTGGCGATGGACCAGTACGGGCATGTGCTCGTTGATCGGATCGCCGGGTCCGTACTGGTGGACGAACCTGGTTCTTTACTCGACTGCCTCAACGCAGGAAGCGTTGCCGTGTTGGCTCCGTCTCGCTGGTTGCGCTCGGCCGATGTATTGCCCTGTAGTTGGGAGGTGACCAGCGACAGTATCGCGGCCTTCGTGGCTGGTGCCGTCGATGCCGCTCGCCTCATTCTCGTCAAGCCGGCGGCAAACCTGGATGAGCCGGTGGACTCATACTTCGCGTCGGCCCTGCCCTATGGCATGCCGTGGTCGCTGGTGGCGTGTGACCGCATGGAGGAGCTGGCTGAAAGGCTCAGCGGTTAGCAGGCCGCTGGTGACGCCGAGCCGAGGTGCCGTTCGCCCCGCGTTTTCTGGTGAGGTGCTCCTCGAACCGTTCGGCGGGCACCGGCCGTCCCACGAGGTAGCCCTGCACCTCATCGCAGCCCTGCTTCTGCAGCAAGCTCAGGTGGGCCTCCGTCTCGACACCTTCCGCAATCACCCGCAGCCCCAGGGCATGGCCCATCGCGATGATTGCGGTCGTAATCGCCGCATCATCCGGGTGAGTCGCGATCTCCCGGATGAACGACCGGTCGATCTTCAGCGTGTCCAGGGGGAAATGCTTCAGGTAGCTGAACGAGGAGTATCCCGTGCCGAAGTCGTCCACCGCCAGGTGCAGCCCCATGGCGCGGAGCGCGTGCAGGGCCTCAGTGCCCTCCTTGTGGTGGTTTACCAGGACGCTTTCAGTCAGCTCCAGGCTGAGGTACCGCGGCTCGAGCCCGCTGAGCTGCAGGGCGTGGCTGACCGTGGCTGTGAGCCGGCGTTTCAGCTGACGGCTGGAGAGATTGACTCCTACCCTGATACGCGGAAGCCCAGCGTCCTGCCAGGCACGGTTCTGCGCGCACGCAGCCTGAAGGATCCACTCTCCCATGGGTACAATGAGCCCGTTCTCCTCGGCAATCGGGATGAACTCCGATGGCAGGAGAAGCCCAAGCTCTGGATGACGCCAGCGCAGCAGAGCTTCGGCTCCGACCACCGTCCCCGTGTAGGCATCGACGATGGGTTGGTAGTGCACCTCGAACTCGTTTCGCTCCAGGGCCCGCCGGAGATCATTCTCCAGCGTCAGCCGTTGTAGCGCCGTCGTGGTCATCGACTTGGAGTAGGTCTGGTAGCTGTTGCCACCCTGCTCCTTGGCCTTGTACATCGCTGTATCGGCGTGCATCAGCAGCGTATCGAGATCCTCGCCATCATAGGGGTAAATGGCGATGCCTATGCTCGCATTGATGAAGATCTCGTGGGTCCCCACCCGGATCGGATGCGCGAAGCTGCTGATGAGGCGGCGAGCCAGCTTGGCCGCATCTTGCGGGTCGTGCAATCCAGGCATGATGACGGTGAACTCGTCGCCACCGAGACGGGCCACTTCCGGTGCCAGTGTCGCCATCGCCGGGCCTACCTCATCCTCCCGCTCTCGGCAGCACGATCGAAGGCGCGATGCAACATGCCGAAGGAGCTGGTCGCCGACTTCGTGACCGAGCGTGTCGTTGATGCGGCTGAAGTGATCGAGGTCGATAAAGAACGCCGCCACCAGCTTCTGATTCCTGCTCGCCTGTTCCAGCGCGTAGGCGAGACGTTCCTTGTAGGACAGACGGTTCGGCAGACCGGTGAGGCTGTCGTAGTATGCCAGCTCCCGGACCTGATCCAGCATTCGCGCATTGGCCAGAGCAACCGCGGCCTGGTCCGCGAGGCGCCGCATCTGCACCCGATCTTCTTCTGTCGGAGCCAGGTCGAAGCGTTCGCCGAGCGCGATGATGCCGGACAGCTGTCGCTGATAGGAGAGCGGGAGTATGACGAACGATGTGGCACCGAGCCCCACCAGCGGCTCCAGATAAGACGGTACCGGATCTCCGCTGCGCAGCTCCATCACCTCTGGTCCCGTGAGAATGCTCTGCACGTCCGCGGATCGCATTCCAATGCGGCCGACATGGCGCTGGCCGGTCCCGTAGTCCTGAGTGACGCTGGTCAACGACTTCGAGCCATCAGGCACACCCACAGTGACACTCACGACGCTGCACGGAAACACGTCCCGAATGCGGACCAGAATCGTGTCGACGATGGTTGTGGCGTCCGTGGCGGAAAGCACCGCTCGGTCGATCTCGGCGGCCGTAGCGAGGGCGTTGAACTGGCGGCCGAGCTGTGTTGCCATCGTATTGAACGACGCGGCGAGCTGTTCGAACTCGTCCCTGCTCGTGACGGTTACGCGGCTGGCAAAATCTCGCTGCGCGATCCGCTGCGTGCCTTTCTGCAGTGCTTCCAGCGGGAGCACGCTCCGGCGGATCTGGCTGACGCTGAGGAGCAGTACCACCAGACTGGATACACCTACCACGATGAAGAACGTATTGGTGAACTCCACCATCGGTTCCAGCACCGCATCTTTCGATTCGGTCAGCACCACTTTCCATGGCTGCGCCGCGAAGGCTTCGGCCATCCCGATCTCAGAAACTGCAGAGAGATAGGCGTGGTCCGATGCATCGACCACCATCGACGGTGAGGCTGAATCCGGCCCTATCGTGGAGGTGGGTACCGGTACCAGCTTGTTGGAAGAGCTGAATATCACGCGTGCCGAGTCATCCAGAACGGCCACGCGCGTAGTGGGTGATGGCATGCTCTGGTCCAGTGACCCCCAGAGGTAATCCGGGCTCACTTCACCCACGAACGTGCCCCGCACCTCGTTTCGCCGAACGACTCGCCGCAGCAGGTAGATTCGCGATCCCTCTGCCGCATGATGCTCCGTCACAATGAGCGGGAGACCGAGACGGAGGTCCGAGCTGTCCCGGGGGGTCAACCTGGGTCGGCGCGGCAAGCGGCCGAAGATTTCGATCCGCCTGCCATCGTCCCCCACGAACTCCACCGCTACGAACCGCTGCCGTGCCAACAGATCGAGCCCGGCGATCAGGGCCTGGCTTGCCGCGATCAGGTCGGCTCGCGAAGGAGACCGTGCGGGCTGCGGCTTGGCCCGGCGGTCAAGGACGATGCCACCCATGGCCAGTTTGCCATCGAGGCTCCCCGTTTGGGTCTGATTACCGGGTTTCGGCCGTAGTGCCGGCGCTGCTTTCGGAGCTTGAGGCTTCTGCTTCGAGACGACCAGCTGGAGTATGGCTCGGGGTGGAATGCTCTTGAGAGTAGCATCGAGCAGAAGGAGCCGGTCAAAGATCGTTTGACCCAAGGCAAGATTTGCCTGCTGGAGCCGGTTCGCGCTTTGGCGGTAGAGCTGCTGCTTGACCTGCCGGTATGAAAGAAGCGCCAAAACCGCCATGGGGACGAAGGCGCAGCCGACGAATAATGCCAGTAGCCTGCGACCAAACCTGCTTCGCAGCGGTGTCGACGGGAGGGTCATTTCTGCTCGAGTGAGGGCGAATCCAGGCTATCTCTTGCCGCAGCCTGCACCTAGCAAGTGTCATGCCCCTCACGACACCCCCTACCCCGCTGCTTCTGAACGACTTACACCCCAGTCCGGGGCCTTGGAATCACGCGTTTCGCCAAGCGTCCGCGATATAGGCAGAACTGCCATCAGGACTCCTAATGGCAGCATCCATACATCGTCTAAGCAGAGCGACACGCCCGGCCGACACTCGGCTCAGCCTCCCAGCATCGCAGGCGGCTCCGCGGAACCCAATGACATCCGGCTCCGCGATTGCCACGGGCCCCACGTCCTCAGGTCCGAGTGCGCCGGCCACACCGACCAGCAGACCTGATGCGCGTGCAAGGGATACCCAGGCCGCCAGGCGCGCAGGAGGCCGCCAATCCAGCAACCGCGCTCCGTCCTTCAGGTGAGTATCGATCAGGGCTCCTCCGGCACCCGCGCCGGCCGCCGAGCGGACGATGGTTTCGGCTGGCAGCGCGGTTGCTCGTTCGGCGTCGGCGTAAGCCACGGCGACAATGGTCATGAGGGATTGATGACGGCTGGCCCTTTCACAGGCAGTGCGGAGAAGCTGACGTACGGTGTCCGGCGACTCTACGCCGGCGAACCCGAGCTTCAGGTACGTGGGAGCGGTGCGTGGAGGAAGCTCTAACCGGTCGATCAACGTGTTGACCTCCGCGACCACCCGTACGTCACCCAAGGCAATGCTGAGTTCCTGAATCGCCGGGACCCGCGAAGCCACCTTGGCGAGCGTAGCGGGTGAGACCGGACCAAGCGATCCGTTGGCCGGCTCCTTTGCATCGATGATGTCCGCGCCGCCGGCGAGTGCAGCTTCGACTTCGTCCGCAGACCTGACACTCACCAGCAGCTGCATTGCCCGCTCCCTTGTGAGATGCTAACGCGCTGATATGTTAGGATTTAAGAAGCTACTACCGGCTGGGTTCGGAGGGGAGGCGGGGTGTTGGAACAAAAAATCGTGCTGGTCACTGGAGCGTCGAGTGGAATCGGACGGGCCATTGCGCTTCGGTGCGCTCGCGCCGGTGCCGACGTCGCCATCACCTACCGTAAGAATCAGGAGGGGGCGGACAGCACGGCCCAGGAGATCCTGTCGATCGGACGCAGGGCGGAAGTGATCCGCGCCGACATCAGCCGGGGCGACGATGTCGAGGCGCTGGTCGGCCGTCTGAAGTCCACGTTCGGCATTGTGGATGTCTGGATCAATAACGCAGGTGCCGACATTCTCACCGGCGAAGCAGGCCGGATGCCCCGGCTGAAGAAGCTGGACCTGGTGCTGTCGGTTGATCTGCGTGGAACGATCATCGCATCCTGGGCCGCGGTAGACCTCATGCGTGCGCAGGGCGGCGGCGTCATCATCAACATGGCTTGGGACCATGTTTCGGTCGGGATGAAGGGAGAAAACCCCGGTCTCTACTCGGCCGCCAAGGGAGGGATTGCCAGCTTCAGTAAGTCACTCGCCCGCGACGTTGCTCCCGAGATCCGCGTAAACATCCTCGCT